>Ga0164243_10004283_pt1 | contig 22453 bp, 18 predicted proteins | sample OricompcompostOP_FD_108781 | JGI IMG/M metagenome (GOLD analysis project Ga0164243, IMG submission 108781) | Organic Plus compost microbial communities from Emeryville, California, USA - Original compost - Organic plus compost (OP) | ecosystem: Engineered > Solid waste > Mixed feedstock >...
CGCGAGATGCTCGACCAGTGGTGGAACGTGATGGCGAGCCTCGACGAGGAAGGCTCGACGGAGATCATGCACGACTTCGGTCGCGTCGACGAGTCGTACACCGGACGTCGGCCCGAGCCGCGAGGGCGGATCACGCTTTCTTCGCAGGTGCACCAGACGCAGACGCACCCGATGTCTTCGCCGACGAGCGCGACGAGCGCGACGAGCGTGCAAAGCGGCGAGACCTCGCCGCCGCCGACGCTGCCGCTCGGACAGGCAGGAGATCGTGAGGAGCACACGAGCCGCCGCTCTCGACCCGTCGTCGCTCCGCCGTCGAGCTCGGGAGCAGCGTCGGATCCGACCTGGCCGTGGGGCATGGCGCTCGATGACGCTGCGCCCTTGACGATTCCATCGCACGATGCTGGTGTGACCAGCGGCGCGGACACGGCGGTGCCGACACCGGCCGTTCCCGATGCTCGCTTTGCGGGTGGTGACAATCCGTTCGACGTGCCGACGCGAAGCGATCCGAGCCTGCGGAAGCTCGTCGAGCGTGAGCTCGAGCTGCAGAAGGCCCGTCGCCGAGAACCTCGATAACGCGCTCTCGGCATCGCGTCGAGGGGTACGTGCCTGCGCTGCGAGCGTAGCGCGTGCTACGGGAGGGCTTGAAAACCGGCCTGCGGCGCAGGTGTCCTTCGCTGCTCCCCCTGAGCATGCAACCAGAAGCGAGTTCCGTGCCGCGGGCCGTTGACGCCGCTACTCGTGTGATTAGCTTGGCCGCGACTGCGAGACTGAATATAGGCAACGCTGACCATCCGTTACGCAGAAACGGGTGTCGTCATTCGAAGGCCTCGCTCGGCGTAGACCCGCTTGTACGGTTCGCGCCTCGAGCGGGCCGATCTTTCTGGAGGCGAGAGGACCATGGGCAAGATCATCGGAATCGACCTCGGCACGACGAACAGCGTCGTGGCCATCATGGAGGGCCGCGAGCCCAAGGTGATCGTCAACGAGGAAGGCTCACGCATCACCCCGAGCGTCGTCGCGTGGGACGACAAAGGTGAGATCCTCGTCGGTCAGATCGCCAAGCGCCAGGCGGTGACGAATCCGGAGAACACGATCTTCAGCGCCAAGCGCTTCATCGGACGTCGCTTCGAAGAGGTCGGTGAAGAGGTCAAGCGTGTGCCCTACAAGATCGTCCGTGGCGATCACGGCGATGCGGTCTTCGACATCCGCGGCAAGAAGACGACGCCGCCGGAGGTCAGCGCGAAGGTCCTCCAGAAGCTGAAGAAGGCCGCCGAGGACTACCTCGGTGAGAAGGTGACCGAAGCCGTCATCACCGTGCCCGCGTACTTCAACGACTCGCAGCGCCAGGCGACGAAGGACGCCGGCCGCATCGCGGGCCTCGACGTCAAGCGAATCGTCAACGAGCCGACGGCTGCAGCGCTCGCGTACGGCCTCGACAAGAAGAAGGACGAGATCATCGCCGTCTACGACTTCGGCGGCGGTACGTTCGACATCTCGATCCTCGAGGTCGGCGACAACGTCGTCCAGGTCATCTCGACGAACGGCGACACGCACCTCGGTGGTGACGACATCGACAACCTCGTCATCGACTGGCTCGTCGCCGAGTTCAAGAAGAGCCAGGGCATCGATCTCAGCAAGGACAAGATGGCCCTCCAGCGCCTGAAGGAGGCGGCGGAGAAGGCGAAGATCGAGCTCTCGTCGGTGCAGGAGACGAGCATCAACCTGCCCTTCATCACGGTCGGCCCGGGCGGTCCGGTCCACCTCGACATGCGCCTGTCGCGCTCGAAGCTCGAGCAGATGATGTCGCCGCTCATCGAGCGCTCGATGGAGCCCGTGAAGAAGGCGCTCCAGGACGCGAAGAAGAGCGCGAAGGACATCGCGGAGGTCGTCCTCGTCGGTGGCTCGACGCGCATCCCGCTCGTCAAAGAGACGGTCAAGAAGTTCTTCGGCAAGGACCCGCACCAGGGCGTGAACCCCGACGAGGTCGTGGCGATCGGCGCGGCCGTCCAGGCGGGCGTCCTCTCCGGCGAGGTCAAGGACATGGTCCTCCTCGACGTCACCCCGCTCTCGCTCGGTGTCGAGACGCTCGGCGGCGTGATGACGGTCATGATCCCGCGGAACACGACGATCCCGACGCAGAAGAAGGAGATCTTCTCGACGGCGACCGACAACCAGCCGTCCGTCGAGGTCCACGTCCTCCAGGGCGAGCGCACCGAGGCGCGCTACAACCGGACGCTCGGCAAGTTCCACCTCGAAGGGATCATGCCGGCGCCGCGCGGCGTCCCGAAGGTCGAGGTCACGTTCGACATCGACGCGAACGGCATCCTCTCCGTCCACGCGAAGGACACCGCGACGGGCAAGGATCAGAAGATCACGATCACGGCGAACTCCGGCCTCAGCGAGAGCGACATCCAGAAGATGGTCGCCGAAGCGGCCGCGCACGAGGCCGAGGACAAGGAGCGCCGCGAGCAGATCGAGCGCCGCAACAAGCTCGACAACCTCTGCTACACGCTCGAAAAGACGATCTCCGAGAACAAGGACAAGCTCCAGGCATCGGACATCTCCACGCTCGAGGGCCTCATCAAGGACGGTCGGTCTGCGGTCGAGAAGCAGGACGACGCCGCTGTGAGGGACACGCTCGACAAGCTCGAGAAGGAGGCTCACCGCCTCGCGAGCGTCATGTACCAGGGCGCTCCGGGTGGCGCTCCTGGCGCAGCGCCGGGCGGCGCTCCGGGCGCGGAGGCGCCGGAGGCCGGCGGCGAGAAGAAGAAGGACGTCATCGACGCGGAGTTCGAAGAGACGTCTTCCTGATCGCACCGAATCGACGAATACCGAGGCGGCTGGGTCGACGGCCCCGCCGCCTCTGTCGTCGATGGCCCCCTCGTCACCGTGACGAACGGCTCAGGCAAGACCTCCGTGATGACGACGCCTCTGAGGAACGCTGGAGCGAGAGCGCGCGGCCGGCCCTCCGTCGCGGCATGACGTCGAGCGGAGCCGTTCTCGACGACGACGGACCAGGGCCACGAGGCCACGAGCGGCGCGGACGCGTTCGCGAGGGCGACGAGATACGGACGGTCCCGCTCCTCGGGTTCCGCGGTTCACGCCGCGACGCGAAGACGTCTCGACGGGCCGCGCCCGCGGCCGAGCCGGTTCAGCCCGACGAGCGCGAGTTGTTTTTCTTACGCTGGCGGCGGCGCTCGTCGAGGACGATGACGGTCGACGTCACGGGCGTCCTCTCGAAGACCTCGATCCGATCGCGGCCTGCCTGCTTCGCTGCGTAGAGGGCGCGGTCGGCGGCGTCGAACAGCAGGTGCGGCCGCGGCTCCTCGATCGAGACGAGGTCGCAGATGCCGATCGAGACCGTCAGCAGCTCGTCGAGCGGAGCGCCGTGAGCGCGCCGCCGTTCGGCGAGCTCGGAGCGGATGCGCTCGGCGACGATCCGGGCCTCCGAGGCGCGTGTGCGCGGGAGGAGGATCGCGAACTCGTCACCGCCGAAGCGGGCCGCGACGTCGCGCGAGCGGCACGTGTCGTTCAGCACTTCTCCGACGATCGAAAGCGCGAGGTCTCCGGCGCAGTGGCCTCCGGCGTCGTTCAGCTTCTTCAGGTTGTCGACGTCGAGCATCAAGAGCGACAGAGGCATCTTCGCCTTCGCTGCGCGATCGACCTCGTGCGACAGGCACTCTTCCCAGTGGCGCCGGTTGCCGACCTTCGTGACCGGATCGCGTCGCGCCTCTTCGGCGAGGCGATCGACGCGCCGGCCGACCGCCCACCCTGCCACGAGGAACCCGAGCGCGACGAGGAATCCGGCGCCGATGAGCGCGGACTCGATCGGCAGACCCCATGCATGCGCGAGCGACCGCCCGAGCGCCGGTGTGCCGAGACCGGCAGCGAGCGCGAGCGCAACCCCTGCGATGGCGAAGCGATGTCGCGCACGAGCTCCGGCGCGCGGATGGAGCGCGAGAGCGGACGTCCGGAGTGTGGCGCGTTTCATCGGCTGCGATGCCATGAAAGCGCCGTGCCACGCCCGTGCTCGCCTGCGCTCTCGCGCGGTCGTGAGTTTGAGTTATCTCGATGCGTATTCAATGCGGTCGCGGGTCGACTTGCCACGCACGAGTCGCTCACCCGTGGTTCGACGCCACGCTCCGATGTGGGCTGTTTTGGACCAGCCCAGCAACGATCGGGCACGACGATCACGCGATATCGAAAGCTCGGCCGGAAATCGCTCGAAAGACAGCGTCGCGCTTCGTCATGGAGGATCGAGATGTGCTTGTCGTGACGCGGAGTGCGGCACGCCCGTTGGTCCTGTGCAGAGCGTACGCTGCGGCCAGGTGCCGATTCGATTTGAAGCCGCCACAGGAAGCACGACCGATGACGAGCGCGGCCGCGATGATGATCGAGCGACTGGCGAAGGGTCGCCCTCGGGAAGCCTCACCTCGACACTCGGTCCCGCTCGACATCCTCGTCGTCGACGATGATCAGGCGACGCGCCTGAGCCTCGCGTACGCCTTGAGCGATGCGGGCCACCACGTGACGGAAGCGTGTGATGGCGAGGAGGCGATCGCGCTCGCGTCCGAGCGCACCTTCGACGTCGCCCTGCTCGATGTGCGCTTGCCGAAGGTGGATGGCCTCACGATCTTCCGGCGGCTCCGCCTTCGCGCACCGACCACGGCGGTCATCCTGATGACGGCATTCGCGACCGTTCCGGACGCCGTCGCATCGCTCCGGGAAGGCGCGTACGACTACGTGACGAAGCCGTTCGATCCCGAGGAGCTCACGCTTCGAGTCATCGGCCACATCTCCGAGCATGTCTCGCTCAAGCGCGAGCTCGAAGAGGCTCGGCGCGTGGTCGCGAGCCGTGATGCCGGCTCGCCGATCGTCGGACACACGCCCGCGATGATCCGTCTCGTCGAACGGGTGAACACGGTCGCGCAGAGCGACGCGCCCGTCCTCGTCTTCGGAGAGAGTGGTACCGGCAAACAGCTCGTCGCTCACACGCTTCACGCGCGTGGCCCGCGAAAGGCCGCGTCGTTCGTCGCGTTCGACTGTTCGGCGTTCCCCGAAGGGGTCATCGAGGCGGAGCTCTTCGGCGAAGAGCGCGGCTCGTTCTCGTCCTCACGCCGCCGTCGAGAGGGGCGTATCCGGGCCGCCGACGGCGGAACGCTGCTGCTCGCCGAAGTGTCTGCGCTCCCGCTTCCGACGCAGGCGAAGCTCCTCCGCGTCCTCGAAGAGGGCGTCGTCCAGCCGGTCGGAGGAAGCGAGCCCGAACCGGTCAACGTGCGGATCGTATCGGCGACGCAGACCGATCTCAAAGAGCTCGTCCGGCAGGGGAAGTTCCGTGACGACCTCTACTTCAGGCTGAATGTCCTCGATCTTCACATCCCGCCGCTGCGCGAGCGCAAGGCGGACATGCCGCTGCTCCTCGCGCACTTCCTCCGTCGCTTCTGTCCGGGGCGCGTCCCGCCGGGCATCGGCCCGCGCGCATGGGAAGCGCTCATGGAGTACTCGTTCCCGGGCAACGTGCGCGAGCTCGCGCATGCCGTCGAGCGCGCGGTCGTCCTCGCGCGCGGCAGCGAGATCGATCTCGACCACCTCCCGGAAGCGATCGTCGGACAGGGACCCGAGACGACCACGGACGCGAAGATCCAGCCGCTCAACGTCGCGTCGAAGTCCTTCGAGAAGCGGCACATCACGAGCGCCCTCAAGCTGGCAGGCGGCGATCACGAGACCGCGGCCGAGCTCCTCGGCATCTCGGTGAAGAGCCTCCGCCAGAAGATCGACCGCCACGGGATCGTCGTCCCCGCGCGCGCTCGCGAGCCGTCGCGAGAAGGTACGCGTGAGCGGCCGCGAGAAGATACGCGTGAGCGGTCGCGAGAAGGTATGGGCGAGCCGTCGCGAGAAGGTACGCGTGAGGCGTCGCGTGGGCCCGACCGGCGCTGACGGCGTTCGTCTCTGGTGTGCTTCTCGAGCCGAACGAAGCGGATCCGCTCTATAAGGGCGTCTCGATGGCAAGCAAGGGCCGGCCGTACCGCACGTTCGTGTTCTCAGGGTTCGAGATCCTCGTCGGTCGCGGCGAAGACGACAACGATCACCTCACGTTCGACGTCGCGCAGCCGCACGACGTATGGCTGCACGTCGGTGGCGGGACGCCCGGCAGCCACGTCGTCATCCGCAACCCGGAAAACGTCGACGTACCGCGGCCCGTGATCGAGCGCGCCGCCGCGCTGGCAGCCTGGTACTCGAAGGCGCGAGCCGCCAGCTCCGTCGACGTGCACTATTGCAAGGCTTCGGACGTCTCGAAGCCGCGGGGCGCTCCGGCAGGGCTCGTCGAGCTCGCGCGCTGGAAGAACATCAAGGTCAAGCCGGCGGCGACGTTCGACGAGTGAACGGGGCGGCTCTCCTGCCCGCCGCGCTCAGTGTCGCGTCGCGGTCTCGTCCTCGTTCGGCGGCGCGCCGGGCAAGTCCTTCGGAAGCATGAGCGTGAACGTGGTCTCGCCCGGCTTCGAATCGACATTCACCGTCCCGCCGTGGGCGACGAGGAAGCCGCGAACGATCGCGAGGCCGAGCCCGGCGCCCACGCGATCGGCACGCCGGGCGTGCCACATGCGGTCGTAGAGGTTGGCGAGCGTCTCGTCGGACAGGCCGGGCCCGTGGTCGGTCACGCGGAACCGCACGTTGCCGTCCACCTCGTCGACGGAGAGCGCGACCGTGTCGCCATCGGGAGAGAAGCGAACCGCGTTGTCGATCACGTGCCCGAGCGCGCGAAGGATCCGGTCGCGATCGCACCGGAGGAGAGGCGGGCTCTCTGGCTTCGCGATGGTGATCTGGACGTTGCGTGCGAGCGCGTTCTGGCGAGCGCCTTCGGCCGCCATCTCGAGCATCAATCCCGCGTCGTGCACACCGACGCGAAGCTCCACGGCGTCGCCCTCGATTTCCGAAAGGTCGCCGAAGTCGCGCACGAGCCGCTCCATCTGCTTGCACGATCGGAGGATGGCCTGGAGCACACGCCGCGAACGACCTCCCGCCTCGTCCTCTGGCGTGGTCTGGAGCACGAAATTGGCGCCCATCGTCACCGCCGCGAGCGGCGCGCGGAGGTCGTGGCAGATGGCGGCGAGGAGCGGGTCGCGGCCGCGCTCTCTCTTGCCTGGCGCCGCTACGCTCGCCGGCGCCTGGCCTGCCGGCGCCTGGCCTGCAGCCGTCGTCTCGCTCGAGCCGACCGGCGCAGTCTCCGTGATGGCGGTCCGGTCCGGAAGGGCGCTTGCGGTCGGGGCCTCCTCGTCTTTCTCGGACGGCTCAGGGCTGCGCTCGCTCGCGGGCGACGAGCGACGTCCTCGGCCCTTCCGCGCGGTGGTGCTCGTACGCATCGCCGACCAACGTAGGTCCTCGTCCAAACGTGTCGATGCGCCGCTCGTACGCACGGCAACGCGCCACGCTCTTGTGGGCCGCGAAGCTCCGGGCTACAAGAGGAGCCCTCGTCGCGAGCTCGACGGCAGCCGGGCATCCGGAGCCCATCAATTGACCGCCTCTGCTAGCGTCGCTTTTCGTTCCGTTTCGCTTCTCAGATTGCGCCCGTAGCTCAGTTGGATAGAGCGACGGCCTCCGGAGCCGTAGGTCGCAGGTTCGAATCCTGCCGGGCGCGCCATCATTCCGCGGAGTTCGCGCTGCCGGCCGCTGAGCCGTGACACCGGCGTGACGGCCGACGTAGGCGACGTGCGCGCGGGCCGCGGTCGCCGCCACGGCGCTCGGCGTGACGTGCGCGTGGCGCTGGGGCGTACGCAGATCGGTGTGTCCGAGGATATCTTCTGCACGTCCTCGAGCGACGAGCGCACGCCGCCGTCCGCGAGGTGCAGGCACCAGAGCTCGCCGAGCCGGACACCAGCGCGATCGCGCAGGCCACGATGTACTTCTCGGAACGATCGCGCATGTCGAGGCCGACGACGGTGTCCGATAGCGACACCCAGAGCTGACCCTTCGCTGACGTCCGGGGCTGGGTCACCGCCGCCATCGGCTCGGCTACCGTTCGTGCGCGTCGGCCCTCGGCCCTCGATCCACGTCGGACCACGAGGGTTGCGGAGTACCATCTGGGTCGAGGTTCAAGAGGGTGAAGGTCATCGCTCATGCTCGTGTTCGTGCCCTTGCGAGCGGTATCGGCCTTGTGTTCGCATCCTGGTCCACGGCAGCCGACGGCGCGCCGTTCGAGCTCGTGTGGTCCGCTCCGGCGGGGTGCCCCTCGCACGACGAGATCATGGAAGCGACGCGAGCCCGTCTTGGGGAGTCCCCTACCGGGGCAACCCCAGAGCTGTTCGTGGAGGGTACGGTCACCGAGAGCAGCGAGGGCTTCAGCGTCAAACTCGCGATGAACGACGCCTCTGGACGTCGCATCGGACAACGTCAGGTCCGAGTCGAGAGCCACGCGTGCAAGGACATCGAACACTCGACCTCGCTCGTGCTCGCGATGATGATCGCAGTCGCGCGACCGCGCACCGAGGCGCCCGCGACCCCGAACGACCACGTCGAGCCGCCGGCGAGCGGGGCGGCGCCACCAGGGCGTGACCTCGTTCGTCGCCCGCCCGCTCCACCCCCGAGTCGACCGCCGGCGCCGGCAGCCTCAGGGCCTGGACGGCGGCCGCGTCGCGTGCTCATCGGCGCGGCCGGCGTCGCGTCGCGCGGTGTGCTTCCCACGACAGCCGGCGGCTTCGCGGTTCGCGCGCTGTACTCGCCGAGATCGATCATGCTCTTCGGGCTGGAGGCGAGCGCCGAGACGAGCGGCTCGGTTCGTGCTGGCGTGGGCGAGGTCGGATTTGCGGTGTTCGGCGCATCAACATTCGTCGGCGTGCCAGTCCTCGAGACATCACGGTTCGAGCTCGTCCCGACGCTCGGGGTGCGGCTCGCCCTCATACACACCACGCCGAGAGGCTTCCAGGCGGTCCATCACCAGGTCCGTCCCACGATCCTCGCGGGTCCAGGTGTCCTCGTACGCGTCGAGGTCGCGCGTTCGCTCTTCGTGGAGGCACTCCCTCAGATCGAAGGGATCTTCATTCGCGAGGGCGTCCGGATCCGGCAGGATGACAAGCTCTACCCTGTACACGTCCCGAGCACCCTCGAAGGACGCCTGTCGGTCGGTGTCGCCTACGAGTTTCGCTGATCGAGCCGCCCCAAGAATTCGAAGACGTCACGAAGGAAAAGTCGTGGGCGGCGTGCATTGATCCCCAGCGTGGAGGCCTCGATCACTCGCGATGTCGCCGTGCGGGAAGCCGCTGGAGACGTGATGCCCGCGCCGATGACGATCGACGACCTCTTCTCGTCGTACGCCGCATTCGTCTGGAGGACATTGCGGCACTTCGGTGTCAGAAGCGTCGACCTCGAGGACCAGACCCAGGAGGTCTTCCTCATCGCCCACCGGCGCATCGACCAATGGGACGGCAAGCATCCCCGTGCCTGGTTCTTCGCCATCGCACGCCGTTGTGCGTCCGCATATCGACGGCGCAGTCATCGCCGTCATGAGGAGCCTGTCGCGACCGTGCCCGAGGAGGCTGATCCGGGAGATCCGTCCACAGGCGCGGAGATCGATCTGCTCAACCGCGTCTTCCGAACACTCGACGAGGACAAGCAGATCGTCTTCGTCCTCCACGAGATCGAAGGAATGTCGATGCGCGAGGTCGCGGAGGCCGTCCAGTGCCCTCTCAAGACCGCTTTCACTCGTTACTACGCAGCACGGCGCGAGCTCACTCGCGCGCTCGGAGAGGCAACATGAAGACGGAGTATTCCGACACTCCGCGCGCCAGCGAGCCTCTTCCCGCAGGACTGCGCGCGTTCGTGCGCTCACGTCAGATCGGCCCCGACGATGCTGCCATGGATAGGATGGCGAAGCGCCTCGCGACAGTCGGGGTGCTCAGCACCAAGCGGTCTGCGAACCGTCAGACTTCAGCGCACGCGAAGAGCGCCTGGCATGCAGCTGGCTTCCTCGCCGTTGCGGGTGTGCTCGCGCTCGCTTGGGAGCAGACAGAGAGACCGTTCGCCGTGACCCGCGAACAGGCACCGTCGATGACGGCGCGACCATCCGCACCGGAGATCGTGTCACCGAAGTCGGAGTTGCCTGTCACGCAGGTGGCCCCGGCGCCCGAGCCCGCTCGCCTTCCGGATGCGATCTCGGTCAATCACCTCCCCGCCGCGCGTCCGCTCGCGCGAGGCATCGGCTCCGCTCCCAATGCTGCACGGAAGATGAAGTTGCCGGCCGAGGGCACCGAGGCGGCGCCGTCTGCGACGGAGTTCGAGCTGGTCCAACGCGCGCAGGCAGCGCTCGCGTCCGATGCGAATCGCGCGCTCACGCTCGCGAACGAGCATGCGGTCGCGTATCCAAAGGGCGAGCTCGTAGAGGAGCGCGAGGTGATCGCGATCGAGGCCCTTGCTCAGCTCGGACGAAGCGAGGAGGCCTCGCGACGCTCGCTTGCCTTCGTGCGCCGCTTCCCGGAGACACCCTACACCGCGCGCCTCGAGAAGGCGATCGGCCGCCCTCTGCCGGAACCGTCCGGCGCCTCGACTGCCGAGACGAGCGCCCGCTCGCGCTCCACTTCGACCCCGTAAGCCTCTCTCCGAAGGAATGACCGAGATGCTTCGACCCATCGCGCGCTGCGGCGCGCCATTCGCGCTGACCGCGTCCGTCGCGCTCGTGTGGCTCTTCGCGGGCTGCCGCGGGCCCGACATCACCATCGCCGAGTCGTCGTCGCCGCCGGCCTTTGCGGGACCGGATGCCGAGACACCCACGCCCGACGTCGACGCGGGATCTGTCTTGATGTGCCCGACGACCCAGTGCCCCGCGGGCTACGCGACATGCCCCGGCGATCGCTTCCCATGCGCCGCGAGCGTCGCGACCGATCCGTACAACTGCGGTGAATGCGGCCGCGTCTGCGTGGGCGTGTCGCAGGATCAGCACTCGGAATTGACCTGTAAAAATGGCCAATGCGTCCAGCTATGCGCGTACAAGTATGCCGATTGCGATGGGAACCCGGACAACGGATGCGAGACCAACGTTTTTGAGGATTCGATGCATTGCGGAAAATGCGGCGCGCAATGCGATGGTCGCTGCGTCCTTGGAGAGTGCGGTTGTCCCGACGGCATGGCCGATTGTCCCGCAAAGGATGGCATCGGGAACGTCTGCACGAACCTATCCAGTGACAATGACAACTGCGGAGCGTGCGGTAACAAATGCCCGGCGCACTCGATCACGATCACGAGCCCAAACGTGGTCGAGCACTGCGTAGGAGGCGCGTGCGGAGGGATCATCTGTGCGCCCGCATATGCCGACTGCGACGGTGATATGGCTCCGACGACGGGAAACGGGTGCGAGACTCGGATTGACACACTCGACAACTGTGGGGCTTGCGGTTTCAAATGCCCCTCCGGCGCGATCAAGTGCGCGTCGAGCACAGGCAGACTCGAGTGCATGTGCGCGCCCGGTGAGACCTCGTGCGCTGGTACCTGTGTGCGACTCGATACCGACGTGAGCAACTGCGGAGCGTGCGGCGTCAACTGTATGAATGCCGAATCCTCCGGTGTTGCTGCCTCGACGGGTACCGTGGCGGTGACCTGTCAAGACGGTCTTTGTCATCGAGAGTGTAAGATGGGGCACTACGACTGCGACGGCGACTTTAGAAATGGATGCGAGACCGATATCCATCGGGACCCGAACAACTGTGGCGCCTGCGGCGTCCGATGTCCGGTTCCCGGTCAGCCGTGCATCGACGGAGCGTGTGCGACGGCGGAGTGCCCTCCTGGCACGACGGAGGCGCGATGAGAGACCTCCGTCGAATGCGCTGGATCGCTGCGTGTGCGTTTGGCCTCGCCGGTGCGTCGGCGCTCGCGAGCTCGGCTTGCGCCGACTCGGGCGAGCTGCTCGACCCATCGGACGAGATCGAAGGGGGCGCGCTTTCTCCGACGGAGGCGGGCGAGCTGGACGGAGGACACGTGACCGATGCGATCGACGCAGACGTTCCACATCGGTGTTTCTCGGGTGAGCTCTGCGCTCGTACGGTCGATGTCCCGATCCGCGCCGAGGAGCATCTGACAGGCCTCTGGGCTGCCTCTCCGACGGATCTTTGGGCGGCCGGATCGCAGATGACGATCCTTCACTACGACGGGAAAAGCTGGGAGCGCGCCCCCGTCGCACAAGGTTCCAAGAATCGGATTTTCGGAATTTGGGGGAGGCATTCCAACGACATCTGGCTCCTCGACGGCGTGCAGATCCTGCACACGGACGGCTGGAAAGGGGCGAATACTCGCTTCGAGTCGAGCGGGCCCTTAGAGACCGAGCCGCCTCTACTCATCGCCGGCTGGGAGGGCCAGCCCGTAACGTTACGGCGACGGCTGATCGCTTGGATCAATAGTATGGATATATGGGGATCGTGGGGCAACGGTGGCCCCGAAAGCGCCACGACCGCTCTGACGTATACGGGCATTATTCCAATGCCGCTCGCGCTGGCGATCGGTCGAGAGAGCATTTGGGTCGTAGGCCAGAGAGGGAGCGCAGTCCGGCTCGTGCCCGCTCGCGACGGCGGCGTCGACGCCGGCGGCGACGCAGGCTCCGCCTGGCAAGTTACCCAATACGACAGCCTGACGAGCGGCGCGCTCTACGGCGTGTGGACGAGCGAGCACGAGACCTGGGTCGTGGGGGATCAGGGCGTGAGACGCTTCACCACGGAGAGGCCCTATCTCGTCCCGGTCGAGGTCCCGGCGACCGAGAGCCTTCATGGAATCTTCGGGTCTTCGCCGTCGGATTTGTGGATCGTCGGCGCGGGGGGCTGCATCCTCCACTACGATGGAGTCTCCTGGGCTCGTATCCCGTCCCCGACGCGTGCGGACCTGCACGCGGGCTGGGCGCTCGCGCCCGACGATGTCTGGATCGTCGGTCAGGGCACGTCGTTGCATGTCACGAGGGAACCGTGAGTCAAATGGCAAGCAGGGCGAAACGGGTCGCGTGCATCACGGTTCTTGCGCTCGTGGCTTCCGGGGCGGCACTCCTCGTTGCGTGTGCCGAGAGCGCGACCGCCGGCGCGGCTGAAGACGACGGCGGTTCCTCGGCCCCGCCCGTCATGGATTCGGGGACGGCGGAGGACGGCGCAATCGCGGCCGATGCCGACGCGGATGCGTCGACCCCGGTATCCAAAGGATGCAGTCGCGACGGCTTCTGTCTCGACGAATTACCGAGTACGCAAATCCCTATCGGTATCTGGGGAAGCAAAGACGACGACGTCTGGGCCGTCACCGAGCGCTCGATTTATCACTTCGACGGCACGAGCTGGACGACGAGCCTCGTCCTGCCCACCGACGGGTCGCGCATTCGAGCGATCTACGGCGTGGCCGCCGATGATGTCTGGGTGGTCGGCGAAGGTGCGAGCCAAGTCGGCGTCGACGCAGGGCTGGACGGTGGTGCGCGCGAGGCGCTCGTTCTACACTATGCCTCGCGCGACGGAGCAGCGCCTGCGTGGCGCTCGCTTCCAGGCTTCACCGGTGCGCCGTCCCTCGTCGACGCGTGGCGAACGGCGGACGGCTCCGTCTGGTTTCTCGCCGACGAGCTCGTGTTTCGCACACGCGGCGAAGAGGCAGGCACCGTCGCAGACGTCACCCTCGTTCCATTTCAGCTCGGCACGGTGCCATGCGGTCCGACGACGACGTGCCGGATCAATCGCGTCGCATGGCTCAGCATCGCAGCGTTTGGCGACGAGATCTGGGTCGGCGGCTACAACCGGAACTCGTTAGGGGTACGCGACCTCCATTATCCAATCGTCGCGCGGTACGCCGGCGCGCAATGGTCGGTGATCTCGCTCTTGCCCGGGGGAGAGAATGGATTGCCGATTCGTCGCTTGCCAACGGTTCCGGTAGGCGAAGCACGTTTCCGAGTCCCGCGGGACGGCACGCGCCGAGCGTGGATTCATATCGCCGCATCGGGCTTGAGTCCCGAAGACGCCTTCGTCGTCGACGTCGGCGAAGACGGCAGATTCACGGCCGTCGCCGGCCACACGCGAGCGTCGTGGCTCTCGTGTCGACCGCTCGCTGTCTTCGCGCCGAAAGCCGACGCGGCGTGGCTCACGGATGGATATGGCGTTTGTCGCTGGGACGGTACGGGCACGACGCTCTCCTCGATCACGATCGACGCTCCGTTGCTCCGGGCGCGCGCGGTGTGGTCGGGAGCGTCGACGACGTGGGTCGTCGGTGAGCGGCAGCTCGTCATGGGCGCGGCTCCGAACGAGGGCATCGGCTTCATCTTGCGAAGGCCTGGAGGTTTGCCGTGAGAATCTTGAGACGAGCGTTGATCGTCGGCACGAGCGCCGCGATGCTCGCCAAGCTCGCAGGTTGCGCGAGCGTGGAGCACGAACCTTTACCGATTACGGTCGAGGACACGGACAGTGCCCCGCCGCCGTCGACCGTGGACCCGACATTGGACGCCGGCGCCGAAGCATCGTTCGACGCAGGGCCCTACGTGCCTCCGCCGCCGCCCGTTCTTCAGTGTTCCGTCTCTCCGTGCACGGCTTCGCTCTCGAGCGGAGGCGGTCCCGTCACGTGCGCCCTCCTCGTCGACGGGAGGGTGCAGTGCTGGGGCAGCGAAGAATCCTACATCGGATGGCTCGGTCGCGGCGCCCCGGTGAGGGGAGCCGCCCGGCCTGCGCCCGTCGTCGGCCTCGAGCACGTCACGCAGCTCAGCGTCGGCGCGGCTGGCACGAGCTGCGCGCGGACGAAAGACGGCTCGATCTGGTGCTGGGGCTCGAATCGGAACGGCGAGCTTGGACTGCCCACGAGCGTGACGTCGTCGCCGACGCCGCAGAAAGTGCCCGACCTTCCCCCCGCCGAGATGGTCGCCGTCGACCTCGCGGGAGCGTGCGCCATCGTTACCGAGGACGGATCGGTCTGGTGCTGGGGATGGGACCGCTATGCGGTGCCTCCGCGCGCAGGCAAGCGACCTACGCGCCTCGAAGGTGCACGCGGCCGTGCGCGATCTATCGGGGTTCGATACGGCAAGGACTTCTCGACCGCGCCCGACACATCGATCCTCGTCCTCCTCGAGAGCGGTGACGTCGACAGCATGGGAACGTTGCCAGGTCGTGCGAGCTCGTACGAGGAGAGCTTTCTCCGGCCGCTCGAGGTCACGGGCGTGAGGTCCGTCGATCGATTGAGTTACGTGACGGCTCGTGACGTCTACGGCTGGTCGACCATGAATCCCGTGCCCACGATCATCCCTGGGCTCGACGGGCGCCGCGTCGTCGCGGTTCGTGCGCGTGCGACTCTAGTGCAGGGGGGGCAGCATCTTGCTCAGCCCGCCGCCGCGCTCTACGACGACGGGACGCTTTACCTCTGGGGAACGAACACAGGCGGCCAGCTCGGGATCTCGCAGGGCAAGCTCTATCGGTCGGAGTCCGCCTGGCCCATGACTGGCCTCGAGCGACCGGTGATCTCGGTGGCCGTCACCGACAACGCGTTCTGCGCCTCGCTCGACGACGGGAGCGTTCGCTGTTGGGGCCGCAACGATCACGGACAGCTCGGTCACGGTTTCGTCGACTTCGACGAGCACGCCTCCCCGGAGCTCGTCCAATGAGGCGTGCCGTCGTCACCAGCCTGGCGTTGGTTTGCTGCGTCTGCAGCTCCGAGCGGCCGAGCTACGAGACCGCTCCGCCCGGCTTCGGCGCGAACGATGCTGGATCGGAGTGCTCACTGCGTCGCTGTTCGCGCGATCTCCACGCCGTGCTCTCCGGGTGTGGAGACGAGGACATCATCGAGACGTGCGATCCGGACAAAGCCTGCGCGAACGGCGCGTGCCAGCCGGCGTGCTCCGCGGCGGTCGCAGCAGCCGGAAGCATCGGCTGCGATTTCTGGACGGTGTCTCCTTCGGCGTATGACATGAAAGACTGCTTCGTCGCGTTCGTCGCGAATGCGTGGAGCGTCCCCACCACCCTGCGTGCGAGCTTCGGAGCTACCGAGGTGGACCTATCGGCGTCGGCGCGCATCCTGACGGCCGATCCGAGCGCTCCGTATGCCCCTTATCCGGGGGTTCTCGAGCCGGGACAGGTCGCCGGCATCTTCTTGGCGACGTATCAGACCGTACCGTCAGCGTCGCCGAGCAAGTGTCCGGACGGTATACAGCCAACAGTCAAAGACGAGACGCTATCTCAGTACACAGGTATTCGTCGCGCCTTTCACATACAGTCGTCATCGCCGGTCAGCGCATACAGCATCTACCCGTTCGGTGGAGCGTTGTCGTATATACCAAGCGCGACGCTTCTTTTGCCGGTGGGCGTGTGGGACGGGCGCTACATCGTCGTGAATCCCTGGAAGGGTCAGGGGGCCTTCGGGACGACCACGCAGATCATTGCGTCCGAAGCGGACACGGAGGTCACGGTCATCCCCTCGGTCGATTTCGAGGCGTCGAATGGCGCCCCTGCGGGCCGGCGCGGCGAACCTGTGTCGATGACGCTCGGACCGGGGGACGTCTGGCAGATTCGCAATCCGCTCGAGCTGACGGGCACGACCGTGCAAGCCTCCAAACCTGTCGCGCTCCTCGGCGGGCACGAGTGCATGAGCCTGCCCGACGGGATTTGCTGCTGCGATAGCGCGAACCAGCAGCTCTTTCCGGTGAACACCTGGGGCACACGGTACGCGGCGGTTCCGTACGGGCCGCGTGCCAACGCAGAGTACGCAGACGAGAAGTACTTCTGGCGCATCGTCGCCGCATCCGAGGGAACGAAGCTCTCGTATCGCCCGTACAGACCGCCCGAAGCGCGGAGCTCCCTCGGAGCGAACGAGATGCAGACCTTCTGGGCGAAGGAGCCCTTCATCGTGGAGAGCCAGGATTCGGAGCATCCGATTGCCGTGTTCGCGTACATGTCGGCCGGGCGCAAGCTCAGTATGGACACCGGCATGGGTGATCCCGACTTCGTCAACGTGGTGCCGGTCGACCAATATCTCTCTCGTTATGTCTTCTACGTCGATCACACGTATGCATTGTCGCGCCTGGTCGTCGTCCGACGCCGCGAAAACGGTGTCTTCTCCGACGTCACGATCGATTGCGGCTCGAAGAAGATCGAGGGGTTCAAAGGGCTCGACGAAGAGGGCGAGTACGAGTACGCGTACGTTCCCATCCAAGACAAGCCGCGGGAGGGAGAATGCGGCCCGGGCCGCCACGAGGCCTCGAGCGCGGGGCCGTTCGCGGTGACCGTTTGGGGCATGGCGAACTGGGCGAGCTACGCCTATCCGGCCGGTGCGGGACTCCGTCCGATAAATGAGGTCAAGCCGGCCGGCCCGCATTGAGGACGCCTGCTGTCCGCGCTGCTCGGCCGTACGCGACGTGGGCCGAGAAGCAGGGCCTCGACAAGCGTGACGCCGGCATCGACCTCGTCGCCGAAACGACCACCGGCGAGGTCCACGCGATCCGTGCAAGCTCGACGCGCCGGACTACCGGGTGCAGACGGCCGACATCGACAGCTTCTTCACCGCCGCGGGCAAGAGGCCTTTCGCCCGCTGCATCATCGTCAGCCCGACAGACCTCTAGAGCTTTCGCGCTGCCGGCCGCTGAGCCGTGGCACCGGCGTGACCCCGTGAGGCGAGATACGCGACGTGGGCACGTGCGGCCGTCTCTGCGTTCGTGCTCGGCGCGAGATGCGCGTACCGCTGCGTCGTGCGGAGATCGGTGTGCCCGAGCACCGGCTGTACGTCCTCGAGTCAAAACGGGCTCTTCGGGCTCTTCTCACTCGATGGTGGGGCGCGGCCAGAAGCTCATCAGGCACACGCGTTTAGGAGCCGCAGGCGGTAGCTCGCGAAGCTCTTGTAGCCGTAGGCTCGGCGTTTGACGAGCTTCGCCTTCCCATCGAAGCCCTCGGTCATCCCGTCGGTGGACCGGGTTCGGAAGTACGCCAGGATCTCAGCCTGCCGCCGCATGAGGGGGCCGCGGAAACTTTGGATTTCTGGGACCGAGGACCGCGCGAGCCCATACTCGCGCGCGGAGGGGACCTCGCGCCCCACGTTCGGTGTGCCGCCTGCCCGTGTCGTCACGAAGCTCGGCGCGCGCGGGAGGCTGCGAGGGCGCGGGCGGGCTTCGTCGTCCTCTATCGCTGACTCACCTCTTGGGCTCGTAGCGCATCGCCACCGCCCCCGAGCCGAGCTCCTGCCCGTCGACGAGCTTCAGGTCGACGATCTTCGATAGCCCGGCGAACAATGTCGGTCCGTGGCCGGCGAGCCTTGGGTGCACGAGGATCTCGTACTCATCGATCAATCCGAGCTCCGCCAGCGCCATCGGGAGCTTCACGCCACCCGTGAAGAGTTCTTTGCCTGGCTCTCGCTTCAGCCTCTCGACGGCCTCGCCCAGGTCCCCGTGCAGGAGCTCCGCGTTCCAGTCGACCTGATCGAGGGCGCTCGATACGACGTACTTCTTGGCGGCGTCGATCGTCCGGGGCGAAAGGCTCCGTCCAGGCGGGCATGGCCACCTGCATCGGCAGCTTCCACGCGGCTCTCATCATTTCGTACGTGACGCGACCGAAGAGCAAGGCATCGGCCCGAGCGATGTTCTCGGCTGCGCGGCGATGCAGCTCCTCGTCCGGGATGATCGCGCGATGATCGCAGCACCCGTCCACCGTGACGTTGATGGAGTATCGGAGGGGTCGCATCGCGCGAGAGTACATCGGTCGGCTAGGCCTGTCCCTCGAGCCGCGCGCCCGAAGCTGATCACATCGATCGGTTGGTGTCGCGGCGCTGCGCATGGTCATCCATCGGAAGCAACGGCACGCGTTACTCGACGAACAGTGGTGTCGATCGCAGGCGGCGGTTCATTGCCGAAGCAAGAGGCTGGGCCAGAGGCGACGCGAGGAGAGTCTCTTCATGAAGCCGTAGCTCGAGGGTCTCGGCAGCGCGATCGATCGCGACGTCGACGAGCTGGAACGGGGGCGGTCGTGCGTCCGCGCGTCGTCGTTGCCGTCGTTGTCGTTGTCGTTGTCGTTGTCGTTGTCGTTGTCGTTGTCGTTGTCGCCTCGAGCAGCGACTCGGGCGTTTCGGATGGCTCGCGCACGAGGCCGTTGCCATGACGTCGGGCTTGCTCGAACCTCCCGTCGACGTCGATGCTGGCGCGCTTGATGCTCGTACGGACGGGCACCATGCAAGCGATCGTCATCGACAAGTTCGGCGGACCGGAATGCCTCGTCTACACGGAGTTGCCGGAGCCTGAGCCGGTCGCCGGAAAGGTCGTCATCGAAATCAAGGCCTTCGGCATCAACCACGCCGAAATGCACATGCGACGTGGCGAGTGGGCCGAGGCCGCGAAGGTAAGCGGTATCGAGTGCGTCGGGCTCGTGAAAGCGTGTCCCGGCGGTGAGTTCCCCATCGGGGCCAAAGTGGCAGCGCTCATGGGCGGGCTCGGGCGCACGATCAACGGCAGCTATGCGGAGTTCACTCGCGCTCCCGCGTCGAACGTGGCGCTCATCGAGTCGGATCTGCCTTGGGCCGAGCTGGCCGCGATCCCGGAGACCTATGCGACCGCGTGGACGTGCTTGTTTCGCAACTTGGAAATATCCAGAGGCGAGACGTTGGTGATCCGCGGCGGGACGTCGTCCTTCGGACAGGCTGCCATCCAGATGGCGGTCAACGCGGGCGTGCGGGTGATCACCACGACGCGCAAACGCGAGCGCTTCGCCATGCTCGAAGAGCTGGGCGCTGAACGTGTCGAGCTCGAGGGGCCGGACCTCTCGAAGCGGATCGCGGAGGCCAAGGAGCTCGACGCCGTGCTCGATCTCGTCGGGAACAGCACGATCCTCGACTCCCTTGCGATGCTTCGCCGCGGTGGATGCGCTTGCCTCGCAGGTTGGCTCGGTGGCCTCGCGCCCATCGCCGACTTCAACCCGCTACTTCAGATGGCGAGTGGCGTCTATCTGACGTTCTTCGGCAGCTTCGTCTTCGGTACGCCAGGGTTTCCGCTCTCGGACGTCCCGCTCCAGGACATTGCAAACGACGTCGCCGCAGGTCGCCTCAGGGCCAAGCCGTCGCGGATCTTCAAATTCGAAGACGTCCGCGAGGCGCATCGGGTGATGGAGGCCAACGAGGCCAAAGGCAAGATGGTGGCCGTGGTGCACTGAGTCGCCGCGTTCGAGGGCGCTCTTCTTCGCCCCGCCGTCGATGCGCTCCAAGCGCGGAGCGCGAGCACGCGCCGGAGCCGGCTCGACGATCTCGCGATGCGCGGCGACGTCCTGGTTTATCTCCCGCTCGCGTCGATGTTCGAAGCGTGCCCTCGTTACGCGCGCCGTGCCGCGCGCTCCTTCGAGCGGGCACGCGGCCGTCGGACGCACGGCCGGCTCGCGGCGACGCTCGTCGAGGTCGCGTCGCGTCGCGGCGATCGATGATCGAGATCGACGAGCGGGCGAACTCCCATCCGCGAACGGCCGTCTAGCCTCGGCTGCACGTCACCCTCGGGCCGCAGGGCTCGCCCCCGGACGCAGAGCGACAGCGATTGACGGCAGGCGCGTCCGGCGCATCGAGCGCGCTCACGATCTGCCCGCAGCGGACGGAGGGTCGTATACCCGCGACTGCTCGCTTCCTCCCGACAAGAGCCTCGTCGCATGCCAGGCGAACGATGACGCGACGAAGAAGTCGGAGCTGACGGTCGCTCGCGTCGACGGAACGACGCCGCCGCGGTCCGTCGCGTTGCCGCTCACGGGCGCGAACCGTGGTCGGCGCTGGATCGGAGGTGGCCCGTCCTCACGTGGGGGCTCGATGCCACGCCGGTCGACGCAGGAGCCTCCGGCGATGGGGTGGGTCGTCGTCGCCGACGGCGGCGTCGGACGTATCCTCGCCGTGCCCGGAGCGGGAGCGGTGCAGGCGATCGGGAATCGATCCTGGAGCTGCGGCTTCGCTCCCGCCGTCGGGGCTGGGACGAGCCTGTGCGGTGCGCTCGGAGTCCTCGCGCTCCGGCTCGTCCGACGTCGCCGCTCGGGAGGCGCCAGCCGCTCCTGAGCTGCCCTCGTCGCGCGAGGCAACGGCGCTCCGACGGCGGTGCGCGCGCGCGCCGCCTCGTCGCGGAGCACCAGTGTTTCGTCCGCCGACGGCGCAGAGCGCTGCGAGAAGAGACGACGAAGAGCGCCGGCGAGGACCGACGCCGGCGCGAGCACGTCCGGCAGTCACGAAGATTTGTGAGCGCCGCTCTCGAGAAACGACCTTTCGAGAGGGAAGCGCGCCGCGCTCGCACGCGATCTCGCGATAGCGACGTCGTTCGTGGGCAGGCACGCATGGTGCTGATGGGCACGCCGTGCGCCTCACGGAAGGGCGCATCCCTTGATGACAGGAGATCCGGAATGCGTCGACCGATCGGTGTGCTCGTCTGCTTCTTCACGCTTGCTGCTGCGGCTCTCGCCGGGAGCGCGTGTACCGACACTCCCCCGCCGTCGTCCGCGTCGGCGGCGAGCCCGGACGCGCAAGCGCCCGACGAGCCCGGGGAGCACGACTCACAGGACGAGTACGTCGAAGGCCCGCTTGCTCCGGACGACGAAAATCTCTACGACCCGCCGCTCGCGAGCGCCGGGCGCGATCTCGTCGACGACAGCGAGCTCGAGACGAACGGTAATCCTGCGCTCGCGGCGAGCTTCGCCACGATCGCCGCGCACGGAGCGCATCCCGTCATCGACACCGATCCGGCGCGCTTCGCGGAGCTCGCCGTCCTGCGCGTGCTGAACGACATCCCCGCGGCCGAGGTCCAGCACGCACCGACGGGCGGCGCGTTCATCGAGCACGACACCGGCGCACGGCGCATCATCGTGAGCGCCGGAGGCGGATTGCCCCCGCAGCCGCTCCGACCCGACGACGTGCTCGTGCGCGCGGCCAGCGCCGACCTCGGCGACGTGCGGATCGAGCAGCGCTTCGAGCGCGCGCCGTCGGCCGCGGGCGGCAGCACGAACACGCGGCTCGCTCAGGTCGTCGTCGAGACGATGTCTGGCGAGCGCCTCGGGCTGGCGAACGTCGGGGCACCGAGCGCGGCGCCCTCATCACGCGACTGCGTCGCCGAGGCATGGGCCATGGCGCCTGCGCTGCCGCCGATGACGGTGGTGAATCCGGAGGTCCGCGGCTGCAACATCGACCAATGCGTAAAGGTCCGTCGAGCATGGCTCGTCGCGCAGCACGATCTGATGCGCGCCTACCAGATGCTGGAGTTCATCGGCGAATCGCCGGAAGAGGAGCGCGCGTTCCTCTGGAGCCAGCGCGGCGTCGGTCTGGATCCAGTCACGAAGCAGCCGAAGATGCTCGGTCCGGAGACGTCGGCGGAGCACTGGTTCGGGCCGTATGCGCGCTACCGGTTCGACGCGATCCGGCAGGGCGTGCGCAAGCTCTACACGTCCTTCCGTGAGGGCAAGCACTACTCGTCGGGAGCGACGATCAAGCTGATCTGCCCGCACTACGACGACAACCCGGGCAACATCTGCTTCACGAAGAAGCCGTC
>Ga0164243_10004284_pt1 | contig 22453 bp, 20 predicted proteins | sample OricompcompostOP_FD_108781 | JGI IMG/M metagenome (GOLD analysis project Ga0164243, IMG submission 108781) | Organic Plus compost microbial communities from Emeryville, California, USA - Original compost - Organic plus compost (OP) | ecosystem: Engineered > Solid waste > Mixed feedstock >...
CGTCACCCTGGGCTTCATCCTGCCGGCGGAGTTCCACCTCGACCCGACCGGCTTCGGCCGGGCCACCGGCCTCTACAAGCTGGGGGAGCCCCAGCCCAAGACGGTGACCGTGCAGGCCGGCGCGGTCAGCCCGGCCCACGAATATCCGACGCCGTTCCGCACCGACTACGTGGACATCCCCCTCGCCCCCGGCGGCGACGAGCACCGCGCCGACGAGCTGGAATACAAGGTGCGGATGAAGGGCGGCGACAGCATGGTCTATTCGTGGACCGTCGAGGGCGTCCCCAACCCCGAGGAGTTCTACTACGACTTCCACGGGGAAACGCCCGCGCCTCCGGGCTCCGGCCAGGCCGGCGCCGTGGTCGAGTACAAGCAGTCCACCGGGACCAGCCAGAACGGGACCCTGGTCGCCCCGATCCCCGGCGTCCACGGCTGGTACCTGCAGAACCAGTCGGCCAAGCCGGTGATGGTGAAGCTGAAGCTGGCCGGTTTCTACGAGCTGGTTCCCATCGGCGAATACGGCAACGAGTCCGCCATCGTCGCCAACAAGCCCGGCGGCCGCTGAGGCTTCAATCCTCTTGTCATCCCGGACAGGCCGCAGGCCTAATCCGGGACCCAGGGGCCAAGCGCGCCACCCGGTCCTCCTGGGTCCCGGCTCTCCGCTTTCGCTGCGACCGGGATGACAGGAACGGTCGTGTTTAGCTCTCAGAACGTCGCGGTCAGCGCCGCCGAGCCGTAGACGGTGTCGCCCGTCGGCGGCGCGTTGGGCGCGTCCTTCAGGAAGCGTCCCTTGGCCAGCAGCACGGCGTTGGCCTCGAACCGCAACGCCCCCGGGACCAGCCAGTAGCGGATCCGGCCCTCCAGCAGCTGGCCCGCGAACCGGCCGGAGCCGCCCGTCGCATCGCGCACGTTGGCGGTCGAGAAGGCGTCGGTCCCGGACGCCAGCCACATCAGCCCGTAGTGGACGAACCCGTCCAGCCGCGAACTGGGCGTCGCCTCCAGCCGCACGCCCGGCATGCTGATGTTCGCCCGGCCGACGGCGCTGAGCAGGCCGGAGGGTGCGAAGTCGGCCCGGCGCATGCCGAACAGGGTGTCGAAGCGGTTGTAGCGCCCGCCGCCGCGGTCGCCGCTTACCCAGTCGTATTCCAGCGACAGGTGCGGCTTCCACGCGCCCGCGAACTGGTAGCCGGCCTCGCCGTGCACGAACCCCGCCGAGACGTCCAGGACCGGCGCGGCGGGGGCGTTGCTCGCCCGGATCGTGCCGGTCTGGCGGATGGCCTCGACGTCGTAGTCGAAGCGGCCGGCGTGCGGCTCGCGGAACAGCCGCGCGCCGTAGCTGTGGAGCTGGCGGTCGCGGGTGGGGCGGCCGGGGGCGTCCCGCTCGTCCAGGCCGAAGTACTCGAGCTCCACCAGTCCGCCGCCCGGCAGCACCGGCTTGGACGCAACGCCGCCCCAGAGCACGAGGTCGCCGCTCTCCTCGTCCAGCTCCACGGCGTTGCGGCGCAGGCCCGCCATGTCCTCGGGCAGCCGCGTCTGCGGCAGGACGTAGATCAGGGTGGCGGTCGCGCCGCCCCACCCCTTGGCGTCCAGCTTGACGCCTGTGTAGCCGCTGGTGGTGTTGCGATAGTCGTCGGCGGCCACGAGGCGGCGCGAGCCGAGGTTCAGCGTCATCCGCCCAAGCTGCACCGATGCGCTCGACCCTTTGCCGAGCACCGGGCCCAGGTCGGCGGCGACATAGGCCTGGACCGGCTCCAGCGCATTGACATCGGTGGTGCTGAGCACGCCGCCGCGGTCGGCGCCGTAGACGCGGCTGTCGAACACCTCGCCGCCGAAGCGGAAGCGGCCGGTCCTGTACTCGGCGAACAGGGTGGTGCGGAGCGCCGTCAGGTCCTCGCCGCGGCCGAAGCCCGGCCGAACTTGGCCGCCCAGCGCCTCGTAACGGACCCGCATCGATCCGGAGAGAGTCAGGTTCTCCGGCGCGCCCATCGCCTCGTGCAGGCTCCAGGGCGCTTCCGCCGCGAATGCGGGCGGAACGGTGTAGAGGCAGGCGACGGCCACGCCCGCGGCGAACCAAGGTTTCAAGGCGAACGCTCCTATCCGGCCGTCGGGGCGACGGCTCGCGGAGCGGGTCTTGGGCGAGGACCGCCTTATGCCCGGGCGCCCGCGAAGGCCCGGTGCGACCGCTTCTAGACCCTCCCGGCCGGCAGGCTCAAGCCCGCGCGCCGGCGCCGAGCCGCTCGCCGTGGAAGGCGATGTGTTCGCCGATAAAGGTCGCGATGAAGAAGTAGCTGTGGTCGTAGCCTTCGCGCCGGCGCACCTCCACCGCGCGGCCCGCCTTCATCGCGGCGGCTTCGATCAACTCCGGCTTGAGCTGGGTCTCCAGGAAGCTGTCGGCCAGGCCCTGGTCGATCAGGATGCGGTCGAAGCGGCCCCAGCGCCCGGCCTCGATCAGCAAGCTGGCGTCGTGCTCGGCCCAGCGGGTGCGGTCCTCGCCGAGATAGGCCGTGAACGCCTTCTCGCCCCAGGGGCAGCGGGTCGGGGACACGATCGGGGAGAAGGCCGAGACCGAGGCGAACAGCTCGGGATGCCTGAGCGCCAACGTCAGCGCCCCGTGCCCGCCCATCGAATGGCCGAACACGCCCCGCCGGCGGGCGTCGAGCGGGAAGGCGGCCTCGACCGCCCCCAGCAGCTCGCCGGTGACGTAGGACTCCATGCGGAAGTGCTCGCGCCACGGCGCTTGGGTCGCGTCGAGATAGAAGCCCGCGCCCTGGCCCAGGTCGTAGGCCGGGTCGTCGGGGACGCCTTCGCCGCGGGGACTGGTGTCGGGCGCCACCACCGCCAGGCCGTGCCGGGCGGCGTGCAGGTAGGCTCCGGCCTTGGTGGTGAAGTTGTCCTCGGTGCAGGTCAGGCCCGACAGCCACACCACATACGGAAACGGCCCCGGCCCGTCCGGCGCCCACACCGACAGCTTCATCGGCGTGCCGGTCTTGGCGCTGTCGTGGCGGCAGTAGGCGAGCGTCCCGTCCTGGGTGCGATGGCGGCTGACGATTTCGAGGCTCATCGCCCCCTCCTGCGCCGGCTCAGTACACGATCACGCTGCGGATGCTCTCGCCCTTGTGCATCAGGTCGAAGGCCTCGTTGATCCGCTCCAGCGGGAAGGTATGGGTGATCATCGGGTCGATCTCGATCTTCCCGTCCATGTACCAGTCCACGATCTTCGGCACGTCCGTGCGACCGCGCGCCCCGCCGAAGGCCGAGCCGCGCCACACCCGGCCGGTGACCAGCTGGAACGGGCGGGTGGCGATCTCCTTGCCGGCCTCGGCCACGCCGATGATCACGCTCTCGCCCCAGCCGCGGTGGCAGGCCTCGAGCGCCGTGCGCATCACGTCCGTGTTGCCGGTGCAGTCGAAGGTGTAGTCCGCGCCGCCGTCGGTCAGCGCGACGAGGTGCTGGACCAGATCGCCCTCGACGGCCTTGGGGTTGACGAAGTGGGTCATGCCGAAGCGGCGGCCCCATTCGGCCTTGGCGTCGTTGACGTCCACGCCCACGATCTTGTCGGCGCCGACCAGCTTCAGGCCCTGGATCACGTTCAGCCCGATCCCGCCCAGGCCGAAGACGATGCAGTTCGAGCCCGGCTCGACCCCCGCCGTATTGATCACCGCGCCGACCCCGGTGGTGACGCCGCACCCGATGTAGCAGGCCTTGTCGAAGGGCGCGTCCGGCCGGATCTTGGCCACCGCGATCTCGGGCAGAACCGTGTGGTTCGAGAAGGTCGAGCAGCCCATGTAGTGGTAGATCGGCTGGCCCTTGTATGAGAACCGGCTCGTGCCGTCCGGCATCAGCCCCTTGCCCTGGGTGCCGCGGATCGCCGTGCACAGGTTGGTCTTGCGTGACAGGCAGCTTTTGCACTGGCGGCATTCGGGCGTGTAGAGCGGGATCACGTGGTCGCCGGGTTGGACCGAGGTCACCCCCGCGCCCACCTCCAGCACCACGCCCGCGCCCTCGTGGCCCAGGATCGACGGGAAGATCCCTTCGGAATCGAAGCCGTCCAGGGTGTAGGCGTCGGTGTGGCAGACGCCGGTGGCCCTGATCTCGACCAGCACCTCGCCCGCGCGGGGGCCTTCCAGGTCCACCTCCACGATCTCCAGCGGCTGCTTGGCGGCGAAGGCGACGGCGGCTCTGGTCTTCATGGACGATCCCTCCTGCTGGCGCCGACCTTCCTAGCGCGTAGCTCGCCGATGCGACAGCCGTTGCGGATCGCACCCGGCGGCCCCATTGGTGAGGGATGACACGCGGGGTTCCATGAGCGGCGAGTGGACGGACGAAGCCTTCGTGCTCTCTGCGCGCGCCCACGGCGAGACCGGCGCCATCGTCGACCTGATCACCGAGAGCCGGGGGCGCTGGGCCGCCCACGTGGCCGGGGGCGCGTCCAAGCGGATGCGGCCCTTCCTGCAGCCGGGAGCGCGGGTGCTGGCCCGCTACCGCGCCCGCACCGCCGAGCAGCTCGGCTCGGCGACGCTGGAGCCGACGGGGGAGGGGCCGGCGGCCCTGTTCGACGACCCCCTGGCGCTGACGGGCCTGGCCGCCGGGGCCGCCGTGGCCGCCGCCGCCTTGCCCGAGCGCGAGCCGCATCCCGGCGCCTTCGCCGCCTTCGAGGCCCTGGTCGCGGCCCTCGCCGTGCCCGAGGTCTGGCCCGCGGTGTTCGTCCGCTTCGAGGCGGGCCTGTTGGAAGCGCTGGGTTTCGGGCTCGACCTGTCGCGTTGCGCCGTCACCGGGGCGACCGACGCCCTGGTCTACGTCAGTCCGCGCACCGGACGGGCGGTCTCGCGCGAGGCGGGCGAGCCCTACCGCGAGAAGCTGCTCAAGCTGCCGCCCTTCCTGCTCTCCAGCCAGGGCGGCCTTTCCGAAGGCGACGTGGGCGAGGGCCTGACGCTGACGGGCCACTTCCTGGAGCGCTTCGTGTTCGGCCCGCTCAACCGCCCGCTGCCGCCTGCGCGGGTCTGGCTGGTCGAGCGGCTGGAGGCGGCAGGACGACTCTAGGTCGCATTTTGGCCAGCTTCGCCGCTGCCGCGACTCGCCCCACACCAAGCCTGGGGGAGTGGGGCGAATGCATCGACTGGTGAGGACAGCCGGCGGCTGGCTGGAGGTGGCTGACAAGCCCTCCGCCGAAGCGCTCGCGGCCTATTACAACGACAAGTACTACGGCGCGCGCGAGGACGGCCGCGGCCAGTACACGCACGCCTACACCGACGAGGAGCTGGAGCATAAGCGCCTGGGCGCCGCCGAGGCCGCGGCCGTGTGGAACGGCCCGCCCGGCCGCATGCTCGAGGTGGGCTTCGGCGAGGGCTTCGCGCTCGACTGGTTCGCCAGAGCCGGCTGGGCCGTGGAGGGCGTGGACTTCACCGACGACGGCCTGCGCGCCTTCTTCCCCGAACTGGCGGACAGGGTGCGGATCGGCGACGCCTTCGCCCTCTTGGACCAGATCGTCGCCGCCGGCCAGGTCTACGACCTGGTGATCTGCAACAATGTGGTCGAGCATGTGCTCGACCCCGAGGGCCTGCTGCAGCGCCTGCGCCGGATCGTGGCGCCGGGCGGCCTGCTCCGGCTCGCCGCGCCCAACGACAATTCCTGGCTGCACCAGGAGGTGGTCGCCCGCGGCATGGCCGATCCCGGCTTCTGGATCGCCGTGCCCGACCACCTCAGCTACTTCGACGCCGACACCCTGCCCAAGGCGCTGGCCGACAACGGCTGGGCGGTCGCCGAACTGCTGGGCGAGTTCCCGATCGAGCTGTTCCTGCTCAACGGCGACACCGCCTACACCCGCGACCGGACCAAGGGCCGCGGCTGCCACTTCGCCCGCGTGGCTTTCGAGGTGGGCCTTTGGAAGCGGCGGGGGATCGAGGCGGTGATCGCCTTCCGCCGCGGCTGTGCGGCGTCGGGGACCGGCCGGAACCTGATCGCCTACGCAAGGCCGGCCTGAACCCACCGGAAGACGAGCGCGCCATGCGCCTGACCTACTACGCCAACGCCTGCTGCCTGATGGAGGCCGAGGGCTTCCGCATCCTCACCGACCCCTGGCTGGTGGACGGCGCCTTCGAAGGCGCCTGGTGCCACTATCCGCCGCTGACGGTCCGGCCCGAGGACCTGGCCGGAGTCGACGCCCTCTACGTCAGCCACCTGCACCCGGACCATTGCGATCCGCAGACGCTGCAGGTCTTCCCCCGGGACATCCCGATCCTGGTGCTGGACCACGCGCCCAACTTCCTGCACCGGGTGCTGCGCCAGATGGGATTCACCAACCTGGTTCCGGCGAAGGACGGCGAGACGGCGAGCCTGGGCCCCTTCCGCTGCACGGTCTATGCGCCCTTCACCACCCATGTTTTCCATGAATCGAAGATCGGCAACCTGATCGACAGCGCCGTCCACTTCGAGGCGGGCGGGCTGTCGGTGATGAACTTCAACGACAACACCCCGGACCTGGCCTCGGCCCGGCGCATCCGCGAGCGCCACGGACGCCCCACCGTGGCCCAGGTCGCCTACAACGCCGCCGGTCCCTATCCGAGCTGCTTCCACAACCTCAGCCCGGACGAGAAGCGCGAAGCGGCCGAACGCACCCTGCAGCGCAACTTCGCCCACGCGGCGGGGATCGGCCGGGCGCTGGAACCCGCCTGGCACATGCCCTTCGCCGGCGCCTTCGTCCTGGGCGGCGGCCAGTGGCGCAAGAACGAACACCTGGGCACCACGCCAGTCGAGCGGACCGCCCGCGTGCTGCGCGAGCTGAACCCCGACATCCCGGTGCTGCTGCTGCGCGAGGGGCAGAGCATCGACCTTTCCACCGGCGAGCGCTCGGCTCCCTACGCGCCGATCGATGTGGCGGCCGAGCGGGCCTACATCGCCGAGGTGCTGTCGGGGCGCGCCTATCCGCACGAGGCCGACCCCGAGCCCGACCCCGAGGCGCTGATCGAGGGCTGCCGCTCGGCCCGCGACAAGCTGTGGGCGCGCCAGGAGCGGTTCGACTTCTTCCCCGAACTGGAGGTGGACTTCGCCGTCGGCGGCCGCTTCTACAGCTTCCGCATGCAGGAGCCGGGCGGCCGGGTGGTGGACGCGCCGCCGGCGAACGGCCCGCGCATCGAAGTGCGGATGGACCCGCGGATGCTCGCCCGCATCCTCGACGGTAGAGCCCACTGGAACAACGCCGAAGGCGGCTGCCACATCGACTTCGTGCGCGAACCCGACGTGTACATCCGCGATTTCCACACCATGATGGCTTTCTTCGCCGCTTGAACGGGGCGTGGCCGCCATGGCCGAACCGGACGCCGCGCCCTGCTGGGCCATACTGCTGCACGGCGGCGCCGGCCGGGTGAGAGCCGAGCGCCGCGAGGACAACGCCCGCGGCCGGCTCGCGGCGATCGAGGCTGGGCGCAACGTCTTGGCCGAAGGCGGCTCGGCCCTCGACGCGGTCGAGGCGACGATCCGGCTGCTGGAGGACGATCCCAGCTTCAACGCCGGCTACGGCTCGGTGCTGAACGCCGACGGCCAGGTCGAGATGGACGCCGCCATCATGGACGGGACCACCCTGGCGCTTGGCGGCGTCGGCGCGGTGCAGGGCGTGAAGAACCCGATCGGCCTGGCGCGCCTGGCCATGCCCGAACGGCCGACGCTGCTGGTGGCGGAGGGGGCGCGCCGCTTCGCCCGCGAGAAGGGCGTGGAGCTGGTCCCGCCCGAGGCGATGATCGCGCCGCAACGGGGCGTGGAGCCCGCCGGCGCCCGCGACACCGTGGGCTGCGTGGCGCTCGACCTCTCGGGACGGCTGGCGGCCGGGACCTCCACCGGCGGGCTTTCCGGCAAACGGCCGGGCCGGGTCGGGGACTCGCCCCTGCCGGGTTGCGGCCTCTACGCCGAAAACCCGCTCGGCGCCGTTTCGCTGTCGGGGGAGGGCGAAGCCATCGCCCGCACCCTGGTCGCCGCCGCGGTGATCCGGGCGCTGGAGACCGAACACCCTCAGGCCGCCGCAGAGGCCGGCATCGCCCGCATGGCCAGGGTCGGCGGCGAATTGGGCGTCATCGCGATCGACGCCCGCGGCCGCCTCGGCTGGGCCCACAACAGCGAAGACTTCGGCGTCGCCCTGGCCGCCAGCTGGCTGGACGGGCCAAGGGCGTTCTTCCGGCGGGATGAGGCCGATCTCTGACTCCTTCTCCCACAAGGACTTCCACAAGGAGCGAAGGAAGGCTGTGCTAGCGTCCCGCCCATGCCCGAGCTTCCTGCGTCTAGAGCCGTCCTGCACCACGCCGCCGCCCTCGCCCTGCTGGGCGCGGCCCTGATCCATCCGGTCGCCGCGGCGGCGCAGGCAGAGGAAGGCGACGACGAGGGCGTCGAGACCATCGTCGTCCAGGCGACCCGGTCCGGACGCGAGGTCCAGGCCGAGCCCATCCGCGTCGAGGTCGTTCCCCAGGAGGAGATCAGCGAAAAGGTCCTGATGACCCCCGGCAATATCGCCATGCTGGTCAACGAGACCGGCGGCGTCAGGCTGCAGACAACCTCGCCCTCCCTCGGCTCGGCCCGGATCCGGGTCCAGGGCATGCGGGGCCGCTACACCCAGCTGCTCGCCGACGGCCTGCCGCTCTATGGCGGCCAGGCCTCGTCCTTCGGCCTCCTGCAGATCCCGCCGACGGACCTTGGCCAGGTGGAGGTGATCAAGGGCGCGGCCTCGGCCCTTTATGGGCCCTCGGCGCTCGGGGGCGTCATCAACCTCGTGTCCCGCCGCCCGGGCGCGGAGGCCGAAGGCGAGGTCCTGGCCAACGTCACCAGCCGGAACGGCCAGGACCTCACCGCCTACGCCGCCTCGCCGCTGGGCGAGGCGTGGAGCGGTTCGGTCATCGGCGGCTTCCACCGCCAGAGCCGGCAGGACCTCGACGGCGACGGCTGGATCGACATGCCGTCCTACGAGCGCTGGACGCTCCGTCCGCGCCTGTTCTGGGAGGGCCTCGGCGGCGCGAAAGCCTTCGCCACCTTGGGCGCGATGGACGAGACGCGCCGGGGCGGCACGGCGCCCGGCCGGACGGCGCCCGACGGCCGGCCGTTCGCGCAGGTCCAGGACACCCGCCGCTTCGACGCCGGCCTGGTGGCGGAGGCGCCGCTCGGCGGCTCGGTGACGGCGCACTTCCGCGCGTCGGGCATGACCCAGGACGACAAGCGCCGGTTCGGCGACGTCCCGCAGAACGACCGGCAGCGCACCCTGTTCGCCGAGGCGTCGGCCGGATCGACCTCGAACGGGACCACCTGGCTGGCCGGGGCCGCGATCCAGGTCGACGACTTCCGCTCCCGCGGCTTCCCGGCTTTCGACTACACCTACACCGTCCCCGCCCTGTTCGTGCAGGCCGAGCACGACCTGGCGGGCGACCTCACTCTGGCCGGCAGCGCCCGGTGGGACTTCCACGACAGGTTCGGCTCCCGGGCCAGTCCCAGGCTTTCGCTGCTCTACCGCCCCGGCCCGTGGAGCCTCCGCGCTTCGCTCGGCGGCGGCTTCTACGCGCCCACCCCCTTCGTGGAGGAGATCGAGGCCGCCGGGCTGGCGCGGCTGGAGCCGCTCGGCAAGCTGAGGGCGGAGACGGCCGAGACCGCCTCCGTTGACGGCGGCTACGCCAAGGGCCCGTTCGAGACCCACCTGACCCTGTTCGGCTCCAACATCCGCCATGCGGTCAGGCTGGAGGTCGCCGACGCGACGCCGGGCGCCGAGCGCGTCCGGTTGGTCAACGCAGCCGGTCCCACCCGCACCCGCGGGGCCGAGCTGATGTTCCGCTACCGATGGCGCGAATTCACCCTCAACGGCAGCTACGTCTATGTGGACGCGACCGAGCCGGCCGAGACGGCGGGGCGCAGGCGCGTTCCGCTGACGCCCAGGCACACCGGCGGCCTCGACCTGATGTGGGAGAAGCGCGGCAAGGGCCGCATCGGGGCGGAGGCCTACTACACCGGCCGCCAGGACCTGGAGGACGATCCCTACCGCGCGCGGAGCCGGCCGTATCTCGAGGTCGGCTTCATGGGTGAGCTGATCCTCGGAAAAGTCAGGTTGTTCCTGAACTTGGAGAATGTCCTCGATGTGCGGCAGACCAAGTACGCGCCCCTGCTGCTGCCGCGCCGCTCGCCCGAGGGCTCATGGACGGTGGACGCCTGGGGCCCCACCGACGGGTTCGTCGCCAACGGCGGCGTGCGCCTGAACTTCGGAGGAGGGTGAGGATGCCCGACGCCCGCGCCATGATCGAAGCCCTGCGGCTCGAACCCCACCCCGAAGGCGGCTGGTTCCGCGAGACCTGGCGCCAGCCCGCCCCGGGCGGAGAGGGGCGCGGGCTCGCCACCTCGATCCTGTTCCTGCTGGAGGCGGGTCAGCGTTCGCACTGGCACCGGGTCGACGCGGCCGAGATGTGGCTGTTCCAGGCGGGCGAGCCGCTTCGCCTCTCCACCCCCGCCGGGACGGTGCGCCTGGGCCCCGACGCGCTGGCGGGCCACGTGCTGCAGCACCTGATCGAGCCGCACCAGTGGCAGGCCGCCGAGGGGCCTGAGGTCGGCTGGAGCCTGGTCGCCTGCGTGGTCGCGCCGGCCTTCGACTTCGCCGGCTTCGAGCTTGCGCCACCCGGTTGGTCGCCGCCATAGAGGCCCATGGCCTGGACCCGCCGATACGAGGAAGCCGAGCCCCAGCGTGTGAACCGCTGGCTGGCGCAGAACGGCGTCTGCTCGCGCCGCGAGGCCGAGGCCCTGATCTCGAGCGGCCAGGTGTTCATCGATGGCGAGCGGGTGGACGACGTCGGCCGCAAGATCGAGCCCGGCCAGACCCTGACCCTGGCCGACGCCGGGGCCGGCGTGCTGCAGTCCAGCCTGACCGTGGTGCTGAACAAGCCTGTCGGCGTGGTCTCGGCCCAGCCGGAAGGCAAGCAGGTTCCCGCCGTGCGCCTCCTGACTCGCGCCGCTCTTGTAGGAGAAGCGCCCTACATCCCCGGCCGCGACGCCAGCCTGCCGCCGCTCGGCCGGCTCGACATGGATTCCCGGGGCCTGCTCCTGCTGTCGGACGACGGCGTGCTGGCCAAGGCGGTGATCGGCCCACAGTCCCGCCTGGACAAGGAGTACCTGGTCCGCGTGAAGGGCGAGATCGGTGAGCGGGCGCTCGGCCTCTTGCGCCACGGCCTGTCGCTGGACGGCCGGCCGCTGAAGCCCGCGAAGATCACGCCCGCCGGCGAACAACGGCTGCGCTTCGTGCTGACCGAGGGCCGCAACCGCCAGATCAGGCGCATGTGCGAGCAGGTCGGTCTGGCGGTGACCGACCTCTACCGCATCCGCATCGGTCCGCTGCGCCTGGGCGACCTGCAGGAAGGCCGTTGGCGCGTGCTGACGCCGGGCGAGCGCGAGCGCCTGATCGCGGCCTCGGCGCCGGCCGAATAGATCACCTCTCCCCGCCGGGAGAGATGATCCGCTACCGCGCCACCAGCCCGCCCGCGGCGAAGAAGCCGGCCTCGTCGGCGATGGTGACCTGGCTCGGGCGGCCGGCGTCGTGGGCGGCGCGCGCCATCCGGTGGGCGAGAGCGCGGGCCTCTTCCTTGGTCGGCGTGGGGCCTGAAACCTCGTCGAGGTGGTGGACCGCCCAGCCGTCGCCGCAGCGGGCCACGGTGAAGATTTCGCGGGCCTGATAGGTGGGGCGGACGGTGGACATGGGCGTTCTCCTGTACGGCGCCGTGACCGGGGAGCCGGGTGCTGTCGTCGGGGGAGGGGACAGGCCGGGGCGGGTCTGGCGTGAAGGGCTCCCCGGGGCGCTCCCCTACAACGCCGCTGGGACGCGAACGTTCCGCGCAATCCAATGCCGTGAGAAGAGTGTGCTTAAGTTTTCCTACGTTATATCAATACATTATCTTGCCAAGCTAAGGTCGCCGCCGTGTGGGGGCTTCCCCTCGTTCCATCCACGCCCTAACTCCCTCGCATGAGCGTCGCCTTCACCCGCGAAGAAGACTACGAGGCCCAGGCCGCCGACCTGCCGGACCGGCCGGTCTCGCCGCATCCGAACCTGGTCACGGCCGAAGGGCTGGCTCACATCGAGGCCGAGCTCGCCGCCGCGCGGGCGGCCTACGCCGCGGCCCAGGCGGAGGGCGGGGTCAGCGCCGACCGCACCGCCATGGCGCGCGCCACACGCGACCTGCGCTACTGGTCCGCCCGCCGGGCCAGCGCCCAGCTCACCGAACCGGAAGCGGCCCCGGACGTGGTGCAGTTCGGCCGCACGGTCGAGATCGAGCGCGAGGACGGCCGCCGCCAGGCCTGGCGCATCGTGGGCGAGGACGAGGCCGATCCAGCCAAGGGCAGCATCTCCTACGTCGCCCCGCTCGCCCGCGCCCTGCTCGGCAAGTCGGTCGGCGACATGGCGCTCGTCAACGGCGCCGAAGTCGAGGTGGTCGGGGTGCGGTGAGGCCGGGCCTCTGCTCATCACCTTGCTCCCCCCGCGAGCAGGGGAGCGAGGCTCCCCCTTCACACCACGAACCCCGGCGCGGGCGCTTCGCCGACCAGCCGCGCCACGGTCTTCAACGCCTCCGCGAGCACGCTCCGTTTCGTCGCGCCGCCGAGGGAGATGCGCACGCCGTTGCGATGCTCCTCCCCGACCGCGAAGGCGTCGGCGCCGACCAGGGATAGGCCGCGCGACTGGGCGCCGGCGCGCAGGCGCCCGGGACTCCAGACTTCGGGCAGGTCCAGCCACACGTGGATCGACTCCGGCGAGCCGGCTGCCGCGGGCAGGATCTCGGCCGCCAGCGCCCGTCTCGCCCGCGCCTCGGTCCGCACGCCCTGCAGCAGGGCCTCGGCGGTCCCCTCCCGGATCCAGGCGCCGGCGACCGCGGCCATCAGCGGCGCGGGCGTCAAGGCTAGCGCCCGCAGCGCGCCGCCGATCCGTTCGGCCGCCTGTTCGTCCGGGCACGCCACGAAGGCGATCCGCAGGCCGGGCGACAGGGTCTTGGACAGGGTGGCGACATGCACCGTCCGCTCCGGCGCGAAGGCCGCGAGCGCCAGCGGCGGCTCGGCCAAGAGCCGGCCGTAGGGATCGTCCTCGATGATCCAGAGCCCATGCGTCTCGGCGATGCGGGCGATCTCGCGCCGGCGCGCTTCGCCGAGCGTCGCGGCCGTCGGGTTCTGCAGCGTCGGGACCAGATAGAGGGCGGCGGGGCGATGCTCGCGGCAGAGCCGGTCCAGCGCATCGGGCCGCAAGCCTTCTTCGTCCGCAGGGCAGGGGATCAGCCGCAGCTCCAGGGCGGCTGCCAGCGCCTTCACCCCCGGATAGGTCAGGGCCTCGACCACCACCGCCGCGCCGGGGCCCGCCACGGCGGCCAGGGCCGCAGCCAGCGCCGCCTGCGCCCCGGGGGCGACCAGCATCCGCTCCGGCTCGACCGCGCCCAGGGTCGGCCGCAGCCAGGCGGCCGCAGCCGCCTTCTGGCCCAGGGTCCCGAAGCCGGGATGATAGGCCATCAGGATCGAAGCGTCGCTGCGCTGCAGGATGGCGGTCGTGGTCTCGCGCAGCAGGGCGCCGAGCGACAGCCCCTCGGGCGGCGGCGGCAGGTTCATGCTGAGGTCGATGCGGCCAGCGTCGTCCTCCGCCGCCCGCGCCTTGACGTAGGTGCCCCGGCCCACCGTCCCCTCGACCAGGTCGCGTTCGCGCGCGGCGCCGTAGGCGCGGGTGACGGTGGTGAAGTCGACGCCCAACAGGGCCGCGACCGTGCGCTGGGGCGGAAGCTGCTCGCCCGGCTGCAGCTCGCCCGCCCGGATCGCCGCCTCCAGCGCGCGCACCAGCTCCAGGTAGATCGGCCGCGCGTCGCGGTCGACGCGGGCCAGCCAGCGAGGCGCGGAAAGGGCGGCAGTCATGCTTGCAATCCTCAGTGGTGAGCATACATTATCTACACATTGTATGGAATACAATGTGTATTGTATGGAGGTCGTGATGACCGCTCCTGCGCCCGCCGTCTCCTCCCTTCGCGCCGGCCTGACCTGCCGCTGCCCGCGCTGCGGCGAGGGCGCCCTGTTCTCGGGCTTCCTGACCCTGGCGGACCACTGCGAGGCCTGCGGGCTGAAATACGACTTCGCCGACCCGGCCGACGGCCCGGCCTTCTTCGTGATGACCGCCATCGGCATCCTGGTCATCGCCGCCTGGGGCGTGTGGGCGGTGGCCGCCCAGCCGCCGATCTGGCTGCAGATGGTGGTGGTCTTCCCCGCCCTGATCGGCGCCTCGCTGACCACGCTCCGGCCGGTGAAGGCCTGGCTGGTGGCCGAACAGTACGTGCACAAGGCCGCCGAAGCCCGCTGGGCCGACGTCGGCAAGCACGGCGAAGGCGGCTTCGCCCACGACCGCCGCAAGGCCGCCAATCGCTAACCTGCCCGTCATCCTCGGGCGCAGCCGCAGGCGAAGACCCGAGGACCCACCAGTGCGGCCTCGACGCGCTTAGGCCAGTGCTGGGGTTCTCGGGTCTGCGCGGGTGCGCGCCCGCCTGAGAATGACGGATCGGCGAGCGGCCAACTCACCGCCGTTCGCCCTGATCCGCTCCACGCCCCACCGCCCCGAACCGCAGGTAGAGCGCCGGCGCCACCAACATGTTCAGCGCCGTCGAGCTGATCAGGCCGCATAGGATCACCACCGCCATCGGCGCCTGGATCTCGCTGCCCGGCTGGCCCGCCGCGAGCGCCAAGGGCAGAAGGCCGAGCCCGGCCGCCAGCGCGGTCATCAGGATCGGCGTGACCCGCTCCACCGCGCCCCGCCGCACCGCCTCCTCGGGGCTGGCGACCTCGCCGTGCTCGACCAGCCAGCGGATGTGGCTGACCAGCATGACGCCGTTGCGAGTGGCGATGCCGAACAGGGTGATGAAGCCCACGATGGTGGCGACCGACAGCACGCCCCCCGCCAACCACATCCCCGCCACCCCGCCGACCAGGGCGAGGGGCAGGTTCAGCATCACCAGCGCCGCGTCGCGGTGAGAGCGGAACGCGGCGAACAGCAGGCCGTAGATGCCCGCGATCACCGCCAGCCCCAACCAGAACAGCCGCGCGCTCGCGCTGGCCGCGCTCTCGAACTGGCCGCCGTATTCCACGCGGTAGCCGGGCGGCATCGGCACGGCGGCGGCGACCCGCTTCTCCAGGTCCTCGACCACGCCCACCAGATCGCGGCCGGCGCTGTTGGCCTGGACCACGATCAGCCGTTCGCCGTTCTCACGGTTCATCATGTTCGGGCTGCGGTCGCGGCGCAGCTCGCCGAGCGAGGCGAACGGGACGAGCGCGCCGGTGCGCGTGGGCACGCCCGCCGCGCCCAGGGCCTGCGGATCGGCCGAGGCGGCCTCGGGATAGCGCACCGCCACGTCGAAGGCGGCGCTGCCCTCCAGCACCCGGCCCACGGTCTGGCCGGTGGTGGCGACGTCGAGCGCGGTCGCGGCCTCCTCCGGCGTCAGGCCGCTGGTCGCCAGGGCCTCCCGGTCGAAGGCGAGGGAGAGGGTAGGAATCTGGGTCTGCGGCTCGATCGCGACGTCCGCCATGCCGGGGACGGTGCGGGCGACCCTTTCCGCCTGCTCGGCCAACCGGCGAAGTGTCTCAAGTTCCGGGCCGAAGATCTTGACTGCAATGGCTGATCTCGTCCCGGACAACATGTGGTCGATGCGGTGCGAGATCGGCTGGCCGATCACGATGTTCACGCCCCGCACCCCGGCCAGCCGTCCCCGCATCTCGGCCAGGATCGCTTCCTTGGACCGGCCGCCGGGCTTGAGGGTCACGTCGATCTCGCTGGCCTCGACGCTCTGGGCGTGTTCGTCGAGTTCGGCGCGTCCGGTCCGGCGGATGGTGGAGGCGACCTCGGGGATCTGCTTCAGCGTCTGCTCGATCACCCGGCCGACGGCGTCAGACTGGTCGAGCGAGGTGCCCGGCAGGGTGACCGCCGAGATGGTGAAGACCCCCTCGTTGAACTCGGGCAGGAAGCCGCGCCCGGCCAGCGCCGCGCCCACCGCTCCCAGCACCAGCAGCGCCGCCGAGGCGCCCGCCATCAGCCGCCAGCGCGGGGCCAGCGGCTCCAGCAGGCGGGCGTAGGCGGCGCGCACGGCGCGGGCCGCCGGCGCCTCGCCGTCCGGCCGCGCGGCCTTCGCGCCCGGCAGCAGCACCGCGGCCAGGGCCGGGGTTGCGGTGATCGCCACCAGGAACGAGGCGGCCAGCGCCACGATGTAGGCCAGCGCCAGCGGGGCCAGCAGTCGCCCCTCCACGCCGGTCAGGGCGAACAGCGGCAGGAACACCAGCACGATGATCAGGGTGGCGAACAGGATCGAGCCCTGGATCTCGCGCACCGCCTCGAACACCACGGCCGTCACGGCCCGGCGCGTCCCTGGGGCGCGGGCGGCGTTCTCGCGCAGCCGCCGGGCCACGTTCTCGACCACGATGATGGCGTCGTCGACCAGGACCCCGAGGGCGATGGCGAGGCCGCCGAGCGTCATGGTGTTCACGCCCGCGCCCGTATAGCGCAGGGCCAGGATGGCGGCGACGACCGACAGGGGGATGGCGGCCAGCGTGACCAGCGTGGCGCGCCCGCTCATCAGGAACAGGAAGACGATGGCCGTGACCAAGACCACGCCTTCGGCCAGCGCCTCTTCCAGATTGTCGATCGAGGTGCGGATGAAGCTCGCCTGACGGAAGCCGTCGGTGCGGATGGTCATGCCCGGCGGCAGCTCCTTCTGAAGCTGGGCGATGGCGCCGTCGAGCGCGCGGGTCAGCGCCAGGGTGTCGGCGCCGGGCTGCTTCTGGATGCCGATCACCACGGCGGGTTGAGCGTCGTGGGAGCCGAGGCCCCGCCGCACCGCCCGGCCGGTCCGCACGTCCGCCACGTCGCGCAGCAGCACCGGGACCTGCCCGTTCATGGCCACGAAGGTGCGGCCCAGGTCGTCCGTGCTGCGCACGCGGCCCAGTCCCTGGACGAGGTATTGCTGCGACTCCACCACCACCAGGCCCTCGCCCGAGACGCCGCTGGCGCGCCGGGCGGCGTCCATCACCTGATCCAGGGTGACGCCGTGGGCCGCCAACCGTTCCGGCCGGGCGACGACCTGGTACTGGCGCTGGTCGCCGCCCACCACCAGCACCTCGGCCACGCCGGGCGTGGCGAGCAGCCGGCGGCGGATGCGCCAGTCGGCCTCTGTGCGCATGGCCTCGGCCGAGCCTGCCCGGTCGCTGGTCACGGCCACGAACAGGATCTCGCCCATGATCGAGGCCTGGGGCGCCAGGATGGGGGAGGGCAGGTCCGGCGGCAGGCTGGAGCGGGCGAGCTGCAGCTTCTCGGCCACCACCTGGCGGGCGCGGAAGGGATCGGCGCCCCAGTCGAAGTCGGCGTGGATCACCGCCGACCCCACCGTGACGATGGAACGGATGCGCCGCACGCCTGGCGTCCCGGACAGCGCCGCCTCGATCGGCAGCACGATCTGGGTCTCGACCTCGCGCGGGGCCATGCCGTGGGCCTCGGCCAGCACCGTCACCGTGGGCGCGGTCAGGTCGGGGAAGACGTCCACCGGCATGCGGACGGCCTCGACCGCGCCCCAGACCAGCAGGGCGGCGGCGGCGGCGAGGGTCAGGCGGCGGTGCGCCAGCGACCAGCGGATGACGGCGGCGAGCACGGCCGGGCCTTCAGTGCACGTGGCCGGCGCCGGCGGCGGCCGGGCCGGCCTCCGCCAGCCGCACCAGATAGGCGCCGCGGGTGACGATCCGCTCGCCCGGCTTCAGCCCATCCAGGACCTGGACGTAGCCGCCTTCCGACAGGCCGGTGCGCACCACCCGCCGGGCGAAGGCTTCGCCGTTCACCAGGGCGTAGACCACGCTGATCCCGCCGTCGTCGACGACGGCCGAGCGCGGAACCGCCAGGCTCGGCCGGGGCTGGCCCAGCAGCAGGAGGCCCGAAGTGGACAGGCCGATCGGCAGGCTGGGCAGCGGCCCGTCGGCCTGGAACACCACCGGCACGGTGCGGTTGGCGGGATCGAGCGCCGCGCCCACCGCTTCCAGCCGAAGCTGCGGCGCGGTCAACAGCAGCGGATCGCCGCCGGGGCGCTGGACGCTCAGGGCGGCGGGGGCCGCGATGCGGCCGGAGTCGGCCTCGGCGACCCGGGCCTCGAACTCGACGCGGGTGGGGTCGACGATGCGGACCAAAGCCTGGCCCGAAGCGGCGGCCTGGCCCCGCTGGACGCCCACCTCGACGATCTGGCCGCTGATCGGCGCGGTCAGGGTCGCGCCGGAAACGCCGCCCATCGCCGAAAGGCCGCGGCCGGCGGCGGTCTCGGCCCCGCGGGCGGCGGCCAGGCGGGCGCGGGCCTCGTCCACCCGGCGACGGGACACCGCCCCGGCGGCGAACAGCCGCTCCACCCGCGCCACCTCGGCCTCGGCGGCGGTGCGCTCGGCCGCGCCCCGGGCTTGCTCGGCCGAAAGCCGGCCCACCTCGCCCGCGTCGGCCCCCACCGGCCGAAGCCGCAGCAGCGGCTGGCCGCGGCGCACGTTCATGCCGACGAAGGGGAAGTCGCCCACCGCCTCCACCCGGCCGGCGGCCGGGGCGCTGACGGCGGCTTCGCCGTTGGGGGCGGCGTGGACGAAGATGCGGACGGGCAGGGCGGCGCGGAACGGCCGGGTCGCGACCGGGGCGGTGGCGAAGTCCACCTTCCACTGCTGTTCCTTGTAGAAGGCGATCTCGCCGGGCGCCGGCGCTTCCGGAGGATGCGCGTGGTCGGCCGCCGCGCGGCTCTCGTAGACCATCTGCCGGCCGAGGTCGTGCACGTCGCGCCTGCCGTTCCGCTGCAGTTCGACCAGCAGCCGGCGCGGGCCGGCCGAGCGGGGGCGCGCCTCGGGCTTGAAGATGCCGGGGCTTTCCGACGGGCCGGCCGTGAACCGTTCCTCGCCCGAAGGGCCGATCAGGCGCACGATCACCTGGCCCTGGGTGACCGGCTTGAAGGTCGAAAGGTCGGTCAGGTGGGCGGCGAACATGGAAGCGTCGCCGACCGCCAACGCCGGGAACTCGACGAACAGTTCGGTGGCGGGCGTGAAGTGGGTGACGACCACCGGCGCGGCTTCTTCGGCTTCGGTCGCCGGCTTCTGCGTGCAGGCGGAGAGCCCGAGCGACAGCGCCAGGGCTGCGGCGAGCCAGGGTGAAGAAGCGGTCATGGGCCAAATGCTCGTGCGGGGCCAAATGCTCACGGGGCGGTCTTCCCAACGAGTTCGTCGAGCCGGACGCGGGCCAGCGCCGCCTCCTGCTCCAGGTCGATGCGGGCGCTCGCGGCCTCGGCGGCCGCGCGGTGGGCGGCGATCAGGTCCGCGGTTTCGATCTCGCCGCCGAGGTAGGCGGCTTCGGCCGGTTCGAGCACGGCCTCGGGCCGGGGCGGCGGCGTGGCGGCGGCGCGGGACAGCCGTTCGGCCAGCGACCAGGCGGCGATCACGGCGCTGCGGCGGGCCGTCTCGGCCAAGCCTTGATCGGCCCGCAGGGCTCTGGCCTCGGCGGCCTGGGCCTCGGCCTGGGCGCGGGGGCCGGCGTTGAGGGGCAAGGAGACCACGGCGCCGGCGATCACGCCCGTGGTTCGGCCCATGCGGTCGTCGACGCTGCGCAGGCCCGCGACCAGCGCCGTCTGCGGCACGCCGGCGCGGCGGGCGAGCGCTTCGGCCTGCAGTTCGGCCGCGCGGGTCTCGGCGCCCATGCGGCGCGCGTCGGGAGCAGCGGCGGCGCGGTCCAGATAGGTGTCGAGCGGCTCCAGCGGCGGGGCGGCCGGGATGGCCGAGGGAGGCGCGAACGTGGATGAGGACGGGCCGAGAATTCCTTGCAATTCCGTCCACTTGGCGGCGGATTCGGCTTCCAGGCGCACCGTGGCGATGCGGGCGGCCTCCGCCTCGGCCTCGATGCGTCGGAGATCCAGTTGGGCTGCGTCGCCCTCGTCCACGCGTCGGCGCACCGCGCTCTCCAGCCCGCCCAGCCGCTCGGCCAGGCTGCGGCGCAACGCGGCCCGGCGGGCGAGGGCCGCGGCCTCGTGGAACAGGCGGCGGGCGGTTGCGGCGCGGGCCGCCGAGCCGGTCTCGATCGCCGCCAACTCGGCCTCGCGCCGGGCGAGGCCCCCGCGGCGTTCGGCGCCGCGCACGCCGCCGATGTCGAGGGGATAGCGGAAGCGGGCGGAATCCTGGGTCCCTTCGCCGGAAAGGCCGTCGCCAGCTTCGCGCAGAAGCTCCAGCTCGATGGCCGGACGGGCGCCGGCCGCCCGGGCGCGCGCCTCGGCCGCCGTGCGGCGCGCCTCCGTCGCCGCAGCCACGCCGGGGTTCTCCGCAGCGAGCCGCGCCACCTCCGCTTCGGTGAGCGCCAGGCCGCTAGGCTGGGCCCAGGCGGGCGCCGCGAGCAGCAGCAGCGCCGCCGCCCATCCGACCACTCCGGTTTGCGCCCCTGACGACATGCCGATCCTGTCGCGACGACCTGAACCTGTTACGCCGGAACCCGCGGCCCGCCCTCGCCGCAGCCTGACAGACTTTGGTGGAGGGCGGCGCACCAGCCGCGGCGTACTAGAAGGGGGCGTATGAGCGGAGGACGTGATGGCTGACCTGGACCGGTTGCTGTCGAGGCTTGGCGACGAGGGCGCTTATCCGGCGCAAGCCGCGGACCGGCTGGCCGTGGCGCTGCGCGAAGAGCCGATCCCGGCGGTGCGCGCGCGCCGGCGCGGACGGCTGGCGGCGGCCGCCTGCGTCGGCCTCGCCTGCCTGGCGGGGGCCACGGCCGGCGCGGTGGTCGAGGGCCAGCGCGGCCGCGCGGACGCGGCCGTGCTGCTGCCCGCCGACGCAGGCCTCTTGCCCACGTCCCTGCTGTTCGCGGGCGAAGGCTGATGCGGGCGGCGAAGTTGGCGCCCCTGGTCGCCGCGGTGGTCCTGGGCGGGGCGGTGGGCGCCGTGGCCAGCTCCTGGGCGCTGCAGCGCGCCGACCACCACGGCCAGAACCTGCACGACGTGGTGCACGAGCGCTTCGACCTGACCCCGGCCGAACACGACCGCCTCGACGCCGCCGAACGGCTCTACGCCGCGCGCCGGGCCGCCATCGAATCCCGCATCCGCGAGGCCAACCGCGCCCTGGCCGAGGCCATCCGCTCCACGCCCGAGCTGTCGCCCGAGGTGCTGAGGGCGTCCGGGGCGGTGGAGGCCGCCGCAGCCGAGCTGCAGCGCGTGACCCTGCAGCACATCTTCGAAATGAGGGATGCGCTCGATCCCGCCCACCGGGCCGAATACGACCGGGTGCTGGTGACGGCGCTGACCCGCGGGCAGCAGTGAACCCTGGGGCTGGACCCGAAGCAGAACCCGACGCGGCGCTGGTGGAGCGGGCGGCGCGGGGGGACGCGGCCGCCTTCGCCGTGCTCGCCCGCCGCCACGGGCCGCGCATGGCCCGGACCGCGCGGGGGATGGGCGTGCCTGCGCCCGAAGTCGAGGACGTGACCCAGGCGGCGCTGGTGGCGGCTTGGCGCTCGCTTCTGGATTACGACCTGCGCCGGCCGTTCGCGTCCTGGGCCTGCGCCATCGCGGCGAACAAGGCCAGGGACTGGCGCCGCCACCGCCAGCGCCGCCGCCTCTGGCTCGACGCCGAGCCGCTCGACAGCGGTGCGGCGGCCGCCGTCGCCGACGCCGGCCAGGACCCCGAGATGGCCGAGGCGCTCCGGCGGGTCGCCGCGGCGTTGGACCGGCTGCCCGGGCATCTGCGCGAGCCGCTGGTGCTGACGGCGGTCAGCGGGCTCAGCTACGCCGAGGCGGCGCAGGCGCTGGGGATCAGCGTGAAGGCGGCCGAGACCCGCATCCGGCGCGCCCGGGACCAGCTCGCCCGGCTGCTGGAGCCCCGCTGAGCCCTGGCGTCCCGCCCGGCTGCGGTGTACAACTGGCCCGTTGCTCGACGCCGGGAGGGGCCGATGATTGACGCATGCGCGGCGCCGACGACCGTCGCCCGGACGGCCTGAGCGGCCGCCCCATCTCGCGATCCAGCCCCGCGGTCGGCGTTCTGACCGCTGGTTAGCCCCGCGCCCTCTCCCAAGCCTGACCTTTTTCCGGCCGCCGTGTCGGATCGCCGGCCTTCACGGCGTCCTTTGCGGGCGGCTCCGGCCCAACGACAATGTTCTCGAGACAGGGATTCCATGACCGGACCCGACCTTACTTCGCGCGCGCGCTGGCTCGCCTTCGGCGTCCTCTGCCTGGGCGACCTGATGATCGTGCTCGACTCCACCATCGTGAACGTGGCCCTGCCCACGGTCCGCCAGGCGCTGGGCTTCACCGAGGCCGGGCTGGTTTGGGTGGTGAACTCCTATTTGCTCACCTTCGGCGGCTTCCTGCTGCTGGGCGGGCGGCTGGCGGACCTGTTCGGCCAACGGCGGCTGTTCCTGATCGGGGTGGTGGCCTTCACCCTGGCCTCGCTCGCGTGCGGCCTGGCGCTCGCC
>Ga0164243_10004286_pt1 | contig 22448 bp, 24 predicted proteins | sample OricompcompostOP_FD_108781 | JGI IMG/M metagenome (GOLD analysis project Ga0164243, IMG submission 108781) | Organic Plus compost microbial communities from Emeryville, California, USA - Original compost - Organic plus compost (OP) | ecosystem: Engineered > Solid waste > Mixed feedstock >...
CGGTGACCAACCTGACCGCCTCGAGCTTGAACTCGCGGCTGAATGTCCTTCTTCTCTCCATGAACCACCTCCGGTTTCATCTTCCACCTTAACAAGGTGTCATCGAAACCGGCAGCAGCCCATCCCACGAAGTTGTCACCTATGGCGACGTGCAACTCCCGCCCATTCGGCGTGGCGTAGAGCCGGGTCTAGATCTTCACGGCAATCCAGTAGATCGTTCCGTCAGCGTTATCTGGGTCAGCCGCCGCCAAATCGACGCGGCGATGGACGAGATTAGGCATCAGCATCCCGAACTTGACGTGCTTCTCAGTGTGGTGAGTAAGTGGATGTGCCACCTGGATACGTTGCGAAGTGAGATGGGCTTCGGTGTCGGCTGCGCCAAGGGATGGCTGAAAGGCGAGACGCCCAATCTTGAAGTGGCGCTCGACTGCTTGGACAAGGTAACCGGGATGATGGGGCACTGGGACGATGAAGATCGTCTTTATCTGCGCTGCTGATGCAGATGAGCGAATAAGTGTTTTGCCAGCCCTAGGCTGATCCCCGAAAACCCGTTTCCCTGACGGGCTGGGCTGGCACCTTTTCAGGGGCGTGAGGGACGCATGAATAACATTGCAGAGGTATTCAACCAAACAAGCCAAGCTGCGAAGGAAGGCGATCCCGTCGCCCTGTGGACGATTGAGTTGTTGAAGCGATTTCCCCGCGACCGCTATTTGAATCAAGGAAAACTGATGCTTCTTATGGCGGAGAAGGTACAGCAAGTTGTTCGGCTATCGGCCATCGTGTCACTTCGCGACGAGACAGCTTTATTAGAGGCAGTCGAGATAATTGAGAGATTGGTAGAAGAAATCATATTAAATTGTTTTGATGACGACGGCCCGTCAGAGGAGGAAAAAAAATCAATTATTGAGGCTCGCGAGCGCGCGCGAGAACAATATTCCAAAACCGGTTTAGTTGACGATCTAAAACAAAGCGTTATCAACCTACCCTCCGCGCAGATGCAGAAGATAGCGGATTCCCTAGAACCTATGCGAGGCCTAGCTACGCTCATCTCCCAGTTCTTTAACGACACTGATTTGACTGCAGCGATAGGGCAGCGGAATTTGCAAATTAGAGCAGCGATACAGGGTAAGCGTGCCGGTCCGACTTCTGGACTAGACAAGCGGTATGAAAATAACAGGCGAGCAGAAACCCATGTATTGGAAGAGTGGGCGCGCACGGCAGATCAATACGACTCGAAGGCCCATTTTTCTCGTGTCCAAGCCGCATTACTGAAAAAGAGCTTCGACCTTGCCGTATCACCCTCACGAATTGCTGACGTATGGCTGAAGGGGAAGAAACACCCAGGCAAAAGGTCACCTTCCTAGTACTAGGGATGGATTGCTAGTTCTAGGGCGCGGCTGACATCACTGGTGTCGCGTTGGACCATGCACCCCGTGATCTTTCACGAGGTGCTCAATGCAAACAGTTTCCGCCCTTGTCCGTCAGAAGCGCCCGCCGCTCCAGACGGTCCAATCTCTTCACATCCCCGAAGCCCTGTTGAAGATTCAGACGGTGATCGAAGTCACCGGCCTGTCTGAGTCCAGCATCCGCCGCAAGGTGGCCGAGGGCACATTCCCCGCTCCGGTCAAGGACGGCCCGCGCTGCACGCGCTGGGTGGCCGCCAAGGTGTCCAACTGGCTCAAGGCCAAGGGGGCGCAATGATCGGCACGCAATACCCCGACAAGGACTTCGCCACCGCCCGCGCGACGGCCGCTCTGCACGGCATCACGCTGGAGCGCATCGAGGACGACCGGGGCACCGAGTTGTTCATTGCCAGCCGCAGCGCGCTGTGCCGCAACTTCGACACGCTGGCCGGGTTCATGGAGTGGCTGGAGCGACAGGAGGCGCGGCGGGTATGACGCTAGCCATCTCGTTCGCCGTCTATCGGGCCTGGGTGCGATGCCGGGTGTGGCTATGGTTCATGTGCGAGATCGGCGCCATCCGGTTGCGCCGTGGTACGCGATTCGAGCGGCCCTCCGATGATTTCATGCTGTGGTGCCTGCGCGAAGAACTGCACCGCACCTGGAAGCACATCACCAGGAGGTAAGACGCTGATGCAGCCTGACTTCGAGGTGATGCCGGCCGAGCTGCGCGCCCTGCCGCGCTGGGTGGTGTGGAAGGGTGCGAAGGTGCCCTACTGCGCCACCACGGCGGACAGCACCGCCAGCGTGACCGATCCCGACACCTGGGCGCCCTTCCCGGCCGCGCAAACGGCCTTCGAGGAAGGCGGCTATGCCGGCGTGGGGTTCGTGCTCAACGGCGACGGCATCGTGGGCGTGGACCTGGACAAGTGCGTGAGCGACGGTGTTCCGCAATCCGCTGCCTTCGATCTGCTGAACCGCATCGGGTGCCAGTATGTCGAGGTCAGCCCCAGCGGCAACGGTCTGCGCGGCTTCGGCTACGGCGACAACATCAAGGGCCGGCGCGGCATCCTGGATGGCCTTCACGTCGAGCTGTACTCGACCGCCCGCTATCTCACGGTGACCGGCCACGCGCTCAAGACCGGGCCGCTCGCTCTCCTGCCTGGCTTTTCCGAGGTGGCCCATTTGCTCGGGAAGCCCTCACCTACAGAAGAGGCACAGAAGATGTCAGAAGAAGTCTTCGGTCATCTTCTGTCTTCTTCTGTAGGTATGCCAAGCGGGTGCCTGCCGACAAGTGAAGGCGAGCGCAACCAGTGCCTTTTCAAGTTGGCCCGCTACGTCAAGAGCCAGCGTCCGGATGCGACCCGAGAAGAGTTGCGCGCAATTGTTCAGGGGTGGCACCGGCTGGCCCTTCCTGTGATTGGGACCAAGGATTTCGGCGTGACGCTCACCGACTTCCTGCGCGGCTGGGATCGCGTCAAGCAACCACATGGAGCCACCTTGAAAACCATCATCGACGCCATCGACTTCACCGCCCCGCTGCCCGCTGGCATCGCAGCCCTGGGCTACGGGCCTGCCGGCAATCGGCTGGTCCAAATCTGCGCCGCATTGCAGGCCCACGAAGGGGACGGCCCCTTCTTCATCTCGGCGCGCCAGGCCGGCGAACTGGTCGGCCTGCACTTCACCGATGCATCGAAGGTGCTGTCGGCCCTGTGCAGTGACGGTGTGCTGGCGCTGGTTCAGCGCGGCGCCGGCAAGGTGGCCAGCCGGTATCGCTACGTGTGGTCGGCCCAATCAGGTCGATAGTCAAATTGCATCGACGCTTGAATTGTGATAGTGTTTCTACTATCTCAATCTGCCCGCCGATAGCGTGGGCCAATTCATGAAAGACCCCGCTATGCAACTCGCCGCGATCCGCGAAGCCCGCACCGCCAAGGTGGCCGAAGCCCGCACCCTGCTGTCTGCCGACACGCTCACCCCCGAGGCCAAGGCCAAGTTCGACGCCCTGAAGGCGGAAATCACCTCGCTGGAGGCCGACGAAGCCCGCGCGCAGTTCATCGAGGACATGGAGCGCCGCGCGGTCGGCACCCCGGTGGACAAGACCCGCAAGGACGCCGAGGCCCGCGTGAACGTGCTGGACGCCATTGCCGCTCAGGTGGAAAACCGCGCTGTCACCGGCGCGCTGGCCGAGTTCCAGCAGGAAGCCAAGCGCCAGGGCATCGAGCCCAAGAAGGGCGGCATCCTGCTGCCCACGTCCATCTTCGAGAAGCGCACGACCCTGACCACCGGCGGCGCCGCTGCCATCGTCCCCGACGACTTCAAGGCGGACCAGTTCATCGGCCTGCTGCGCAACTCGCTGATCGTGAAGCAACTCGGCGCCCGCGTGCTGACGGGTCTGCGCGGCGATACCGTGATCCCGAAGCAAGCCACTGCCGCGACCGCGTACTGGATCGCCGAGGGCGACTCGCTCACCGAGAGCAACACCACCTATTCGTCGGTGAAGCTGGAGCCCAAGCACGTCGGCGCGCTGTCGAGCATCAGCCGCCAGCTCATCCAGCAGAGCAACCCGGCCATCGAGCAGCTGATCCGCGACGACTTCTCTGCCGTGGTGTCGCTGGCCGTGGACAAGGCCCTGCTGTCGGGCACTGCGGTTGCCAAGCAACCCGTCGGCATCCTGAACGTGTCGGGCATCCTGACCGGCTCGCTGGCGACGGTTGACTGGCTGTCCATCCTGGGCCTGTTCGAGAAGTTCGCCACGGCGAACACGGCGCCCAATGCCGCGCTCATCACGCCCAAGACCGCGACCCGTCTGCAGGCGACCCTCAAGGACGGCACCGCCGGCTCGGCGTACTTGCTGGAAGGTGGGCGCATCAACGGCCTGACCACGCACACGACCAACCAGCTCGCTGACGTGGACGCCACCACGGGCCGCCTGGTCATGGGCGACTTCTCGCAACTGGTGATCGGTGAATGGGGCGCCACGGAAGTGCTGGCGAACCCCTACGCCGCTGGCTACTACGAGAAGGGCGACGTGCAACTGCGCATCCTGCACACGATGGATGCCGTGGTGCGCCACCCCACCGCGTTCCTGTCGGTGGCGGACGTGGCCCTGGAGTTCCCCGAAGAGGAATAAGGAGCTGCGAATGTTGGAGATCCGCTCGACCGGCAGCCTGCGCAGCGAGGGCAAGACCCTGCGCGGGTATGCGGCGGTGTTCAACAGCGAGGCCGACCTGGGGGGCTTCGTTGAGGTGATCCGCAATGGTGCCTTCCGCAAGACCCTGGAAAGCGGCTCCAACATTCGCGCCCTCTATCACCATCAGGGCGATGCGCTGCTGGGCACCACGCGCGGCGGCACGCTCGAACTTCGGGAGGATGCGCATGGACTGGCTTTCACGCTGGCTTTGCCGGACACCACCCACGGCCGCGACCTGGCTGTGCTGGTGGATCGTGGTGATGTGGCTGGGTGTTCATTCGGGTTTCGCGTGGCCGATGGCGGCGACCGATGGGAACAGCGCGGCGCGCAGCTCGTGCGCGAACTGCTGAGCGTGGACCTGGCCGAAATCACCCTGACCAGTGACCCGGCCTATGCCGACACCACCGTGGCGCTGCGCAACCGTCCTGCGCTGATGCTGACCGACACCCGGCGCCTGTGGCTGGAAACCTGCGAATGAACATCCTCGACCGCGCCCTGCACCTTGTCGGCCTGGAGCGCCGGGCCACCAACCCGAACGACACCTGGGGCGCCTTCCAGGCCCTGCGCACCGGCCCGGTGAACGACCAGACCGCGCAGGGCGTCTCGGCCGTCTATGCCTGCGTGCAGGCCATCAGCGAGACGGCGGCCACCCTGCCCCTGCCGCTGTACCGGCGCAATGGCGATGACCGCGAGAAGGCCCCCGACCATCCGCTGTACCGCGTGCTGAACGACCAGTTCAACCCCGAGCAGACCGCGATGGAAGGCCGGGAGTACCTGACGGCCTGCGTGCTGCTGCGTGGCAATGCCTACGCCCGGATCGTGCGTGGCTACGACGGCCAATGCCGCGAGTTGTGGCCCATCAGCCCCGACCGCATGACGGTGCTGCGCCTGGACTCCGGCCGCCTGGCCTACGAGTACGCCGACACGATGGGCCGGATGCATCGCCTGCTGCCCGAGGAAGTGCTGCACCTGCGTCACCGCCTGGCCGACGACGGCGTGATGGGCATCAGCCCGATTCAGGCGGCGCGTGGTGTGGTGGAGCTGGCGATCAGCGAGCAGGACCACGGCGTGAACACCTTCCGCAACGGTGCCCGCCTGCTGGGCGTGCTCAAGTTCCCCGGCAAGTTGAAGCCCGACCAGCGCACGGCCATCCGCGAATCGTGGGCCAGTCAGCATGCCGGTGGCAGCAATGCCGGCAAGACCGCGATCCTGGAGGAAGGCGTCGACTACCAGACCGTCAGCATGACGCTGGAGGATGCCGAATGGATCGAGGCGCGCAAGCTGTCGGTGATCGAGGTGTGCCGCCTGTTCCGTGTGCCGCCTGTGATCGTGCAGAGCATGGAGAGCGCCAACTACTCCAACAGCGTGGAGCTGGCCCGCCAGTTCGTGACGCTGACCATGCGCCGGCACCTGACCATGTGGGAGTCGGCCATCAGCGCCAAGTGCCTGACCGATGCAGGACGCCGCATCTACTACCCCGAACACAACGTCGAGGGGATGCTGCGCGGCGACAGTGCCAACCGTTCCGCCTTCTACGCATCGGGCATCAGCTCGGGATGGATGCTCAAGTCCGAGGCCCGCAAGCTGGAGAACCTGCCGAGCATCGAGGGCATTGATGACGCATCGGTCGAGGGTCAGACGCCAAATCCGACCCCTGCACCGCAGCCCTACCCCAGCAAGCAGAAAGAGGCCGCATGACCCGCCCGAAGCTCAAGATGCTGCAGCCACGCTTGCAGACGCTGCCTGATCGCCTCCCCACGCTCAAGACGCCACGCGCCAAGCGTTCAGGACGCGATGCAGACCCACGCCGCACCCTGCCCCTCAACTCTGCCGCATGGCAGCGCCTGCGGGCGTCTGTGCTAGCCGGTGAGCCTCTGTGCAGGGCCTGTGCCCAGCGTGGCTATGTGGAGCCTGCCACCGACGTGGACCACATCAGCGGTGATCCGAGCGACAACAGCATGGAGAACCTAGCCTCGTTGTGCCATAGCTGTCACTCCATCAAGACCGCGATGGACAAGGGCAAGCGCGTGAGCCTGGGGTGCCGCATCGATGGCTGGCCCGTGGACCTGCGCCACCCGTGGAACGCGGACAAGCCCGTCGCCGCCCTGCTGCGCAAGCCAGAAATCACGAAGGGCTGATGGCACCAGACCGCCCGGTTCCTCTCGCTTCATTGCTCAGTGCTTAAAAAATAGGCAACCATGAAAGTCACCCCGAAGCGCCACCGTGCAGACAGCGCCAAGGCCGCCGTGCAGGCCGCGCAGAACGTCGCACAAGGCCCGATTGCACCGCCTGCATACGTCACCCTGCCCGAGCCGTGCAAACCGTTCTGGGACGCTATCGTGACCAGCCGCCCGCGTGACACCTGGACCGATGCCGACCTGGTGCTGGCGGCGAACCTGGCCCGCACGCAGTTCGCTATCGAGTCGGCCACTGTCGGCAGCGATGAGCACGCCAAGCTGACGCGCCTGGCGATGGCCCTGTCCCGCTCCATCAGCGTGCACGCCACTGCGACGGTGGGCCGTGCGGCTGACATGGTGAACGCGGCCACCCTGGAGCGTGAGGCCCGGCAGGAACACGACGATCTGATTCCGACGCTGCGGGTCGTCGGCTGACTTTTGAGCCCACGATCATGACCCGTGCCGCCCGCGTCATCCAGTTCATCGAGGCGTTCTGTGTGACGCCCGAGGGCGCGGACGTGGGCAAGCCGCTGGTGCTGGCCGAGTTCCAGAAGAAGTTCATCCGCGACGTGTACGACAACCCGGCCGGCACGCGCCGGGCCATCCTGTCGGTGTCGCGCAAAAACGGGAAGTCGGGCCTGATCGCCGGGTTGCTGCTGGCGCACTTGATTGGCCCCGAGGCCCGGCTGAATAGTCAGCTCGTGTCCGGCGCCATGAGCCGGGACCAGGCCGCGCTGGTGTTCAACCTTGCCAGCAAGATGGTGCAGCTATCCCCGAAGCTCACAAAGCTGGTGCGCATCATCCCGTCCGGCAAGCGGCTGATCGGCCTTCCCCTCAATACCGAGTTCCGGGCGCTGGCTGCTGATGGTCGCACGGCGCATGGCCTGTCCCCGGTGCTCGCCATCCTGGACGAAGTGGGCCAGGTGCGCGGGCCGCAGTCCGACTTCATCGACGCCATCACGACCAGCCAGGGTGCCCACGCCGAGCCGCTGCTGATCGCCATCAGCACGCAGGCGGCATCGGATGCTGATCTGCTGTCCACCTGGATCGATGACGCCAAGGCCAGCGATGACCCGCGCATCGTGTGCCACCTGTACGCCGCGCCCGAGGGCTGCGACCTGCTGGACGAGGCGGCATGGCGCGCTGCCAATCCTGCCCTGGGTATCTTCCGCTCCGAGGACGATCTGCGCGAGCAGATGAAGCAGGCCCAGCGCATGCCCAGCATGGAGAACACGGCGCGCAACCTGCTGCTGAACCAGCGCGTCAGCACCGAATCGCCCTTCGTGTCGCCGGATGTGTGGAAGGCGTGCGGCGGGCACTCAGTGCCCACTTTTGATTGCCCGGTGTTCGCCGGCCTGGACCTGTCCATGCGCACCGACTTGACGGCCCTTGTGATCGTCGGCCAGGTTGACGGCGTGTGGCATGTGCAGCCGCATTTCTGGACGCCCGAGCAGGGCCTGCACGACCGCGCCAAGCGCGACCGGGTGCCCTATGACGTGTGGGTGCGCCAGGGCTTCCTGCACACGACCGCAGGCGCGACGGTGGACTACGAGATCGTCGCGCAGGACATGCTCGCCATCCTGGCCGATCTGGACGTGCAGGCCGTCGCCTTCGACCGCTGGCGCGTCGATCTGCTGCGCAAGGAGCTGGACAAGCTCGGCGCCGACCTGCCGCTGGTGGAGTGGGGCCAGGGCTACAAGGACATGGCCCCTGCCCTGGATGCGCTGGAGGCCGAGCTGCTGAATGGGCGGATCGCCCACGGCATGCACCCGGTGCTGTCGATGTGCGCCGCGAATGCCGTGGTGACGAAAGACCCGACCGGCGCCAGGAAGCTGGACAAGAGCCGGGCCACCGGGCGCATCGACGGGATGCAGGCCCTTGCGATGGCGATGGGTGTTGCCGCCCGCGCCGAGGAAGGCCAGGAGCACAGCAGCGATGCCTTCACCTTTGTTTGACGTGCCTGGCCTGGGGGCCGCGAAAGCGATAACCAGGACGCGGATTACTCGGGCCGTGCCGCGTTTCAGCAAAACACCGAGATGCCAGTGGCGGGACTACCGGCGCGGCTGTGGTGCTCCCCGCGACAGGGGCACACGCACCGCAGTGGGCGACCCTTTCCACCCCGCGCGACTGGCCCCTATTCGGAGAACGACATGAGCATCATCGACCTTGAAGAAGCCAAGCTGCACATCCGCGTGGACACCGACGCCGACGACACCGCCATCCAGGCCATGATCGACGCGGCCGAGGCGGCGGTGCTGGACTACCTCAACCTGGAGGAACTGCCCGAGGCAGCCCCGGTGCATGCCGCTGCGCTGATGCTGGTGGGCAGCCTGTACATGAACCGCGAGAGCCAGTCCGACCGGCCCATCATCGAGAACCGCCTGTTCACGCGGCTGCTGGACCCCTACCGGGCGATGGAGGCGTGATGCAGGCCGGCAAGCTGGGCCAGCGCGTGGTCATCGAGCGCCTGGTGCAAGGCCAGGGGCCTATCGGGCAGCCGATCAATGAGTGGGTGACGCTGGCCACCGTCTGGGCCGCCGTGGAGCCGCTGAACGGCCGGGAGTTCTTCGCCGCCGATGCCGCCCAATCCGAAGTCACCACGCGCATCCGCATGCGCTACCGCGACGACATCACCAGCGCCGACCGCATCGACCACGAGGGCACGCTGTACGACATCCAGAGCATCATCAACCCGCGCTCGGGCGACGCCGAACTGGTGCTGATGTGTAAGGCGGTGGCACAATGAAATGCCTCATTTTTGGGCACGGGGGAACGGCACCCGTGTGCTGGGGGAAACGCTGGGGGTAAATATGTTCCCCCAACGGGCGAAATCCAGCATTCATGCGGCTTGCGCGCAACAGTTCGCCTCCCTTCACCCCCATGAGAGCCTGAGGCCACGGCCTCGCTCCCCGCGCCCAAGGCGCACCTCCCCCTCCGTCACCACCGGCACGCCTGCCGGCAGCCGCACGCCCAGGTCAATGGCCAGCAATTGACACACGTCAATTCGCGCCGGACGCAATCCGCGACGATCTCCTTCATCCGGAGCATCCATCGCCCATCGCGTCCTCATGACCATCCCCCCCAAGAGCAGGCTCATCGCCGCCCTCGCCCTCCTCGCGCTGGCCGCCGCCGGGTGGTATGCGTGGCAGCGGCATGTCGCCAACGGGAACGACGGCGCCTTCCTTAGCAGCAACGGCCGGATCGAGGCGACCGAGATCGACGTCGCCACCAAGCTGGCCGGCCGGGTCGACAACATCCTGGTCGATGAAGGCGCCTTCGTGAAGGCCGGCCAGGTGCTGGCCGCCATGCAGGTGCAGACGCTGGAGGCGCAGCTGCGCGAGGCCCGGGCCCAGCGCCACCAGGCCGTCAACGCCGTGGCCAGCGCCCAGGCGCAGACGGCGATGCGCCGCAGCGACAAGGCGGCCCTCGCGGCCCAGGTGCGCCGGGCCGAGGCCGACCTGGACGCCGCCCGGCGCCGGCTGGCGCGCTCCGAGACCCTGGCCAAGGCGGGCGCCACCGCCCTGCAGACCCTGGACGACGACCGGGCCCATGCCTTCGGCGCCGAGGCGGCGCTCGCCGCGGCGCGGGCGCAGGCCGCCTCGGCCGACGCGGCCATCACCGCGGCACAGGCGCAGGTGGTCAGCGCGCAGTCGCAGGTAGAAGCCGTCGAGGCGACCCTGGAGCGCATCCAGGCCGAGATCGACGACAGCCAGCTCAAGGCACCGCGCGACGGCCGCGTGCAGTTCCGCGTGGTGCAGCCCGGCGAGGTGCTGGCCGCGGGCGGCCGGGTGCTGAACCTGATCGACCTGTCGGACGTCTACATGACCTTCTTCCTGCCCACCGAGGCGGCCGGCCGGCTGGCGCTGGGCGCCGAGGCGCGCATCGTGCTGGACGCCGCGCCGGACTACGTCATCCCGGCGCGGATCTCCTTCATCGCCAGCGCCGCGCAGTTCACGCCCAAGACGGTCGAGACCGCCAGCGAGCGCCAGAAGCTGATGTTCCGCGTGCGCGCGCAGATCGACCGCGAGCTGCTGCGCAAGCATCTCGAGCACGTCAAGACCGGCCTGCCCGGCGAGGCCTGGGTGCGACTCGATCCCTCGCGCGAATGGCCTGCCCGCCTGGCGCTGCGGGTCCCGCAATGACGCAGCCGGCGCCGCGCGCTCCCGAGGCGGCGGTCCGCCTGGAGCAGGTGCGGCTGCGCTACGGGAAGGTGCAGGCGCTGGCGGGCATCACGCTGGACATCCCGTCCGGCCGCATGGTGGGGCTGATCGGGCCGGACGGCGTGGGCAAGTCCAGCCTGCTGTCGCTGGTGGCCGGCGCCCGCGCCGTGCAGGAGGGCAGCGTCCATGTGCTGGGCGGCAGCATGGCCAGCCGGCGGCACCGGGACGCGGCCTGCCCGCGCATCGCCTACATGCCCCAGGGGCTGGGCCGCAACCTCTACCCCACGCTGTCGGTGGAGGAGAACCTGCAGTTCTTCGCGCGCCTGTTCGGCCACGACGCCGCCGAGCGGCGCCGGCGCATCGACGCCCTGACGGACGCCACGGGCCTGCGCGGCTTCCTCGCCCGGCCGGCCGGCAAGCTCTCGGGCGGCATGAAGCAGAAGCTCGGCCTGTGCTGCGCGCTGATCCACGACCCCGACCTGCTGGTGCTGGACGAGCCGACCACCGGCGTCGACCCGCTGGCCCGCGCGCAGTTCTGGGAACTGATCTCGCGCATCCGCGACGGGCGGCCCGGCATGAGCGTGGTCGTCGCCACCGCCTACATGGACGAGGCCCGGCGCTTCGACTGGCTGGTGGCGATGGACGGCGGGCAGGTGCTGGCCACCGGCACGCCGGCCGAGCTGCTGTCGCGCACCGGCTGCGATTCGCTGGAGGCGGCCTTCATCGCCCTGCTGCCCGATGAGAAGAAGCGCGGCCATGCGGCGGTCGAGATCCCGCCCCTGCAAGCCTCGGAGGACGACATCGCCATCGAGGCGCAGGGCCTGACCATGCGCTTCGGCGACTTCGTCGCGGTGGACCACGTCTCCTTCCGCATCCGGCGCGGCGAGATCTTCGGCTTCCTCGGCTCCAACGGCTGCGGCAAGACCACGACGATGAAGATGCTCACCGGCCTGCTGGAGGCCAGCGAGGGCCGGGCCTGGCTGTTCGGCCACGAGATCGATCCGCGGGACATCGAGACCCGCCGCCGCGTGGGCTACATGTCGCAGGCCTTCTCGCTGTACGGGGAGCTGACGGTACGGCAGAACCTGGAGCTGCACGCGCGCCTGTTCCAGGTGCCCGAAGCGGAGATTCCCCGGCGCGTGGCCGAGATGGAGCAGCGCTTCGGCCTGGCCGAGGTGCAGGGCAGCCTGCCCGAGCGCCTGCCGCTGGGCATGCGCCAGCGCCTGTCGCTGGCGGTGGCCATGGTGCACAAGCCGGAGCTGCTGATCCTGGACGAGCCGACCTCGGGCGTGGACCCGGTCGCGCGCGACGCCTTCTGGCGGCTGCTGGTCGAGCTGTCGCGCCGCGACAGGGTCACGATCTTCATCTCGACCCACTTCATGAACGAGGCCGAGCGCTGCGACCGCATGTCGATGATGCACGCCGGCCGGGTGCTCGACAGCGATACGCCCGCCGCGCTGGTCGCCGGGCGCGGCGCGGCGACGCTGGAGGAGGCGTTCATCGGCTACTTGGTCGAGGCCGGTGCCGGGACGGCGGCGGCCGGCCCTGCGTCGGTCCCGGCCGACGCGGCGCCCGCCCCCGCCCGCCCGCGCCGCTTCAGCCTGCGGCGCCTCTTCAGCTACCTGTGGCGCGAGTCGCTGGAGCTGCGGCGCGACCCCGTGCGCGCGACGCTCGCGCTGGCCGGCTCGGCCATCCTGATGTTCGTGATGGGCTTCGGCATCAGCATGGACGTGGACGACCTGCGCTACGCAGTGCTCGACCGCGACCAGTCCACCCTGAGCCAAAGCTACACGCTGAGCCTGGCCGGCTCGCGCTACTTCGTCGAGCGCCCGCCGATCGCCGACTACGCGGAGCTGGACCGCCGCATGACCAGCGGCGAGCTGAATCTGGCACTGGAGATCCCGCCCGGCTTCGGCCGCGACGTGCTGCGCGGCCGCCCGGTGGAGATCGGCGCCTGGATCGACGGCGCCATGCCGCAGCGGGCCGAGACGGTGAAGGGCTACGTGCAGGGCATCCACCAGCACTGGCTGGCGGAACAGGCGGCCGCGCGCACGGGCGGCGCGGCGGCGGGGCTGGCCGGCATCGAGACGCGCTTTCGCTACAACCCCGACGTGAAGAGCCTGCCCGCCATGGTGCCCGCCGTGGTGCCCATGCTGCTGCTGATGCTGCCGGCCATGCTGACGGCGCTGGCCGTGGTGCGCGAGAAGGAGACCGGCGCCATCATCAATCTGTACGTCACGCCCGTCACGCGCACGGAATTCCTGCTGGGCAAGCAGCTCCCCTACGTGGCGCTGGCCCTGCTCAACTTCCTGCTGATGACGCTGCTGTCGGTGACCGTCTTCGGGGTGCCGGTCAAGGGCAGCTTCGCCACGTTGCTGCTGGCCGCGCTGGTCTTCAGCTTCTGCGCCACCGGCATGGGCCTGCTGGCCTCGAGCATCACCCGGAGCCAGATCGCGGCCATGTTCTTCGCGATGATCGGCACGATGATCCCCACCGTGCAGTTCTCGGGGGTGACCGACCCGGTCTCCTCGCTGCAGGGCGGCGCGCGGCTGCTGGGCGAGGTGTACCCGGCCACGCACATGATCGACGTCAGCCGCGGCGTGTTCAACAAGGCGCTGCACTTCGGCGACCTGGGCGCGTCGCTGGTGCCCATGCTGGTCGCCGTGCCGCTGATCGTGGGCGCCGCCATCGCGCTGCTGCGCAAGCAGGAACGCTGAATGCAACCACCCCCGTTTCTCCCGGACTTCGTTCCGGTCGAATCCCCCCTCAAGGGGGCGCACCCGGTGGCCCGGCAAAGCCGGTTCCACGGGTGCCCTGGCATGGCCTGCTCCGCGGCCTTCGGAACCGTTGCATGCCAGCCGTTTCGTGCGATGCGGGCGGCGCGCCGCGCCATGGACAACTGAGATGCATCGCTTCCTCGCCAACACCTGGCGCCTCGGCATCAAGGAGCTGTGGAGCCTGTGGCGCGACCCGACGATGCTGGTGCTCATCGCCTACGTGTTCACCGTGGGCGTCTACACGGCCGCCACGGCCATGCCCGAGACGCTGCACAACGCGCCCATCGCCATCGTCGACGAGGACCGCTCGCCGCTGTCGCAGCGCATCGCCTCGGCGCTGTACCCGCCGCAGTTCGCCCCGCCGCACCTGATCGACTGGCCGCAGATGGACCCCGGCATGGACCAGGGCCTCTACACCTTCGTGATGGTGATCCCGCGCCACTTCCAGCGCGACCTGCTGGCCGGCCGCTCGCCGCAGATCCAGCTCAACGTGGACGCCACGCGCATGAGCCAGGCCTTCGTCGGCAGCGGCTACGTGCAGCAGATCGTCATGGGCGAGGTCGGCGAGTTCGCGCAGCGCCACCGCGCCAGCGCCGCGGCGCCGGTCGACCTGGCCCTGCGCGCGCGCTTCAACCCGGCGCTGGAGCCCTCGTGGTTCGGCAGCCTGGTGCAGGTCATCAACTACATCGCCATGCTGTCCATCATCCTCACCGGCGCGGCCCTGATCCGCGAGCGCGAGCACGGCACGGTGGAGCACCTGCTGGTCATGCCCGTCACGCCGGCGCAGATCATGCTCGCCAAGGTCTGGTCCATGGGCGCGGTGGTGCTGCTGGCGGCCTGGGTGTCGATCGCCCTCGTCGTGCGCGGGCTGCTGCACGTGCCGGTGGCCGGCTCGCTGCCGCTGTTCTTCGCCGGCGCGGCGCTGTGCCTGTTCGCGACCACGTCCATGGGCATCTTCATGGCGACGGTGGCGCGCAACATGCCGCAGTTCGGCATGCTGATGATGCTGACCATCATGCCGCTGCAGATGCTCTCGGGCGGGAGCACGCCGCGCGAGAGCATGCCCGGGCCGGTTCAGGACCTCATGCTGGCGGCACCGACCACGCACTTCGTCCAGCTCGGGCAGGCGATCCTGTTCCGCGGCGCCGGCCTGGACGTAGTGTGGCCGCAGTTCGCGGCGCTGCTGCTCATCGGCGCCGTGCTGTTCGCGCTGTCGCTGCGGCGCTTTCGCAGGACCATCGCGCAGATGGCCTGACATCTTCGACGGACACCGACCCTGCAAGGAGAAACGCCATGTACTCACGCCTGCTCGTGCCGCTCGACGGCAGCGCCACCTCCCGCCTCGCCCTGGCGCATGCGCAGACGCTGGCCCGCCTGAGCGGCGCCCGCGTCACCCTGCTGCACGTCATCGACGAACTGCGGCACAGCAACGGCTTCGAACGGCCGCAGGTCTACATCGACGAGGTCCGGCCCCGCTTCCTGCAGGCCGGCCAGGCGCTGCTGGACGAGGCCCGGCAGGAGATGGAGAAGGCGGGCGTCGCCACCGACACGCTGCTGCTGGAGAGCGAGGGCCGGCGCGCCTCGGAGCTCATCGTGCAGCAGGCCGCCGAGATCGGCGCCGACGTCATCGTCCTGGGCACGCACGGCCGCCGGGGCATGCACCGCTGGATGCTGGGCAGCGACGCCGAGCAGGTCGCGCGCACCGCGCCGGTACCCGTCATGCTCGTGCGCCCCAGCACGGCGGACGCCCCCGAGGGCGGCGTCAGTGCATAGGGCCTGTGAACGCCATGGAAGGGGATCGCGTTGCTTCGCAAAGGGGCTGGATGCAAGGCGCCCGCGCGCAGCAAGGCTGGCGCCTTGCAAGCGCGGGCAACGCCGCAGACGGCCCCTTTGCGAAGCAACCCGGGGGGAAGCTCATCCCAGCCCGCCCCTCGGCGTTGCGCTCCTTGTGCGTGCGGACGCACGCACGGCGTCGCGCGCCTTGATGGGCGGGCTGGGATGAGCTTCGCGACCCCTTCCATGGCGTTCACAGGCCCTAGGCTGGTGCTCCCCCTGCCCGGCAACGAGGGCTTCGCCGCCCGCCTGGCCGAGGCAGCGGGCGCCGAGCTCGGCCGGCTGGAGACCCGCCGCTTCCCCGACGGCGAGAGCTACGTGCGCCTCCTCGCCGACCCCGCCGGCCGCGCGATCGACCTGGTGTGCACGCTGGCGAACCCGGACGCGGGCTTCCTGCGCCTGGCCTTCGCCGCCGACGCCGCCCGCGACCTGGGCGCGGCCGAGGTGAACCTGGTGGCCCCCTACCTCGCCTACATGCGCCAGGACCGGCGCTTCCTGGACGGCGAGAGCGTCAGCTCGCGCATCTTCGCCCGGCTGGTGTCCGCCACCTTCGACCGCGTGGTCACGGTCGATCCGCACCTGCACCGGCACCCGGCGCTGCAGGGCCTGTACACCGTGCCCACCGCCACGCTGCACGCCGCGCCGCTGCTGGCGGACTGGATCGCTGCGCACGTGCGCGCGCCGCTGATCGTCGGCCCCGACGAGGAAAGCGAGCAATGGGCCGGCGCCATCGCCCGGCGCATCGGCGCGCCGCATGCCGTGCTGCGCAAGACCCGCCACGGCGACCGCAGCGTGGACGTCGCCGCGCCCGACCTGTCGGCCTGGCGCGAACGCACGCCGGTGCTGGTGGACGACATCGCCTCCTCCGGCCGCACGCTGGCGGCGGCCGCGCAGCAACTGGCGGCGCAGGGCCTGCCGCCGGCCGAATGCGTGGTGGTGCACGCGCTGTTCGCGCAGGATGCCTGGGCGCAGCTCGCGCCGCACTTCGCGCGCATCATCTCCACCGACGCGGTGCCGCATCGCAGCAACGGCATCGGCCTGGCACCGCTGGTCGCCGACGCGCTGCTGCGCGGCGTGCAGGACCCGCCCGCCGGCCCCCTCATGAAAGGAACCGCATGAGCCCCCTCCTCTCACCCGACTGGCGCCAGGGCCACGGCCCCATCGCCCACCGCAGCGGCACCGTGGCGCGCGTGCAGGCGCTGCTCTCCCGGCTGACGGCCGACGGCCGGCTCGCCGGCGCCGCCGAGGGCCAGGCCCTGCTGGCCGCCGCCGACCGCCTGGCCTGCGCGGCGATGAGCGTGGTCGTCCACATGACCTACGCGCGGCGCGTCGACCTCTCCGGCGCGGCGCTGGCGGCGGACGACTTCAAGCCGACGCCCGAGGGCCACACCGGCGGCTCGCTGAACATGGTGCCGGCCTTCGTCGGCTACCTGCTGGCCAACGCGCTGACCGGCAACACCCGCGGCTGGCTGATGGGCCAGGGCCACTGCGTGGCGGCCATCGAGGCGGTCAACGCGCTGACCGGCGACCTGTCCGACACCCAGCGCGGCCGCTACGGCCGCGGCGAGGCCGGGTTGTCGCAGCTCGCCGCGGACTTCTATTCCTATGCCATCGATGCCCACGGCCGGCCGGCCGTGCCGCTGGGCAGCCACGCCGGGCCGAACACCGCGGGCGCGGTGTCCGAGGGCGGCTACCTGGGCTTCGCGGGGCTGGAATACGTCCACATGCCGCTGCCGGGCGAGAGCCTGGTGGCCTTCCTGAGCGACGGTGCCTTCGAGGAGCAGCGCGGCAGCGACTGGGCGCCGCGCTGGTGGCGCGCCGAGGACTGCGGCTTCGCGGTGCCGGTGATGATCCTCAACGGCCGGCGCATCGAGCAGCGCACGCAGATCGTGCAGGAAGGCGGCGCGGCCTGGCTGGCCGAGGACCTGCGCCACAACGGCTTCGCGCCGACGGTCGTGGACGGGCGCGATCCCGCCGCCATCGCCTGCGCCATCGTCGAGGCCGAGGACGCGCTGCGCGCCTTCGCCGCCGACCCGCAGCGCCGCTACCCGGCGCGCCTGCCCTACGTGATCGCCGAGACCGAGAAGGGCTTCGGCTTTGCCGGCGCGGGCACCAACGCCGCGCACAACCTGCCGCTGGCCGGCAACCCGCACACCGACGCCACGGCCCGCGCGCAGTTCAACGCCGGCACCCGCGCACTCTTCGTACCGCCCGCCGAGCTGGACGCCGCCCTCGCGGCGCTGGACACCCACGCCCGCCAGCAGCGCCCGCGCGAGAGCGGCCACCCGTTCGCGCACCGGCATCCCGAGGCCCTGCGCCTGCCGGCGCCGCGGTGGGAGGACGAGGGCAGCCGGGGCAGCGCCATGGCCGCGCTGGACCGCTGGTTCGTCGAACTGATCGAGGCCAACCCGCGGCTGCGCGTGCGCGTGGGCAACCCCGACGAGCTGGCCAGCAACAAGATGGGCGGCACGCTCGAGCGCCTGCGCCACCGCGTCAACGCGCCCGAGCCGGGCGTGCCCGAGTCGCTGCTCGGCGCCGTCGTCACCGCGCTCAACGAGGAGGCCGTAGCCGCCGCCGCGCTGGGCAACAAGGGCGGGCTCAACCTGATCGTGAGCTACGAGGCCTTCGCGGTGAAGATGCTGGGCCTGTTGCGCCAGGAGGTCATCTTCGCGCGCCATCAGAAGGAACTGGGCCGGGCGCCGGGCTGGCTGGCCGTGCCGCTGGTCGTCACCTCCCACACCTGGGAGAACAGCAAGAACGAGCAGTCGCACCAGGACCCGACCATCGGCGAGGCGCTGCTGGGCGAGATGTCGGACACCGCGCGCGTGCTGTTCCCGGTGGACGGCAACACCGCCGTGGCGGCCCTGCGCAACGTGTACGCCGGGCGCGGCCAGGTGGCCTGCCTCGTCGTCTCCAAGCGCGACACCGCCCGCCGCTTCGACGCCGCCGCGGCCGAGGCGCTGGCCGAGCGCGGCGCGGCGCATGCCGCGGGCGACCCGCAGGCAGCCGAGGTGCAGTTCGTCGCCATCGGCGCCTACCAGCTCGAAGAGGCGCTCAAGGCGCAGCGCCGCCTGGCCCGCGAAGGCCGCGCCGCCTGCGTCACGGCGGTCGTCGAGCCGGGCCGCCTGCGCATCCCGCGCGACGAACTGGAGGCCGCCTTCGTGCTGGACGACGAGGCGCTGCACGCGCTGTTCCCGCCCGGCCTGCCGCGCGTGCTGCTCAGCCACACCCGGCCGGAGCCCATGCTCGGCCTGCTGCGCCGCATCGACGGCGGCCCGGCGCGCACCCGCGCGCTCGGCTACATCAGCCGCGGTGGCACGCTGGACGTGGCCGGCATGCTGTTCGCCAACCGCTGCACCTGGGCGCATGCGGTGGACGCCGCGGCGGCGCTGACCGGCTGCCTGCGCGATGCGCTGCTGCGGCCCGCCGAGCAGGCCGCCCTCGACGGCCGCGGCGCCTGCGCCGACCTCGGCCATCCGGACTGAATGAAGCAGAACAGGACCACCATGCCCACACTGACCTGCCTCGGCGCCGCCGGCACCGTCACCGGCTCCAAGCACCTGCTGCGCTATGGCGACACGCAGCTGCTGATCGACTGCGGCCTGTTCCAGGGCCTGAAGAACCTGCGCGAGCTGAACTGGGAGCCGCTGCCCGTCGAGCCGCACGGCATCGACGCGGTGGTGCTCACCCACGGGCACCTGGACCACTGCGGCTACCTGCCGCGGCTGGCGCGTGACGGCTTCGCCGGCCGGATCCACGCCACCGCAGCCACCCGCGACGTCGCGGCGCTGATCCTGCGCGACAGCGCCTTCCTGCAGGAGAAGGACGCCGACTTCGCCAACCGCCACGGCTTCAGCAAGCACCATCCGGCGCTGCCGCTGTACGACATCGACGACGCCGAACGCACCATCCGGATGTTCTCCCCCGCGCCGCTGCACCGCGAGGTGGCACTGCCCGGCGGTGCGACGCTGCTGCTGCGCCGCGCCGGCCACATCCTCGGCGCGGCCAGCGCGCAGATCGACGCCGGCGGCCTGCGCATCGTGTTCTCCGGCGACGTGGGCCGCTACGACGATCCGGTGATGCTGGACCCGGAGCCGGTGCCCGAGGCCGACTACGTGGTGATCGAGTCCACCTACGGCAACCGCCGCCACGAACGCACCGACCCGGTGGAGGCCCTGGCCGCCGTGATCGAGCGCACCGTGCAGCGCGGCGGCACGGTGGTGGTGCCGGCCTTCGCGGTCGGCCGCGTGCAGACGCTGATCCACAGCCTGTGGCTGCTGCGCCGCGCCGGCCGGCTGCGCAACGTCCCCGTCTACCTCGACAGCCCGATGGCCACCAGCGCGAGCGAACTGCTGCACGCCCACCCGCACGAGCACCGGCTGCCGGCGCAGGACTACGAGGCCGCCTGCGGCGCCGTGACCTGCGTGCGCGAGATGGAGGACTCGAAGGCGCTGTCGGCCAGCCGCTTCCCGAAGGTGATCATTTCCGCCAGCGGCATGGCCACCGGCGGCCGGGTGCTGCACCACATCGCCGCCTTCGCGCCCGACCATCGCAACACGCTGCTGTTCTCCGGCTTCCAGGCCGCGGGCACGCGCGGGCGCAAGCTGCTCGAAGGCGCGCGCGAGACCCGCATCCACGGCCAGTGGATCCCGGTGAACGCCGAGGTGGCCGAGCTGCCGATGCTCTCGGCGCACGCCGACGCCGACGAGCTGATGCGCTGGCTGTCGGGCCTGCAGCGGCCGCCGAAGCGCGTGTTCATCGTCCACGGCGAGCCGGAGGCGTCCGAGGCGCTGCGCGAGCGCATCGAGCGCGAACTCGGCTGGCCGGCCGCCGTGCCGCGCCAGGACCAGGTGTTCAACCTGTGAGTCCCATGAACACGATGGACACGACCGTGCCGCCCGCGCTGCGCGCCGTGCGCATGCGCCTGCATGCGCAGCACCAGGCGGTGGTGCTCATGCGCCGGGACTCCCCGGTGTGCCAGGCCGAGGGGCTGGCCTCGCGGCCGCAGGTGCTGGTGATGGCCGGCGGGCGCGAGCTGCCGGCGCAGCTCTACCAGGTCGAGGGCGACGACCGCCTGGCGCCCGACCAGATCGCGCTGTCGGAGGACGCGTGGCAGGCGCTGGGGCTGCGCGAGGGCGACCGCGTGCAGGTGCGCCACCCGCCGCTGCTCGCCTCGCTGGCGGGCGTGCGCCGGCGCATCCACGGCCAGCGCCTCGGGCTGGACGACATGAACGCCATCGTGGGCGACGTGGCGAAGGGGCGCTACACCGACGTGCACCTGGCCGCGTTCCTCACGGCGACCTCCACGCTGCCGCTGGACGAGCAGGAGACCATCGACCTGACCCGGGCCATGGTGAACGCCGGCGAGCGCCTGCGGTGGGACGCCGCCGTGGTGGTCGACAAGCACTGCGTGGGCGGCCTGCCGGGCAACCGCACCACGCCGATCGTGGTGGCCGTCGCCGCCGCCAACGGCCTGGTGATGCCCAAGACCTCCTCGCGCGCCATCACCTCGCCGGCCGGCACCGCCGACACCATGGAGACGCTGGCGCCGGTCGACCTGGACCTGCCGGCGCTGCGCCGCGTGGTGGAGCAGGAAGGCGGCTGCCTGGCCTGGGGCGGCGCCATGCACCTGTCGCCGGCCGACGACGTCTTCGTGCGCATCGAGCGCGAGTTGGACATCGACACCGAGGGCCAGCTCATCGCCTCGGTGCTGTCGAAGAAGATCGCCGCCGGCGCGACGCACGTGCTCATCGACATCCCCGTCGGCCTCACCGCCAAGGTGCGCAGTCCGGAACTCGCGCACTTCCTCGCGTGCAGGCTGGCCGCCACGGCGGCGCATTTCGACATTTCGCTGCGCTGCATCTTCACCGACGGCAGCCAGCCGGTCGGCCGCGGCATCGGCCCCGCGCTGGAGGCCAGGGACGTGCTGGCGGTGCTGCGCGGCGAGCCGGACGCGCCGCCGGACCTGCGCCTGCGCGCCGCGGAAGTCGCCGGCGCGGTGCTGGAGATGGGCGGTGCGGCGCCGGCCGGCGAGGGCCTGCGCCTGGCGCTGCGCACGCTCGACGAAGGCCGCGCGTGGGACAAGTTCCGGCGCATCTGCGAGGCGCAGGGCGGGTTGCGCGAGCCGCCGCGCGCGTGCTGCGTGCGGCCCCTGCCCGCGCCCCGCGCGGGCCGCGTCGTGCACATCGACAACCGCCGGCTCGCGCGCCTGGCGAAGCTCGCGGGCGCGCCGGAAAGCCCGGCTGCCGGCATCGACCTGCGCGTGCGGCTGGGGGACCACGTCGCCGAGGGCGAGCCGCTGCTGTTCCTGCACGCGCAGACGCAAAGCACCCTGGACTACGCGCTGGCCTACGCGCAAGATGCGGGCGATCTGCTGCAACTGGCGCCCCCGGACACACCCTCATGAGCATCCCCGTCGAACTGCCCACCCTGCGGGACGTCATGGCCCGCTACCGCTTCGCCTACCTGCTCACCGGCAGCGCGCAGGGCGCGCCGCACGCGGTGGCGGTGACGCCGGTGCTGGAGGGCGGCGTGCTGGTGATCGACGGCGTCGGCCGCCGCAGCCGCGAGAACCTGCTGGCCCGCCCCGCGGTGGGCCTGGTCTGGCCGCCCGCCTTCGCCTCGGACTATTCGCTCATCGTCGACGGACAGGCGGCGATGGCGGGCGAGTCCCTGCGCATCGCGCCGACGCGGGCGGTGCTGCACCGCCCGGCGCCGCAAGCGCCCCAGGCCCCGGCCGAGCCGGGCGCCTGTGGGTCGGACTGCATGCAGCTGCCGCTGCCGCCCGACTGAGCAACCGTCTTGCTCGTCAAGCGCAATGCATAGTCGAATCCCACATCGAGCCATGTTTGGCGATGGCGTTGAGCATCGTCAGCAGCTTGCGCATGCAGGCGACCAGGGCGACCTTC
>Ga0164243_10004287_pt1 | contig 22444 bp, 17 predicted proteins | sample OricompcompostOP_FD_108781 | JGI IMG/M metagenome (GOLD analysis project Ga0164243, IMG submission 108781) | Organic Plus compost microbial communities from Emeryville, California, USA - Original compost - Organic plus compost (OP) | ecosystem: Engineered > Solid waste > Mixed feedstock >...
GTGCGCGCTCATGTCTGCACCTCCCAGACCCGCCCGATACCGAGCGCCTCCCACCACTGCGGCCCGTGCTGAGCCCGTAGGGCCTCTGCCAGCTGCAGGAACCACGTCGCCAGGCGCTGCAGCCAGTCCAGCCACCAGGCGAGATGATCGTGCAAGCCGTAGAGTCCTGCCGCGATCCAGCGCAGGGGATCCCGCTCCGGATTCTGGCGTGCCTCCGCGGGCCAGTCGCGCTGGCTCTCGCTCAGCGGGCGATGCATGTTCCCGGGGATCGCCACTGTACTGGGATCGTTGGCCCGTCCGAAGGGATGATGCTGTTCAACCGTGGCCTTGCCCTGCTCGAGGCAATGGCACTCGTAGCAGCGGATGCCGCCGTCGGTGGTGACGAGGGCGGCCAGCGCGGTCTCGCCACAGATGCCGCAGCGTGGGTCTTCCCCCAGGGTACGGGCGCGCTTTTCGCCACGCACCGCCTTCCGTATCGATGTGGTCATAGCGTGTCCTTTCATATTCCCTGCGGTGGGATAGTCTTCACCGCCTCAGTGTTGATAGAGATCCTCGAATTCCAGGTGTCCGGCATTCCCGAGCCGCTCGAGCAGGTCGAGATCGGTGACGAACGAGAGGCTCTGCTTCTGGCGGGTCCGCAGGCGCATCCGCTTGAACCGGCGCAATGCCCGATCGTCGCCTGATTGCAGAAACTCCTTCACCGCCATCAGGTAGGCGCTCAGCTTGCTCGCCTCCTTGGCGTTCGCCGGTTCCACCGTCGTCAGGCCGCGCTCATCGATCCAGCGCATCCGGCGCACGAGTCGGTCGTTCGGCTTGGCGGCCCACCGTCCACGCGCGTCACGGGTGAAGGCGCTCCCGGCGTACCGGAGGACCGTATCGGCAGCGATCCCGACCTCGCGGGCGGCGTGGCTGAGCGATTCGCCCCGCCGGACCCGAGAGAGCACCGCGAGCGCGCTTTGGTAGCGTTCGTTGCCGACCAGGTCGCTGGTCTGCCAGGCCCGGCGCGCGGTGGTGCCATGCCCGCGCGCCTCCCGTCGGGTCTTGCCCTGGGCCTCCGCCCGCTCGAGGCGTCGCCGGTAGGCGGGAGACAAGTCCTCGCGGGGCTTAGCAGCGAACCGCCCCCCGGCATCACGTGCCGCCGCCATGGTTACCGGTCCTCACCGCTGAGGAAGGGTTGCGCGGCTTCGACGCAGGCATGCCCGAACGCCAGGAGCGCCCGCGCTACGTTGGGCTGATCACACTCGTCATAGGCCGCGATCTCCGCCCGGAAGGCATTGGGGTTGCCATCCCGCCCAAACCCGAGCCAGGTCCGACCGTGGCCTGCGTCATAGGCCGTGACCACGGATTGCACGAGCGTGGCAATCGGGTCCGGGGTCGTGCGCGGACGCGGTGCTGCCGGTTCCGGATCTGCGCCTTCGGTCAGCGCGCGTTTGACGGTCTCGTGATTGAGCCCGCTCCGGCGTCCCAGCTCGCGATAGGAGAGCCCGGGTTCGTCGTCCGCCAGCCAGCGCACGAAGTCTTTGCGTTCATCGATGGTCAGCGTGAGACCGTGCGCCATGTTCGCCGCGAACGCCTCGGGATAGCCCGCATCAGGAACGACGGTGCAGGCCAGGGTCTCGAGACCGAGCCGGGTCGCCGCCTCCAGTCGGTGGAAGCCATCGATCAGGAGATAGCCCCCGTCCTGCGGTGTCACAAGCACCGGCGGCCAGGCGTCCGGCTCGGACGCCATCAGCTGGCGAACGTGCGTCTCGTTCAGCGAGTGCCGGGGCTGGTAGTCCTCATCTGCCACGATGGCAGCAAGGGCGATGGTTGTGGTGTCGCTGGTCATCGGGTCACCCCGCGACGAGCGAAGAACGAACAAGAGGACATAGCACAACTCCAATCTCGGCCGACTGTCTCGGCCGGCATCTTGTCAGCGGGTGATCTGCCACAGCTTGCAGATCACTGACTTCAGGGTATCGATCTGCTTTTGGCGAATTGAGCGAAAAGAATGTAAGCACTACACTACGGCTATGCTGATGACGCCCAACGACCTCATTGAAGAACTGGCTCTGCGGGGATACGACATGACGCCGAGACGATTGGTCGATTGGAGGCAGAAGGAGCTTTTACCGCCGTTGGTGCAGCGCGGCCGTGGCCAAGGGCGTGGCTGGGTCAATGGCTGGAAAGATGCGCGCGTCGTCGAGCAGGCAATCGCCGTGCAGGAGCTCCTCTGGATACACGAACGCACCGACTGGCTGTACGTGCCGCTCTGGTGTCTCGGCTTCGACGTTCCCCTCGCGCGGGTCAAGCCGCAATTCTTGACCAAGCTGGCGCGGCAACGAACGTTCCTGACCGGCGGTGCGGAGGATCCGGAAGACCTCGGGGACACGATCAGTGAGCTTGCCTTCCATGAAGCAACACGGCCAGGTCCTAGGACAAGCAAGCGCCTGTCACCCGATCTCCTGGAATTCGTGATCTCTCTTCTGGTGGGGGTCACCGAGTACACCCCGGATTTCGACGCCTTACGCGAACTCGCCGTGGAGATCGAGCGGTATCGCGGGTCGAACGATGGTGCTAAGGCTCCCCAGTTGAGGCGTCTGGATGAGCGCTGGCCTGCAATGCTTCGTCTCGTTCGCCGCTGGGTTCACCGCTACGCCTCACTTGCTCGACTCGAAGAGGCAGCAATCGCCGCGACAGATGCGGAGTGGGAAGCCGTTCACACTGACTGGAGGACCCTCCATGAGCTCATTGCATCGATCCGGGACAGCGTTCCGTCGGACCGGCAAGAAACACTTGGCGATCTGGCGTTACGAGGCTCGGCTATCGGCGGACCATGGCTTACGCTGGTCTGCCTATCGCTTCGGCGAAGCGGTCAAGGGCAGGCCTACGACGCTACCAAAAGGGAAGTCTTCTCATGGCTGACCTATCTCGAACACCATCCCACGATCCTTGCAGATGAGGCACCCGCCTCGCAGCCTCCAGATTCATCAGCCACTCCAGAAAGGACGCCTTCCGATGGCCCTCGCAATTGGCAATGACTCAATGGCTGCGACCGGTTCGGATATCGAGCAGAGTGAAGCCATTCACCAGGGCGTGCTCGTGCTCACCGGCTACGGCCTGCATATAGGCATCGAGCGCGGGCATCTCGTCTGGTCCGATGGCGTCGGGCGACAGCGTCGCCAAGGACGGCTGAACCGCGCGACCTGCGGGCTCAAGCGGCTGGTGGTGATCGGACACGCCGGGACCGTCACCCTCGAGGCGCTGCGATGGCTGCATGATGTCGGCGCGTCGTTCGTGCAGCTCGACGCCGATGGCACCGTGATCGTGGCGAATGGCGCGGCGGGGCTGGACGATCCCCGCCTCCGGCGTGCCCAGGCGTTGGCAGCAGGCAACGAGATCGGCGCAGCGCTGACCCGCTCCCTGCTGGATGGCAAGCTCACCGCCCAAGCCGAGGTGCTGGCACGGCTGCCTGGGGAGACCGAGACAGCACGCACGGCAATTGAAGCTGCGCAGGCAGGGATGGCTGGTACCGAGGATCTGGCCGCCCTGCGTGTCCTGGAGGCGCAAGCGGCAGCAGCCTACTGGGGTATGTGGTCGCCGGTGTCAATCCGGTTTGCGAAGCGGGATCTGCCCCGCATTCCGGATCACTGGCGCACCTTCGGGCAGCGGCGCTCCGAGATTACCGGACGCTCACGCTCGGCAAGCAATCCCATCAATGCCCTGCTAAATTACCTGTATGCCATCCTCGAGACAGAGGTGCGCTTGGCGACGATCGCCATTGGCCTGGATCCGGGCTTCGGCTTGCTGCATGCCGACCAGAAGAGCCGCGATTCGTTCGTGCTGGATGTGATCGAACCACTGCGCCCGCGTGCCGATGCCTACTTGCTGACTATGCTCGAGGAACGCACCTTCGCCGCTGCCGAGTTCTTTGAGAGTCGGGAGGGGATCTGCCGCCTGGTGCCACCGCTCTCGACCTCGCTGGCGGAGACGGGACCGATCTTTGCCAAGCTCGCCGCGCCGCTGGTCGAGAAGATTGCCTACCGCCTGGGACGCTCGGTGACCGAGGCGGGGAAGCCGCTGGCGATCCCGACGCTGCTCACGCAGAGCCGCCGCAGCGAGGGACGTAGTGCCGTCCGCACATCACCAGCAGCAACGCCGAAGCCACCAAAGCGCCTCACGACCACGACGGCCTGCCGAGGCTGTGGAGTGATCTTGGACGATCCCAGCACCCACTACTGCAAGGACTGCTTGCCAATGTATCGGAACGAGCAGACCGAGGCGTTCAGCGAGGCAGGGCGGGCGAAGATGGCAGAGCTGAGGGCAGCGGGGAAGGATCCCTCTGCCGGTGGGAGGAATGCCGAGATCCGGGCCGCGAAGCTCAAGGAGCGGTGGGCAGCGCAGCGGGAATGGGATGGGGATGGAGCGGAAGCGGATCCGGAGGTCTTCCGCCGGGAGATCCTTCCCCAGTTGCAGGGTGTGTCATTGACACAACTGGCCGCTATGTCCGGGCTCTCGGTGCAGTATTGTGGGCTCATTCGTCGGGGGCTCAAAGTGCCCCATCCGAGGCATTGGCGGGAGTTCAGAAGTTCAATCACGGAAGTTTGTCTGGATGAGACCCCAGAAACGTCCGAACTGATCTCGAGTGCCCCAGTTTAAGGTAGTTAGTCCCTGCCTGGCCCAATCTGTGCGAGAGCTCTCAGGAGTTCCCTCTCTAGTTCGAAGAGATGAGCATTCCGTGACGCTCTTGCCATCTCAACAGCATCCCGGCGCAGTTTGTCGAGATCCACTATCTCAGCGCTGTTCACCGACTCGGGTAAGTCTCCACTACGCAGAGAGAGCCACCATTCTCTGCATTGCTTTGCATGCTCCGCAGCCTTTTCAGCGTTTACTTTGACGTGATCATCCTCGATGGCGACCACAAGTCGTTCAAGGGATTCCTCTAGAGAAGCAGGAACGAAGTATTGGATCTGCTGAAACGATAGAGATGTCAAATTGATTAGCCGACCAGTTCCACGCGTTTGTTGGCCCAAACCATATACAAAGGCCTTGTAACCGGGAATGACCTTCTTAACGTGAAGATCATGAAATCTCTTCAATATCTCTTTACCTCGAAATTTCTCTAGTTCCAAATGGTTTTCCAGAATTGCCTGAACCTCTTGCTCCGCAGAGACCTTCCTCGACTGCATATCGGCGAAATCGTGCTCGATAGATCCCAGTTGTCGCTCGAGCTGATCCGTCGCTCTGTCGCGAGCGTCCTGCCACTCTCCCGAAGACAGATCCATTTCGATCCTTATTCCACGCTTTACACCTGGAGTTCTCAGCCTAACCTCGTCGTCAACTAGAACGTATGCCACTTTACGCAGCGCCTCCGAAACATCCTCGCGAATCCTGAAACCCGTTTCATTGCGAAAGGGATAGAGATAATCATGAATTACCTGGGCGTCTAACAGAAGGTTTTCTATCATAGCAACAGGCCAAGGAATTACATAGTCTGGATTCCCATCTATTCCCCGATCAGAATCAACTAACGCAAAGACAGATACACCCGGCAATCCCTCGCTTGCAGCGTCGCGCAACTGTTCTGCGGCCCGGATAGCTTCTACCCTCCCCTTCACGGGAACAACGACCCAACTCGAGGATTCCGGAATGATTAGCTCTATCAATCGCTCGTCCGTCGCGACGCGAGTATTTTGAGCAGTTTCGCCCTCCACGAACACAATAGGACGGCAGCGCGTAAGGAGATGGGTTGATCCCGTAATAGAGCGGATAGTCTCTAGACGCTCCTCCGAACTAGCAATTCGAATGAACTGGTTTCCATCGCCGACGCTTGACACTGGGGCGAGCATGAATAGTTCATTGTCCATGGCTGCATCAAGAATCGTTGGCGAGTGAGTCGTCAGGATGAATTGAGCTTCTCCTAATCGCGTTAACTCGCGAAGATATTCCAGGAGAGAAACCTGGAGAATCGGATGCAGATGGATCTCGGGCTCATCAATCAAGGCGGTTGGAAGAACATCATTGCCCGTCGGTCTCGGACCAACACCTCCGCCAAAGGAACTGTCAAGTATTTTCGATATTTGAGACTCTAGGAATGGAAGAAACAAAGTGATGATGGCTTTCTCGCCAGAGCTCAGGTCATCTATGTCAATCTTTGCCTGATCTCCACCATCAACTCTACGAAACAGACAACGAATATTCTGCGGATCACTTGTATCGATGGTATCGAACTCTAGATGTGGAAGGAGATAGCTTACCATCGTCCTCAATGGCATAAATACGTCTGGAAACTCTCCTAAGGGGATAGCACCGGAATTCCTGTCGTACACAGTCCCTAGAAGCTCTAAGCGTCGCTGGCCAAGTTTCATGAGGCTGATCTTGGCCAAGCTGGCTACTTCATCGAAACTGTCAGGATCCCGTGGTTGGTTGCCTATACTCTCGAGCCCTTGCGGGGCATAGAACCGCCACCCTGGCAGATGTTGCATGCCAAGCATTTCTCTATAGGAGGAAGAGAGCGAGTAGGGAGCAGCTCCGTTGAGAGTCGACTTTCGCCATGGCCGATTCGGCCCAACATAAATGATCTCCGTTCCGGGTTCTGCCCGGTTACCACCCTCCTTCCAGAGAAGGCTCAGTAATGTACTCTTGCCTGACCCATTAGGCCCGGAGATCACTACCAGGTTTGGCAAGCCATCCCAAGCTGCATGTACCAATCCTTTTGCCGGCCCGACCGAAAAGCTCCGAATTGCCATCAAAGCCCTCCAAGGGTGGAATTAGCGAAGTCGAATCTCAACGGATCAGCGGTCAATGCCTTCCAGCCGAACCTTTTTTATCGCCCAGTGTGGATTATACGAGGAAGGGAGTGACCCGGAACACCATCGAACCCATCAATTTCCGCCGTAGCTGCGCCGAGGCTTGGCCGACCAGTGGAGTGGTCAGTGTTCAACGGGTAGACGTGTGCCGCCTGGCGAGATTAGCTTGTTCCATTCATGGTTTGAGAATCTTAGCTGGAGGGACTCTGGAACGCGGAAGTTTTGCCGGGGCCTATCTCCTATCCCGTCAACCGGTTCCGGGGATAGGAGATAGGCAGCTACGAAACTTCCGATCCGGATGGGCGTCCGCAGCAAGTTGGCAGCACAGTCACGCATTTTCAGCTAGGAGGGATGCTCGTTCGATCGTGTTCGGGCAACGCTCTTGTCATGACCAGAACAGACACCAGATAATGCTGGTAGCCACCTTGCCACCGATCGTTGCTCGTCGGGAAAGCACCCGTGCCCGTATCGAAACTGTTGACCACCTCGACGAACGCCATCCACGTCCTCTTTGACTACCTCCGAAGGTGGATTGGTGGACTGATTGTCCTGCTTGTCGGGTCTGCCCTCGTCAACGCCATTTTCGATCTCGGTTCCTTCCTGCCACGTAGGGCCATCCTCCATTTTCCAGAAAACCACCTCACTCTCACTGCGATTGCCCTTTTCGTCGTAGCATGCATTTACTTGGAGTGGCCCATCTACTGGTGGTTGCATCGTCAAGACTTCCCCCACGAGCTTCTCGCCAAAGCCCTTGTCTCCCCCGCCCATCGTCTCAACTACGGCATCACCACGCCTAATGGCCCGGTCCACCTCCGTCTCCCTGTCTGGCCACCCAAAGTCGAACTGTCTACGCCCGCCGATCGGCTTGCTCGAGAGGTGCTCGCGAGAACCGGAGCGATTGTCATTCGCGGTGCACCCACGGCTGGAAAAACCCACTTGGCTGGAAAACTCCTGCGCGAGTGCGGTAAACAGCTCGTCATCATGCCGCACCAGACCGGAGTCAATCTCCCCGGTGCCCTCGAGACATTGCGAGGTCAGGATGTTGTCCTCTTCCTCGACGATCTCCATGAGCACATCGAAACTTTCGATCCTTTGGCATGGTGGCATGCACTTCAACAGACCTGTGGTGCGAAACACGTCAAAATGATTGCCACGGTGCGTGCTGGCGATTATTGGGATCGCGTTGCAGAGGAACAGCCTTCATTCGCAAGAGGTGTCGGCAAACACCGAATAATCGACATTGCCATGCTGACGGAGGATGAGGTTGAATGCCAAGGGCGGCAACTTGGCCTAAATCCGGAGCAGATCAGGGAACGATCAGAAGGGACTCTTGGCTCCCTCATCGTCGACCGTTCGGAAATGGCCCGTGAATACCAACGCCTTCACAACCCACCACTCTACACCGGCGTCCCCGCTAGCCGAATTCTCAACGCGGCCAAACTCCTCCATTCTGCCCGCCAGCCAACCTTTCGCGAAGATCTCCTTCGCGCTGTCGCTGAACATGTCCTCGGATCGCAGCAGATCGACGAAGATCAATGGGATCTTCTCAAGACACGGCTAGAGACCCAACACTTCGGGCGCTTTCATGACGGTGTTTTCGAAACCTACGCCCCCTACGTCGAAGGCAATGCCATCGTCACCTACCACCCCAGCCTCGATGCCGTTAGTCTCCTCGAGCCCATCTTCCAAGCCCACGGCGACGGAGAGGCGCTGTTCTATCTCGGCAAGGCAGCGGATCTCGACTGGGCAAGTCGGGACATCGCAGAAAGCGCGTACAAAGCCGGGATGGAACTCGGTGAAGGGCGAGCCGCGAATAATCTCGGGCTTTTGCTCGAGCAGCGGGGCGATTTTGAGGGAGCTGACGCTGCCTATCGGGCCGGAATCGAGATGGGCCAACTCCGATCGGTCACGAACCTCGTGAGAATGTTGGAGGAGCAACGCGACCTTCAGGGTGCCGCAGCCGCCATTCGGTTCGGGATCGAACACGGAAGTGCCAAGATGGTAGGGGACATCGGGGACCTTCTTGAGGAGCGCGGAGATATGGAGGGAGCGGAGGCCGCCTACCGGACCGCGATGGACCGAGGGAATGGCGAAGTAGCGTTCAATCTCGGGAAATTGCTCCAAGAACGCGGCGACATGGAGGGGGCCGAGGCTGTCTACCGAACCGGGATGGAACTGCGCGACGCCATGGCCGCAAGCGGTCTCGGCGACCTCCTGTGGAATCTGGGTGACTTCGAGGGGGCAGAGGCCGCCTACCGCACGGGCATCTCGCTGGGTGACGTCGTTCCGGCGTATGGGCTCGGACTGCTCCTTGAATCGCTGGGCAATTTGAATGGAGCCGAGGATGTCTATCGTGCCGGGCTCGAGATTGACGAGACTCGAGCGACTGGTTCATATGGGCGAGCACTGCGTGCACGCAGCGAGCGCACGAAAAAGCCCTCGAACATCGCACCAAGAGGGGACTTCGGATACGGCACGGTGGTGGCAGCCCTCGGGAGACTGCTCGAGAAACGTGGTGACCTGAGTGAGGCCGAAGCCTACTATCGAACAGGGATGGAACGAGGCTCTGACCTTGCGGCTGCCTACCTCGCGGTATTGCTCAAAGATCGGGGCGATATTGAGGAAGCTGAATCGGTATTCCGAGAAGCCATCGAGCGGGATAATTCACTAACCCATGGAATATCGCTCTACCTGATGGGGCATTCACTTCTCGAACGAGGTGAAATTGAGTGGGCTGAGAGTGCCTTTCGGGCTGCCATGGAACGAGGCCATAGCGAAGCCGCCACCAATCTTGGATGGTCACTTAAGAAACAGGGTGATCTGGAAGGGGCCGAGGCGGCATATCAAACAGGAATGGAACTCGGGAATAGTAGTGCAGCTGAGCGGCTCGGGTGGCTGCTTGAGGCGCGTGGCAATATCGAGGATGCAGAAGCGGCTTTCTGCACGGGGATGGAACTCGGCAGTAGCTCAGCGGCCGAAAACCTTGGGCGATTGCTCAAAAAGCGTGGCGCTATGGAGAAAGCCGAAGCTGCCTTCCGGGCAGGCATGGAACTCGGGAGTGGTGGGGCGGCTGAGGAGCTCGCGATCTTGCTGGAGAAGCAAGGTGACCTGGAGGGAGCGAAGGCAGCCTATCGGTCTGCAATGGGGCTAGGTAGAGGTCTAGCGGCCTACGGTCTTGGGCTCTTGCTGCGAAAGCAACATGACCTTGAGGGAGCTGAAGCCGCCTTCAGGACCGGGTTAGAACTCGGCGAAAGATCGGCGGCGAACGGCCTTGGACGAGTACTCGAGGAGCGTGGTGACCTGGAAGGAGCCGCGTCCGCCTTCCGCTCCGGGATAGAGCTTGGAGATGGGTGGGGCGCCTACGGTCTCGGATTGATACTCAAGAATCAGGGCAACTTAGACAAAGCTGAAGCGACTTTCCAAGTTGGAATAGAACTCGGCGAAGGGGCGGCGGCCAATGGTCTCGGGTTGCTCCTCTGGGAGCGAGGCGATGCGCAGGGTGCCGAAGATGCTTTTCGGTTGGGTATGGAGCTGGGCGACGGTGCCTCTGCTGGCAATCTCGGAGAATTCTTGTTTAAGAAGCATGGTGACCTCGAGGGAGCTGAGACTGCCTATCGGACCGCGATCGAACGAGGCGAGGGATGGGCGAACGCCGGTCTTGGGCAACTGCTCATAAAACGGGGCGATCTTGAGGGCGCTGAAGCGGCGTTCCAGTCGGGAATCGAGGGAGGCAATGGACGAGCAGCCAATGGTCTCGGATTGCTCTTGTGGGAACGGGGCGACCAGCAGGGTGCCGAAGGTGCTTTTCGGTTGGGTATGGAACTGGGCGACGACATTGCAGCCAGTAATCTCGGGGCATTGCTTGAGAAGCGAGGCGAGTTGGTAGGAGCAGAGGAAGCCTACCGCAAGTCCATGGACCGTGGACATGTCGATGCCGGATTCAAACTTGGACTCATCCTCACAAAGCAAGATCGCCTTGTAGAGGCTGAGGAGGTCTATCGCTGGGCGATGGACCATGGGCACTCCGAAGCTGGGAACAACCTTGGCATCCTTCTCCGGAACCAGAACAGGCTGGATGAGGCTGAGCAAGCCTACCGCCAGGCGATGGAGTGCGGGAATGTCGGAGCTGGGTTCAACATCGGCTTCCTGTTCACAGTGCAAGGTCGGCTCACAGAGGCTGAGGACGCGTACCGTTGGGTGATGGAGCGGAATCCCGACGACGGGAACACCGCGGCAAATCTCGCCCAGCTCCTGCTCTCTACCGGACATCGCCGCGAAGGCCTCCAGATTCTGGAGACCGCATTCACCCTCGTCAAAGAAACCACGCCGCCAGATCTGCTCGTCGAACTCTGGTTCTACACATATGCCCATCGCTCAACGCAAGCGGAGCGACAGCAAGCATTGCAACAGCTCCATGCTTTGGTTGATGCTGGTGCCCGGTCGCCGGGCTGGGATCTCACAAGAACCGTAGACCGGGCAGTGGCCGACGGGCATCCTGAACCGGATTGGCTCGCGACGCTGGCCGACGTTGCCACCGATCGGCGGGACGCCGTCGCATTGGCGGAATGGTCGTATTGGAGCAGTATGAATATCTGAAACCGGATTACGAAATCGATACCTCTAACAGGGAACGCTAGGCTCAGCTGGCGGAATCACCCATCAACCACTCCCCGAGCTTTGCCCGATTACTCGGGTGTGGTCGCGCGCCGCCCTTTGCGAGTGTGCGCAGCTGGCGAGCCGAGATCCCCGTTGCCGCCGCCACCTCCCGGAGGTTGGAATCCCGCAGCAACGGCAACAGCACCGCGTTCCAGTGGTCGTGTCCAGGACGTGTGTACTCGGTCAGAACCGCTTCCGGATCATGTTCGAAACCGACCTCAACCAGCTCCAGCTTGTTCGCTTCCTTGCCAACGTGGGCCACGTAGGTCTCCTGCACCACCCTTCGCTGCAGCAGGCCGACCGTGCGTCGACTGCATGCGTTGCCCGTCGCGTCGGCACTCTTCGCCTCCGGATGGGTTTGGAATACCTGCAGCACCTCGCCATAGGTCTGGAGATGCGCATACGTGGCGCGGTGGTCGAGGGGATCCGTCGTCACCGGGATCCGCTTCCCGGAGTAGCGATCGATCCATGGCAGTCTGAGCCAGCGGCGCGGATCGGTTTCGTAGGGTGCGACCAACTGGAAGTGTTCGGGGTTTACCTCGGTAGGATGTCCGAGCGGCGGCACATGCCCGACCAGCATAAAGCTGAAGGGTTTGATCTGGTCGGAATAGCCCTTCCCGAGGTTCATGCCCGCGAACGGTTTGAGCAGCTCCGGACTCGAGACCGTCAGTCGCGACAGGGCAGGACGATCCAACCACGCGGGCCAGGTCACCGGCAACCCGAGTGTCTCACGCACGATGCCCTCCCACACCTGCCGCATCCAGTCGCGGTCCTCGGACTCCGGATCGGTCGGGTTCAGGAGATGCCCCAGCCCATGCTCTGACGGCTTTTCGATGTTCGGCTTCCCCTCGCTATCGAGCGAATAGAGGCAGTAGCGCTTGGCGGAGATCGCCAGACACCAGAGTTGCTGTCGCTGGCCGTGGTCGTCGAAGTTGTACCCCTCGAGCTTGAGGACACTCCCTGGAATCAGGTCTGTGTTGTACGGGTTGAGCCGGGCAAAGCGGTCCCGGATCTCCTCGACCTCCGACCAGGACAGCACTCGGATCGCCGGTTTGCGTCGCCACCGCTCGGACCCGCCAGGACACGGCACGAGCCCACCGTGTTCGGTGGCGACAATCGCCATCGAATCGGTGTCCGCCATCGCGTAGGTGCCACCCAGGTCGGTCACACTCCGTTCCAGCAGCGCCAGCATCAGCCGCGCCGCCCCGGCGATAAAGGCCGCCAATGGCGGGAAACACCAGGCACCGGGTTCCTCCGGGGCCAGCACGGCGGTCTCGAAGGGATCGGGATCCAGCCCGTAGACCGTCACCGCCTGGCGACGATCGCCACCCCGTTCTTGGCGGTTCATCTCCGCGAAGATGCCGTAGCTCGTGGAATTGGCGAGCACCTTGAGAAACCCGCCGAGCCGCTCACGATCCATATCGGGGAGAGCGTCCGGCAGCGACTTGCGGAGTTCGATCACCGTCCGGAAGAAATCGCCCTCGGTCGGGTCGACGCCCACCGCGCCGCGCAGCGAGACGGGCTTGAGTCCGGGTTGCACACCCTCCGGGACCAGGCGCAGCGCCTGAAGGGTCAGTGGCGGCTTGCCGGTGAGCAGGGTCGAGGCGACACAGTCAGCCAGGGTGTACCAGCGGGGTTCTCCCCCGGCGAGCACGTTGAGCCCGATCCCCCACGATTGTCCCCCGCCATACCTAGCCCGCACCGGCAGGGTGTCTCCGTCCGGGGCGATCTGCACCAGCACCGGCAACTCCTGCCAGAAGCTCGGATCGAAGCACCCCTCAAGGGTGACGCCCGCCAGCAGGGTCCGCACGTCTTCGGTGGCGTCCTGCCACGCGACCCGCTCTGCCGTCAGCACCGACCACAACCCCATCAGGGCGTTGACCGTGGGGTACATGGAAAGAAAGTCGAGGTAAACCACCGGCACCGGCGTCTTCCGAATGTGCGCTTCCGCCCGTCCACCGTAGTAGGCGCTCATCGCATAGCCGAGCGGCGCAGCGTCCATTTCCGGCCAGCGCACCAACGGTGGTTGGATCCCCATTGCCGCCAAGTAGTGCTTACCCACCGTCGCCGGGGAGAGCGCCTTGGTTGGAGGGAGCGGAATCGGATGGCGGTCGAGTTCCGCCAGCAAGGCCACCGCCAGCTCCCAGGTCGCCAGCACATCCCGCCGCGCGTAATCGAGATAGTCCAGCGTCACGGTGCCATGCCCCTCCGTCTCGAGCTTGCCGTGCGCCACGCCGAATGCTACGCAGGCGCTCTTCAGGGAGTACCCCTCATTGGTCAAGGCAAAGGCCAGGGTCCGCAGGTCGAGGAAGTGGCCGGGGAAGACATACGCCTTATCGGGTTTCCCATCCCGCGAGCCCTCGGGGATCAGGTCGTCATCGTCCGGGGAGCGGCGCTTCGTGAAGCCGATCAGGCTCCGCTTGGAGTCGATCGATTTGACCGTGACCCGGGGTCGGTAGCGATCTTCTTGCCAGACCCCGTCACGTTCGTATTCCCAGAGGACCAAGGAGAAGCCGCCGCTCATGAGGGGACCGCGCGCCGTGCCACTCGCCATCGCGAGGCGGGCGAGATCGAAGGGGAGGTTGAAGCCGACCACGAGCCCCCGGTATTTGAACGCAATCTTCCAGAAGACCTCTGCCAAGAAGACCCGGCGAGTCAACACGCGCAGCGGTGCTCGGTGTGCCGTCTCGGTGCGGCGCGTTGTGGCGTAGGCGGCGATCGCCTCGCACTCGGTAGCGCTCAGGTCATCACCCGTAAAGATGCCCTCCTCGATCAGGACTTCAGACTTGTACACGCGGTAGACACCAAACCGCAGGCGTTGCATGGGATCGGTGCTCGTTTCGGTATCGAAGACGAGGGTGAAGGTTGGTCGTTTCCAGTTCTTGGGCTTTCGCCGTTTCGATGACGTCGCTGGTGGGGTGTAGGCACGGACGGCAATCGGCAGCCGATCAGGATGTGCGCTCATGCCGTCACCTCCCAGACCCGCCCGACGCCGAGCGCCTCCCACCACTGCGGACCGTGTTGCGCTCGCAGGGCCTCTGCCAGTTGGAGGAACCAGGCTGCCAGGCGCGTGAGCCAATCCAGCCACCATGCGAGGTGGTCGTGCAGGCCATAGAGCCCCGCCACGATCCAGCGCAGGGGATCCCGTTCCGGATTGTCTCGTGCCTCCGCAGGCCAGTCGCGCTGGCAGTCACTGAGGGCGCGATGGATATTGCCGGGGATCGCCACCGTGCTGGGATCGATCGCCCGCCCCAGGTGGTGATGCGCCTCGGAGGTCGCTTTGCCCTGGTCCTGGCAATGGCACTCATAGCAGCGGATTCCGGTTTTCGTCTTGACGAGCGCCGCCAGCGTGCGGTCCCCGCATGTGGGACAGTGGGGTTCTGCCCCTAACCTGCGACGGCGTAGATCGTCGCGGCCTGCTCTTGCAATGGTGTCGGTCATGATGGTCCTTTCTAGGGGTGTCCTGGTTGGTCCGATCGGAAGCGATGCCGATGGCCGATCGGTCAGTGTTGATAGAGATCTTCGAATTCCAGGTGTCCGGCATTTCCCAGTCGCTCGAGCAGGTCGAGATCGGTGACGAACGGCAGGCTCTGTTTTTGGCGGGTCCGCAGGCGCATCCGCTTGAACCGGCGCAATGCGCGATCGTCGCCGGTCTGCAGGAAGTCCTTCACCGCCATCAGGTAGGCGCTCAGCTTGCTCGCCTCCTTGGCGTTGGCCGGTTCCACCGTCGTCAGTCCGCGTTCATCGATCCAGCGCATGCTGCGCACGAGCCGGTCGTTCGGTTTCGCGGCCCACCGCCCCCGCGCGTCGCGGGTAAAGGCGCTCCCCGCGTACCGGAGGACGGTATCGGCGGCGATCCCGACCTCCCGGGCAGCTCGGCTGAGGGATTCGCCACGCCGGACCCGGGAGAGCACCTGGAGCGAGCGTTCGTAGCGCTCGTTGCCGATCAGGTCGCTGGTTTGCCAGGCACGGCGCGCGGTGGTGCCATGCCCGCGCGCTTCCCGTCGCGTCTTGCCCTGAGCCTCCGCCCGCTCGAGGCGTTGCCGGTAAGCGGGAGAGAGCTCCTCACGCGGTTTCGCCGCGAACCGGCCTCCGGCGTCGCGTGTCGCCGCCATGCCTAGGTGCGCCCGCTGCGGAGCTGATAGCGCTCGTCATAATCGGCTTCCCGGATCCCAAGGCAATCCGCACAGAGGCGGAGACTCTGGTACGGAGCGTCCAGGGCGTCATAGATCGGGGCGGGGGTATCCCCACACACCGAGCAGACGTCCGTTCGACCCGCGTGATGGATGATCGATCCCGTGATAAACGCGGCCATTGGGTTGTGCTGTAGGGTCTGTTCGAACCACGCCGAGGTATGCGGGTCGGGCCACTGCCCATGCAGGCGATGCAGGTTCTTCTGCTTGCGTGACCGCTTGCCCATGACTACCCCTCCTCTCCGCTGAGGAACGGCTGCGCCGCCTCGACACACGCATGCCCGAAGGCGAGCAGCGCCCGCGCCACGTCCGGTTGAGCATCCACGTCGTATGCTGCGATCTCTGCTCGGAAGGCGCTGGGGTTCCCATCCCGGCCAAAACCGAGCCAGGTACGACCATGCCCCACGTCATAGGCGGTCACGACGGACTGCACCAGCTTCGCGATCGGGTCCGGTGCCGTGCGCGGTCGCGGTGCTACCGGGTCGGTTTCCTCCCCTTCGGTCAGGGCTCGCTTGACGGTCTCGTGATTGAGCCCGCTCCGGCGTCCGAGCTCGCGATAGGAGAGATCCGGTTCGTCATCGGCCAGCCAGCGCACGAAGTCTTTGCGCTCATCGATCGTGAGCGTGAGGCCGTGCGCCATATTGGCGGCGAACGCTTCGGGATACCCCGCACCGGGCGCGATCGAGCAAGCCAGGGTCTTAAGCCCGAGCCGAGTAGCCGCCTCCAGCCGGTGGAAGCCATCGATCAGGAGATAACCTTCATTGACTGGAGAGACCGTCAAGGCAGGCCAGGCATCCGGATCGGAGACCATCAACTGGCGAACGTGCGCCTCGTTCAACGCGCGTCGCGGTTGGTACCACTCATCCGCCACGATGGCGGCGAGGGGAAGGGAAGTCGTGTAGTTGGTCATTCGGTCTCCTCTGTCTCGCGATATGCATGCTGCGGGTGAGATGTTCGCGCTCGTTCTTTGCGTTCGGCCAGGAACTGCAACACGTCTTCGCGGTCAAAGAGGCGGATCCCGCCCTCGGTTCGGATCGCGGGCAATCGCCCGTCGCGGTGCATCTGCCGCACGGTCGCTGGGACCACCCCAAGCATGCGCGCAGCGTCAGCCACCGAGAGAAGCTGTATGTGTTTCATGCGCATAGCTCCTTGCTCCTGTGTCACGGGACCGGATTGCCCCGCACCACAAGAATGCCCGTATGAAGCTGCATGCTCTAGGTATCAACTAGTCAGGACCGTGCTACTATGAAATGAATTACTGGACAGTTGTTACCTGAGGTGTCGTCCGTGTCGAACGAGCTCGTCAGTGGCTGGGAACTGAGGCAGGAAGCAGAGCGTCGCGGCGTTCCCGTGTCGGGAAAGCAGTTCGGACACGTGGTTCGGTGGGGCCTTCTGCCGGAGCGTGCCCCAGGACGCTGGCAGCGGGGAGATGTTGAACGCCTGATTGAGGTGGTGAGCTTGGGGAAAGAGGTCCGGCAGTTGCACCGGCGTGTCATCCTGCTTCGCAATCTCAACTGGCCCACTCCTCCGGACCTGCTGCGGCAAGCGATGATCGACACCATTCCATCGATTGCTGCACCCCAGCGAAAGACGCTCGCGCTCTATCACGCCATTCAACTTCGTTACGGTCTCATGACCGAGGCGCAGGTGGCGCGGTTACCCATTCCTCCGTCGTGGCGGCCCCTTCCTACCAGTGAGTGGCAGCAGCGTTTTCGCTGGCCCACCTCCGAAGAGTTCGAGTACATCGCTGGCCCGGTCTATACTGATGAACGAGCCCTGCGCTACAACCCGCTCGTGGATCGGAGCGGGATCCTGGCGCCCATTCCCAAGGAGGAACTGATCATTCTCCTGATGACCCGTCAGCTTTCGCTGCCTTCGCAGTTCCCGGAGCACGACGTATGACACGAAACGAGAGCGCTCCAGAAGGTGTGACAGCGGCACTGAGCAGTGTGCTCGTGCTCACCGGCTATGGCCTGCATGTCGGGGTCGAGCGCGGTCATCTCGTCTGGTCTGATGGTGTCGGGCGGCAGCGCCGCCAGGGACGGCTGAACCGCGCAACCTGTGGGCTCAAGCGGTTGGTGGTGATTGGCCACGCCGGGAACGTGACGCTCGAGGCGCTGCGGTGGCTCCATGACGTCGGGGCGTCGTTCGTCCAACTGGACGCCGATGGCACGGTGATTGTGGCGAATGGTGCGGCAGGGCTGGACGATCCCCGCCTGCGGCGCGCCCAGGCATTGGCGGCAGGCAACGAGATCGGCGCAGCGCTGACGCGCTCCCTCCTGGAGAGCAAGCTCGCCGCGCAAGCCGATGTGCTGGCACGCCTAGCTGTGGAGACCGAGGCGGTGCGCGCGGTGATCGCGACAGCGCAGGCGGGGATGGGAGGTACCGAGGATCTGGCAGCCCTGCGTGTGTTGGAAGCGCAAGCGGCGGCAGCGTACTGGGGATCGTGGTCGTCAGTACCGATCCGGTTCGCGAAACGGGATATGCCGCGCATCCCGGATCACTGGCTCACCTTTGGGCAGCGACGCTCGGAGATCACCGGACGCTCCCGCTCGGCAAGCAATCCCATCAATGCCCTGCTCAACTACTTGTATGCCATCCTGGAGACGGAAGTGCGCCTGGCGACGATCGCCATCGGCCTGGATCCGGGGTTCGGTTTGCTGCATGCGGACCAGAAGAGCCGGGATTCGTTCGTGCTGGACGTGATCGAACCGCTGCGCCCGCGTGCCGATGCATATCTGCTGACCATGCTCGAGGAACGCACCTTCGCCGCTGCCGAGTTCTTCGAGACTCGGGAGGGGATCTGCCGCCTGGTGCCACCGCTCTCGACCTCATTGGCGGAGACGGGACCGATCTTTGCCAAGCTCGCCGCGCCGCTGGTCGAGAAGGTGGCGTACCGCCTGGGGCACTCCGTGACGGAAGCGGGCAAGCCGCTGGCGATTCCGACGCTCCTCACGCAGAGCCGCCGCAGCGAGGGACGCGCTGCCGTGCGCACCGCAGCACCACCAGCTCCACCGAAGCGACTCACGACCACGACCGCTTGCCGGGGCTGCGGGGTGATCCTGGACGATCCCAGCACGCACTACTGCGAGGCATGCTTCCCAGAGTGCCGGACTGAGCAGACCGAGGCGTTCAGCGAGGCCGGTCGGGCGAAAATGGCGGAGTTGCGTGCGGCGGGTAAGGATCCGTCTGCCGGTGGGAGGAATGCTGAGATCCGGGCTGCGAAGCTCAAGGAGCGCTGGGCAGCCCAGCGGGAATGGGACAAGGAGGGATCACAAGCAGATCCGGAGGTCTTCCGCCGCGAGATCCTTCCCCAGCTGCAAAGCGTGTCGCTCTCGAAGTTGGCCGAGATGTCCGGGCTGTCAGTGCAGTATTGTGGGCTCATTCGGCGGGGACTTAAGGTTCCTCATCCGAGGCATTGGGAATCTCTGAGGAACGGATCACGAGGTTCCACACCCCTGACACACATATCCAGACCATGATGACTACGCCGCACCTCCCAATACGCTCCCGAAGCTGACGATCCACCCGCACGTTTGTTATCAGCGCATTGACAGGACGCGATGTCGTTACATCGTCAACTCGGCCAAACGCCTGTCCAAATAATCATCTATAGCGGTATGGTCTTGACGGCTCTTCATCATCAGTAGGGCCGATATGTCTTGATCGGTGAGTACCAATATAAATTCATGCTTGTCTCGGACGAGATCGCGGCATCGACGGGCCAAGGTATCTCGATCGGAAATATCACGGCATACCAGAAATCCGAACCTGCCTCTTGTGTCGCTAAAGCGACCGGCTAGCTGATCGACTTCGGGATTTGCGACATCGCGCCCATAATTCTTGCATTCGAAAAATATGTATGGACATTGGATTCCATGCACCGTTGTAAGAAAGTAGAAGAATCCGGTTTTGTCGCGATTGGTGAATGCGATATCGATTCGCTTCCGCCCTTCGTTAATCTCCTGCTCCTTCCTCGGGTAGACGAGCGACGGAGAGAAGATTGCGGTCAGTGCTCCAAGGATAGTATTGTGGTAGGTGGATGCGGCCTCATTTCCAGCGGGGATGTCTTGTAGGCGGTCAAGTATTGCCTTGACATCGACCTCTCTCGGGTCCGGCTGTACCATCTCGATGTCGCGGTCCGAAATCGTAGCGGGAACCGGAGGCAGTGAGCCCTTGTATTGCTCCAGGACCTCTGGATGCTCACGGGTGAATTCATACAGAAACTCCTTGTCCAGTGGATGCTTTTCCTTGAGGTCCTTCTTGTAAACAACACGCCTACCATTCTTCAATGTGTGAACTAGCGAGCTTCCAGCATCCAAATGCTCCGATTGCAAGTAATTAAGCACGAAATGCTGATAGTATTCTTGATGGTCGATTATCAGATCATGACGAACGGCAGCCTTAGGAACGAGAACGATCCGATTTCCTCCATAGACAGGTAGCTCGGCGTAGACACTGCGCCAGTTTCCTCGACTGGGGTCCCAGCACATACCGCCAGGAACCCGCTGAACGGGGACTCCATTCAACACACACTGGGTTTTCGAGTACTCAAGTAGTGGGCCACGAATGATGTTCGTAGTTATATCCGAAATCTTATCGCGGCCAATACCGGGAATCACAAGCTCAGCATCCGCGAGGTCCGTGAGCATCCCAGTACGAACTGCCTCACTCTGACGAAGCCGCTCAAATATCTGCTCAGATTGCATTCCTCCAATGCCGCTTCCTCGTGGCCTTCCAGATGATAGACCAAGATGAGTGTCATTTGGCTCTCTCAGGTTCTGTAGTAGTCTTCGTGCTCGATTCTCTTCGTTCTCCCGGATGCAGTTCACGACGAGTTCGAAGAAGTCGATGACGAGATTGTTGCAGGCAACAAACCACTCAGCATCCTCGAGACTTAGTGCATAGGGATCAACATAGAGGGGCAAATCCGTCGTCAAGGGAATATCAACGAAGTCGAGTTCAACTTGAGACTTATTCAGTTCAAAATAATCAGAAAATCTCATCGATCACCGTCCTTTGGATTGACGACTCCTTCTCTCAGTGGGCCTTGGCTCACTCTACGACTAGCCATCCAAGTCCCTCAAATAATGCATCTATGGAAGCCTCGACAGGTTGAAAATCCTCGTCATCCCACTGCCGAGGCACCCAGTGATCGACGTGCTCGGGATACGTAAGCTCAAGTGGGCTCCTCAGCATGTCGACTAAATCTTGGTCATCACACTTGACAGCAATGTACTGGGCATACGATCTCGCCCAAATCTCGTGAAAAAGTAGATTTCTCAAAGCACTTGCTTCATAGTCGATGTCATACTTGCAGGGATCCACACCAGGGATGCATGGGGGCGACGATGCCTTACTCCGGAGATCTTTGATATGAGCACTTCTCATCACCGATAGTCGCCAGTCGTTCCAAGCAATGTGAGTCTCTGAGGCAAAAAGTACTTCACGATTCCCGAATGCAAGCATGTCGATTGCATGACCAGTTTCGTGGAGTAGTGAAGCAAGAACCCTCGGACCCTGAATTTCTTCCCCATAGTGTGGAACTACAATCTTCGGATTGGTAATAAATGGTTCGCCTACGCGACACGGGCGAAATCGGGGCTCTTTAACTCTTCTGTCAGCTACGACAGAAATGACCGGGAGACCTGCGACTTTATGAACACCGCCGACATACCGGATTAGCGAGCGAGCCGCTCCTTTTACCACGACCTGACCCACATGTTCGAAGTTCCAGACGCTCGAGATCGACTGAAGACAACCACTTTCTCCCAAGACTATCCACCTTTCTGAGTGCTAGCGCGATCTGCGGCGGCTTCGGATCTGGAGGATAGGGATGAGGTCGCCTGGTGCAGTATACAGACCTGCCGGGGCCATGATGCCAGAGTCTAGGACTTCCATTTGTAGAGTATATACCGACGAGCAGGCTGACACTACCAACTGTGACTCAGTAGCACCGACTCGAAGCAGGGCGCATGGAAGTTTCGGCGGGGGCTATCTCCTATCCCGTCAACCGGTTCCGCCATGTCACGGGGAGCCAGAAGTGTCTCGGGATAGGGCATACTTGCCGTACTCACATCAGATCGTCACGCCTCCGGAGGCTTCCCATGAAACTCGCCGAGGCGCTCGCCGAACGCGCCGATCTCCAGACCCGTCTCGCGACCCTCGCCACCAGAGCGACGAAGTCCGCCCGCTATCAGGAAGGGGAGACGCCCCCCGAAAACCCCGCCGCGCTCCTCGCCGAAATGGACCGCATCACCGAGCGGCTGGAAGCGCTCGTCGTCCGCATCAACGTGCAGAACCTCGCCACCGAGGTTACGCCCGGCCTCTCGATGACCGCAGCCCTCGCCCGCCGCGACTCACTCCGCCGGCTCCAGAAATCGCGTTCGGATCTGGCCGATGCGGCCTCCGCGTCCGTCGACCGCTACACCCGGACGGAGCTTCGATCGCTCACCTCGCTCGACGTCAAGGCCCTCCGCGACGAGGCGGATGCCTACGCAAAGGAAGCCCGAGACCTCGATACCACGATCCAGGGGGTCAACTGGACCACGGACATGGCGGAGTAGCGATGAGAGGCGGCAGTCGGTAGTCGATCCGATACGGGCGAGCGCAAACCCGGCCCGGGCAGGGCATGATTACGGGGTTTCGGGCGGACCCCACCGGGACGTCGTCCCGCACCGGGCACGCCCAGCACACACCGCCATGCGGAAACACGTGCACCCCTCATCGGGCAACTCGCACCACCACGTGCTGACGGATCAGATCGACGAGGGTGGGGCTGGGGACCTGCCGCCTCCACACATGGGA
>Ga0164243_10004288_pt1 | contig 22440 bp, 21 predicted proteins | sample OricompcompostOP_FD_108781 | JGI IMG/M metagenome (GOLD analysis project Ga0164243, IMG submission 108781) | Organic Plus compost microbial communities from Emeryville, California, USA - Original compost - Organic plus compost (OP) | ecosystem: Engineered > Solid waste > Mixed feedstock >...
GCGCTCGGTGGCGCGGCGGTCCTCGGTGGAGCTGCTCGGCGAGGGCGATTTCTCGATGCAGGTGGTGGTGCTGCAGGTGCGCTCGATCGCGGTGGACCTGCTGCAGGCCAGCGGGCTCAGCCGGACCGAGGCGATCGCCGCGCTGCCGCCTCTGCACCCGAAGCGGGACTGACCCCGCCGGCCCGGGCGCCGGTGCGGACGCCGTCCGATGTGGACTCTCGTGGTGTCCGATGTGGACGGCCGGGCCGGCGGTCCGGTCAGCAGCTGCCGAGGGCCTGCTGCAGCGCGGCCTTCTCCGCGTCGGTGACCGTCAGCTGGTACTTGTGCTTCGAACCGATCCACATCGTCGCGTAGCGGCAGTGGTAGCCCTGCGACGGCGGCATCCAGTGGTCCGGGGTCTGGTCGCTCTTCTCCTGGTTGACGTTGTCGGTGACCGCGATCAGCTGCGGGCCCTCGAGGTCGTTGGCGAACGCCTGCCGCTGCTCGTCGGTCCACTTCGCCGCCCCGGAGCGCCACGCCGCCGCCAGCGGCACCACGTGGTCGATGTCCAGGTCGGAGGCCTTGGACCAGGTCGCGTCGTCGTACGGGCTCACCCACGTCCCGGAGGTCGGGTAGCAGTCCGAGCCGACCTGCACGTCCTTGCCGTCCCGCTTGAGCACGGCCTCGCGGGTGCTGCACCCGTCCGGGCCCTCGTTCCAGTGCGGGAACCGCTCGCGGGAGTAGCCGTCCAGCGATCCCTCGGGGGCGACGACGAGCTGGTCGAGCTCGGTCTGCGCGGTCGCCGGGTCCGGGATGCCCGGGGGCTCGGCGTCGGCGGGCAGCGCGAGGCCCAGCGACAGGGCGCCGGCCATCGGCAGGGCGGTCAGTGCTGCGCGCAGTGATCTCTTCGGCATGGGCTCCTCCGCGGTTCCCGGGCGATGTCGATCCTGACCTTCACCGAGCGAGGTGGCCTTGGCAATGCCGCAAAGTGACTACGGGGTGACCTGGCGTGAATGCGCCACGCGCTGTTCCCGGTTGCCGGTCGCCCTGGTCAGGGCAGGGCGAGCAGCAGGTCCTCGGTGTGGCGGTACCAGACCCAGGTGGTCACCGGGCGCGGGTGCGCCACGCCGTCGCGCAGCACCGTCGATTCGCGGAAGCTCGCCTGCACCGCGCGGCCGCGGGCGACCTCCCGGCGCTGCCGGAACAGCCCGCGGCGGGTGGCGGTGACCCGCAGGCCGTCCTCGGCCGGGTCGAGGGTGCTGGACATCGGGTCGGAGGTCGGTTCGGCCAGCGGCTCGGCGCCCGGGTCCGGGGCGACGTGCAGCGCGGTGGCCGGCCCGTTGAGCACCTGCCGCTCGTCGCAGTAGACCTGCCCGGTGATCGGGGTGATCCCGCCGGAGGCCACGATCAGCCCGCCGGAGTCGTCGCGCACCAGCGGCACCGGCCGCGCCCGCCCCGCGAAGGCGATCTCCACGGCCTCCTCGCCCACCGGCAGCCCCCACAGCTCGGTCGCCGCGGACGCGGCCACCGGCACGTAGCCCACCGCCAGGTCGGCGATCCGGTTCTTGCGCAGCAGCCGCAGCACCACCGCCGCCAGGTCCGAGTCGGTGCCGCGCACCACCACCCGCCCCGGGCCCTCCGGCAGCAGGTGGTCGACGTCCTTGCGGCCCGGACCGGGCGGGACCTGGGTCCACTGCACCGCGTCACCGCCCGCTCGCCCGGCGTGCGCGGTGTTTCCGCAGGACAGTGCAGTGGTACTCACGTTCAGCTCCTGGTTTACCCTGATCGACCGGCATCAGTGTCGCGTCGAGCGGGGTCCGCCCGCTGCGCACCAGTCAGGTTGGAGTTTCACATGCCGGCGATCGTGCTGATCGGAGCCCAGTGGGGCGACGAGGGCAAGGGCAAGGCGACCGACCTGCTCGGTGAGCAGGCGCAGTGGGTCGTGCGCTACCAGGGCGGCAACAACGCCGGCCACACCGTCGTGCTCCCGGACGGGCAGGACTTCGCGCTGCACCTGATCCCCTCGGGGATCCTCACGCCGGGCGTGACCAACGTGATCGGCAACGGCGTGGTCGTGGACCCGGGCGTGCTGCTCGAGGAGCTGGAGGGCCTGGAGGAGAAGGGCGTCGACACCTCGCGGCTGCTGCTGTCCGCCGACGCGCACATGATCATGCCGTACCACGTGGCGATCGACCGGGTCACCGAGCGCTACCTGGGCAAGAAGCAGATCGGCACCACCGGCCGCGGCATCGGCCCGGCCTACCAGGACAAGGTCGCCCGCGTCGGCGTGCGGGTGCAGGACCTGCTGGACGAGAAGATCCTGCGGCAGAAGGTCGAGGCCGCGCTGGAGTTCAAGAACCAGCTGCTGGTCAAGGTCTACAACCGGCGCGCGATGGACCCGGACGAGGTCGTGGACACGGTGCTGGCGCAGGCCGAGCGGTTCGCCGGGCGCATCGCCGACACCAAGCTGCTGATCAATCGGGCGCTGGAGCGCGGCGAGACGGTCCTGCTGGAGGGCTCGCAGGGCACGCTGCTGGACGTGGACCACGGCACCTACCCGTTCGTGACCTCGTCGAACCCGACCTCGGGCGGGGCCTCGGCGGGCTCCGGCATCGGGCCGACGAAGATCAACGCGGTGATCGGGATCCTGAAGTCCTACACCACCCGCGTCGGCGCGGGCCCGTTCCCGACCGAGCTGACCGACGAGGCCGGGGAGAACCTGCGCTCGCAGGGCGGCGAGTTCGGCGTGACCACCGGCCGCTCCCGGCGCACCGGCTGGTTCGACTCGGTGATCGCGCGGTACGCGACGCGGGTCAACGGCATCACCGACTACTTCCTGACCAAGCTGGACGTGCTGTCCGGGCTGGAGACGATCCCGGTGTGCGTGGCCTACGACGTGGACGGCCAGCGCGTCGACGAGATGCCGATGACCCAGACCGGGGTGCACCACGCGGTGCCGGTGTACGAGGAGCTGCCGGGCTGGTCGGAGGACATCAGCCGGGCCCGCAGCTTCGAGGAGCTGCCGAAGAACGCGCAGAACTACGTGCTGCGGCTGGAGGAGCTGTCCGGGGCGCGGATGTCGGCGATCGGCGTCGGCCCCGGCCGCGACCACACCATCGTCCGGCACACCATGGCCTGAGCCGATCCGGCGCTGATCTCCCTCCGGCGCGGCATCCGTTCCCGGGTGCCGCGCCGGAATGCGTTCGTACCAGCTCGTGGGACGGCGCGTCCGCCCGTTGACCGGCCGGTGGGGCGGTGCGAGCATTCCGCCATGACCCAGCGCCCCGCCCTCACCGGGCGCCTGCACGTCGACCTGCGGCGGCAGGCCAGCGCGGTCTGTCGGTTCCGCTGATCCCTCCCGGCCGAGCCCTGCGCTCCGCCGCCGCCCGCCGCTCGCGCCGCCTGCCGAGCCGCGGGAGATCCCCACCCCGTTCCCGCTGATCCAGCCTGTCCGGGCGCGCCCGCGCGCGTCCGCAGAACGGAGCGAACGACGATGCGCCGTCGCGATTTCCTGGCCGCACTGGCCCTGTCCACCACGTCCACCGGCCTGCTCAGCGCCTGCGCACAGGCCCCGAGCGGTGCCGAGTCCACCCCGGTGCCCGCCCCCGTCGGCCCCGACGAGCTGCGCAAGGTGCGGCTGCGGGTCGGCGACCAGAAGGGCAACTCGCAGTCCCTGCTGCGCTCGGCGGGGCTGGACCGCACGCCCTACGCCATCGAGTGGTCCACCTTCACCTCCGGTCCGCCGCTGCTGGAAGCGGCCTCCGCGGACGCGATCGACGTCGGCGGTGTCGGCAACACCCCGCCGCTGTTCGCCGCCGCGGCCCGGCGGGACGTCAAGATCGTCTCGGTGTCCCGCGGCAACGTGACCAGCGATGCGCTGATCGTGCGCAAGGACTCCCCGCTGCGGCGGGTGGAGGAGCTGCGCGGCAAGAAGATCGCGGTGGCCCGCGGCAGCTCCGCGCACGGGCAGATCCTGCTGACGCTGCGCAAAGCCGGGCTGACGCCGAAGGACGTGCAGCTGGTGCTGCTGCAGCCGGCCGACGCGCTCGGGGCGTTCAACAGCGGCGACGTGGCCGCGTGGGCCATCTGGGACCCCTACTTCTCGCAGGTCGTGCTGGAGACCGGGGCGCGGGTGCTGGCCGACGGCACCGGAACCGCCAACGGCTACGACTTCCAGGTCGCCGGGACCGGCGCGCTGTCCGACCGGGCGCGCAACACCGCCGTCGGCGACTACCTGGTGCGGCTGGCGCGGGCGATGGTCTTCTCCGACACCCACCGGCCGGAGCGCGCGCAGGCGTGGGCGCAGGACACCGGGCTGCCGATCGAGGTGACCCGGAAGGCCACCGACGCCGGGCCGAACCTGCCGATCCCGCTCGACCGGTCCGTCGTGGACTCCTCGCAGCAGCTGGCCGACGCGTTCGTGCAGGCCGGGGAGATCCCGCGGCCGTTCCGGTTCGCCGACTACGTCGACACCCGCTTCCAGCAGCAGCTGGCCGCGGTCCGCTGACCCGCCGAGGAGGACGGCATGACGCTCTCGCTGCACTGGTTCCTGCCCACCCACGGCGACGGGCGGTCCATCGTGGACAGACCGCACGTGACGCCGACCGGCGCGAACACCCCGCGCGAGCCGGACGTGGACTACCTCGCGCAGGTCGCGCAGGCGGTCGAGCACCTCGGCTTCACCGGGATGCTCACCCCCACCGGCAGCTGGTGCCAGGACGCCTGGGTGACCACCGCCGCGCTGCTGGCGCGCACCAGGCGGATCAAGTTCCTGGTGGCGTTCCGGCCCGGCTCGCTGACCCCGACGCTGGCCGCGCAGATGGCCACCACCTACCAGAAGGTCTCCGGCGGGCGGCTGCTGCTGAACATCGTCACCGGCGGCGAGTCGGTGGAGCAGCGCCGCTACGGCGACTGGCTCGACCACGACAAGCGCTACGAGCGCACCGACGAGTTCCTGGCCGCGATGCGGGCGATCTGGTCCGGGGAGCCGGTGGACTTCGACGGGGAGCACTACGCGCTGCGCGGTGCGACCGCGTTCGACGTGCCGGACCCGCAGCCGCCGCTGTACTTCGGCGGCTCCTCGGAGGCCGCGCTGCCGGTCGCCGCCCGCCGCGCCGACGTGCACCTGACCTGGGGCGAGCCGCCGGCGCAGGTGGGCGAGCGGATCGCGCGGCTGCGCGAGCTGGCCGCGGCGGAGGGCCGCGAGCTGCGGTTCGGGCTGCGCGCGCACACGATCACCCGGGACAGCTCGGCCGACGCCTGGGCCACCGCGCAGCGGTTCCTGGAGCAGATGGACCCGGCCGAGGTCGCCGCCTCGCAGGCCAAGTTCGCCGCGACCGAGTCCACCGCGCAGCGCCGGATGGCCGAGCTGCACGGCGGGGTGCTGCACTCCGACGCCCGCGCGCTGGAGGTGCACCCGGGGCTGTGGTCCGGGGTCGGGCTGCTGCGCGGCGGGGCGGGCACCGCGTTCGTCGGCAGCCACGAGGAGGTCGCGGACCTGATCGAGGAGTACCGCGCGGTCGGCGTCGAGGAGTTCGTGCTGTCCGGCTACCCGCACCTGGAGGAGGCGTACTGGTTCGGCGAGGGCGTCCGGCCGGTGCTGGCCCGCCGCGGGCTGCTGACCGATCCGGACGCCGCTCCCGCCGCGGCGCGCGCCGCGGATCCCCTCCCGGCCTCCTGATCGCGGGTAGTCGCGGATCTCGACCGGATCCCCGTGCCGGGCGGGCGCGCGGAAGCCCCGGATACCCCCAGTTGCACCAGGGGTTTCCGCCGCGCCCGGCCCAGCGTTCCGGCCTGCGGCGAGGCCGCGATCTCGTCAAGTATCTTTGACGGACATGGCGGACCGTAGTGCCGGCTCTTGAGTCCTGTCAAACATGTGCGACGATGTCGTCGGGGATGCACGACGCGGGTCCTGGGGGTGAACGGGAGGCGCGGACATGGCCGAGGCGGACCAGACGCGGGAGGCGTTCGGCGCGCGGCTGCGCGAGCTGATGGCCACCGGGACCCAGGAGGACGGCAGGCCGTGGACCGTGCCCGCCGTCGCGGCCGCGCTCACCGCCCGCGGGCACCGGATCTCCCGGCAACACCTGTCCGGGCTGCTCAACAAGCACCACGCGCCCACCTGGGACCTGGTGCGCGCGCTGGCCGAGCTGTTCGGCACCACCACCGACTCGTTCACCGGCCGCGCCGCCGGCGACGAGCTGCCGGTGCTGCTGAACCGGGCCGGGCAGCTGCCGGAATCCGACCGCAAGCAGGTCGCCGACTTCATCCGCTTCCTGCACCAGCAACGCCGATCGGGCTGAGGCGAGGGGGACGCATGGGACAGCCGGCCGCCGGGTGGCGGCGCCGCCGGGAGGAGGGCCGGCTGCGCCGCGAGCTCAAGCAGGTGCTGCGGCGTGCCGGGATCGACAGCCCCACCGGCATGGCCGAGGTCTGCGAGCGCATCTCGGCGATCTGGGAGGCCCCGATCGTCGCCGCGCCCTTCGACCTGCCCGCGGCCGGGCCGTTCGGGCTCACCGTCCGCTACGCGCCCGAACCCGACGACCCCGGCGCGTTCTACATCCTCTACCAGGCCGTGGCCACGCCGCTGCACCAGGAGCACGTGATCGCCCACGAGCTCGGGCACGTGCTGGCCCGCCACCCGCTCAAGACCGTGCGCGACCTCGCCGAGATCGACCCGCAGGACAGCGGCGGGGCGCTGCGCCGGACCTCCTACACCACCGGCATCGAGCGGGAGGCGGAGACGATCGCGACGCTGCTGCTCGGCAGCGCCGCCGCCCGCTCCGGGGTGGCGCTGCCGTCGGCCAGCGACCGGGCCCGCTCGGTGCAGCGCGCCCTCGGCGACCGGGTGGACTGGCTGTGAGCCCGACCGAGCTGCTGGAGGTCGTGCTCACCGCCTGGTTCGCCTACCGGCTGGTGCGCCACCCGCGGGACCGCGGGCTGCGGGTGATCGTGCTGGCGCTGGTGGCGATGCTGCTCGGCGAGCAGTTCGCGATCACCGCGCTGCGGCGGCTCAGCGCGGAGGCGATCACGCCCGGGGTGGGCAAGGTGGTGCAGAACTGCTCGCTGTCGGTGGGCTTCTGCGCGGTGATGGTGTTCTTCCTGCTGTCGGCCTCGGGCACCCGGCTGGCCACCGGCCCGCGCGGGCAGCGGCCGAAGCCGCCGGTGCGCGTGTGGTGGGACGGCGCGCTGGTCGTGCTGGTGTGCGGGGTGCTGGCCGCGGCGGTGGCGAGCACGCCGGGGCCGCTGCAGGCGGTGGCCTACCCGAGCAGCGGGCGGGTGCAGGACGCGGCGCTGGAGCGCCCGGAAGTCGTGGTGTTCTACCTGGTCGCGGTGGCCTACTTCGCCTACGCGGCGGGGTCGTCGGCGGTGTGGGCGGTGCGCTACGGGCGCGAGTCGAGCGTGCGCGCGCGGGTCGGGCTGCGGCTGGTCGCCGCCGGGATGGTGCTGTTCGCGCTGGGCTCGGCCGCGCGCGGGGTGTACGTGGTGCTGCGCGCGGGCGGGGCGGGAGCGGTGGAGCTGCTGCCCGAGTCGGCGCAGCGGCTGATCCAGCTCGGCGCGGTGCTGTGGGTGCTCGGCCTGCTGGTGGTGGGCCTGGCCGCGCGGTGGGCGGGGCTGCGGGTGTGGCTGCGGCACCGGCGGGACTTCCACGCGCTGCGCCCGCTGTGGGAGCCGCTGCACCGGGCTTTCCCGGAGGACGCGCTGGACGCGCACACCCGCCGCGAGCCCGGGCTGCTCTGGCGCGACCGGATCTCGCCGGGCCAGGTGCACCGCGCCTACTGGCGGCGCGCGGTGGAGTGCCGGGACGGGCTGTCGAAGCTCTCGCCGTGGCTGCGCGACGTCGGCTACCGCGCGCAGGACCCGGCCGAGCAGCAGGCGGCCGCGGTGCGCCGCGCCCTGGAGCTGCGCGCCGCGGGGCACGAGCCGTCCTCGGCGGCCCCACTGCTGGTCGCCGCCCCCGCCGCGGCCGAGACCACTGTGGACACCGATGTCGGCGAGCTGCTGCGGCTCGCCCGCGCCATGCCGGAATGAGAGGACGTCCAGTGCAGCGACTCATCACCGCCGACCAGGTGCTGCCCGGGCCCGCGGGGCAGCGCATCCCGGACGGCGCCGTGCTCGTCGACGGCGCGGAGATCACCGCCGTCGGCCCGCGCACCGAGGTCGAGCCGCAGGCCGGGCCGGAGGCGGTCCGGCACCGCGCCGCGACCGTCCTGCCGGGACTGATCAACGCGCACGTGCACCTGGTGTGGGACGCCGGGTTCGGGATGCTGGAGCGCTTCCGCGCCGCCGACGACGCGCAGGTGCTGCTCGGCGTGGCCGGGCGGGCGCAGCAGGCCCTGCGGGCGGGCGTGACGACGCTGCGCGACCTCGGCGACCGGGACGGGCTGGTGCTGCGGGTGCGGGACGCGATCGCCGCCGGGGAGCTGGCCGGGCCGCGGCTGCTGGGCTCCGGCCCGCCGCTGACCCCGCCGGGCGGGCACTGCTGGTTCTTCGGCGGCGAGGTCTCCGGCCCGGACGAGATCCGCGCCCGCGTGGACCGCAACGCCGAGCTCGGCGCCGACGTGATCAAGGTGATGGCCAGCGGCGGGCAGATGACCCCGGATTCGGCGCCCACCTGGCAGAACCAGTTCGGGCCGGAGGAGCTCGCGCTGGTGGTGCGGCAGGCCCGCGAGCACGGGCTGCCGGTGGCCGCGCACGCGCACGGCACGGCCGCCATCGAGGCCGCGCTGGAGGCCGGGGTGGACTCGCTGGAGCACTGCTCCTGGCAGGCCGAGGGCGGCGAGGGCCAGGACCTGCGCGACGACCTGGCCCGGGAGATCGCCCGCCGGGGCACCGCGGTCTGCCACGCCTACCCGCCGGACTGGGCCGGGTTCGCCCGGATCACCGGGCAGGAGGGCGCGCGGCACGCGGTGGAGCGGGTGCGCTGGATGGACGAGTTCGGGGTGCGCTTCGTTCCGGGCACCGACGGCGGGCTGCCGACCTCGGTGTTCGACGACTTCGCCGGGGCGCTGGGCTACTACGTCGAGGCGATCGGCTGGTCACCGGCGCGCGTGGTGGAGCTGGCCACCAGCGGTGCCGCGGAGGCGCTGGGGCTGGCCGGCGTGGGCCGGCTGGCGCCGGGTTTCGCGGCGGACGTGCTGGCCGTGGACGGTGATCCGCTGGCCGATTTCGCCGCGCTGCACCGGCAGCGGCTCGTGCTCGCCCGCGGCACCGCCGTCACCCCGGACGCCGCCCTGGGCTGACGACGCCGCGGGCCGACCGTCCGCAGTGGACGATCGGCCCGCCGGGGCGTCCGGATCAGCGCTCGTCGCGCGCCTGCACCGCCAGGTCCGGGAAGTCGCTGAACACCCCGTCGATGCCCTGGTCCAGCAGCAGCCGGAAGTAGCCCATCACGTCCCCGTGCCGGGCCGGGTCGGGCGAGCTGCGGAAGTCCGCCGGCAGGAAGGAGTTCTCCGCCCGCACCGTGTACGGCACCACCTGCAGCCCGGCCGCGTGCGCGTCGGCGACCACGGTCGTCGGCCCGGTCAGGTGGTCGCTGTCGTCCTGCGGCAGCAGCACGGTGGTGTCCGGGCCGATCACGTCGGCGTACTCCGCGACGTCCCGCAGCCCGGCGGGGGTGACCATGTCCGCGTAGGTGCGCGGGTCGCCGTGCTCCTTGAAGTCCTCCGGAGCGCCGGAGGAGTCGATCAGCTGCACCAGCCGCACCTGCAGCACCTGGTCCAGCTCCTGCAGGTTGCCGACCTCGAAGGACTGCACGACCACCTTCGCGCCCGGCCGGTTGAGCCCGTTCGCGGTCAGCTGCGCCACCAGCCGCGGCTCGATCGCCAGCCCGGCCCGCCGGAAGTAGCTGGGGTGCTTGGTCTCCGGGGCGATGCCGATCGGCCGGTGCAGCTCCCGGGACAGCCGCTTCGACAGGTCGATGACCTCCTGCAGCGTCGGGATCGGGTCCTGCCCGTCGTAGGCGGTGTTGCCGGGCCGCAGGTCCGGGATGCGCTCCTTGGCGCGCAGCGTCTTCAGCTCGGCCAGGGTGAAGTCCTCGGCGAACCAGCCGGTGAGCCGCTGGCCGTCGACGACCTTGGTGGTGCGCCGGTTCGCGAACTCGGGGTGCTCGGCGACGTCGGTGGTGCCGCCGATCTCCGGTTCGTGCCGCGAGACCAGCACCCCGTCCTTGGTGCTGACCAGGTCGGGCTCGATGTAGTCGGCGCCCATGCGCGCGGCCAGCTCGTAGGCGGTCAGCGTGTGCTCCGGCCGGTAGCCGGAGGCGCCGCGGTGGCCGAACACCTCCACCTGCTCGGCGCGCGGCGCGGGCGGCGCCGGGGCGGCCGCGGCGGCCGGGACGCCGGCGACCGCGCTCAGCGCTGCGGCGCCGGAGACCACCAGGGCGGCCAGCCGGGTTCGGATCTGCATCGGACCTCCAAGCCGTCGAACTGCGCGAGCACCCTCGCCGCCGCGGGCGACGAGCCGGGCACCGGGAGCGGGCGCGCGGCCGACCCGCGGGTGAAGGGACGGCGACGCGAACCGGAGGAGTCTCCCACCTGATTGCGGCGGTCCGGACCGGCTCGGCCTGATCGGATCGGCGCTGATCGGACCGGCCTGATCACCGCCCGACCCGCACCGGAGCAGCGCGACCGCTCGGCAGTCCCGGCCGGAACAGCCCTGATCGGACCAGCCGGGTTCGCCGACGGCGAAAGCCCCGCCACCGCCCCCGGCGCGCTCGCCGCCCGATCCCACCGGGCCGGAGTGGACGGCGGATGACCGGCGCATTGCCGCGGCGTGTCCGGTCCGCCACACCGGTCCGGGGCCCCGGGCGTCCCGGACCGCCGCACGCTCTACGCTGCCGAGCGTGCGAATCCTCGTGATCGGGGCCGGTGGCCGGGAGCACGCGATCGTCCTGGCCCTGTCCAAGGACCCGTCGGTGACCGCCCTCGCCTGCGCGCCCGGCAACGCCGGCATCGCCGCGCTCGCCGAGCCCTACTCGGTCGACGTCGCCGACCCGGCGTCGGTGGTGGAGCTGGCGACCGGCTGGAAGGCAGACCTGGTCGTGTTCGGCCCGGAGACGCCGCTGGTGGCCGGTGCCGCCGACGCGGTGCGCGCGGCCGGCATCGCCGCGTTCGGCCCCTCCAAGCAGGCCGCCCGCATCGAGGGCTCGAAGGCCTTCGCCAAGGACGTGATGCAGGCCGCGGGCGTGCCCACCGCGCACAGCGAGACGGTGGACAACCCGGCGAAGCTGGACGCCGCGCTGGCCCGCTTCGGCCCGACCTGGGTGGTCAAGGACGACGGGCTCGCCGGCGGCAAGGGCGTGCTGGTGACCTCCGACTTCGACGCGGCCCGGGCGCACGCGATCACGCTGCTCGACGACGGGCACCCGGTGCTGCTGGAGTCCTTCCTGGACGGCCCGGAGGCCTCGCTGTTCTGCCTGGTCGACGGCACGACCGCGGTGCCGCTGCTGCCCGCGCAGGACTTCAAGCGGGTCGGCGACGACGACGCCGGGCCGAACACCGGCGGCATGGGCGCCTACGCGCCGCTGCCGTGGGCCTCGCCGGACCTGGCCGACGAGGTGGTGCGCACGATCGTGCAGCCGGTCGTCGACGAGCTCGCCGCGCGCGGCACCCCGTTCTCCGGGCTGCTGTACGCCGGGCTGGCGCTGACCTCGAACGGGCCGCAGGTCATCGAGTTCAACTGCCGCTTCGGCGACCCGGAGACGCAGGCCGTGCTGGCGCTGCTGCACACCCCGCTGGCCGGGCTGCTGGACGCCGTGGCCCGCGGGCGGCTCGCCGAGCAGCCGCCGCTGGAGTGGGAGCCGGGCTCGGCGGTGACGGTCGTGGTGGCCGCCGAGGGCTACCCGGGCCGGCCGCGGCTGGACGACGTGATCGCCGGGGCGGACGGCCCGGGCGTGCTGCACTCCGGCACCCGCCGCCGGGACGACGGCGCGGTGGTCTCCGCCGGGGGCCGGGTGCTGTCGGTGGTGGCCACCGGGCAGGACCTGGAGCAGGCGCGGGCGGAGGTCTACCGGCGGGTCGGCGAGGTGCACCTGCCGGGTTCGCACCACCGCACCGACATCGCGCTGCGCGCGGCTCGCGGGGAGATCTCGGCCTGAGCCGCCGCTGCCGGCGGCGGTGATCGCCGCGGCGCGTGGCAGGCTTGGGGCATGCTCGACCCCAGTGCGCCCGCCTCCGGCGCGTTCGCCGCCGCGCAGCGGGCGAACGTGCCCCCGTTCCAGGTCATGGAAGTGCTCTCGGCCGCGGCCGCCCGCCAGCGGGCGCGCGGCGACGTGGTGTCGCTGGCCGCGGGCCAGCCGGGCACCCCGGCGCCGTCGGCGGTGCGGGAGGCCGCCGCGGAGGCGCTGCGCTCCGAACCGCTCGGCTACACCGAGCAGCTGGGCCTGCCGCAGCTGCGGGAGGCGATCGCCGGGCACTACGCCCGCACCCACGAGCTGACCGTCGACCCGGGCGAGGTGGTGGTCACCACCGGCGCTTCGGGCGCGTTCCTGCTGGCGTTCCTGGGCGCGTTCGACCCGGGCGACCGGGTGGCGCTGGCCCGGCCCGGCTACCCGGCCTACCGCAACATCCTGCGCGCGCTCGGCTGCGAGGTCGTGGAGCTGCCCGCGGACGAGAGCACCCGGTTCCAGCCGACGACGGCGATGCTGGAGGAGCTGGACGAGCCGGTGCAGGGCCTGATCGTGGCCAGCCCGGCGAACCCGACCGGCACCGTGCTGTCCGGCGCGGAGCTGGCGGATCTGGCCGGCTGGTGCGAGCGCTCGGGCGTTCGGCTGATCAGCGACGAGATCTACCACGGCATCGGCTACGGGGTGCCGCAGCGCTCGGCGCGGGAGTTCTCCGAGCGCGCGGTGGTGGTGAACTCGTTCTCGAAGCTGTGGTGCATGACCGGCTGGCGGCTCGGCTGGATGCTGGTGCCGTCCGAGCTGCGGCGCGCGGTGGATTCGCTGACCGGCAACTTCACCCTGTGCCCGCCGGCGGTCTCGCAGCACGGCGCGGTCGCGGCGTTCCGCCCGGAGGTGTACGCGGAGGTCGGCGAGCACGTCCGCCGCTACGAGAAGAACCGGGACATGCTGCTGTCCGGCCTGGCCGAGCTGGGCATCGACCGGGTGGCCCCGGCCGACGGCGCGTTCTACGCCTACGCCGATGTCGGGCACCTCACCGAGGACTCGCCGGACTTCTGCCACCGGCTGCTGGCCGAGACCGGGGTGGCCGTGGTGCCGGGCGTGGACTTCGACCCGGAGCGCGGGCAGCGGTTCGTGCGGATGTCGTTCGCCGGCTCCACCGAGGACATCGCCGAGGCCTTGTCCCGCATGGCCTCCTGGCTGGGCTGACCCGGGAGTCAGGCCGCGACCGGGGCGGCGCGCCGGGTGCCCAGCTGCGCGGTGGGCACCCGGTGCGTCTCCCGCGCGGTGAGCACCGCGATCGCGTTGAGCGCGCACAGCCCCGCGGTGAACGCCGCCACCGCGATCCAGCCGTCGCGCCCGGGCCCGACGGCCTCGGCGATGCTGGGGGCGAACCCGGCGACGGCGAACCCGACCTGGGTGCCGACGGCGGTGCCGGTCAGCCGCACCCGGGGCGGGAACATCTCGCCGTAGAACGCCGGCCACACCCCGTTCGGCCCGCTGTAGGCGACGCCGAACAGCAGGATCCCGGTGGCGAAGATCAGCGGGTAGTGCCCGGCCGAGATCGCCCCGAGGTAGCCGAACATGAGCACCGCGCAGGCCAGCGCGCCGCCGACGAACACCGGCTTGCGCCCGATCTTGTCGGACAGCAGCGCGCACAGCGGGATCGCCGCCAGCGCCACCACGTTGGCCACGACCCCGACCCACAGCATCGGCGTGCGCTCCAGCCCGACGGTGTTCACCGCGTAGCTCAGCGCGTGCACGGTGAACATCGTGCTCACCGCGGCGACCGAGGAGGCCACGACGACGCGCAGCACCGCGGCCCGGTGGTCGCGGAACAGCACCAGCGCCGGCAGCTCGGCGGGCTCGGCCGCGGACTGCGCGAACACCGGGGTCTCGTCCAGCGAGCGGCGGATGAACAGCCCGACCAGCACGACCGCCGCGCTCAGCCAGAACGGCACCCGCCAGCCCCAGCTCAGCAGCTGGTCCTGGGGCAGCGCGGCGACCGGCAGGAACACCGCGGTGGCCAGGATCTGCCCGGCCTGGGTGCCGCTGAGGGTGAAGCTGGTGAAGTAGCCGCGGCGGTGCTCCGGCGCGTGCTCCAAGGTCATCGAGTTCGCCCCGGCCTGCTCCCCGGCGGCCGAGAACCCCTGCAGCAGCCGCAGCGCCACCAGCAGCACCGGCGCGGCCACCCCGATCTGCCCGTAGGTGGGCAGGCAGCCGACGCCGACCGTGGCCGCGCCCATGAGCAGCACGGTCAGCAGCAGCACCCGCTTGCGGCCGAACCGGTCGCCGACGTGCCCGAGCACGAACGCGCCGATCGGCCGGGCCAGGTAGCCCACCCCGAACGAGGCCAGTGCCAGCAGCGTGCCGGTGGCCGGGGAGGAGGCGGGGAAGAAGATCCGGTTGAACACCAGCGCCGCGGCGGTGCCGTAGAGGAAGAAGTCGTAGTACTCCAGCGCGCTGCCGATCCACGCGGCGAGGGCGGCGTTCCGGGGTGTGCCGGGGGCGGGCTCGGTCACCGGGGACTCCTGACGTCCTAGCTCCGTTGCTGGGCACGTCGCCGCCGGGCACCGCCGCGGCAGCTATGTACCACCTGGTTAGTCCGCAACTCTGCGGCGCGCCCGCCCGGGTGTCAAGGTCGTGATCGGCTCACTCCGCGCCGAGGTAGCGCACCACCAGGTCGCCGACCATGGCGCGGTAGTGCTCCCGGCGCTGCGGGTCGAGCATGTCCCGCCCGAAGATCGCCTGGAAGGTGTGCCGGTTCGCGGTGCGGAACACGCAGAACGAGCTGATCACCATGTGCACGTCCAGCGCGTCCACGTCGTCGCGGAAGCGGCCCTCGGCCCGGCCGCGCTCCAGGATCCCGGACAGCACCTCCAGCGCCGGGGTGGCCAGCCCGGGCAGTTCGGCGGATTTGGCCAGGTGGGCGCCGTGGTCGATGTTCTCGATGGTGACCAGCCGGATGAACGCCGGGTGCGACTCGTGGTGGTCGAAGGTGAGCTCGGCGAGCCGGCGGATCGCCTCGACCGGGCTGAGGTGCTCGACGTCCAGCTGCTGCTCGATGCTGCGGATGAGCGCGTAGGCCCGCTCCAGCACGGCGACGTAGAGCTGCTCCTTGCCGCCGAAGTAGTAGTAGATCATCCGCTTGGTGGTGCTGGTGCGCGCCGCGATCTCGTCCACGCGCGCCCCGGCGTAGCCCTTCTCCGCGAACTCCTGGGTGGCGATGTCGAGGAGTTCTTCGCGGGTGCGCGCGGCGTCGCGCTGCCGGGGCTCGCCGGCGGGCTCGCCGGCCGCGGGCGTCGGTGCTGCCACGGGATCTCCCTGCTCGGGCTGCTCGCGGGCGGGTTCGCGGATCGAGCCTAGCCCGCGGTGCTTCCCGCTGATCCGCGGGCGGGCTAGTGTGTACTAGCTGGTTCGTTCATTCGGGAGGTGGCGATCATCGACGGCCACGAGGACGGGGTGCTCACCGGGCTGATCGGCGCCGGCATCGGCCCCTCGCTGAGCCCTCCGCTGCACCGGCGGGAGGCCGCCGAGCTCGGCCTGACCTGCCTGTACCGGCGGATCGACCTGGACGAGCTGGGCCTGCCTGCCACCGCGGCCGGCGACCTGCTGCGGGCCGCGCGGCTGACCGGGTTCACCGGGCTCAACATCACCCACCCCGCGAAGCGGCTGGTCATCGAGCACCTCGACGAGCTCTCGCCGGACGCGGCGGCGCTCGGCGCGGTCAACACCGTGGTGTTCACCGGCGGCCGCGCGGTCGGGCACAACACCGACTGGTCCGGGTTCGCCCGCAGCCTCACCGCCGGGCTGCCGGACGTCCCGCTGGAGCGGGTGGTGCTGCTCGGAGCAGGAGGTGCCGGGGCCGCGGTCGGGCACGCCCTGCTGACCCTCGGCACCGGCCAGGTGCGGGTGCTCGACCGCGAGCCGGAGCAGGCCGCGTCGCTCGCGGACTCGCTGCGCGGCCGGTTCGGCGCCGGCCGGGCCGCCACCGGCGGGGAGCTCGCCGCCGAACTGGCCGCCGCGGACGGCCTCGTGCACGCCACCCCGGTCGGGATGGCCGCGCATCCGGGTATGCCGGTGCCCGCGGAACTGCTGCGGCCGCAGCTGTGGGTCGCCGACGTCGTCTACCGGCCGCTGCGCACCGAGCTCGTCGCGGCCGCGCGCGCCCGGGGCTGCCGGGTGCTGGACGGCGGCGGCATGGCGGTGCACCAGGCCGCGGACGCGTTCCGGCTGTTCACCGGGCGCGAGCCGGACACCGGCCGGATGCTCGCCCACTTCGCGGCCCTGGTCGCCGGAACAGGAGGTACGAGTGCCCACGCCCGCTGACCGCTCCCCCGCCCGCTCCATCGCGACCGTCTGCCTGTCCGGCCCGCTGGAAGAGAAGCTGGACGCCGCCGCGGCCGCCGGGTTCGACGGGGTGGAGATCTTCGAGAACGACCTCGTCGCCGGGGCCGCCTCCCCGGCCGAGGTGCGCGGCCGGTGCGCCGACCTGGGCCTGTCGATCGACCTCTACCAGCCGTTCCGGGACTTCGAAGCGGTGCCGCGGGACGTGCTGGCGGCCAACCTCCGCCGCGCCGAGCGCAAGTTCGACCTGATGGCCGAGCTGGGTGCCGGCACCGTGCTGGTGTGCTCCTCGGTCTCGCCGGAGGCGGTGGACGACGACGACCTCGCCGCCGAGCAGCTGCACGCCCTCGCCGAACGCGCGGCGCAGCGCGGCATCCGGGTCTGCTACGAGGCGCTGGCCTGGGGCCGGTTCGTCCACACCTACGAGCACGCCTGGCGGATCGTGCGGCGCGCCGACCACCCGGCGCTGGGGGTGTGCCTGGACAGCTTCCACATCCTCTCCCGCGGCAGCGACCTCACCACGATCCGCACGATCCCGGCCGAGAAGCTGTTCTTCGTGCAGCTGGCCGACGCGCCCCGGCTGAACATGGACCTGCTGCAGTGGAGCAGGCACCACCGGCTGTTCCCCGGCCAGGGCGAGTTCGACCTCACCGCGTTCGTGCGCACGCTGCGCGCCGCCGGCTACGCGGGACCGCTGTCGCTGGAGGTGTTCAACGACGTCTTCCGGCAGGCCGACCCGCGCCCGGCCGCGGTCGACGCGATGCGCTCGCTGCGCGCGCTCGAAGAGGCGGTGGACCCGGAGGGCGGTGCGCTGCCCCCGCCGCCCGAGCTGGCCGGGCCGGCGTTCGTCGAGCTCGGCGCCGACCCCGCCGGGGCCGAGGCGCTCACCGCCACGCTGCGCGCACTCGGGTTCGGCCGCACCGGCGAGCACCGTTCCAAGCCGGTGCAGCTGTGGCGGCAGGGCGCTGCCCGAGTGCTGATCAACACCGCGCCGGAGTCGCGCGCCGAGTCCGAAGGGGACGGTCCCGGCGGGGAATCCGATGGCACCGGCGCGCTGGTCGCCCTCGGCGTGCACACCCGATCGCCGCAGGACTCGGTGCGCCGCGCGGAAGGGCTGCTCGCTCCCGTGCTGCCGCGCACCCACCGCCCCGACGAGGCTGACCTCGCCTCGGTCGCCGCCCCGGACGGCACCGCGCTGTTCTTCTGCCGCACCGGCGCCTCGGAGACCGCCGGGTGGCTCGGCGACTTCCGCGGCACCGGGGAGGAACCGGTCGAGGCCGCGATCACCGGCATCGACCACCTCACCGCGACCCAGCCGTTCGACCACTACGACGAGGCGATCCTGTTCTACCGCTCGGTGCTCGGGCTGCGGCCGCGGCCCGCGGTCGAGTTCGCCGCCCCCTTCGGGCTGGTGCGCAGCCGGATGGTCACCGACCGGGCGGAGACGGTGCGCATCGCGCTGGACTCGGCGGTGCTGCGGCGCGGGCGGTGGGCGCCCGGCGTGCGGCACCCGCAGTGCGTGGCGCTGAGCAGCTCGGACGTGTTCGCCAGCGCGCAGGTGGTGCGGCGGCTGGGCGGCTCGGTGGTGGAGATCCCCGGCAACTACTACGACGACCTGGCCGCGCGGCTGGAGCTGCCGGACGAGCTGCTGGCGCGGCTGCGCGCGGCCTCGGTGCTCTACGACCGCGACGCCGGCGGCGAGTACCTGCACTTCTCCGTCGCGGTGCCCGGCTCGCGGGTGTTCTTCGAGGTGGTGCAGCGCGTCGGCGACTACCGCGGCCGCGGGGAGGCCAACGCCCCGGTGCGGATGGCCGCGCACCGGCGCCGCCGCCTCGCGGCCGGGTAGCGCGTCAGATCTTGCTGCGCTTGATGCGGCGCAGCGCCTCCTCGACGTCGCGCTTGCCGACGTCCCGGTGCGTGACGAACCGGACCCGCCCGTCCATCGGCACGGCCAGCACCCCGCTCTCGCGGAGGCGCTCCACGGCGAGCCCGACGTCCGGGACGTCGGCGAGCACGATGTTCGTCTGCGGCTTGGTGACCTGCCAGCCCAGCTCGACCAGGCCGTCGGCGAGCCGGGCGGCGTGCTGGTGGTCGTCGGCCAGCGCCTCCACCCGCTCCAGCGCGACCAGCCCGGCCGCGGCGAGCACCCCGCCCTGCCGCACCCCGCCGCCGAGCATCTTGCGCACCCGCCGGGCCTCCTGGACGAACTCGCTGGTGCCGGCCACCACCGAGCCGACCGGGGCGCCGAGCCCCTTGCTCAGGCACGCCTGCACGGTGTCCACCCCGACGGTCAGCGCCGCGGCGGGCACCCCGAGCGAGGTCGCCGCGTGCCAGATCCGCGCCCCGTCCAGGTGCACCCGCAGCCCGCTGTCCCGCGCCGCGGCGGCCAGCTGGGCGTGCTCGTGCGGCGGGGTCACCGCGCCGCCGGCGGAGTTGTGCGTGTTCTCCAGGCACAGCAGCGTCGTGCGCAGCGCGTCGTAGCGGTCGCTGCCGGCGGCCTCGGCGCGGATCGCGTCCGCGGTGGGCCGCCCGGGCCCGGCCGACCAGTCCAGCGGGTGCGGCATCCCGCCGGCCATCCACGCCGCGGAGCCGAGCTCGTGGGTGAGCACGTGCGCCCCGCGCGGGGCCAGGAATCGATCTCCGCGCCGCAGGTGCACCGACAGCGCGATCAGGTTGCCCATGGTGCCGCTGGGCACCCACAGCGCCGCGGCGGTGCCGAGCAGCTCGGCGGCCCGCTCCTCCAGCCGGCGCATGGTGGGGTCGTGGTCGAGCACGTCGTCGCCGACTTCGGCGGCGGCCATCGCGGCCGCCATCTTGGAATCGGGACGCGTGACCGTGTCGGAACGCAGATCGATGGATGCCGTTTTGGTCACGAAGCGATCACATCACACGAGCAGGGGGTGCGGGCAACGGGTCACCCCGCGCGGCCGGTTTCGACCGGGAACTTGCACGACGTCCCGCCCGTTCCGCAGAGTGGCCGCTCACCAGCGGAAACACCGGTCACCTCGGGTGCCCGGGAGGATCCGCGGTGTGGCCGGCCGAGCCGGCCGGTCAACCTCCGGGCCGGCTCCGGCGTCGGTACCGGCGGACGTGCGCGCGCCACCGCCCGCGGCGGCGGCACTAAGGTTCCCGGCAACGCGCCGCCGGGACCGGACGGCGGGGCGTGCAACCGCAGGTGCCGCGCGCACCGTCCCACCACTGCAAGCACGGACGAGCGGAGTGTCCGCGTGAACCAGCGCGAGGAGCAGGAGTTCGCGGAGTATTTCGCGGCTCGGCGGGAGGCGGTTCGTCGGATGGCGTACATGATGTGCGGTGATTGGCACCGCGCCGACGATCTCGCGCAGACCGCCTTCATCTCCCTGCACCGGCATTGGCGCAAGGTGCGGGACAAGGGGGCGCTGGACGCCTACGTGCGCCGCACGCTCAGCCGGGCGGTGATCGACGAGTCGCGCCGGCCGTGGCGGCGCGAGCGGTCCACCGACGTGCTGCCCGACCGGCCGGAGGGCGGCGGGTCGGTCGACGACGGCATCGCGACCAGGCAGGCGCTGGTCGAGGGCCTGCGGCAGGTGCCGCCGAAGCAGCGCGCCGTGCTGGTGCTGCGATTCCTGGAGGGGCTCGACGTCGCCGGGGTCGCCGAGGTCATGAAGTGCAGCGAGGGCACCGTGAAGAGCCAGTCCGCGCGCGGGCTGGAGGCGCTGCGGGCCGCGCTGGGCGGTCAGCTCGACGATCTGCGCTCGACGTCGTGAGGAGGTGCTGGCAAGTGGACGAGGCAGAGCTCGAAGTGCTGTTCCGGCAGGCCGCCGAGGACGGCCCGGAACCGTCCTTCGACGCCGACGACGTGCGGCGCGGATCCCGGCGGGTCACCGCGCGGCGCCGCACCGCGCTGGCCGGCGGGACGCTGGTCGCCGCGGCGCTGCTGGTCGGCGGGGTCGGGTTCGGCACCGGGGCGCTGCAGCCGGGCGATTCGACGATCGCCGAGGCGCCGCACCCGGCTGCGCAGCCGCCGCAGCTGCGGAACCCGGTGGCGCCCCAGAGCCCGATGGCCCCCCAGAACCCGATGGCGCTGCCCCCGGCCGCGCAGCCGGAGCAGTCCCCGATGGCGCTGCCGCAGGCCCCTGCCTCGCCGCGCTCCGGGATGCCGCGGACGCTGGACGACACCCGCGGCAGCGAGTGCGGGGCGCCGGACTCGGCGGTCGCCGGGGCGCTCACCCAGGAGCTGCCGGAGGCCGCGCACACCTCGCCGATCGGCGCGCCGCCGCCGTGCCCGGCCGGGGCGCGCGGGGCCGCGGTGACGCTGCGGGAGGGCGAGTCGAACGGCAAGATCGCCGTGCTGATCACCCCGCCCGGCGCGAACGCCGCCGAGAACCGGCCGCACGGCACCGCGGTGGCGCAGGCGCAGGCCCGCAGCGGGGCGACGATCACGGTGCTCAGCCAGCCGGTCGGATCGGGGCGGGCCCCGTTCGCCGAGCGGCTCGACGCGCTCGCGCAGCGGCTCGCGCCCCGGTTCTGAGGTCCCGGCTCGGGGCTCCGGCCTGCGGTTGCGGCCCGGATCTCCAGCCCGGGAGCCCGGTGGGCCGGGCTCAGCCCAGCTGGGCGCGCAGCATCCGCCGGGCGGCGTCCCGCGGGTCGGGGTCGCTTTCGATGAGCGCGTAGACCACCGCGCCGTCCACCAGCGCGACCAGCTCCAGCAGCCGGTCGCGGCCCACCGGCATCCCGCAGCGGGCCATGATCTCGCCGAGCAGGTCGTGCAGCTCGCCGGACAGCTCCCGCATCAGCGGCGCCAGGTACGGCCGCCGCGGCGAGCCGACCAGCCGCTCGTAGCGCAGCAGCACCGCCTCGGCCCCGCCGTCCTGCGAGTCCGGGCCCAGCAGCAGGTCCAGCACCAGCTCGACCACGGTCGCGGCGCTGCGCTGCTGGTCGGCGAGCCCGTCCAGGCGCGCCCGGCCGGTGGCCAGCTCGGCGCGCCCCTGGTGCTCGACCGCGGCCGCGACCAGGTCGTCCAGCGAGGAGAAGTAGTAGGTGGTGGAGGCCAGCGGCAGCCCGGCGCGCTCGGCGACGGCCCGGTGCCGCACCGCTTCCAGCCCGCCTTCGGACAGCAGTGCCGCCGCGGCCGCCACCAGCGCCTGCCGCCGCCGCTCGCCCTTCGGAGTGCTCGCCGCCGTCATGTCGGAATCCTAGATCCCGCTCCGGTCGGGCCCGCTCAGTGCGAGCCGGCGAGGTTCAGCCCGATCACGCCGGAGACCACCAGCACCAGCGACACGACCTTGAGCGCGGAGACCTGGTCGCCGAGCCAGACCATCCCGATCACCGCGGTGATCGCCGCCCCGATGCCGGTCCACACCGCGTAGGCGGCCCCGACCGGCAGCTCGCGCATCGCCCACGCCAGCCCTGCGAAGCTCGCCGCGGCCAGGACCAGGAACGACAGGGTGGGCCCCAGCCTGCTGAACCCCTCCGAGAGCTTCAGCGACACCGCCCACCCGGCTTCCAGCACACCGGACAGCACCAGCACGATCCAGGCCATTGCGCACCCCCTCCGACGTTTCTGGCACGACCGTACCAAAATTGCGGGTGCGGCCGCGGCCGCCGCGGAGGCCGGTGCGCGAGGTCACGCAAGTATCCTGGCCAGCCGTGACGGTCAAGCCCCACCTCCCGAACGTGCTCGCCGCCCGCTACGCCTCGCCGGAGCTGGTCGAGCTGTGGTCCCCGCAGCACAAGGTCGTGCTGGAGCGGCAGCTCTGGCTGGCCGTGCTGCGCGCCCAGGCCGACCTCGGCGTCGAGGTCCCGGACGGCGCGGTCGCCGACTACGAGCGCGTGCTCGACCAGGTCGACCTGGACTCCATCGCCGAGCGCGAGCGGCAGACCCGGCACGACGTCAAGGCGCGCATCGAGGAGTTCAACGCACTCGCTGGGCACGAGCACGTGCACAAGGTCATGACCTCCCGCCACCTCACCGAGAACGTCGCGCAGCTGCAGGTGCGCCGCAGCCTGGAGCA
>Ga0164243_10004289_pt1 | contig 22428 bp, 19 predicted proteins | sample OricompcompostOP_FD_108781 | JGI IMG/M metagenome (GOLD analysis project Ga0164243, IMG submission 108781) | Organic Plus compost microbial communities from Emeryville, California, USA - Original compost - Organic plus compost (OP) | ecosystem: Engineered > Solid waste > Mixed feedstock >...
CAGCCGGGACTGCTGTTGTTCCGTATCACTCATGCTGGTGGTTTCTCGCGGGTAGAGAATTTAAAAAATATAGCCGACCATTATAACCTAAATGCTTAATTTCCCACTAGGCAGCGCGCCGGTCATGGGCGGGCTTCCATAGCGGATCAAGGTTTTTATGGTAGTGATTACTTGCTGTGTTTCTGGGACAGTAACTGACTAAGTTGCTGTTTTTCCTGAGGGCTGAGCTCAGCGTAGCCCGTACGGTGCAGTTTGTCGACCAGTGAATCCAGCTTCTTCTCAATATGGCTGCGCTCCAGATATTTCAAGGTCTCGCCGAATTCTGCCTCGGCGCCGTCGTCCGGTACGAAGTAGGCCTGTTCGATGGCTTCCAAAACCAGCCGGTGGGCCGGTTCGTTGTACCAGTGCACCAGTAACATGTGCGTATTAGACTCAGGTCTCTTGGTCAAAAGTTCCAACATCGAACGCAATAAATCCGCTTCTTCGCCTTCCAGGTGCTGGAGTTTCTCCGGATGCTCCACCACTTTCGCCAGCCGCGGGTTGAGCAGCAGCAGGCCGATCGCATACAGCTGCGGATTGCGCTGGATGGCTGTGCGCGGCGGCAACGGGCGCCGCTGCAGCGGCTGTTTGGCCGCGCTGGCGGGCGTTGCCGCCGGCTCGGGCGCGGCGGGCGGCTCCTGCATGAGCGTGCCCAGGCGCTGGCTGCTGAGCCCGGTGCGCTGCGCCAGCGCATCCAGCATCAGCTGCCGGAATACGCCCTCCGGCAGTTTGGCGATCAGCGGCGCGGCCTGTTTGCTGAGGCGGGCGCGGCCCTCCAGGCTGTTCAGGTCGATGCCTTCGCCGGCGGTATCGAACAGATACTCCTCCAGGGGGAGCCCGCTGCCGAGCAGTCTTTCGAATTCCGCCGAACCCTTCTGCCGCACCAGGCTGTCCGGGTCTTCGCCCTCGGGCAGGAACAGGAAGCGGGCCTGGCGGCCGTCCTCCATGACCGGCAGCGCGGCTTCCAGGGCGCGGCGCGCGGCCTGGCGTCCGGCCTGGTCGCCGTCGAAACAGAACACCACCTCCGGGCAGTGGCGAAACACCTTTTGCAGATGTTCGGTGCTGGTGGCCGTGCCCAGGGTGGCAACCGCGTACGGAATGCCGAATTGCGCCAGTGATACCACATCCATATAGCCTTCGACGACTACCAGCCGGGTAAGTTGACGCTGGGCGCGCCGCGCCTGGTACAGGCCGTACAATTCGCGACCCTTGTGGAATACCGGCGTTTCGGGCGAATTCAGGTATTTGGGTTTTTCGTCGGTGAGCACTCGCCCGCCGAAGGCGATGACCCGGCCGCGCGTATCGAGGATCGGAAACATGATGCGATCGCGGAATCGATCGTAGCAGCGGCCGTCATCTTCCCGGTTGACCAGCAGGCCCGCTTCCAGCAGCAGGGCGCGGTCGCGTTCGTCGGCGCCGAGCGCGCGCAACAGGTTGTCCCAGCCCGGTGGGGCGTAGCCGATGCCGAAATCCCGGGCGACGGCGCCGGTCAGGCCGCGTTTTTTCAGGTATTCGATGGCGCGCGGCGCCTGCGGGTGGTTGCGCAACTGCTCGCGAAAGTGGCGGGCGGCGGCCTCCAGTACGGTGTAGAGATCGCGTTGCTGCTGTTGGCGGACTACCGCCGCTTCGGCCTGCTGTTCGCGCGGTACTTCCACGCCCGCCAGGTTGGCGAGTGTTTCCACCGCCTGCGGGAAATCGACACGGTCGAAATCCATGACGAAGCCGATGGCGTTGCCGCCGGCGCCGCAGCCGAAGCAGTAATAGAACTGTTTGTCGGGATTGACGCTGAAAGACGGCGTTTTTTCGTCGTGGAACGGGCACAACGCGGTATAGTTGCGCCCGCTTTTGCGCAGCGGCAGGCGCCGGTCGATCACTTCCACCAGATCGACGCGTTCCAGCAGATCGTCAATGAACGCTTGGGGAATGCGGCCGGCCATGCAGTGAACAACTCGGGGTTAACGGGTGCGCCAACTCTAGCGCGATCGGGGAAATCCGACTACCGGTCAGCCCAGGCGGGCCTTGACCTGTTTGCTCACCGCCGCCATGTCGGCGCGGCCCTGGATGGCCGGCTTCAGCAGGGCCATGACCTTGCCCATGTCGGCGGCACCGGCGGCGCCGCTGTCGGCGACGGCCTGTTCGATCAGGGCGGTGATTTCGTCCGCCGTGAGCGGCTGCGGCAGGAATTCGGCGATGACCGCCAGTTCCTGGGTTTCGGCATCGGCCAGGTCGTCGCGGCCGGCGCCGCGGAACTGGCTGATGGAGTCGCGGCGCTGCTTGGCCATTTTGTCGAGAATGACCAAGGCGCGCGCATCATCCACTTCGATGCGCTCGTCGACTTCAACGCGTTTGATGTCGGCCAGAATCAGCCGGATGGTGCCGAGCCGCGCTTTGTCCTGCGCGCGCATGGCGGCCTTCATCGCCTCGGTGAGGCGGCTTTTGAGAGTGGGCTCGGCCATGGCGCTGGGCTCGCGGTTGCGAACGGCAGGATCAGAACGGACGCTGGAGCTTCTTCGCTTCGCGTTGCAGCTTCTTCAGGTGGCGCTTGACGGCGGAGGCGGCCTGACGCTTGCGGACGGAAGTCGGTTTTTCGTAGAACTCGCGACGGCGGACTTCAGCCAGTACGCCGGCTTTTTCGCAGGAACGCTTGAAGCGGCGCAGGGCCACGTCAAACGGCTCATTGTCTTTCAGCTTTACTGAAGGCATTCAGCTTACCTTTTCCAGGTTGTGTTCAGATTTGATTCGTCCGACGGGCACAGGCTCCGCCAAGGGGACGGCATTCTAAACCGGCATCGACCAAATTGCAAAGCACCGGACTGGCCACTTCCGGTCCAAGCCTATATGATTCGTCCCCCTCCAACCACGGTCCTTCCAACACGGTGGTGCGATGCGCGTGCTCGGCCTGGAAACCTCCTGCGATGAAACCGGCGTGGCTATCTACGATAGCGAGCGCGGCCTGCTCGCGGATGCGCTCTACAGCCAGATCGAGCTGCACCGCGAGTACGGCGGCGTGGTGCCGGAGCTGGCCTCGCGCGATCACATCCGCAAGTGCCTGCCGCTGCTGCGCGAGGCGCTGGCCCAGGCCGGCCTCGAGGCCGGCCAGATCGACGGCGTCGCCTTTACCTCGGGTCCCGGTCTGGTCGGCGCGCTGATGGTGGGCGCTTGCATCGGGCGCTCGCTGGCTTACGCCTGGGGTGTGCCGGCCCTCGGCGTGCACCATATGGAGGCGCATCTGCTGGCGCCGATGCTGGAGCCCGAGCCGCCGGCGCTGCCCTTCGTTGCGCTGCTGGTGTCCGGCGGCCATACCCAGCTGGTGCGGGTGGATGGCATCGGCCGTTATCAGCTGCTGGGCGAATCCCTGGACGATGCCGCCGGCGAAGCCTTCGATAAATGCGCCAAGATGCTGAAATTGCCGTATCCGGGCGGGCCGCAACTGGCGCGGCTGGCCGAGCAGGGTTCGGCGCGCTTCGACTTCCCGCGCCCGATGGTGAACCGGCCGGGGCTCGACTTCAGCTTTTCCGGGCTGAAAACCGCAGTGCTCACCGCGGTGCGCGAGCAGGGCGGCGGCGAACAGCTCGACCCGGCGGTGCGCGCTGACATCGCCGCCTCGTTCCAGGCCGCGGTGGTGGAAACACTGGTGATCAAATGCCTGCGCGCGCTGCGCGAAACCGGTCTCTCTTCCCTGGTATTGGCTGGCGGCGTCAGCGCCAACCGGCTGTTGCAGCAGACGCTGGCGCGTGAGTTGGGCGCGGTCGGGGCGCGTGTGTATTATGCGCGCCCGCAGTTTTGCACGGATAATGGCGCCATGATCGCCTATGCCGGCTGCCAGCGGCTGCTCGCCGGTCAGCGCGATGAGCTGGCCCTGACGGTTCGCGCGCGCTGGCCGCTGATGGAGCTGCCGGCATTGGCCGGTTGATCGGAAAACTCTGCATGGACATCGTTTATCTTCGCGGCTTGGAAATCGAGGCCGTCATCGGCATTTACGACTGGGAGCGCAACATCCGCCAGCGGCTGGTGTTCGATCTGGAGATGGGCACCGATATCCGCGCGGCGGCAAGCAGCGAGGACATCGGCGACGCGCTCAACTACCACGCCGTTTCCGAACGCATCAAGGCCTTTGCCGGCGCCGAGCGGTTTTTGCTGATCGAGACGCTGGCGGAGCGCTGCGCGGCGCTCATCATGTCCGAATTCAACGTGCGCTGGCTGCGGTTGCAGCTGGCCAAACCCACGGCGGTGCAGAATGCCCGCGAGGTGGGTGTAGTGATCGAACGCGGAGAGCGTTGGTAAATGCCGCAGGTTTATATCGGCGTCGGCAGCAATATCGAACCGCGCGAACACGTGGCGGCCGCGCTCGATCGGCTGGCCGGTTTGTACGGCGAACTGCGGCTGTCCCCGGTCTATGAAAGCGAAGCCATCGGTTTTGAAGGCGCGCCGTTTCTCAATATGGTCGTGGGTCTCGATACCGATCAGCCGCTGCCCGCGCTGCTCGCACAATTGCGCCATATCGAAAGCGACAACGGCTATCGCGGCGGCGGCGCCAAGTTCAGCGCGCGCACGCTGGACCTGGATCTGCTCACCTATGGCGATCGCCACGGTTGTGTCGACGGCATCGAACTGCCGCGCGCGGATATCATTGCCTACGCCTATGTGTTGTGGCCGCTGGCCGATCTGGCGGCGGGCGAAGCGCACCCGGTTCTGGGTGTGACTTATGGAGAGTTGCGGCGGCGCTTCTCCGAGCGGCAGCGGCTGCATCCGGTCCCGTTTGTCTGGCGCGGGCGCGATCTGTCGGCCGGCGCGCCGATGGCGAGTCGTTCGCGCTGAGCCTCAGGTATTGAGGCTCAGCCCGCCGTCCACGGCGATGATCTGGCCGTTCACATACGGCGAATCAATCAGAAACAGCGCGGTGCGCGCGATGTCGTCCGGGTCGCCGATCTGGCCCGCCGGAATGCGCGCCAGCGTATCGGTTTTTTCCGCATCGCTGGTCGGCCGCTCCGGCCACAGGATCACGCCCGGCGCGATGCCGTTGACGCGCACCTGATGACCCCGGTCGAAGGCGAGGCTCTTGGTCATCATCGCCAGCGCCGCCTTGGCCATGCAGTACACCGGAAAATCCCGCGTCGGACGCTGCGCAAAGATATCGATCATATTGATGACGCAGCCGCGCTGCTCGGATAACGCCGGCAGCAGCATCTGCGTCAAAAAGAACGGACCCTTCAGGTTGCTTCCCATCAGGTTGTCCCAGTCCGCCAGCGTGGCCTCGCCCCAGGGCGTGGGGTAGTAGCTGGATGCGTTGTTGATCAGCACATCGAGCCGGCCCCACTGCGCCGGCGCCACCTCCGCCAGTTGCTGCAGCGCCGCTTGATCCTCCATGGCGGCGGCGATGGTTTGCGCGGAGCCGGGCCGCTCGGCATTGAGTTCGGCGGCGATGCGCGCGGCGTTTTCCGCCGAGCTGTGGTAGTGAATGATCACGTTGAAGCCGCGCGCATGCAGTGTGCGGGCGAGCCGCTCACCGATGCGCTGGGCGGCGCCGGTGATCAGCGCCACCGGGGCCGGGTTCGTCTCTTTCATGCTTGCATGTCCTGGATGGCTTTCAGTCGTTCCCGGCGCAACGCCTCGCCCAATGCCTTGCCGCTGAGGCCGCGTTCCAGCAACGCCTGGGGCGAAACCTGGTCGGCCACATGCTGCGCCCGGTGCAGATAATCCACGCTGCCCGCGGCGATCGGCAGCAGGGCACAGGTATCGAGGAACCAACCGAAGCGTTCCGGGCGGCGCAATGCATCGCATTGTTCGAGCAGGCCGAGCGCCGCTTCCGGGTCGGGTTCGGTCGTCAACGATCGCCAATGGTTGGCGATCAACAAGGTGAGTTCTCGAAATTGGTTCGGCGTTTTCAAGCGCTCGCACAGTTGTCGGGCTGCGCCTGGATCGAGTTCGACGGCCAGCGTGGCGAAACGCACCGGCGCCGGTTGATTTTGTGCGCCCGAACGGGCCAGCGCGTCCCAGGTTGCAACGGTCGCGTGGTTGGCCAGTTCCGGCAGCAGATGCGCCAGCGCGCCGCACTGTGCCAATACCTGAAAGAAAATCTCCGGGTTGGGTTCGAGCAGGGCCCGGGACAACTCTTTCCAGGTGCGCTCGGGCACCAGATGATCAATTTCGCCGCTGGCGACGATATCGCGCATCAACGCCCAGGTCGGCTCCGCAATATGAAAGCCGAGATGGTGGTAGCGGGCGGCGAACCGGGACACGCGCAACACGCGCAGCGGGTCTTCGGCGAAGGCCGGAGACACATGTCGCAGCAGCCGCGACTCGAGATCGCCGCGTCCGTTGTAGGGGTCGACCAGCGTGCCGTCCGCGTCGAGTGCCATGGCGTTGATGGTCAGGTCGCGCCGTTCGAGATCCTGCTCGAGTGTCACATCCGGGCTGCTGTGGCAGATGAAACCGTGATAGCCGCGCCCGGCCTTGCGTTCGGTGCGGGCCAGCGCGTATTCCTCGTTGGTTTCGGGATGCAGGAATACCGGAAAATCCTTGCCGACTGGTTTGAAGCCGGCGTCCAACATCTGTTCGGGGGTGGCGCCGACCACGACCCAATCGTGTTCGTTGTGAGGATAACCCAGCAGTTGATCGCGGACGGCGCCGCCGACGAGATAGCACTTCATGAGGTTGAAAATCCAGGCGCCGCCAGATGCGGGAGTGCAACAGTGCCGCGGATTATACCGAAGTCAGTGATGGGCCCGCTCTTCGTCTTCTTCCGGGCAATGAAAGGTGGCGGTGACTTCGCCGTCCTGCAGGGATTGCAGGTGCACATCGAAACCCCAGAGTTGATGCAGGTGGCGCAGGACCTCCTGTGTGTTCTCGTCCAGCGGCCGACGATTGTGCTGGATATGTTCCAGGTACATGGCCCGGTCGCCGCGCATGTCGATATCGACGATCTGGATATTCGGTTCGCGATTGCCCAGGTTGTATTGTCCGGCCAATTGTTCACGCACAGTGCGGTAGCCCTCCTCATCGTGAATCGCGGAGATTTCGATTTCGTTGCGGTTGTCGTCGTCGAGTACGCAGAACAATTTCAAATCGCGAATCACCTTCGGCGACAGGAACTGCTGGATGAAACTTTCATCCTTGAAATTGCGCATGGCGAATTGCAGGGTTTCCACCCAGTTGCTGCCGGCGATATCGGGGAACCAGTGCTGGTCCTCGTCGGTGGGATTTTCACAGATGCGGCGCAGGTCGCTCATCATGGCGAAGCCCAGCGTGTAGGGATTGATGCCGCTGTAGTGCGGGCTGTCGAAGGGCGGTTGATAGATCACGCTGGTGTGTGATTGCAGAAACTCGAACATGAAACCGTCGGTGACGAGGCCGCGATCGTACAATTCGTTGAGCAGCGTGTAGTGCCAGAATGTTGCCCAGCCCTCGTTCATCACCTGGGTCTGGCGCTGCGGGTAGAAATACTGGGCCACCTTCCTCACGATGCGGATGATTTCCCGCTGCCACGGCTCCAGGAGCGGCGCTTTTTTCTCCAGAAAGTAGAGCAGGTTTTCCTGGGGTTCATCGAGAAAGGGTTTGTGTTTCTGGCCTTTCTTTTCCGCCTTGCCCGCGGGAATGGTGCGCCACAAATCATTGACCTGTTGTTGCAGGTACGCTTCGCGCTCCACCTGCCGGCGCTGCTCTTCCTCCGCGGAAATCGGATAAGGGCGCTTGTAGCGATCGACGCCGTAGTTCATCAAGGCATGGCAGGAATCCAGCACGCTTTCAACCGCTTCGATGCCGTGTTTTTCCTCACACTTGGCGATGTAGTTGCGGGCGAACAGCATGTAGTCGACGATCGAATCGGCGTCGGTCCAGGTACGGAACAGATAATTGCCCTTGAAGAAGGAATTGTGGCCGTAGCAGGCGTGTGCGATGACCAGTGCCTGCATGGCCATCGTATTTTCCTCCATCAGATAGGCGATGCAGGGATTGGAGTTGATGACGATTTCGTAGGCCAGTCCCATCTGGCCCCGATTGTAATGGTTTTCGATGTTGAGAAAATGCTTGCCGAAGGACCAGTGCCGGTAATAAACCGGCATGCCGGATGCGGCGTACGCATCCATCATCTGTTCGGAGCTGATGATTTCGATCTGGTTGCGATAGGTCTCCAGGCCGAATTCCGCCGCGATCCTGCCGATCTGACGATCGTATTCGTCGATCAGCTCGAAGGTCCACTCGGAGCCGGTGGAGATCGGGGTTCTGTCGGTCGATGTCATGCGGGACGCCTCTGGAACAACTCACGAAAGACCGGATAGATATCCTTGACTTCGACGATCTGCTGCAGCGCGAAGCAGTCCGGAAACTGCTCCTTCACCTGCTGGTATTCATGCCACAAGGCCTGGTGTTCCCGCGGCGTGATTTCCACATACGAATAATGTTGCAGAAACGGCATGATCTCCTTGGTCAGCAGTTCGTAGCATACGCTGGAGTCATCGTTCCAGTTGTCGCCGTCGGAGGCCTGGGCGCCATAGAGGTTCCATTCGGAGGTCGGATAACGCGCCGCCATGATTTCCTTCATCAGGCGCAGGGCGCTGGAAACGATGGTGCCGCCGGTTTCCCGGGAGTAGAAGAACTCTTCCTCATCCACCTCCTTGGCGCTGGTGTGGTGCCGGATGAAAACCACTTCCGTATGGTCGTAGTTACGCTTCAGGAACAGGTAGAGCAGGATGAAGAAGCGTTTGGCCATATCCTTGGTGGCCTGATTCATCGAGCCGGACACGTCCATGATGCAGAACATCACCGCCTTCGAACTGGGCAGCGGGTCCTTGACGTTCAGGTTGTACTTGATGTCGAACTCGTCGATGAATGGCAGGTGCTCGATCTTGCGCTTGAGCAGTTCGATTTCTTCCTGGATTTCGGCGATGCGTTTGTTGTCGCGCAGTACCGGCTCGCGCGCCTGAAGCGCCGCCAGTTCCTGTTCCAGTTCGCGGATGCGCCGGCGTTTCGGCCCGCCCAGCGCAATGCGGCGCGCATGGGCGGCGCGCAGTGAACGGACGATGTTGATCTGGTTGGGGGTGCCGACGCTGCTGAAGCCGGCGCGGCGGGTCTTGAACGCATCCGATCCGGCCAGCTGCCGTTTTACCAGGTTGGGCAGCGCCAGGTCCTCGAACATGAATTCGAGGAATTCCTCCTGGGTGATCTGGAACACGAATTCATCCATGCCCTCGCCGGTGTTGCTGGCGCGGCCGCTGCCTGCGCCGCCACCACCGCCTTCGCGGCGCGGTACGGTATCGCCGGCGATGAATTCCCGGTTGCCCGGGTGCACGATGGTGCGTTTGCCGCCGGGGCCGTGGCCCAGTACCGGCTCGCCCACGTCCTGGCTCGGGATGGTGATTTTTTCGCCCTGCTCGACATCGGTGATCGAACGTTTGCCGACCGCATCGGAAACTGCTTTCTGGATATGTTTTTTATAGCGGCGCAGGAACCGTTGCCGGTTCACCGCGCTTTTGTTCTTGCCGTTCAAACGCCTGTCGATCAGATAACTCACTATCGCAATCCTCCAGCGCCCATGGCGCGAAGTTGGACATCACTGCGATTTTCGTACGCGCAGATACCATTCGGACAGCAACCGAACCTGTTTCTCGGTATAGCCGCGTTCCACCATGCGTTTGACAAAATCGTTGTGCTTTTTCTGATCCTCGGTCGAAGCCTTGGCGTTGAAGGAGATGACCGGGAGCAGATCTTCGGTATTGGCGAACATTTTTTTCTCGATCACGGCGCGCAGTTTTTCGTAACTGCGCCAGTCGGGGTTGCGGCCGTGGTTGTTGGCGCGTGCGCGCAAGACGAAGTTGACGATTTCGTGCCGGAAATCCTTCGGGTTGCTGATGCCCGCCGGTTTCTCGATTTTTTCCAGATCTTCGTTGAGTGACGCCCGGTCGAGAATTTCACCGGTCTCGGGATCACGGTATTCCTGATCCTGAATCCAGAAGTCAGCATAAGTGACGTAGCGGTCGAAAATGTTTTGACCATACTCGGAATAGGATTCCAGGTAAGCGGTCTGGATCTCCTTGCCGATGAAGTCGATATAGTGCGGCGCCAGATATTCCTTGAGGAAGCGCAGGTACTTTTCCGTGTTTTCCTGCGAATACTGTTCCTGCTCGATCTGTTGTTCGAGCACGTACAGAAGGTGCACCGGATTGGCCGCGATCTCGGTGGGATCGAAGTTGAACACCTTCGAAAGAATCTTGAACGCGAAGCGGGTGGACAACCCGTCCATGCCTTCGTTGACGCCGGCCGCGTCGCGGTATTCCTGGATGCTTTTCGCCTTCGGATCGGTATCCTTCAGGTTTTCGCCATCGTAAACCCGCATTTTTGAGTAGACGTTGGAGTTCTCCGGTTCTTTCAGGCGCGACAGCACCGTGAACTGCGCCAGCATTTTCAGCGTGTCCGGTGCGCACGGCGCGGCGTGCAGCGAGCTGCTGATCAGCAGTTTGTCGTAGATTTTGATTTCCTCCGTCACCCGCACGCAGTAGGGCACCTTGACGATGTAGACACGGTCGAGGAAAGCCTCGTTGTTTTTGTTGTTGCGAAAAGCCTGCCATTCGGATTCGTTGGAGTGAGCCAGGATCACGCCTTCGAAGGGAATCGCCCCCATGCCCTCGGTGCCGTTGTAGTTGCCCTCCTGGGTTGCGGTGAGCAGCGGATGCAGCACCTTGATCGGCGCCTTGAACATCTCGACGAATTCCATGATGCCCTGGTTGGAGCGGCACAGCCCACCGGAGAACGCATAGGCGTCCGGATCGTTTTGCGGAAATTCTTCCAGCTTGCGGATGTCGACCTTGCCCACCAGGGAGGAGATGTCCTGGTTGTTTTCATCGCCGGGTTCGGTTTTGCTGATGGCGATCTGATCCAGCCGCGACGGGTAGAGCTTCACCACGCGGAACTGGCTGATGTCGCCCTTGTATTCATGCAGCCGTTTGACCGCCCACGGGGACATGATGGTTTTGATGTAGCGACGCGGAATGCCGTAATCCTCTTCGAGAATCTGGCCGTCCTCGTCGGGGTCGAACAAACCGAGCGGCGATTCGAAAAGCGGCGAGCCCTTCAGGCAATAGATCGGCTCGCGCTCCATCAGGGATTTCAATTTTTCCGCCAGCGAGGATTTGCCGCCGCCCACGGGGCCGAGCAGATACAGGATCTGTTTCTTTTCCTCGAGCCCCTGTGCCGAGTGCCGGAAATACGAAACGATCTGCTCGATGGCCTCTTCCATGCCGTAGAACTCATCGAACGCCGCGTAGCGGCGAATGATTTTGTTCTGGAAAATCCGACTCAGCCGCGGATCTCGGGACGTATCAACCATTTCCGGTTCGCCGATGGCCATCAGCAGGCGTTCGGCGGCGTTGGCGTATACCGAGCGATCCTTTTTGCACAGCTCCAGGTATTCCTGCAGCGTGTACTCTTCCTCCTGCGTGGTTTCGTAGCGGTCGCGGAAATGACTGAAGATGCTCATGACCTTACCTCGTGTGTCAGATCGGCTTCCCTGCGGAGATTGCTCGCGATATCGAAGGGAGCAGCGCCGATTAATATATGGAAGGCGCGCTTGCCCTAAGGATAGCCGCATTGCTATAGACAGCCATAGTGATACTTCGTTTGGCAAGCAAAAAAACCGCGGTTTTTTTGTGATGAGAATAATTCCGAGCGAAAAATTGTCGAGTTGTGTCGGCAGCAACGCAACGACTTGTTAAATAAATGGAATCTATATGGTGGGTTTTTTATATGTCCATTTGAGTTCGTTTCGCCGCAGTCGAAAACTTCGGCTTTAAGGCTCAGTTGCGCTACCGAGTTATATTTTTATGAATAAAAAGTTTAAAAAGCGTGACCGTTTTTCGGATTCAAAAACTTATTTACAGTCGCACTGTAAATATTGCCGGGTCTCCAGGTTCATCAGCGTGAGCGCATTGCCCCAGACGCAGCCGGTATCCAGGGCGAACACGTCATCGCGCTGGGCACGCCCGAGCAGTGTCGCCCAGTGGCCGAAAATCAACGGTGCGCCCGCACTCTGTCTTCCGGGCACATCGAACCAGGGCATGAAGCCCGGCCGGGCGTTGCCGGGCGCCGCCTTGTTTTTTAAATCCATGGCGCCGTCGCGGTCGCAAAAGCGGATCCGGGTCAAATAATTGGTGATGACCCGCAGCCGTGGGATGCCTTCGAGATCGTCGCGCCAGCGGTCGGGCTGATCGCCGTACATGCCGTGCAGAAAATCGTGCAGGCCGGGGCCGCGCAGCGCCTCGGCCACTTCCGCGGCCAGTTCGCGCGCGCGCGGTATGCTCCACTGCGGCGCCAGGCCGGCGTGCACCATGGTGTAGTCGCCGCTCGGGTCCTGGTAGAGCAGCGGCTGCCGCCGCAGCCAATCCAGCAGGTCCGCGCAGTCGGGCGCATCGAGAATTTCCTGCAAGGTGTCTCCGCGTTTCAGCGGCCGCGCGCCATGGGCCACGGCGAGCAGATGCAGATCATGGTTGCCCAGCACGACGCGCGCGCTGTCGCCCAGCTCGACGAACAGGCGCAGGCATTGCAGCGACTGCGGCCCGCGATTGATCAGATCGCCCACCGCCCACAGCTGATCGCAACCGGGCTCGAAGGCAACCCTGTCGAGCAGGCGTCGCAGCGGTGTGAAACAGCCCTGGAGATCGCCGACGGCGTAACGGGTCATGGGCTGGCGTCTCAGTGCAGGGCGCCGGGCTGGGCCAGCGAAAACACGGCAATCGGCGCGATGAACGTCAGGCCGGAGGCGCTGATCATCTCGTAGTTGCCCTCCATGGTGCCCACCGGCGTTTCCAGGATGGCGCCGCTGGTATAGCGGTAGTCGTCTCCCGGGGCGATCAGCGGCTGTTCTCCGACCACACCCTCGCCGCGGACCTCCTGCACCCGGTTGTTGGCGTCGGTGATGCGCCAGTAGCGACGCAACAGGCGCGCGGGCTCGATGCCGCGGTTGGCGATGGTGATGGTATAGGCGAACACGTAGCGTTTCTCGGCGGGTACCGATTGCTCGGGCAGGTAACGGGTGACGACGTCGATCTGGATCGACGCGTCGCTGGGTTGAGCCGTATTGTTGTCGGGCATGATCGGGCGCACCGTTGAATTCACTTCAGGTACCGAAACCATCGGCGGCGGCTCGCGCACGTTCAGCCGCGCAGCGTGCCGCCGATCGCTCGGGCTCAGGAAATCGCGTCGGCGATGGCGACATAAGCCGCCAGCGGCAGCGTTTCCGGGCGGGCTCCGGCGTCGATGTCGAGCGCCGTGAGCTGTTCCGCGCTGACCAGGCCCTGCAGCGCGTTGCGCAAGGTCTTGCGGCGCTGATTGAAGGCGGTGCGCACCACCTGCTGCAAGGTCTCGACGGAGCGGGCGGAGCAGGGCGGTTCGGCGTAGGGGGTCAATCGTACCACGGCGGATTGCACCTTGGGTTGCGGTGAAAACGCGCCGGGCGGCACCTCCAGCAGCGGTTCGACGCGGCAGAAATACTGGGTCATGATGCCGAGCCGTCCATACGCCTTGCTGCCCGGTTCCGCCGCCAGCCGCTCCACCACTTCCTTTTGCAGCATGAAATGCATGTCGCGGATGTGACGATGTTGTCGCAGCAGATGGAAGATCAGCGGCGTGGAGATGTTGTAGGGCAGGTTGCCGACCACGCGCAGGGCGCGGCCGCCGGTGTCGAGCGCGGCGAGATCGAGCTCCAGCGCGTCGCCCTGTCGCAGGTGGAAGCGCGGCTGGTCGGCGAATCTGCCTTGCAGCAGCCGCACCAGGTCGCGATCGAGTTCCAGCGCATGCAGTTCGCAGCCACAGGCCAGCAGCTCGTCGGTCAGGGCGCCCTGGCCCGGGCCGATCTCCAGCAGCACATCGTCGGCGCCGGGGCGAATGCTGCGGACGATGCGGTGGATGACGTTGCGATCGTGCAGGAAATTCTGGCCGAAACGCTTGCGGGCGCGGTGTTCCTGGATCATGCGCGCCCCCGTGTTGCCTGCCGGGCCAGTTGCGCGGCCAGCGCCAGCGCCGCGCGCAGGCTGCCGCTGTCGGCGCGGCCGCTGCCGGCCAGGTCGAGGGCGGTGCCGTGATCGACCGAAGTGCGGATCACCGGCAGGCCCAGCGTGATATTCACGGCGCGGCCGAAGCCCTGGTATTTCAGCACCGGCAGCCCCTGGTCGTGGTACATGGCCAGCACGGCGTCGGCATCGGCCAGGTATTTGGCGGTGAAGGCGGTATCCGCCGGCAGCGGGCCGCTCAGATTCATGCCCTGGCCGCGCAGCCGCTGCAGGCACGGTTCGATGACATCGATTTCCTCGCGTCCCAGATGGCCGCCTTCACCGGCGTGGGGGTTCAGGCCCAGCACCAGGATGTGCGGATCGGCGATGCCGAATTTGTCGCGCAGGTCCGCGTGCAGGATGCGCAGCACCGCTTCCAGATTGGCCGGCGTGATGTGGCGCGGCACGTCCGCCAGCGCCAGATGGGTGGTGCACAGCGCCACCCGCAATTGTTCGCTGGCCAGCATCATCACCACTTTTCCGGTGCCGGTGCGTTCGGCGAAAAACTCCGTGTGACCGCTGAAGGCGACCCCCGCGTCATTGATGATGCCTTTATGGACGGGCGCGGTGACCAGCGCGGCAAAGGTGCCGTCGCGGCAGCCGTCCAGCGCATATTCGAGCATGTGCAGCACATGCCCGGCGTTGGCCCGATCCAGGCGGCCGGCCACCACCGGCCGGGTCAGCGCGATCGGCGCCACCCACAATTCGCCGGCCCGGCTGGGGCTGGGCGCCAGGTCGGGCCGCCATTCCCGCACCTGCAAGGGCAGGCCGAGCAGGCGCGCGCGTTCGGCCAGCAGCTCGGGCGCGGTCACCGCGATCAGTTGTTCCTCGTGATCTTCCTGGGCCAGCGCGACCAGCAGGTCGGGCCCGATGCCCGCGGGTTCGCCGGCGGTGATGGCGATGCGTTGTGGAGTCTGTGCCGTATTCATGAAACCGGGCTCGTGGGGAAACCATGCCCGGGCGGGCATGGTGATGGTAAGCGTTCGGGGAGCAGCCGGGCTGATACGCCCGGCCGCAGGGGGCGGGCGCCGATACCGGCGCCGCGGATCGGATGCCCGACCTGGGCGCCCGATCGGGGCTCAGGATTTCTTGATATCGACGTACGCCTCATCGCGGATTTTCTGTAACCAGGCATCGAGCTCCTCTTCATATTTGCGCTGGTGCAGATAATTGCGGGCCATGTTGCGGCGGATCTCGTCGGTCACATCCTGCTGGCGGCGGTCCTCCACCTGCACGATATGCCAGCCGTACCGGCTTTCGAACGGTTCGCTGATGGCGCCCTTGCTGGTGCTGTCCATGGCTTTCTGGAACGCGGCGACCAGTTGGCCGGGGCTGGTCCAGCCGAGTTCGCCGCCTTCCATGGCCGAGCCGATGTCCTCGGAATACTGGCGCGCCAGTTCGCCGAAATCGGTGCCGTGCAGGGCGCGCTGGCGCAGGTCGGCGGCCAGTTGTTTGGTCTGCTCCACGCTGCGGATGGCGGAGGGTTTGAGCAGGATATGGCGGGCCCGCGTCTGCTGGATGACCTCGCCCTTGCCGCGCGCCTCGGCCAGTTTCACCAGGTGAAAGCCGGCGGGGCTGCGCAGCGGCTCGGCCACCTGGCCGGCATTGAGCTTGGGCACCACGTCGGCCAGCAGGCCCGGCAGGGCGTCCTTGCTGCGCCAGCCGAGGTCGCCGCCCTGCTCGGGGCTCAGGCCGGCGCTGGCGACGACCTGTGCAAACGGCTCGCCGGCGCGCAGGCGCGCGGCCAGCTGGTCGGCCAGATGCCGGGCTTTTTCGACGGTTGCCTGATCGGCTGCGTCGGGCAGCGGAATCAGCGCGTGAAACACGTGATACTGCGGCGAGGTCAGGGACTTGCCCTCGGCGGAGTTGAGGAAGTTGTCGATTTCCTGATCGGTGATCTGCACCCGCTCGCTGACGTTGCCCTGCTGCACGCGTTGCAGCAGCATTTCCTTGCGCAGCTGCTCGCGCGCCTCGGGATAGGTCAGCCCGTCCTGGGTCAGCGCCCGGGAGAACTGTTCGAGCGTCATGTTGTTCTGCTCGGCGATGCGCTCCAGGGCGTCGTTCAGCTCGGCGTCGGAGATGCGCACGCCGGCGCGGTTGGCCATCTGCAATTGCAGGCTTTCCAATACCAGCTGGTCGAACAGCTTGCGCCGCAGTTCGGGCGCCGGCGGCAGCTGGCGGTTGCTGGCCCTGGCGTTGATCTCGGCGCGCTGCACCGCGCCCTGCAGTTCGCTGGCGAGAATCACGTCATCGTCGACGATGGCGATCACCTGATCCAGCGGCTGGGTCGGGCCGGCGCTGGCGCTCGGCGCCGGCTTTTTGTCTTCATCCTGCGCCTGGGCCAGGGGCGTCGACAGCAGGGCGCCGATGAGCAGGGCGCGCGCCAGCAGGCTTGCCCGCCCCGGTTGAATGCGCTGTTCAATCACGTTCTTTGTACCCCCAGATACTTTCTTCGAGCAGTGTGCTCACTCTGCGGCCGAGTCCACCCAGGCCCTTCAGCTGGAATTCGACCATGATTGCCTGGTCGCGTTTCGTTTCGGTGCGTCCGATCGTGTTGATCGCTTCGCCGAATATCGCGCGCTGATACATGATGCGGGTGCGCCAGCAGCAATCCTCGTACTCGATGCCGACCAGATCCTCCAGCGAGGATTTCAGGTCCAGATCGTAATTGAGCCGCAGGAACGCGCGCCAGTGCTGCGTCAGCGGCAGCGCCGCCGACGCGTCCACCTGGCGGATGCCGTTGTACAGCGTGGTTACCTCCGGGTTGGCGCGGTTGTAGCGATAACCCAGGTTGTAGATGGCGCGCGCGTTGGGTTCGTAATGAATGTAGGTGTTGGCCTGCTCGACCTGATTCTGGTCCGGGCTCCACAGCAGGTTGGCGGAGGCCCACAGCGGATCGTTCGGTTGCAGCGTCAGCTGGCCGGCGATCGACGAGTTGGCCTGGCTGTCCGGCACGCGCTGGTCGGGCGGCGCCAGATTGGTCAGCGTGTTCACCTTGCGATCGGCGAAATAGAAAATCTGGCCCAGGCTGGCGTTGGCCAGCTCGCGCCCGGTCTGGGTTTCGATGAAGCGCGAAGTCACGCCCACGGACATCTGGTTGAAGTCCTCGAGCCGGTCGTGGCCGGTGAAGCGGCGCGGCTGGAACAGCTGATGGTAATCGAAGGTCAGCGGCGCGCTGTCGAAGTTCGGCTGGTCGGTCTGATTCTTGTACGGGCTGTACAGATAGTACAGGCGCGGCTCCAGGGTCTGCAGGAAGTGCTGGTCGCGGAACGCGAAGTCGCGGTCGAAGTACAGGCCGGCGTCGAGAATGCCCTGCGGCACGGTGACCGACGGCGATTTGCGCTGCGGGCCTGCCTCCTCGGGCCAGTAGACGTTGTAACTGACATGGCGCAGCAGAAACTGCGGCTTGATATACCCCGGCGCCCAGCGCATCGGGAAGCTGATGCCCGGCTCCACGTACACCCGGTCGCCGGTGGGGCGCAGATCGTTCAGCTGGCTGTTGCGGCTTTCCAGGTCGAAGGAGGTGACTTCGGCCAGCACGCTGTAGTCGAGCTTGAAATTGGCGCCGCTGGCGCCCCGGCCGAAGGTCAGCTGCGGCAGTTTGCGGTAGGGTTCCTGCAACAGATCGTCCAGGTTCTGGTACTGCTGGGCGGTCAGCTGCGCGTACCAGCCGGCATAGGCGTAACGCAGGTCGACCTCCTGATTGAGGTAGGTCTGGCGTTTGATGTTCAGGCTGGCGACGCTGAAATCCCGGAAATAATCGTCGTCGCTGACCTTGCTGTAGTCGATGGCGGTGGAGAAGCGGCTGGTGATCTGGCCGTGCTCCTGCACGCCGAGGAACCAGCGATCGGTGCCGGTGCGTTTGTCGTCGGACAGCTGGCTGCCGGTGACCACCCAGTTGCTGAAGCGGTTGAGGTAGCGCCCCTCCGCCTCGACCATGGTGCCGCGATCGCTGATGAAACGCGGCGCCAGGGTGGCGTCGTAATTCGGCGCCAGGTTGAAATAGTACGGAATCGAGACATCGACGCCGTTGCCCGAGCCGGTGGCGATGCTCGGCCACAGGAAGCCGCTCTGGCGACGGTCGTCGATGGGGAAGTTCATGTACGGCGTGTAGAACATCGGGATGTCGGCCACCCGAATCACGGTGTGGCTGGCCTCGCCGCGACCACTGGCGCGGTTGAGCCGGATATGCTTCGAATCCATCTCCCAGTCCTGGCGATCGGGCGGACAGCGTGTATACACCGCCTGATCCATTTCCAGCACATCCTCCTTGCGTCGCGTCACCTTGTTGGCGGTGACGCGGGCGCCGCTGTTGTAATCCAGCACCCGCGCGTCGATCACGTTGCCGAAGCTGTTGGTGGTGGTCATGTCGGCGTTGCTGCCGGTGATCTTGGTGCCGGGCTGGCGCACCACCACGTCGCCGTACAGGTGCACCTGGTTGGTGCTCTGATCGAACTCGGCGCGGTCCGCGGTCATCTTGAGATTGCCCTGGGTGACGGTGACGCCGCCCTCCAGCTTGACGACATTGCCTTCCCACTGGCTTTGCGGCGCGCTGGCGCGTACCGGCACGTTGCTCGGTTTCTGATCCGCGTCCTGCCAGTCGCGCGGCGGCTCGACATAGGCGCCGTTACAGGTCGCGTTCGGCCGGCAGCAGACATTGGCTCCGGCGTTGGGCACCCAGTCCCAGTCGTCGGCGTGCTGTCTGTCGGCGGCCGGAACCGGAGCGGGTGCCGCGGCCTGTGATTCTGCCGCCGGAGCGGGCACCGGCGCCGGGCCGGATGTGTTCGCGGGAGCCGGCTGGGCCGGCGCGGCCGGGGCGACCGCCGTGGCCAGCGGTTTGCGCGCGCTGGCCGGCTGGGCCGGACGTTCCGGCAGCGGATAGGCGCCGGGCGCCACCGGTTGGGCCTGGCAGGCCCAGCCGCCATTGGCCGCCGGCTGGCAGGCCCACTGTTGGTTCGACGAGGGGGGCGCCGCCTGCGCCGCGAACGGCAGCAAGAACAGGCCGGCTGACAGATAAGCTGTAGGCCGCGATTTCGACAATGGCTTGCTCACAGGGTTCTTCTAGTAGTTAGTGACGCTGGGGGTCATAAGCGCTGGCAGCCGGGATTTTGCCTGGGCCTGAGCGAGCGTGGATAATAAATCATTTCAGCCGCGCGCTGCGCAAAATTCTTGTGCCGCAGCGGTCGCTTGCGGCCAGGACATAAAGAGGTATCGATGGCAGGTCTACAACAATGGCTGGCTGGGCAGCTGGCCGCTTTGCCCGGGTTCGAAAACGACGCGGCCGCCCCCGAGCTGCAACCGGCCTCCACCGACGCCAGTTTTCGCCGTTATTACCGCCTGCGCGCCGGCGGGCGTTCGCTGATCGTGATGGACGCCAGCGCCGAGCGTTCCAGCTGTGGGCCGTTTGTCGATATCGCGCGTTTGCTGGCCCGGGGCGGCCTGAACGTGCCGCAGATCATTGCCCAGGACCTGGAGCAGGGTTGGCTGCTGCTCAGCGACCTGGGCCGGCAGACTTATCTCGACGTCATCGGCGAGCACAATGCCGATGCCCTGTTCGAACCGGCCATCGACACGCTGATCGACCTGCAGCGCATCCCGTGTCCGGACGCGCTGGCCCCGTATGACGCGGCCCTGCTGCGGCGCGAGCTGGAGCTGTTCCCCGAGTGGTACCTGCAGCGCCATCTCGGCTGGCGCATCGACGCGGCGCTGCGCGCCGAACTGGACCTGCTTTTCGATACGCTGATCGCGCGCATCCTGGAACAGCCCCGAGTCCTGGTGCACCGCGATTACATGCCGCGCAACCTGATGGTGGCTTCACCCCGACCGGGCGTGCTGGATTTCCAGGACGCCGTGCACGGGCCGATCAGCTATGACCCGATCTGCCTGTTCAAGGACGCCTTCGTCAGCTGGCCGGAGCCGCGGGTGGCGGATTGGCTGCGACGTTATTGGCAGCGCGCCGGCGCGGCGGGCCTGCCGGTGCCGGAGGATTTCGAGCGTTTCCGGGCCGATTGCGATGTCATGGGGGCGCAGCGCCATCTCAAGGTGATCGGCATTTTCGCGCGCATCTGCCACCGCGACGGCAAACCCAAATATGTGGAGGATGTACCGCGCTTTTTCGATTATCTGCGCGGCGCGGCGGCGCGCCAGCCGGCGCTGGCGCCGCTGGCCGCGCTGCTGGATCGCCCCGGCATGCTTCCCGCCGCGGCAAAGGGCGCGTCATGAAGGCGATGTTGCTGGCGGCCGGGCGCGGCAGCCGCATGCGGCCGCTGACCGATGCCGTGCCCAAGCCGCTGCTGCCGGTGGCCGGCCGGCCGCTGATCGAGCATCACGTGCTGCGCCTGCGCGATGCCGGCTTCAGCGACCTGGTGGTGAACTGCGCCTGGCTGGGCGAACAGATCGAGGCGTATCTGGGCAGCGGGGCGCGTTACGGCGTGCGCATCGCCTATTCCCACGAGGGCCAGGCGCTGGAAACCGGCGGCGGCATATTCCGGGCGCTGCCTCTGTTATCCGCAACCGGGCGCGAGCCGTTCCTGGTGATCAGCACCGATGTCTGGACCGATTATCCGCTGGCCCGGCTTGCCGATCTGCATCCCGCGCGCGGCCATCTGGTGATGGTCGACAATCCCGAGCATCTGGCGCAGGGCGATTTCTGCGCCGGCCCCGACGGCCTGCTGCGCGAGCGGGGTGAGGGCACAAGGCTTACCTACTCGGGTCTGTCGGTGTTGCACCCGGATCTGTTCGCCGGCTGTGTCGACGGCGTTTTTCCGCTGCGCCCGCTGTTTTTGCGGGCCATGGCCGAGCAACTGCTCAACGGCGAGCATTACACGGGGGCGTGGCTGGATGTGGGGACGCCCGAGCGCCTGCAAATGGCCGAGCGGCTGGCGGGAGCCGATTGAGCGAAACCTGCCGTTGCGCCTGCATGCGGGTCATGGCCGAGCAGTTGCTCAGAGGCGAGCATTACGCCGGGGCATGGCTGGATGTGGGCGCGCCCGAAGTCCGCAAAGGGTCGGATGCGCCTTCTGTTGGTGGTTGCGGACCATGGTCTTTGGCCGCAGCGGGCGCCCGTCCCACTGGTGCCGGCGAATCTCGACGTCACTGCTCCGCCCCGCGCGCCGTCGGCACGCGGGGCGCAAAAGCGCCGCGTTCCTGTCGATTCTTCTCCTCCGTTCTCACCTGCTGCTGCAAAAAGCCGCGCACGCGTTTCACCATCGCGCTGTGTTCGGGGCTGGCGACATCGTTGATCGGCGGAAACTCGATGCGCTGATAAATCCGCTCCCGCTGGCGCAGCACGGCGCGCCGTCTCGCCTCCGCTTCGGCCCGGGCCTGGGCATCGCTGCTCAATACCATGTCGAGGGTGGGCAGGCCGGTTTGCGGCAGCAGGGCCGGCAGGTTGTCCGCGGCGGCGGGCAGGCGATCGCGCGGGGCGATCAGTGCCAGCGCCGCCAGCGGCGCGGTGGCATGGGCGCTGCTCGTTGCGGCGTGCCGGCGCGCGAAATCGGCGGCGCGATAGGCGCCGCTGCCGAAGCCGATGAGCACCACCGGCGTTTTCGGTGCCGTTTCGGTCAGGTAATCCAGCGCGGCCTCGATGCGCGCCTGCGCCAGTTGTTCCGGGGAGGGCGATTGCTTGGGTGCCGGGGCCGGTTCGCCGTTGTCGGCAGAGGGCTCGGCGGATTTCGTCGAGGCGGCCGGCGCAGCCTCCCGCGGCGGGGTGGCAGCGGCGGTGGCTGGCTCCGCGCCGTTCTGGTCCGGGGCGACGGGCTTCGGTTTCGGTGGTGGTGGCAGCGGCGGCAGCGTTGTGGCGTCCTGCGCCGGCGCCGGCAGCTCGATACTGAGCGTATTCCAGCCGTGCAGCGGCAGGTCGTCGAGCAGGGCGGCGACGGTGAAGGGCCAGCTGGGGTGTTGTTCGGAGTCGTGCAGGATGATCACCGCGCCGCGTCCCTCCCCGGACAGGTCCGGGATATGGCGGGCGAGGAATCGGGTTGATTGCTCGGATTCTTCGCCGGCCGCGACTTGCGGCGCGGGCGCCGTGTCGAGTTCATCCGCCGCGTTTTGCGGTGTGGCGGCGCCGGTGGCTGCCGCTGTCGCGGCGGTTTGCTCCGGTTTCAGGTTCAGCCACAGCACCTGTTCCGGCGGCAACTGGCCGACCAGCGTATTGTCATCGCCGATGACCGGCGGCAGTTTGGCCGGCGCCGGTTCCGCCTTGGTGGTGTCGTCGGGTGCGCCCGCGGCGGGCGCTGACGATGGCGCGGCGGCGGGCGCGGGCGGGGTGGACGTATCGGCGGGCGGCGTCTGGGCCGATGCCGTCGCGCAGCACAACAGCAGTGCGAGCACGACCCGGCGTTGCAAAATGTAA
>Ga0164243_10004291_pt1 | contig 22421 bp, 28 predicted proteins | sample OricompcompostOP_FD_108781 | JGI IMG/M metagenome (GOLD analysis project Ga0164243, IMG submission 108781) | Organic Plus compost microbial communities from Emeryville, California, USA - Original compost - Organic plus compost (OP) | ecosystem: Engineered > Solid waste > Mixed feedstock >...
CCTATTCACGCATGGTACCCCATGGCGCAATCTCCATGATGGCGAAGTATATCCCGCCGAGAGGTTTCTGGCCTCGATGGTGGCATTTTACTTCACAGGCAATTATCCTCACCACCAGTCCCCTGACGGATTGGTAAAGCACCAGCGGCCCAGTAAGCCCAAGCACACCCAATTTTGAGGAATAACTGGAGATATATTCTCCTGAGGTAGGTGGCAATCGTTGATGAACATACTAATCTTACCCCCCCGGTGTCCTGGTCGGTCAACACCTGGCGAGTTCGAAAATGAACCATGACCTTTTATGACCCTATGCAGACTTTGTTTCGATAGTGGTTCTAGGACAGGTTTGGGGTGGCGACAACAGCATTAAGAGACAGTCAAAAGCCTTTTGAGCTCGACGGTCAATCGGAGGATACCCCCTCATGACGCGATCCACCGTTTAATTTCGATATTTTATTGTTGATGAGGCGTTTCTTCTCCTCCTCCACCTCATCCTCCTCCTTCTTCTTTTATCTTTATCACGGCGTTATGGAAAGGGTGGCCCCTACTTGATTGATACCAGCAAGGTGGCGTAGCTCTACCTGTCTCGATGTTTCGAGTTTTAGTAGGAAGGCCGATTGGAGTTCGGTTATTTTCATGTCGTCTTTTCGTTTCGGGAAGGAAAACGTCTAGTATAGAAGCAAAATTGGGTTGGCGAATTCTCGGGTTTCGCCGTGGAGTCTGGTCACTGATTGGTTTTGCAGTGCTCAGTCGGTAGTTAGCACTTCTTTGATTTTTCACTTTTCACTGCTTATATCCCGCTCATTCCGTTCCCTCGTGAAGTCTGAGATGCTCGCATCGTTCATAAATCTCTGCACAACAAGCTGTGCAGCATCCGGATGATCGGGATCCTGTCTAACCCGAATCACAGAAGTCGCGCGCAGTTCCGTGCTTCCGGGAGGTTGGTGATTGTGGAGTTCTTGCTTTTCTGACAACATCAAGTACTCCGTACTACACTCCATCTAGCGTATTTCTCGATGCGGCTTACTTAGATCGGGAGCCAACCCGCCCCTGTCCCCTGCAGGACCCATTCCATTCCGTGGACTCAGATTGCGTGTCCTCTATTATCGATCCTGCTTTGGACAACGCTACGCTACTTCGTAGCTTGGTAGCACCCATCTTTGACATGCTGGAGGTGAGCAGGCGTCGACGGCTAGTGCAAGAAATGTTTTGAAACATTTCACAGTTGGCCCAAGCATGGATCCTCCGCACTACTAATATTAGATCCAGCTTGGTGGTTGAGATGTAACGACTCTTGAGTGGTCAAGGTATATTGAAGGACACTTGGCGTTGGGAAGCCAGCAGGCCACAAGATAATTGAGCCCATTTCGGGACCAGGATTCCAAGCTTGATCTCAATTGAATTTTACGAAGTACTTTCCACAGGTGCTGAAAAGATTGATACGATAAATTTATGGCGCCACATGAAGCGGATAATAGCATTGTTTCCTCGATTAACCATGGCAAAAGACTGGCGCCGTGGGGATCGACGTCGCAAGGGCTTCAGGGCAGGGGGCATCCCGAGGGAGCTAGGACTGGATAATGGGATCGAGAGTGGACCGGGCAAGTCACCAGTCGTCGGCACTGGACATGATACAACTCCATTCCTCGTCTTCTTGGAGCAATAGAGACTTTCGTTTCGAAAATGGAGATGCCACTGAACCCCACTTAAGCCCTTGTTCGGTTGTGGCTATGTTTCGCGGGGGGATCCAACTGTGGAAACCGTTGCTCTTAGAAGACATCGCCAGTCTGAGTCCTGGAAGGCCAGAAACATCAATAAAACCCAACGTTCAGTGTTGTACAACTGGCTTCAACTGGCTTCAAGGAGCCTCTTCTGTGTAATCGTCACTGGGAAAAAAAATTATTCAATACCAAGTTTCTCTGGGGAAGGAGTCATGGATTTGATGCAGGAATCAATACGATATCCTTCGTACCAATACTAACGGAGTCACCGGGCTGGGAAACGGACTTCTACAGCCGGATGTGTCCGTCCTCAATACAAACATTAGCGTTTGATACTGAGTTTAGTCGCCGATTTCGTGTTCCTGGTGTCTGAATCCACTAAATTTAGAGCCAAAATAGAACCTGCTGCGCTGAAAAGGTACAATCGGACAGCCTAGACAAGTACTTGAGGGAGGCTCCCGAGTACCCTAACCTCAATCTCCTTCCAAACGCTTCAGAAATTGTACTTCCCCCAGCATGGGCCTGACTCTGAAACTCGAAGTATCAAAGGCTTCGTAATCATATTGGAGGGTACATTCGTCCCAGCAGAAGCCGTCGAGAAAGATGAACTCCAGTTCAAGACACATGCTCCCCAATAATTGTTAGTATCTGAAAAGGCAGGTAACACAGGAGGGTACCAATAACATTGTGCTTAGAGGAGAGTCTTGCTTGCGACGCAGAGCGCACTATTCGCACACACTACACACATACTTGCCCCTTATGTCCTAGTTATGCAGGGTGACAGGTCCAGACATGCAATAATACGGTGGGATGGTACACAACTATGTACACAACTATGTACACAACTATGTACACATCAAAAGCAACTGTGCAGGGACCCTTAAGTACCCTCCCCTTTCCTGTAAGTATTTGTGTACCTTGTTTCTAGTTATCCAGTTACCTGACCGTAACTGACCCTTTTTATCCACGAAACAGAGACCCTGCCACTCCCCTTCGCAAAATCGCCAGCGCACCTCGTCCTTCGTTCTCCAAAGGCCACATCCAAATCTCGAGTCCCCTCGCTAAACAGCACAACGCTCTTTCCACGCCCTCCGAATAGACCGCGATTCTCTACAGACGGTCCCCAAACCCAGAGGAATCAATCCGATGCATTAACATTAGCAGGCAATCCTGTCTAGCGACCCCTCCCTCCTCTCTACTTCCTCCATCCTCCGCCCAGTCGCCTCGCCCGGCGCGAGCCTGCCCAACTCCTCTCTCCACCGATTTGTGCGCAAGCCATATAGATCAATTTTTTCCTTGAAAGATCTTATATCGACCTCGCCCTAAAGGCTACTACGGTCTTCCATCCGTCGTTTTGAACTCTCGATTGCAGCGCCGCCGGTTCGCCCAAGATGATGCTCGAGGAGAAGTATGTAGCCTCGATCGATGCGGTTTCCCGGATGGACACCCTCTTTTTCGCACTGCTGAGTCTGTCCTGGATGGGCGTTTGCTGATTGGCATCTTGAATACAGATATATCGGCCTCGGGTTGGCCATGACCTCGAGTCTGGCGATTGGTATGTATGCCCCATTCCTTATGCTGCTGCCTGCGCTAATCCTGGTCCTACCTAGGCACGAGCTTTGTTATCACGAAAAAGGTACACACACAACACCACCCGCACGAATATGATATAGCTCTGCGATTCCCTGCGTCCTCGCAATGCGGTTTTCGATATTAACATGATTATTATAGGGTTTACAAGATGCCGAGAAGCGACATGGATTTGAAGGCGAAGGCTTCGTATACCTTCGAAGCCCCATCTGGTGGGCGGGCATTGGAACTTGTGAGTGCTTGCGATATCGTTTTGTTTGGTTACCGCTAGGTAGCCTGCTGACCGTCCCTCTCTCCTCCTCTAGTGGGTATTGGTGAAGTGTGCAACTTCGCCGCCTATGCCTTTGCGCCGGCCATCCTCGTCACACCTCTAGGTGCCCTGAGTGTCCTCATCGGGGCTGTTCTTGGTTCTTACTTCTTGAAGGAAGAGCTTGGTATTCTGGGCAAACTCGGCAGCGCAATATGTCTCATTGGCACCGTTATCATTGTTCTCCATGCCCCTCCAGATGAAGAAATCGAAACCATCGACCAGATCCTGCATTACGCTATCCAACCAGGTATGCACGTCCTAAGTGTCTTTGGTGCTTCCTAGCTACTCCTTTGCTGGGTGGAAGCTAACGCTGCGCTCGCCCCTAGGGTTCCTACTTTATGCGATTGCCGTGGCCGTATACTCGATCGTCATGATATACAAGGTTGCCCCCGTCCATGGAAAGAAGAACGCGCTCATTTTCCTGTCCATCTGCTCCACGGTTGGCTCTGTCTCGGTCATGGCTGTCAAGGCTTTCGGCATTGCCCTGAAGCTCACGCTTGCCGGAAACAACCAATTCTCGCATCCGTCCACTTATGTTTTCTTGCTCTTGACCATTGTTTGCATCGTCACCCAGATGAACTACTTCAACAAGGCCCTTGCCTGCTTCCCCGCCAATATGTATGTGTCTCTGCCATCTAGCTAGCGATAGCCCCGAATTCTAACCCCCATCCGAATCTAGCGTCAACCCTCTCTACTATGTCACGTTCACCACCGCTACGCTCTGCGCGTCATTCATCCTCTTCGGCGGCTTCAACACGACCGACACCGTGACTATCATATCGCTTCTCAGCGGGTTCCTCGTCACCTTCGCCGGTGTCTACCTATTGAATCTCTCTCGCGGCGACCCCAATGGCCACAAGCTAATCTCCGGGCGTCCTAGCATGGACGTCTCCGGTACTGATATGATCTCGAGCATCCAGACTCGCCTGAGTATGCAATCTAGGAGAAGCCTCGACCCCCACCGCCGCCTCAGTGTGAGCAGTCAGCATGGTGACCGAGAAGGTCTCATGAGGGGTTATGACGAGGAATCTGGTGCCTTCGGCCTCACCGACCTAGCGGAAGAGAGCGATGACGACGGCATCGGCAGGCCTAACGGATCCACAAATGGCAACAAGAGGACATACGGTGACTCGATAGAGCTGCAAGAACGCAAGTCCGACTCATAACATCTGCTGGATGTTCTCCCACCGTGTACGAAATATCTTAACGCATCTTGTACAATTTCTTTTGGAGCGACGATTTCTTTTTCTCTCTTTACCCGTCAGACCTTTTCTCGGTTTCGCACGGACAGGCTTGGGAGTTCCCATTTCTCCCTTGAACTTGATCCTAGCTCCCCTCGATTTATGCACCACCTTCCAGCAACAGTGGTTACCAACCTATTTTTCTTTCTGACGAAACGTATTCGAGATGACATGTCTACCGATGCCGGCATACCGAAAGCACGAATGAGGTGCTTTCTGTTTTTCTTTCTTCTCTCTTTGCACTTTTGGGATGGGTTTGGCGACGGAGGTAATTTGGGCGGCATACAAGGATACCAGGGGAGGGAAGCCTTTGTTTCCCCTTGGCTATACGCAATGGCAGCATGAGAACTGGAGACATGGCATATCCGACCTCTCCTCTCAGCCTTCGTATCTTCCCCAAAGACTCAGGGGACGATGACAGTAGAGGTCATGCGCAAGCCACGGCATCTATATATACATATCACGGCACCAAACATTATGGCTTGACAGGCGAACTTGGGGGGGTTGGCGGTTGGCATTTGGCGTTTAAAGGAGCTAAGATACAGGGAAAGCAGCTACGGGGAAGGGATGCCCTGCTTAGAGTGGATGGCCTTCCCTGGTTTTTTGGTCATTTTCTTCTCCTTTTCTTTTTGATATTTCCTGATTCTTGCGTGCAAAAGGAAGCGTTTTTCTTATTACTACCCTGCCTTTTGGAGTTTGGTTCCCGCTGGGGTTTCGTATGATCCCCCTTCTCCTGCACTGAGTCTGCATCTGTTGTGTACACTAGCGTTTGTGGTTCTCAAACCGTTTGGGTTCAAGATGGATTGTGTACGATTAGCAAACAAGTAGGGCAGGGCGAGGATTGAGGTTGGAAGAGAGACAAGCTAAACTCCGCACGAATTGGTAAAGTTTTGCAGGCTGCTGCATTTCGTGTTCCGCATTCAAGTCGTGGAATACCTCAGTACGCCCGTTCGCACATCAAATATCGCGAAGGGGGCCGAGCAGGTGATACATCCCAACGCCCTATTTTTCCCGTAACGCCTCAACGCATAGCATGGCAATGATTCGACGAAACACATATACCGGGAATCACTTTTTGTTCAAGCCGAGAAGCTCAGCTCTTCTTTGCTATCTCGAGTGTATGGTTTTTTTTGTTTGTGTCTCATTACACACCAAAGAAAAACGTTCCATTTCCCCTTCCTTCTCCGAGATGCAATGATGGTGGACGTGTAAATAAAAAAAGAACAATGTCACTTGAGACGCCGTTGTACGAAAGCACCAAAGTAGACCGGGTCTGGCAATTTCTTTTTCCGAACCCAACCCTTTTTCCATTCAGTTCTTGGTCATCAAATCAATACCATCTTAAAACCAGCCGTCAAACAAACTTTACCAACCTCCTCCCAAGCCCCACTCATCATCAGCGGGATTAGGTTGCTCGTAGTTGGGCTGCTCGCCATAGCCGAGCTGCTGGCCGTAGTGGTGGAGCTGCTCACCGTAGCCAGGCTGCTCGCCATAGTTGGCACCGTCAGGAACAAACATGACGTACTGCTGCTGATTGTAGTAATCAACAGGAACAGGCTGCTGATAATAAGCACCGCCCTCGACAATAGGAAGGGCAACGGGAGGAGCGCTGAGAGCAGGTTCGGCGGTGGCCGGGGGATGGCTCTCCTCAGCTGGGCCATTCTATTGCTCAGCCGCAGGAGCCTCCTCAGCCTCCTCCGCCGCCCTCTGCGCCTCCTGGGCAGCCGCGAGCTGGGCAGCCTTCGCGCCGTAGTCGATGGACGCGGGCTGAAGGATAGGCTGCTCCTCCTTGGGGTCGATGATGGTGACGGTATCAGGAAGAGTCTTCTGGGGGCCGCTCTTGCCCTCGGGATCGGAGCCCCTCATGATCTTGACCTTAATACCAAGGACACCCTGTCGGAGAAGGACGTGGCGGGTAGCGCTGTCAATGAAGTCGAGCGCGGGCTGACCGGAGTGGATCATGAAGCCGTCGGTGAACTTCATGGACTTGGCACGAGCAGCGCGGAGCTTACCCGAGACGACAACCTCACAACCCTTGGCACCAGACTCCATGATGAAGCGGAGGACACCATAGCAGGCACGGCGGACGGCGAGACCGTTGAGAAGCTTGTATCGGAGGGACTCGCACTGAGCGACGGCGGAAAGACCACGGTTCTGGACCTTGGCGGCGTAGAGGGAGACGGAGTTCTCGGGGAACTTGAATCGCTTCTGGATGAGGGAGGTGAGCTCGCGGATGCGGCGGCCCTGCTCACCGAGAACCTCCTGAGTGTGGGTAGCTCGGATGATGATGTCGGTGACGGTGGGTGTGACGCGGACTTCGACGCCGGAGTAGCCCTCCTCGGCAAGCTCACGCTGGAAGAACTCGTTGAGCTCGGCGTAGAAGACGCCGTCAGCGACGAACTTCCTGCGCTTGGAACTGTAATACGGAAAAACATCCACAGTCAGTAAATGCCATAAATGTGAACAAACCATAATTGAAGGGCTAGGCTCTCGAGAAGACCAGAGGGACCCAAAATTCTGGCCTTCCCGTCCTCCCAATTCGCGCAATGGCCTCGGTCGGGATCGATCATGAAGTATATATCCGCGGTGAGGGGATGGAGGGGTAGAGAGCAGGAGAATCACTCACATTTGCGTTCCTGGGACGGGAGACATCTTGGGCTGTATGAGGTGTCGGCGTCTCGCTTGGTATGCGTGGACTGTGGGATGGAGGGAGGAGGATTGTCGAAGAGAAAAATCTAGGAATTGGAGAGATGCCAGCACAAGATGTCAGTGGTTGATTTTCGGCGGCGTCAGGAATAGTGGACTGGGGGCTCTTGCAGACCGTCGCTTCAAAGGTGACCTCCAATTTCTGGTGTGGGCGGAAAATCAGTGAAAGCCCTAACACTGAATTTTTGAGAGGTTGTGGTCTGTGCACTCGCGTCGAGTACGTACCTCAGTACTCTGTCCAAAACTGGACCTTGGGACTGTGGGGTGAGAAAGGGGTTGTTTAAGCGAGAATACCCCGAAAGGAGGTTTGTCACATGTCATCTGATTGGGCGCTCCTTCCAAAGCTTGGGAGAAGCAGCAGGACAAGGCAAGAGGGGCATCCATCTTCGGAAGGACCTCCCGGATCGTGGGGCTCTCTTACTGGGAGAGAACATGACAACAGTCACAAGCTGCTGGAGCTGCTAGACTCACCTCTCCTTGGCTGCGCAACAGGACAAACTCTAGCTTCTTGCATCAGGTCTTGTTCCAGTGATAATGAAATCACTTTAGCCCTTATGGTTACTTATTTTCTTCATGCCTGACCTCACCTTAAATAATCCTCTCTCCTACAACATCTTCCTCCTGTGACCACCAGCAACGTCGACATCATCTCCCCTCTTCCCTTCCACATACCTCCCTCCCCCTTGGCTCCAACACAATTCATTCTCTCGATTCCTTTGATCAGCCACTTGTCTCTGACAACATCGCCACTAACGACGAATGACATATACTCTATGAATGTAGAGCCTCTATTATATTCTTCCTAACCAAACACAGTAGCCTCATCTCCACAATGGAAGTGAGGAAGGTGAGAATAGCAGCCCGAAGACCTTTTCTGTACCTTGTATTCAGTAATCCACCAGATCTCTAACCTCCCAAATTGTTTAGGTGTTTGACAATGTCCAAGGCATCAATGGCGGCCTCACATCCACTGGAACCCTACGCCTAACCGATTTCCACCTTGTTTTCTGTTCTCCTGCCCCGAATAGCCAGCAATCGAAAGATGGCGCGCCGCCCAAAATTCGCGAGTCCTGGATTACCTATCCTATGCTCTGCTATTGCGCCTTCCGTCCGACCCCTCCGTCGTCTGGCATCCCATCGTCGATCAGGATAAGGTGCCGCGACTTCACCTTTGTCACATTCAACTTCCAGGACGATAAGTTGGCGCGGGCGGCTTTCGACTTTATACGTGCCCGCACATGCAGGCTCGGCACTGTCGAGAAGCTCTACGCTTTTAGCCATATGCCCCTGAAGCCTGAGCTGGGCATTAATGGTTGGGAATTGTACGATGCTAGGGCCGAGTTTCGGCGCCAGGGAATTAGCGAGAAGTCGACGGACAAAGGCTGGAGAATCTCAACGATCAATCAGGATTACAAGTTTTGCGATACCTATCCAGGCTTGCTTGTAGTGCCTTCCTCGATATCGGATCTTACTCTGAAGTATGCCAAGGATTTCCGGTCGAGGAATCGCATCCCAGCGTTGTCCTATCTACACCCCGTAAACGGCTGCACCATTCTTCGAAGCTCCCAGCCCCAAGCTGGCATAACCCGCAAAACCAACCCCCAGGACGAGAAGCTAGTATGCGCCGCATTTTCTTCCAACATGCGAAGCGGTATGATCGGCGACCTTGCGCGACCTAAGCTGGCTAGCGAGCCGAGCAGCCAGTCCGAGACCCCTCCAGACTCCAGCGTCTCCGATGTTAGCTTACAGTCCGACATCCCGGAGATGTATGATTCCAAGGGGAAGCGTCTGATTTACGGTGCACAGCAGAGTAATTTAATTGTCGACGCACGACCTACAATTAACGCCATATTCAACCAAATGCAGGGTTATGGCTCTGAGAACATGGAAGGATACAAGAATACCCAAAAGGTATTTCTTAATATTGATAACATTCATGTCATGAGGTCCTCTCTCAACCAAGTCATCGAGGCAATCAAAGACGCCGACATCTCAGCGCTTCCACCTAACCGAGATCTCCTCGCGAAGAGCGGGTGGATCAAACACATCTTCCATGTCTTGTCAGGAGCTATACAAATAGCCAAGCAGGTCGGAATCAACCATTCGCACGTTTTGATCCACTGTTCCGATGGATGGGATCGCACAAGCCAACTGAGCGCTCTGGCCCAAATTATGCTTGATCCTTACTACCGCACCCTCGAGGGCTTCATGGTCCTTGTCGAGAAGGACTGGCTGTCGTTCGGTCATATGTTTAGACTTCGTTCTGGACATCTAAACCATGACGACTGGTTTGTGGTGCAGAAGGACGCGCTAGCTGGGTCGACCGTGCAGCCAGGCGAAAGCGATGGCAGAGGCGATGCTCTACAGAACGCCTTGGACGGCGCTCGGCGGCTATTTGGGCAGGCTAAAACCGACCCGCAGCTAGAAGCCATGACCGAGACTGCCCCAGGAGAGGTAGTTGAGAGCGAGATTACAACTAAGAAGATGGTGAGCCCGGTTTTCCACCAGTTCCTGGATTGCGCGTACCAGATGCAGCGACAATTCCCCGATCGATTCGAGTTCAACGAACGGTTCTTGAGACGACTCCTTTACCACCTCTATTCATGTCAGTATGGAACATTCCTCTATAACTCAGAGAAGCAGCGACATGACGCCAAGGTATTCACGAGAACGTCATCCGTTTGGGACTACTTTTTGTCCCGTAGGGTTGAATTTATCAATCCCAACTTCGAACCTGTTATCGACGACCATGTCAAGGGACGTGAGCGTTTGCTATTCCCAGATATCAAAGAAATTCGATGGTGGCATCAAGTCTTCAACCGCAGCGATGAGGAGATGAATGCCTCATTGGATGCCATGGCAGCAATGGAGAGCGGCCGTGAGACAATGATGGCCGGCCTTGAGGTGCCCACCTCCACGATTCAAAGCAATAGCCAGCCGACGACCCCGCTGAGGTCTCTGAGCCCCATGCCGCCCACTACCTTGACCACCAGCCAATCCGCCCTTGACTCCGTCGATCCGGCTAAAGATTCTCTCACCCCCGAAGCGGCCGTGCCTGCACTTCACCGGAGTGCCAGTGCGGATGCTAATTCGGGTGCCTTTTCTACTATTCGCGATGGCCTAGCCGGCCTCAGACTCCTTAATCCATTGGGAAGAGCCGGCGAGGCGTCCAACGCCGCAGCCTCTGTTCATCGAGAGCAAGAAATGCGAGAGATGACGTAGGGGGTCATGTTTCCAAATGAGGCGCCATATGAATATTTCGAGACGGAGAGAACGGTCCGTCCCAGGTCGCGCGACGATGAGTTGAGCTTTAACGATGCCGTAGTTATCGATCCTTCCGAAGTCCCAGATGACGCTTATCCGGATGAGGATCTATCGTACTGGATTTTGGATCTGAGCACCTGTACCATCATCGGAAGCAGTGATGAGAAAGTGCCCAGTCATAGTGTCGCATGCACGCCCCTGGTTCGACCAGATCCCGAGAGAACGGAGAGATCTTTCGCTCGAGACACGAGTGGAGTTGCGAGAGAGGGATAGCCGGTGTGTTTCTGTTTTCCATTTTGCATAGCGAGCGGTCTGGAAGCGGTCAAGGAGCATACACATACCTTTCTTTTTATTAGCAAACCGGTTATCAACGTAACCGGTCTTCTTGTTTTCAAGGGGGGAACATAAGGGCACCCTCCTCGATCAAAGGGGGATTTGCGTACACGTCGAAGGAAAGGGGTTGTTTTACAAGGGAAAAGGAGAGCGTTCATGTATTGAGCGAGACCACGGATTACGCATTTTAGAATGCAAGGTCACCCTCGGTTTTTGTCGTTTTCTGCTACGCAAATAAAATGTATCACTTTTTTCCTCCAAGTTCTTTTTTGCTCTTCTCAGCAAGTGAATCAAGCAGGAAGGAGTCTACGCTCGCAGTTCATCTATCTCGCTTTTTGACTATGTGTATCCATATCCCCCTTGTTTTCGCCTCCCTAATAAACAACGCCCACTCCCCAGATCATTTCCATCACGATCATGGCTCTGATTACAAGAACTCCTCAAGGTTGATTTCGAGAGTGCTGACAGGGTATCTAAATAGGTTCGTTAGTATACGGCAATGTGACCAACCAGACGTGTGGTTGGAAAAGGGGGAGAGAGAAAATGGATGATCTCACCTTAGCTCAAACTTCTCTAGTACCGTAGGGTGAAGAATGCCCAACTCGCCAATTCGCTTCACGACGCCATCGACGCGAAGGAAGACAGCCGCACCGCGACCAGGGAAGAAAGTATCGTCATGGATCTCCTCAATCCAGTATCCATCAGGCTTCCCGGAACCGCTAGCGGCCTGGAGACTGGAGCCAACCTTGCTGGTGAGTCCCTCCTCGTGGGTGACGAAGGCGGTCCTGAGCATGGAGAGGACGCGGTCGAGGAGTCCGTGGACCATTTCGAAACCGCTCGTCTTTCCGTACCACGCGGCGGCGAAGTGACGCTCGTTCCGGGCCTTACGCTCAAGAGCCTCATCCTTGAAGACGACGTCAGCGACCTCGAAGACCTTGAGGGGCACGGCGTGGGCCGTGTTCTCACGGATAGTCTTGAGGATGCCGGGGAGGAGGGAAGTGCGGACGACCTGGTACTCGGCGGATTTGGGGTTCGCGAGGCGGACAGCTGTGTTTCCGTCGTCCTTGCGGTTGAGCCAGGCGAAGTTCTCGTCGTGGCTACAGAGGATGAGGGGCATGACCTCGCTCCAGCCGGCCATGGCGGCTTCGTTGCGGATAATGTCGCTGAGCTTGTTGATCATGAGGGGAGCACCGATGGTGGCGCTCTTGTTGGGGCTGGAGCGTGGGAGGTTGTTATAACCGTAGCAGATGGCGAGATCTTCCATGACATCGCAGGCGTGCAGTACGTCGGTTCGCGTCGGAGGGATAGAGACCTCGATGAGGTTCTTGTCCTTGGGGGAGGGCTTCGAGACGTAGGCCATCTTGTCAAGGAGCTTGCAGAGGCGCTCGGGGGACTCGCCGAGGCCGGTGCAGCCGTTGAGGTAGTCGACCTCGACTTCTGTTGTGCGGTGGTCGAGGTTGGGCGTCACGCGCGTTTGGCCGTTGTGGTCCGATACGATCTTGACGGGGGAGACGGTGAAGCGGTCGCCGCAGTATATGGAGAACATGGTAACCATGGTCTTGATTACAATATCGAGCTTCGTGGCGTCTGTGGCGGTGACTTCTATCAAGACATTCTTGGTATCGAGGGTGATCTTGGAGTGGTCACTGTTGATGATGGGAGGAAGAGAGAGGACGGTTCGGCTGGCGTCGTAGATGACTGGATATACGGGCGAATCGCGAATAATGTGAAGATAGCGACCAAGGTGCTTGTCCTTGTCGTAGAACTCCATCAACTCCCTTCCGTTCATCTTCTTAGTCTGATTAAGGGGCACGAAGTTGATCTCCTCCGGCGCGAGGGCCTCGTAGGTGAAGGGACCTTGTACGGTGTCGAGATCGTGGGTACCGATAGATACCAGAGTCCTCTGCCGCGCCAGGTTCTGGTGAAGTTTATCTTGTAGAGAAATGAACGAGTTGTATCGGTCTTGGTCGAAGGTGACGTTGCGCAGAATAGCAGCAGCGACTAGCGGCCTTATCTTGGTGGTATCTTGAGCGACCGTGATGGTCTCGACCTTCTCATTACTGAATTCCAGCACCCTGAAATCCGGAGGAGGCATGGTGCCACGGAAGATGTTGAGCATGAGGGCAATGCCCTCGAAGCAGAGCATGTCATAGCGGTTGGCGGGGATCTCGATCTTCAGCTCGGGCGGGACCTGCTTGCCGTCCACGATGGGGCGGTCGGAGTCTTCGGTATCTTCGTCGAGCTCGATACCGAATTCGAAGCAGAGGTCCTCGAATTCCTCGGTCGTGAATCTAGACGTGGCGCGGAGAGCGCATAGAGGTCAGTTTTTTTTTCTGCCGGAGGGCCTTACATGGTGGGATGGAGGGGCTATGGAAGGAGGGGGAATTCTCCAAGACTGCGCCCAACGAACGCACTTTTGACCAAGGGCTTCGTAAAGCTTGTATTTGTCTACCGTGATGGTCGGCATGTTGTCTAGAATTATCGATATCAAGAAGTGTTTTTGCAAAGGTTCTCGAGGTGCAATGGGGCGCTATCGTCAAGAGCGCTGGGTGTTTCCCTCTTGATAATCGACAATCGCTGAGTCAAGGTGCTTTCTGAAGCAACGTTTTGGGACAATAAGTCAGAGTCACAGAATTCTGTACCTGGTCAATGCGCGGCCGGAGCGTCAAGGTGAAACTCGAAACCCTTGCCGGCTGGCAGCCTTGGCAACACCCCGCGGCAGCTCCTGTGGTTCTGATCTGCCCCTCGCCTCATGTTGGGTCTCGCAGTCCTCTCTATAATTCCACGTCTAAAACATAATTAACCCAACGTCAAGCAAATGCGAATCTATTGCCAACCAGGTCTTCGAAGAGAGTGTAAGGGCCAAAGAAATCTCCAAAGGAGGCCCTCAGCTACATCAACCTGTTTGGTATTCAACCCATCGAAACAGCGATCCAGTGTTGGCAGCAGCCTGGGCTCATGAGCTCATTGTGATAGAACAATTAGAGTTTGTAATGCTACTGGCCTGAAAACCAGTTGGCACTCTTCCAGCACTTCGTATCGACATTTTCTGATGTTAGTGAAGACGCGGCTCCGACTCCAGTGGTATGACGAACAGCTGGGCTGGTGCTAGTTGTTCAGGTCTCTTGGCTTGTGTTACTACATGTTACTGGGTGTTACTGAGTAAAAGGGCAAGCTTCAATGGCCCGAGGTGCCGTTCTACGCCCTAATCTAATTAGGCATTGGGTGGTGTTTCAATAGGTCAATACAGGCGAGCTCCCATGCGAAGTACAAATTAGGTCCTCACAGGCCATTTCAGGTACTTCGAGAAGTGGCCCGGTACCTCAGCTAGTGAGCGACTTCTTGAGCTCAAAGCTAGCTGACCTTGATTTGCTGATTGGTACAAGCAGAAAGGGTGTGTAGAAATGTAGAGTATTATCGGGTAGCACCTGACGTAACGAATAGTACAAGCACATTGAAATTAATGGTGACATATACATGCAACCGTAGTGAATTGTAGTGTACTAGCGTCACTGGGGACACCGACCCGTTGATCAGATTGTTGATTGATCCCAGCCCAGCCCGGTCCAGCCCAGCCCAGGAGGAACAGGAGCAAGACCAAACCAGGCCCTGCATCGTCCTTGGATTATAGTCTAATCAAATCAATCTCTTCACAACAGCAATACATTCCCACTTCCCCTTTCATCCAAAGTGACAACAACCATCCTGACGATCTGCATCCACGCCGCCAGCTTTAAAATTCCACCGCCAGCAACCAAACAGAATAACCCCTCCTTCCTGGACAGCCGACTCAGTTTGGCGGCATTCTATATAGTCATCTCCAATCCTGTTCCTGTTTGCCGCGTGAACCCCACCCCAAAACAAAGGGTTAAGCCCAACTGGTCGTCTGGTCCTGAGCAGGTCGTCGGCACGCGATAGACGGCTAACCCACCAAGCCTTCCCACCTCCCACCTCCTGTCTTCCGCCTACCTACCTTGTACCTGCAAACTCCCCACCGCACCCCGTCGAATCGACCACTAGACGCGCATCGACAAGCCGAGCTCGCCATGGCGGACGCGCAGAATCCCAACGACGAGCTTTACCCCATCGCGGTGTTGATGGATGAGTTGAAGGTACCGCCCGCCAATTGCAATTCTTCGTCTCCTCGCAAGGCAGCCTCACTAGCCTTCTCTGTCTCGCCCCTCACTCTCCCAACCCCGCCTAACCTCGTGTTTCTCTCCCCTCTGCTCGCCGACCTCGAACGATCTGGATGTGAGAGTGCGCGCAGCGAAAGCCCTTGGCTAACAGTTTAATTCTTCAGCATGACGACGTCCTGCTTCGACTCAACGCCATCCACCGCCTCTCCACCATCGCCCTTGCCCTCGGGCCCGAACGTACTCGCGAGGAGCTCATTCCATTCCTTGACGGTTAGTCGCGATTGTCCTCATCGGATATATCCCTCTCTTTTCCACTTCACGCAGCTGCCATTTCTGCTCGGCATGTGTTACGGACTTCTCCTCTAACGCTGCCTTAATTTTCTAGAATCTGTCGACGATGAGGACGAAGTCCTAGTTGCTCTGAGCGAGGAGCTCGGCGGATTTATCGAATACGTTGGAGGACCTCAGTACGGCCATGTCCTTCTGTCTCCCTTAGAAAATCTTGCTTCTATCGAGGAACCCGTCGTCCGAGACAAGGTACGAGTTTCCCCTTTTCCTTGCAACCATGCACATCAATTCCGTTATTCGCTTGTGAATCTCCTCTCTCTGTTCTTAGGTAGCTCATTAAATTTATTTGTAAATCTAGGCCGTCGAGTCACTCAACAAGATCTGCAATGATCTTTCCTCCGAACAGATCGAGGAATACTTCATTCCCCTCACCATCCGACTGTCAAAAGCCGACTGGTTCACCTCAAAGGTGTCCGGTTGCGGCCTTTACGCCGCGCCCTACAAAAAGGTCTCGCCGCCCGTCCAAGAGCAACTTCGCCAGCAGTTTGGCCATCTAGTCCACGACGAAACCCCAATGGTCCGCCGTCAAGCCGCGACGAACCTTGCCAAGTTCGTAAAGGAGATGCCTGCGTCTGTGGTTGTCGAAGAAATGATACCCTTGTTCCAACACCTTGCCCAAGACGAGCAGGATAGCGTCCGGCTATTGACTGTTGAAGTCCTCATTTCCATTGCCGAAGTCGTGCCCAAGGAGCAACAGGCGAGCCATGGCGTGTTGCTCACATCTCTACGAAATCTGATAGAAGATAAGGCTTGGCGCGTTCGGTATATGGTTGCAGATAGATTCGAGAAGGTAGGTTTCACGTCCGGCCCCTGCAAACCCCCTCTACGCACTACTCTCGCTCGCAGCCACCTCCGCACATTTTGGCCATGTTGATCTGTAGACTGACTGTATCGAATAGATTGCAAAGGCGGTTGATGAGGAGGTCGTCGCCAGGGATCTCGTCCCGGCCTTTGTGAAGCTGCTCAAGGATAATGAAGCGGAAGTGCGGACAGCTATCGCGGGCCAGATCCCTGGTTTCTGCGCCTTGGTCGACCGTTCGGTTCTCCTCGATACCATTATGGGTAGCATCGAGGGCCTTGTTAGCGATACCTCACAACATGTCAGGGCCGCCCTCGGCACGCAGATCAGCGGTTTGGCGCCGATTCTGGGCAAGGACGCGTAAGGCTACATCATACCTTTACTTCTTATCTAACTAGGCCGTATGCTGATTGTCTCTTTTTAGAACTATTGAGCACCTCCTGCCCATGTTCCTTTCCATGCTCAAGGACGAGTTCCCCGACGTCCGGCTTCACATCATCTCTAAGCTTGAGTTGGTCAACCAAGGTATAAACAGAGCACACAAGAGTTGGCGGGAAACACTGGCGCGCTAACAGTTTTATTTCATAGTCATCGGCATTGACCTCCTCTCGCAATCTCTACTCCCCGCTATTGTGCAATTGGCCGAGGACAAGCAATGGCGAGTGAGACTTGCCATCATCGAATATATTCCCTTGTTGGCAAGCCAACTCGGCGTCAACTTCTTTAACGAGAAGTTGAGCAACCTTTGCATGAGCTGGCTGGGCGATACCGTGTTCTCTATTCGTGAAGCTGCTACTGTCAACCTGAGGAAGCTTACGGAGGTCTTCGGCGTGGACTGGGCAAACGAGGCTATCATTCCCAAGGTGATGGCTATGGGCAATCACCCCAACTACCTCTATCGCATGACGACTTGCTTCGCGATATCGGTAAGTAGAGCAGACCCAGCATGATGCGCGCCACATCTTATGCCTATGGAGGCCTTTTTTTTTTCCCTCCCCCTTCTTGTCTTGCTAACGTCAATTTCAATTTCATAGACCCTATCGCCTGTTGTCACCATGGATGTCATTGCTAAGTCCATTCTGCCCATGCTTGACAAACTCGCCGAGGACGAGATTCCCAACATTCGCTTCAATGTCGCCAAGACATACGGCACCATCAGCGACATCCTACGCCGCCTACCCGACCAGGGTACCATCTACAGCTTGGAGAAGGCCGGAGCGAGCTTCCAGCCCTCGCCTCGCGGTCTGGAACTCATTCAACAACGCATTCTGCCCAATCTTGAAAAACTTCAAAAGGATAACGATGTAGATGTCTGCTACTTTGCGGTCACGGCAGCCCAGCGTGCGACGGGCCAGGGAGAGGGGGATCCGATGAATACGTCGCCATAGATGATGAAGACATGTTAATGAAGCAAAATCCCGAATCAAATATTCTCTATTTTTGTTTGTTCCTCCAACCTCTCTCTCTTGGAACTCGGCCCGCTTGGTCCTATATCGCCGTGTTAACATCCCCACCTACTATTCATTTTTATCTTTCTTGTTTTTGTTACCTTCGTCTAGAACGTTGACTTGGTGCCGGCCATTGAATGCGACTTGATGTTATGTGTCTTGCGATAGCTAGGTTCATTGCTGTTGAGTTGAAGGGTTGCATAACGGTGTGGGAAAGTTCTAGAAGATATAAGGCGGTTCCGAGCAGCGATTTGAGGACGGTTTCGGGGACGAGAGGAGAGAAAGATCACGACCGAGGATAAAATGGATGAGGAAAGAGAAAAGGGGGGCAAAAAAAGCAAGGTAGCGAGGTGCTGTAGCAAGGAGGGAATGGCGGTTGGGAGTGTCGTTTGAGCTAGGTAGGGTTCGTATAATGCGAAAAGCGAAAGGCTCGAGCTGGGATCCCGGAGCCACCCTCGTGTTGATGGAGCATGGCCGCCTTGTTTCCGTGTCCCTTTTGAGAATCCACTTTTTTTGTTTTATATTTTGGTTTTACTTTTTGTTTTTTATCCTCATTAAGAGGAACTACCCCCTCCTAAAGCACAAGGTACTAATCGTCTGCCCCTTCGCTCCCCCAAACACAAAAGCCCTATACTCAACCCTCCCCCACTCTTCAAACTCGCCCCCCGTCCCCTCGACGAACCAAGCCCTCAGCTCCCCCTCGGTCCAATTACAGCTTGTTACGATAAACAAGCCTCCGTGGGGCTTCACGAGCGCGGCTATCCTATCCTTGTACCCCTCGCAAATACGCCTCCCCTGCTCATCCTTCTCATCCGAGAGACAAATAGCATCGAAAGTACCCTTATCCAAAACGACGTCCCAACCCCCCCTCTGCTCCCCCGATAAAACGTCCTCCAGGTCCCCGCGGAGAAGATCCCACGTCTGGAACCGCGTAGCAGGTCCCCCTCCCTCCGCTCTTTCGGCCTCCTCGATGCGCCGCGCGAGAGAGATGCTGTTGGCGGAGTAATCGATCCCCAGCGCGGGACCGGACCACCCTTCCCTTCGGAGGGCGAAGAGAAGGCTTCCGTTGCCGCAGCCTAGGTCGAGAAGGGAGGTTGTTTCGGGGGAAAGGGCAGGGGAGATTGTGGGGAGGAAGTCGAGGAGTTTTTGCTCGGCGTCGGAGTCGTCGAACCAGACTGTGCCGGTGTCGGAGGGGTTGAGGGCGTGGTTGGTTAGTTCGGTGGAGTAGAGGGCGTCCCAGCTTTGAGTTCGTATGGGAGGAGTTAGTTGGTGAACGATGGCCTGTCTTTTTTTTTTTCTTCTGGGAAGGGGGGGAGGTAGGGATTTTTACTATTCTTTTGTGCCGAGCTTGGAGGGCTCGAGATGAGCGGGGTGAGAGGGCGGGTGGTCGGCCATTTGTAAGGGGAGGATTGGGGTCACTGCTGAACTTGAAGGGGATTTGATATGGGACAGGGTATTTGGTTTGTCGAGGACGTTGAGTGTTGGAGGAGGGGCGGCTTCCGACTTCTCTCAGCCTCGTTCCTCTGTTCAGCCTTGGAGAATCTTTTGGTGGGATGTTTTGGCGGGGTAATATACTGTATTATTTCCTAGATAACACTGTGGCGTGAAACTCTCCAGCAAACCGTACCTTCCTTCGATGATTATCGTGGCTTTTCATTCCCCCAGAAGCTTCATTTCAAAAAGAGATCAAAGACAATGCCGCCTCAATCCTAATAATAACAATTAAGTTCGTTGGTATCATTCCTCCATCGCTTCTATCTTCCGGTTTGACCCTGGCAAGTCATTCGACTACCGCACAGCACCAGTTTCGACCTCAATCTACCTCAGGATCCGTATGCGCTTCACAAGCAACCCCGCCAATTGACATGTCATTAAGCCCAGCTACCCCTCATCGGGGAAAAAAAAGGTCTCACACAAACTGCCCCCACTCTTATCTAAATGTAGACAGGTGTGAACCCAGAAACCCCTGAGACCACACCAGCAGGAAACACAATACCGACTCCTTGCCCCCTCGATTAAACAAGTATGAAACAACAACTAGTTCAACGGCGGTGTTTCGTTGCATCCACTGCCTTCATTTCATTTTCATACCAAAGAGACGTTATCAGATTGCCTACAGCTGGGGCCAAACAGAAATATCACATCCTCGCCCCCCCTCTCTTTCCGCCTATGTCCTCCCAAACCCCGAACTACTCTTTTGTTTCCCAAAGTACTTCATAAAGTCGAGACCTAAAACGGTCTACCGTAGTCAAGGTTATCCAAAGATACCCATCGTCGTAGATGTTATAAGCTGCTTCGAAGTCTTTAACCGAGAGTCCAGACGGGAGCCTTGATAAGCACCTGTCTGCCCCTGACTTCCAAGGCGACGAACCCTGCAAGCCGGACTCTGTTCGCATCCTTGGAGGGTCCTGTAGAGAGAAAGTAAAACAAGTCAGTTGCACGTTGTGGCGTATAGAAGGGATCCCCGTTGGCTGTGCCTGCAGAATACGTACCCGTTCGGCTCCTGTCCGCGTGACGATCCTTCGACGAAGGCTTCTCATTGGGATCACCACTATCGTCATCGTCCTCATCATCCGCAGCTTCTAGACCCTCCAGAGAAGGTAGGCCTTGCTTTTCGACCTCCATGAACGAAGGATCCAAGGGATCTCCAGGTAGCGGGTATCGAATAACCACATCACGGCTCTCCAGGGGAAGGTTCGCGGCGATGCCCACGGCCAACTCCATAATCATCGACGCGCTTCCATCGACGCCGGCCGGCGGCGGATCATTGAGGTACTGCATGAGCGTGCTCAGCAAGGTCGACGTGACCCTCCGGGTGAATTCGGCGCGGTGCTCGGCGCTATCCGACGAGTTGAGCTCCCTCGCGAGTCCATCCAGCGTAGCCATCCTCCAGCTGACGACCTTGGCCGTCAGCGCATCGTACTCCTCTTGGCTGTTCAGCGTGTACGAGTTGCGCCTGATATTCAGCTCGATCTCCTTCAGCTGCCGGCTCAGCACGGGATCCAAGCCGGGATGGAAACACCTGTTGAACACCTCCTCGACGATCCATCGCGTAATGACCGCTCTGCCCACCGCTGTCATTTCCTGCTTGCCAGTCTGGAGGGCATCCTGGCTGACGTAGCGGTCAAGCCAGCGAGGAACCATTTGCCAATCTTTGCGGATGTTGAAGGAAAGGTTGTTGATCGCGCCATTGAGCCTGTTGAATCGTGTCGCGTACTCGCTGTCGTCGAGGGCGGTTCGGGATTGAGATATCCTTTGGTTGGCGATGGCGTTCTGCAAGTGCTCGATCTGGCCCGTCATTTGCTCTATTTGCGCCTTGTTGTCGAAGTACAGCCGCTTGACATTCTTGTACTTGACCACTATGATAAGAATTTTGTTAGTCGAGAGGCGGGATCGATTACACAAGAGTTTACAGTAGCAGGGAAAGCAGCCGAACCGTCATTAGAGGTGACGGAGGGATATCAAAATCATAGGAAAAACATTTCGCAAAAGGATTGTAGGTCTAGTCAACGTACACAATTCTCTAAACGCCTTTTCGGGGTCTTCACGCTCGGGCTGGGGGCTATTGCGGCCCTGGTCGCCGGTAGAACCGTCGTAAGGCATTCTGTCTTGTCCGCCCGCACCTCTAAACGGCTGGTTTTGCTGTGCTCCCGCAGGTGGGGGAGGCATTACCTGGGCGTGTCTGTACGAGGGCGGAGGAGCACCAGGCTGCCCTCTGTCGACTTCTTGCGAACGGCGTGGTTGCTGCGTTCCGGAAGGGGGCGGTGCCATAGATTGGTCGTGGGCACCGTCTTGATGGGTTTCGGCTACCAGGGGCGGAAGGGGACTTTCCTGACCAGATTGGGAAGCGAAAGTGGCAGCTGGTGAGATCTGGGAAGACTGGAAGTGAGAAGAGGCCGGGGCTGTTTCGGCAATAGGAGACTCTCGCGACACCTGGGAACAGGTTTCGGGATTATGCTGAAGAGGGTTCGGAAGATGGCCGGTTTGCAGCTGGGGCAAGCCAGGCTGATACTGGACCTGGGGCGAAGAAGGATAGGAAAACTGCTGTTGCGGCTGCTGATGTTGGAGAGGGTCAATATTGCCCTGGACGTGCTGCTGGTTAGGATCCTGCTGCAGCTGGAACTGGGGAATAATGCCGGGGTGCTGGTGCGGCGGCAGCGAATGCTGTTGCTGAGGGTGGTGGTGGTGTTGCTGTGGTTGCAACTGGAATTCCTCGCCCGGATAGGGTGAGTGCGCTTCGAGGTCGGGATGGACCTGGCGAATAGTGGTGTTGAGGGGATTTGAAAGAGTCTTGATATGATGAGGGTGAATATCAGGACCACGAGCGACAAACTCCTCGTCGAGTTCCCCGACGCCAGCAAGAGGGGGAGGGGCCTGGCCGTGAAGGGGATGGGGCGAGTGATGTTGTTGCTGCCAATCGGTTGGCTGGTGCGGGTCTTGGTCGATAGAGAGCTGCGACACCTGCTGCGTCAGAGAGTAGCGGTAATTTGGCGTATTGCTAACCCGTTTCGACGGTCGGCGAGCA
>Ga0164243_10004292_pt1 | contig 22420 bp, 25 predicted proteins | sample OricompcompostOP_FD_108781 | JGI IMG/M metagenome (GOLD analysis project Ga0164243, IMG submission 108781) | Organic Plus compost microbial communities from Emeryville, California, USA - Original compost - Organic plus compost (OP) | ecosystem: Engineered > Solid waste > Mixed feedstock >...
CACCTGGCCATACTCACGGAATGTGAATTATTAAGGCAGGAGCAGAACGGCAGAGAAATTTACTATCATTTAAATCCTGAAAAAATGAAAGAGATCGCCGATTTCATTGAACCGTTCCGCAAACATTGGGACGATAAGTTCAACAAGCTGGAAGACATTATGCGTCAATACAAAACCAAAAAATCATAGCACATGGAAAGGAAAACCCAGGTACGCGCCGAAGACGGGAAACAGGAATTAACCATCACCCGCGAATTTGAACTGCCGGTGGACCTGCTGTTCAGGGCCTACGCCGAGCCGGAAATCATTGAACAATGGATGGGCACCAAAGTGGTGAGCTTCAGCGGTAAGCGGCATGGGCACTGGCAATACCAAACGTCCGACAAGGAAGGCAAGGTGGTATTCAGCGCCAACGGCACTTTTCACGCATTTGAAAAGGATACTAAAATTATCCGGACGTTCGAAATGGAAAACACGGGCTTCGGCGTACAGCTGGAATTCCTGCAGTTTGAACCGCTGACGGAAGATACCAGCAAGCTCACCGTGCATATCCTTTACGGCTCTCCTGCAGAGCGCGACCAGTTCCTGAAAATAGGCATGGATAAAGGTATGAATATGGCCCATAACCGCCTGCAACAAATCGTAGAAAAATTAAAATAAGCGTCATGTCCAAAAGAGATAAAATCATTTACTGGATCGCCACCATTTGGCTCTCCCTCGGGATGGTATCCACCGGCATTGTGCAACTCATGCACGTTCCTAAAGACACGGAAATGGTAACGGCCATGGGATACCCCGCCTACCTGCTCACCCTCATCGGCATCTGGAAGCTCCTCGGCGTAGTGGCCGTTTTGGCGCCGCGCTTTCCGCTGGTGAAGGAATGGGCCTACGCAGGATTTTTCTTCTGTATGTCCGGCGCCGTATATTCGCATATCGTATCAGGCCACGGCTTCAGCGATATCTGGCCGCCTATGCTGCTGCTGGCGCTGACCGTTATCTCCTGGTATTTCCGCCCGGCCAGCCGTAAGCTGGCTACCGTTAACGCATAAACGTAATACTATGAATCCTAAGGTAGACGCCTTCATCGACAGAGCCGATAAATGGCAGAAAGAATTTGAAACGCTCCGCAGCATCATGCTCGATTGCCCGCTTGAAGAGGAACTGAAGTGGGGCGTGCCCTGCTACGCTTACCACGGCAAGAACGTAGTGCTGATACATGGTTTTAAAGACTACTGCGCGATCCTGTTCCATAAAGGCAGCCTGATGGCTGATCCGGAAGGGGTGCTGATCCAGCAGACGGAAAACGTGCAGGCCGCCCGGCAGATGCGCTTTACCTCCCTCAAGGAAATAGTAAAGCTGAAAGCGGTCATAAAAGCCTATGTGTACGAGGCCATTGAAATTGAAAAAGCAGGGCTGGAAGTGAAGTTTAAGAAGGCAACGGAATATCCTGTGCCGGAGGAGTTTCAGCAGGAGCTGGATACCCGGCCCGGACTCAAAAAAGCTTTTGAAGCCCTGACCCCCGGCCGGCAACGCGGCTACCTGCTGTATTTTGCCGCTGCCAAACAGGCTAAAACCCGCGCCGCAAGAGTGGAGAAATACCTGGATCATATCCTGGCGGGCAAAGGCCTGGACGACTGACCTACAACGCCCTGTTTTGCAGCCGGTACTTATTGGGCGTCATCCCCGTCACCTTACTGAATACTTTCGAGAAATGCGGCAGGTTGTCAAACCCTACCTCTGCCGCAATCTCCGTATAGCCGGCATCGGTAGTCGCAATTAAATACTGCGCCCGCTCAATGCGTTTTTCATGGATATAGTGTAAAGGCCGCAGGCCCGTGAACTGCAGGAACTGCCGGGAAAAATAATCCTGGTTATGATTCACCCTGGCCGCCAGGAAGGCCACGGTGAGCGGCTCCCGCAGGTGCAGCTGGATGTAGCTGATCGTATCCATGATCCTGGAAGGGATCACATGCCCCGCGCCGCCGCCCTGCGCCTGCTGATCCACAAAGCGGGAGAGCAGCTGCAGGATGATGCCCTGCGTTTCCAGGTACACGGCATCGCTTTGCAGGTTGTTCAGCTCCTGGTACTCCCGGTAAAAAGCGTCCTTTTCATACACCCGCGGATTGTCCGACCGGTTGATGCCCCTGTTGGGATTGATTTGCAGGAGGCGCTTGAAATTGGCAATATCCGCCGCAGTAGCCACCCTTTTCATCAGCGTGCGCTTGTTGTAGAAGAGGGACAGGCCATCCGGCGCCTCCTCAAAAAACTGCAGGAAATACTGACTCAGGTAACTACTGCAATGCAGGTTGCACAAGGTGAAGCTGGGGATTAGGTATAGGTGGCCCGGCGTTAGCTTTATCCGCGCGCCTGGCCCGGAAATCGTGCCCTCGCCTTCGTCAATGTAATATATCCGGTAGTACGGACTGATCACATGTTTGTAGTTCCACCGCGTATCCAGGTGTACATGATCCACATGCAGCAACGAAAATGAATGTTTCAGGAGGCGTTTTCCCATGCCCATAAATCTACTGCATTCAGGTCGGATTTGTATAAAATAAAGTCTTAATTGTAATTGCGGCCGCCTCCCGGCTAACCTATTTTTGACGGGTTATTGATACTTATCTTATACAAATCAGCAATTTACATGCAGCTTCCGAAAGTCGTTTTTGGTACCAGCGCCCTGGGGAACCTCTACCTGGCGCTGTCGCAGGAGGAGAAGAATGCCATCGTGGGGGAGTGCCTGCGGTATGCGGACAAACCCGCGGTTTTTGACACGGCCGGGAAGTATGGCGCGGGCCTGGCCCTGGAAGCCCTAGGGGCGGCGCTCAGCCACTGGCAGGTACCGGCAGGGCAGGTGCTGATCAGCAACAAGCTGGGCTGGTATCGTGTACCCATGAAGGGTAGCGAGCCCACTTTTGAGCCCGGCGTCTGGAAGGACATCCGGCATGACGCGGAGCAACGCATCAGCTACGATGGCATCCTGCAATGCTTTGAACAGGGCAATGCGCTGCTGGGCAATTATCCGGCCCAACTGGTATCCGTACACGATCCGGACGAATACCTCGCCACTGCCGAAACGATAAAGGAGCGCGCAAAAAAGCTGGAAGATATTAAAGCCGCCTACCAGGCCCTGCAGGACCTCAAAGCCGCGGGCCGCGTACTGGCCATCGGCGTAGGCGCAAAAAACTGGGAGGTGATCCGCGAAATTACAGACCAGGTGCAGCTCGACTGGGTGATGATTGCCAACAGTATGACCCTGCATTCCCACCCGGCGGAGCTGGCGGCGTATATCCGTTCCCTGCAGGACCGGGGCATCGCGGTGATCAACTCCGCGGTGTTCAACGGCGGATTCCTGACCGGCGGGGATTTTTATAACTACAAGCCGGTGGACGGGAGCGAGGCCGCGCATGCGGAGCTGCTGCAGTGGCGCAGCGAGTTCTTTGCGGCCTGTAAACTACACAGCGTCAGCCCGGCGCATGCCTGCGTGCAGTTTGGGCTGCAGGTGCCCGGCGTGGCAGCGGTGGCCATGAGCACGAGTAAAGCCGCCAAGGTAAAAGATAACGTGGAGATGGTGAAAACGCCTATCCCGCCTGCATTCTGGGCCTACCTTAAAAGCAGGAAACTGATCAGTTAACCCCGGGACGTCACAAAAAAATTTGTCAGGACATATAACAATCCTGCGAAAATTTCTATTTTTGCGGATCAAAATCTATTTTTTGCATCACACACACGCACACAGGCAGCTCCCAATGCCTGGAATTCTATAACGGATAGTTCCGCTCGTCCGTCTTCACCGCAGTTGCTGCGGTGCTGTTAATCTATTGTCTTTTTTATTACAACCAATTCATTATGTTTTTCCTTGAAACGGAACGGCTAAAGCTGTTTCCTTTAACCCATGAGCTATTGCAGTTATGCGACCAAAACCGCCCGGAGATGGAGGCCCGGCTTGGATTATACCCCAATGAAATGAAGATCCGGGAAGAGTATGCGGTAGAGATCCGCGATGCCATGGAATACTTTTGGCTGCCGCAAACGGCCGCCCATCCTGACTGTTACCACTGGTACACCAACTGGGAAATAGTACTGACGGCGGCAAATATTTCCATCGGCGGCATCGGCTTTGCCGGCGCGCCGGACCCGAATGGGCTGGTAGAGATCGGGTTTATGCTGGACGAAAATTTCCACGGGCAGGGCTATGCGTCCGAGGCGCTGCATGCGATGCTCCGCTGGGCTTTTGCGTGCGGAGAGGTGCGGGCGGTGGTAGCGCGGACTTATGAGGATAATGCCGCCTGCCGCAAGCTGTTGCTGCGTGCGGGTTTTATCCCCAGCGGTGCGGACGGGCGGCTGCTGATGTACAAGATGTGCAGGTTCCCCTGAGGGCGGTAGTGGCGGGGAAAATGCATCTTATAACGTGTACGGATATATTAAAAAAAGATCTTGTCCCTGGCGCATACCCATTCCGGCGCATTGATGGGCACCAGGCAGGAGAGCATGTCGTAATAGGGAATGTCCGCGTACTTGCTGAAGTCCCCCGGTTCGTGGACGAAAAAGTCGGACCGGACCACGCCGCCATCCCCGTAACGCACCGGCACCGTGGCATCGTCCAGCCTGCATTTGGGGCAGATGGCGCGCCCGCTGCCACCCATGCTGATGCGGATAGGGAAGGAAATACGGATGGTTGCCGTATCGGCTGCCTTTTCCAGGTTGACCGTACCGATGTACCGTTGGCCAACTCCCAGTCCGCCTGTAAAAAGGTCCACTTCCGTTGGTATGCGTTTGCTGAGTGTAATATAAAAGTGACCGGTGGAATCCGCCTGGCCTTTCCCAAGGACCTTGTTGTTCTTTCGCGCAGTAATTTCAATTAACCACTTGGGAAAGGGATGGACCGCCTGGCGCTTCTCGTAAAACTGCCCTGAAATGGTTATGGCGCCGGTATCGGCGAGGAACAGCCAGGGGATAAGGAATAGGAGCTTGTGCATCTTTAAAGGGAATAGGTTGCACTCAATATACAAATTTTTGCCGCCCTGGGCTTGCGGCCATGCAGTGGCTGCTGCTGCATTCATTTTATGCCGGATAAATAAATTCCTGTTTGCATTTATTAATTTTTCTCCGTAATTTTTCTTTACAATCACGTTATGACCAAAATCTGTTAATACTTTTTCCAGGGCGCTCCATCTCACTACTCAAAATGCAAACTCTTTCCCTGTAAGCCGGAAAGGCATTCCCCTGCAATTCGCACTACAAAAGGCGAAGCGCTGTTGGTATGCCCGGCCCCCGGGGAATGCAAACGTCCTGAAGAGTAAACCGAAAATCTTTAAGAGTAGGTAATCACCGTTTAAATTTCACGTATGTTTTATGCTCCCCCAAGAGGGTTCCGCCTCATTACGCTCGCTGTATTGTTAACTTCGTATAGCCTGTCGGGTTGCCAGAAAGAGCCGGGCGAAACCGCCGCTGCCCCCGGCGCCCGTACCGAAGCCGTCACCCTGGCGCCGGCGCTGCACTATTATTTCGTAGCGCCCAATGGCAACGATGCCAACCCCGGTACGGAAGCTGCGCCATTCCTGACCATACAGCGGGCGCAAACCGCCGCCGAGCCCGGCGATATCGTGTATATCCGCGGCGGCAATTATACCATGAGTACCAGCCAGATCGCCGAGAACGGTACGCTCTATGCCAGCGTGACCAAGCTGAGTAAAAGCGGTACGGCTTCCGCGCGCATCCAGTACCTGGCCTATCCCGGGGAAACGCCCATATTCAACTATGCCAACGTAAAGCCCGCCGGCAAACGCATTACGGCCTTCCTGGTAACGGGTTCCTACATCACGATTAAAGGCATCGAAGTAGTAGGCGTGCAGGTGACCATCACCACGCATACGCAGAGTGAATGCTTCCGCAACGAAGGCAGCAACAACATCTACGAGGCGCTGAAAATGCACGACGGTATGGCGATCGGTTTCTACCTCACCAAAGGAGGCAACAACCTGGTGCTCAACTGCGACGCCTACCGCAACTGGGACAGCGTTTCCGAAACCGGTAAAGGAGAAAATACCGATGGCTTCGGCGCGCACCCTTACAAACAGGGCGTAGGCTATACCGGCAACGTGTTCCGCGGCTGCCGCGCCTGGTTCAACAGCGATGACGGCTTCGACCTGATCAATGCCTATGAAGCAGTGACCATCGAAAACTGCTGGGCATTCTATAACGGCTACAGCACCAGCTTTGCCAGCCTGGCCAACGGCAACGGGATCAAAGCCGGCGGCTTCGGGGTGACGGATGCCAGCGCCGTGCCGCCGGTAGTGCCGCGGCATATTGTGCGCTTCTGCATGGCAGTAGGTAATAAGTCCGCCGGATTTTATGCCAATCACCATCCGGGCGGGCTTACCTTCGAAAATAATACCGCCTATAAAAATGCCGTGAATTACAATATGCTGAACCGCAGTGCGGACTTCTCTTCCGACGTGCCGGGATGGGGCCACTACCTCTATAACAACCTGGGATATGCCGCTACCAGCAGCGAGGTGAGTAACCTCAACCTGGGCGCCTCTACCGCCAGCAATAACTATTTCCAGCTGTCCGGCATCACGGTGAATGCGGCCGATTTCAGCTCCACGACGGAAAGCCTGATGTCCCAGGGGCGCCACTCTGATTTTACGCTGCCGACCAACACATTTTTACGGCTGGCGACCGGGAGCGACCTGATAGATAAAGGCGTGAACAGGGGTTATACGTACACCGGGGCGAGTCCTGACCTGGGCTGCTTTGAGGTAGGGATTAACAAAAGCCCGATTCCTTCAGGCCCGGTAGCGCCTTAATGCAATCGTACATCGCAGTGCCTGCCGCTCTTGCGGGACGTTTGGGCGGTAAGGCGCTGCGATGTATTGTATGGGATTACCCGGCGGGTAAAGGGCGCTTTGCTTTCAAAACAGCGTATTCGTTTTTTTAATCGCGCCTTCCAGCGTGAGTAGTTTTTCCTTTACTGCCACGCCGCCTGCAAAGCCGGTGAGGCTGCCGGAACTGCCGATCACACGGTGGCATGGCGCCACGATGGAAACCGGGTTTTTACCATTGGCAGCGCCTACTGCGCGCACCGCATAAGGGTTCCCCAGCTGTATGGCCAACTGCTGATAGGTGCGCGTTTCCCCATAGGGAATCTGTAACAATGCTTCCCATACCTGCCGCTGAAAAGGCGTGCCTTCCAAATGTAAGGGCAGCTCGAAGCTACGGCGTTTACCGGCGAAATATTCCCCTAGCTGCTGCACGGTATCATCCAGCAGGGGGTGTGGATCGTTATTTCCGGATACGGGCAATTTTACCCGGCTGCCATCTTCTTTCTCCCACAAAATAGCCCTCAACCCCTGATCAGTGGCTATTATCAGCAGCCTGCCCACCGGCGTGTCCATATTCCTGTAATAATACATAGCAGCAATTTACAACTTTGCGAAAAGATACTTTATATTTATCCCATACACCAAATCAAGCGAATGACGACTAAAAGCATCTGGTACAAACCTGTATCCATAGCCACTTTGAACGAAGAGAATGCCGGCACCCTGAATGCGCATTTAGGAATGGAATTTACGGAGGCAGGGCCTGATTACCTCACGGCTTCCATGCCGGTGGACCACCGTACCGTACAGAAATATGGCATCCTGCACGGCGGGGCTTCCATGGCGCTGGCGGAAACCGTTGGCAGTATTGCCGGCACACTGGTGATTAACCCGGAGGAATTTATTTGTTTTGGTATGGAGATCAATGCCAATCATATCCGCAGCGCCCGCAGCGGCCGGGTGTACGCTACTGCCAGGCCTTTGCACCTGGGCGGCCGCACACAGGTTTGGGATATCCGTATCAGTGATGAGGACGGGCAGTTGATTTGCGTATGCCGGCATACGGTGGCAGTGGTGCCTAAAAACCGGTAAGGATCACAGGAAGTATATCATTTGCGGGCATTTGCAGCAGTGTGTAATAGCTTATAACCCTACCGGTTGCTCTTCTTCAGCAATTTTTTACTAAGATATCCCCGTACCGGCACATCATACCAACGCATGGCCATATACGCCACCGCAATTAATATCAGCACGCCAGAGACAATCACCATACTAAGTTCTGTTTTTCCCGGCTTCCAGGTATTGAAGTAGTTGGCAAAAATCCAGATGGCGCCGTAGTGCGTCATATACAGCGGGTAAGACAGCTGCCCGGAAAATTTGCAAACGGGTTTTAAGGCCGGCGTCAGCGCAGTGCCTGCGCCCAGTGCAATCAGCAAGGGAAAATAGACCAGCACGATGCCCAGCTCCACCAGCCAGTTCTGCGGAAAATAAGGCATCATCAGCGCGGCGAGCAACAGGAGGGTAAGCCCCGGGAAGCCCAGGCGGTTAGGGATGATCAGCCGGTAGCGGTAAATCAGTATGCCCGCCGGGAAGGAATAAGCCACCCTGGCGAAGCCGTGCCAGAAAGTGCCGCCGCTCCAACCGCCCACTACGTTGCCGGCAGTATAGGCCACATAACTGATACCGCATGCGGCCACTATGGTTAAGAGGATCATTGCACGGCGGGGTAGGCGCCATAACACCAACGCATATACGATATTGGCGATATACTCCCAGAACAATGACCAGGAAGGGGCATTGAGGGAAAAGAGGTTGAAGTACCTTTCCTCCATTACGGGGTAGGGGATCAGCAGCAGGGAGGTAAGCAGGATCAGGGCCAGGCTGCCGGCGCCATAAGCGGCGAAAGGCGGCACGATAGGGTCCAGCAGGTAGAGGAGGAAGGCCATCACCGCGCCCAGCGCCACCAGCGGATGCAGGCGGATCAACCGTTGCAGGAAGAAGCGGCCCAGGCTCATTTGCGGCATACGGTCGTCGTACGCATAAGCCATCACGAAACCGGACAGGCAAAAGAAGAAGTCCACCGCCAGGAAGCCATGCCCCACGAAGTTCGTGGCCGGGTCGGTAAACACCACTTCCATGAAATGAAAAATTACCACCATTACAGCGGCAACGCCTCTTAAGCCATCCAGAATTTCATAATGTTTTTTTGTTGGCAACGCATCCGGCCTGGCAACCATTGTTCCTGTTTCCATAATTAACAACTACACGCTAAAAAAAGTAAGTGGGCAATATAAGGCCAGGAGCGTGAATATGCAAGCTTTTTGGGATGGGCGGAAAGGCTGGAGGGGCAAGTGAATGCCTTCAGGGGTTGGAAAAAAAGAAGCACCCCATTACGGGGTGCGTTCTTATGTAAGACAGGAAACTATTAATATAAAACCGCAGCTGCCTGTTTGTCTTTATCGGACAATACAGTAGCGCCGCTGCCGCACTGGCCGCCGTTCATGAGGGAGTTGGCGTCAGGGCCGCCTACGCCTGGTACGTCGATCGCGGTGGACTCGCCGATAGAAGCCCAGTTGGTATGACGGAATGAAACGTTGTGGCCCATTTCATGGCAAATGGTGCGCGCGCGTTGGGCAAAGCTGTTGCCGGCGATGTAGTTTTTGTTGATGCGGATCAGGTTACCTGCTTTACCGCCGCTGGGGAAAGTACCCTGGCCGCAAACGCCGTTACCGAGGTTGTAGTTGGTGATCAGCACATCGTAAGCGCCGCTGGTAACCACCGTCCAGTGGATGTTGCAGCCGCTGATGGAGTTCCATTGACTGATAGCGCTGTTGATCTCGGACAGCATGGAGGTCATGGAGGCATCTACAAACAAACGGATGTTAGCCACGTTGGTAGCGGAAACGAGGCTGCCGGTGTAGTATTGCTCTGTAGAAACATTCGGGATAACCATATCCTTCGGGAAGCGGATATCGCCTTCTACGATGTACTCGCCCGGTTGGTCAACAATGCTGTGGGCCGGGAATCCCAGGCCAATAATGTAGTTGTAAACTTTCTTGGCAGGGTCAGTGGTTTCAATGACAGATTGCGGTGTTGCCGGGGCGTCAGCAGATTTTTTACAGGATGCAATGGCAATTACAAACAGTACAGCCAGCAGGAAGAACATGTTCTTTTTCATGTTGTGAAGCGTGTGTTTAAGTGATTGAAATGGTATTGAGTGAAAAAAAAATCCTGCACTTTGAATACCTATAGGCAAACCAGGTCAACTATGATAATTTTCATTACCAATGGTTACGACAGATACAGTAAAATACATACGTGCAAACCAGCTGAAACTTCAGCCTGATGCGCTCTCCGAAAATTTGCTTGAATGGGTTTGAATAGGTTAAACTACGTTCAGATTTTGGTTATGGCAATAATACAAATATTTATCGAGTAGCAAAATTTTTTTTGCCGGCGCTATGAAAAATGGTTGCAGCGAGTAATCGTACAGGCTTCAGAATACTTCGTTTATCCCAAAGTAGAATCCCGACTGATCCGCGCCCATGCCGAAGTCCAGCCGGATATTCACCCGGTTTTTAAACTCCCATCGGTAGCCGATGCCGTAGCTGATGAGCGTTTGATCCAGTTGTATTTCCTTATAGGCCGGGCACACGTTGCCTGCGCCGATCCACACTACGGCGCCGCTGCGGCCGGCGATTTTCTGACGCAGCTCCACCTGGCCGCTGATGTACTTCTTATCCCGGTAGCGCCCTTCGAAGTAACCCCGCAGGCGGTTGCTGCCGCCGGCTTCCGCCAGGAGGGACCACGGCGCTTCCCCGAAATTGCTTTCCGTATAAAAGTCCGTTGCCAGCAAACCGGTAGCCCACAAACGTTTATACCAGTCGAACTGCAGTTCCAGCTTTCCGAATACATGATCGTTCCCGAAAGTGCTGGGGAAGAACCGGTAGCATGCGCGCACATACATGCCTTTGGACGCGTTGGGAATAAAATCGCGGGAATCAAAGCTGATAAAGGGGCCCAGGCCGAAGGCAAAGATGTGCTCCGGCTGCATCAGGGGCTTGCCGGCGCCGGTATCGATCTTTTGGGCGCTGCCATCGTTGAGCATGACGGATGCGCCGCCGAAGAGGCGGCCAGCAATTTTTGCGCTGAAGTCCGCCGACAATTTTTTTGTGACGAGCGTGTACTTCGTATAGTCGTCCTTGTGATGCCCGTTTTCATACCCTATGCCCCAGTATTTATTTGGCATGGAGCTAAAGGAAGCTTTTGCCAGGAGGCGGAATTTTTCCTTGGGGAAGATGGTATTGCTGTTGATCCCGATGCCATAGAACCCGGTAAGGGATACGGAGCCATATACCGAGGCGCTGGACGCCGGCAGGAGGGAGTCCGTACGGTCCGTCTTGTATAGTCCCGCTGCCATGACGACGATTCCGCCGCTGGTTTCCGGGGCATAGTAAGGCCCGCCGATCACGCTGCAATCGAATTTTTTATGCTGCTTTTCTTCGTTGGTGTGTTTCAGGTAGTGAATGATGCGGTTAAACATCCCGCGGGGGGCGCTGGTGTCAGCCGGTTGCTCCGCCTGCCCGGCGGCCGCAATTGTACTTAAAACAAAAAACAGTGAACCGAAGTATTTGATCATATCGCTGGCCTCTCCACCTTATAACACCAATTTTTTCAAAAGGATGAAGGCGGTAAAAATTTTCCTGCGCCGGCAGCGGAGGGCGGGGCCAACAAGCCGTTAAAAGGAAGCACAGCTGAACAATCGGTAGGGAAAAACTGTTATATATGGCCTTATTGATGCTAAGGATCATTTTCAGACTTCCAAAATGACTGTAGGTTATGCATGAAAGCGAATACTGGAATTCCTTTAAATCCGGTGAAGTAAACGGTTTGGAAGCCCTGTACGGGCAATATTACCAGTCTCTGGCCAATTACGGGTACAAGTTCACCCGCGATAACGTATGCATAGAAGAAAGTATCCAGGACCTCTTCCGCAGGCTCTGGCAAAACCGGGAGTGGATCCATCATGCCACTGCCGTGAAGCTCTACCTCTACCATTCTTTCCGCCGTATTTTGCTGGGTAAGCTGGAATATGGGCTGGATGCCGGTGACGAGTCCCCTGAAGAGGAGGCGCCGTTTGAGCTGCAGTTGAAAAACGAACACCCGCTGTTCTCCGGCGAACGGATGTCTGCCCTGTTGCACCGGGCTCAAACCCTGCTGGGCGCTATGGCCCACCGGCAGCGGGAGATCCTGTTCCTCCGCTATTACGAAGGCCTCACGCACGACGAGGTGGCCCAGGTCATGAACATGCATATTTCAGGAGTGTCCAGGCTGATGTACCGCACGCTGGATCATTTGCGGAATAAGGCGTGTAATTTTTCCCTGTTGACTTTATTGTACCTGTTGCGGCATTCGTGATTGTTACAATGGGGTAGCGATCCTCCTTAATTCAAAGCCGTCGTCATTTTCACATTCAACGACTCGTAATACCTGGTCAGGTTACTGATATTCCTGATCAGGGAATCTTCGCCGTTGGACTGCCCTTTGGCGTAGGCGATCAGCTGATGGCATATTTTAACGAGCGCGCCGGAGCGGCTGCCTGGAGCGGGGGTGAGCGCCTGTGCCCGCAGCATGCCATATTTTTCATTGTAAGCGGAGAAGAAGTAACGCACCCCGTCGAGGCCGGGGTCGGCAGGAGCGCCGGTAGTGGTCAGCGCGGCTTCGAAAAGGTCTTTTATTTTAGTGGCGAGTTCTTTATCGATAGGCCGGCAAAAGGACAGCGGCTTGTCCGGCACAATGCGTTTCTGCTGCAACGCATCGTAATAGGCTACCTTGATATTGGATTTGAGTTGGTAGCCTTTGGCGTCCCGCTCAACGGAGAGGGCGTATTCCGGGCTGAACGGCGGTATTACCACTACCCGGGCCAATGGCCGTTCCGCAAAGCGGTACAGCAATTTCTGATAGAGATGATTGTAAAAACTATCAACCGCATTGCGATTGGGTTCGAAAGGTTCCAGCTTGTCGGCCGTTTGCGCAACAGATGGGAGGGCGGTCAGCAGGCATAATACGATGCCCGGAATAATACGTCGCACTCCGCTGGTAGTGAGTTTTAGCATGACAATCTAGTAGCTTTTGGGTATATATCGTATGGCGGCAACAATCTTACATCATGCCTGCCATACCTGCATTCTCGTTATATCGTTTTACTTTATGGTACCTGCAAACCAGCTCGACCAGCATATCGTAGGCTATGGTGCCTATCACTTCGCCCTGGTTGTACAGCCCTATTACCTTCCTGTATTTTTGCGGCCGGGTGGCTGCCGTGCTGAAGGCTACGCCTTTATCCAGCTGCCGGTATTCCACCGGGTCTATCACCTCGTGCCCCAGCACCATTTCAAATCGGCCGCCCATGGTGTTTTGCGGCATCAGGTCGGGCCCGGAAGGAAGCGGGCCGCCAATTCTGTCCGCATCGCCGCTGATCGGATTGAGTACCAGCGGGTGGGAATGCACCGCAAAGTCAAGCTGATCGCCTCTTTTTACCAGTGTTGCCTTTGCCTGTTGAATAACGTTCGGGAAAATGGCATCGATAATTCCACGCTCAATATCTGACATTTTGGATCCTTTGCCCACCACGAAGAAGTGTTCCAAACCAAGGGAATCGGATAGATGGTAGGCGCTCGTGATGTGGTCCAGTAATGCTATGCCGGGGTTGAGGAGGTAATAGCCTTTTCGTACTGTTTCCTGAATATTATCTTTTTCGGTAAAGACAATATAGTATTCGCTTTTGCCATTCTTTTCAACGAAGCGTTTGCCCTTCAGGTTGAAATACTGTGTAGTGCCGGTGCTGTCGGAGAGTTCCAGACTGTCTGATAAAGATAATAAGCTTTCCTTATTATACAAATAATGATCATCTTTTGTTTGAAAGCCAGAGGCTGCCAGGGTATTATCCTTGTGTAAATCATGCATTAACGCAACAAAAAAGATTACACCTATGACGGATAGTAAATAAAACTTATTCATTACCGGGGGTGGCGGGGGTTATGGAATTACAGGTTATCTGGGAATAATGGACTCATCAAATTAATAAATTTTTTCGTTTTCTGATCAGGAAATTATCAGCGGAGCCTGTCAGTGCCGCCGCAGTGTTTCGGTGGATATTAGTGCCTTTGCGAATATAAATGCCTATGTCCCCCGTCAGTTTACTGCCGATGTTACTGATCCTGCTGCTGATCCTGTTATGGATATCGGTGGTGAGCCGCTGGCTGCAGGTAAAGCCCCAGGAGGGCCGGTATAAATCCATCGATGGACTGCGGGGATACCTGGCGGTGTACGTATTCCTGTACCATGCTATCATCTGGTATTTTTTCCTGCGGACGAATAAATGGACTTCCCCGCCGCCTTCCCTCATCCATGCGAACCTCGGGGCTATCTGCATTTCCCTGTTTTTTATGATCACGGCTTTTCTCTTTTTTTCCAAGCTGGTGCATGCGAAGGAGCGTAAGGTGGATTGGGTGAGATTGTATATTTCGCGGATACTGCGCATCTACCCGGTGTACACCCTCGTCGTGTGTGCGCTCCTGTTGGTAGTGGGCATCCTGACGCATTGGCGGATCCGGGAGCCCCTGCCCGCATTACTGCTGCACATGGGGCAGTGGATGGTTTCCATTGCGGCGGATGTAAATCATATTACCGGCACCAGGTTGATAATTGCAGGGGTGGTATGGAGCCTGGCGTTTGAATGGTTGTATTATGCGGCGCTGCCGTTCCTGGGGCTGTTCCTGGGAGTACGTTCGCCGTTTTATATTTATGTACTGGCGGCGTTCTTCCTCGCTTTGTTTATCGCTATTATTTATTACTGGTACCCGGCCAATGCCTGGAACAAAGCGCTGGCATTTACCGGGGGCATGATACCTGCGTTTTTCGCCGCGCATCCGCAGGTACGCCGGCTGGCGGCGCACTGGATAACTTCCCTGCTCATGATCGCGGCGCTGGTCATTGCGGCCTTATATTCTCCCTATATTTATTCCTTTTTTACCTACGTCTGTACGACGTTTATTTTCGTGGCAATCGCCTGTGGCAATACCCTGTTTGGTATCCTAACCTGGCGGCCTTCCTGCCTGCTGGGGCAGATTGCATTTTCCCTGTACATCCTGCACGGCCTTATTTTGTTCCTCGCTTTTATGTTTCTGCTGGGGATGCCCCATGCCCGCGTTCAAACGCCGCTGTGGCACTGGATGGCGACCGCCGGCTGCAGCCTGGTACTGGTGACGGTTTGCACGCTGTCCTACAAGTACCTGGAACGCCCTTTCCTGGAAGCCACGCCAGGGGTAACGGCCAAAGCTAAACGTTTTTTCGGGTTGGAGTAACTGTTACTCATCTTCGTACTGCAAGGCAGGCAGTTCCTGCCGGCTGCCTTTTTTATTGCTCCAGCTGTAATAAATGAACCAGCGGAAAGTATGGTTATAATCGTACTGGTAGCCGCTGGCCTTCTGCTGGCTCACAAACATATAGCCCATATCAAAGGACCATCCCTGGCCTAATTCCTGGCGTATGCCGGCAAAAGCGCGGAACTGGTCGAAGGTGTTATTGACGATGGCTTTGCCAAATTGCACGGCCACTTCGTTGGCCAGCGAAATTTGCGGTACCCGCTTATTTTGACTCAGGGGGATGCCTACGCTGATCAGGTAGCGGAAGCGGTTGGAGAAGTAGTAATCGCCGGTAGACTGGTCGTTCTGCAAGGTTTCCCGCCAGCGCTGTTCGCTGCGGAAGCGGTTCAGCAGGGATACCTTCCCGATTTTGCTGGCGTAGGCGATTTGCTCGTACCAGCGGTTTTCGTCCGCGAAGGTTTTATAACCCGGCGTGGTGGGGGCCAGCCAGAGATGCGCGTAGCCGGTGATGAACGAGAGCTGGTCGTTTAGCCAGTAGCCGGCGCCGCCGCGGATGAAATAGAAGCTGTTATCGGCCAGGAAGTTATTGCGCCGGATGTGCAGGTCGCCCACGGCGCCCCAGTGATCATTGAACCGGAAAGTGCTGTTGATGCTGAACCAGGATTGGGACTGGGTGTTGATCTCTTTTTGCTGCTGGCCGTGCGCGAGTAGGGGCAGCAGCAGGAGGGGGAGTAATGGGCGCTTCATAGTTTGCATTACAATTTTGTGATGCGATTAGTTCAATAAACACGGCGCGCGGTGCGGGTAAAAAAAAGGTCCACCGCGGTGGAGCGGTGAACCTTTTATCATCAGTCAGCCAATTTTTTTAGAAAGCGCCCAGTTCCGCCAGTACGGCGTAGTATGTGCCCAGGTAATTGGAGGCCGTTACTACTTTGATGTATTGTACGGTTTGCGGACTGCTGAAGGTAATGTATTGTTTGGTGTTCACGTTGGCGAGCGTATAGCTGCCCACGGTGGTCCAGTTTACATTATCCGTGCTGGTGTACAGCGTAATGTCTTTCAGGGAGCCGTTCAGGTTGGAACGTTGCAGGAACGACACGCCGGCGATGGTGCGCTGCGCGCCCATGTTTACCACCACCGTGTGCGGGTGCGTAGGCTGGGTGGATTTCCATTGGGTATGCCATACGGTGCTCTGGTTGTTGTCCAGCAGGTTCACGGCTTGCCCGTCGTTCTCCTGGCTATCCACATACGCGATGCTCCATCCGGTTTTGCTCAGTTCATCCTTGGTGCTGAAGTTCAGCACTGGTTCGTTGTTGACGAAGCTGTAAGGATAGGAAACTTCCGTGGAAGAGCCGTTGGCATACAGGAAGCGGATACGCATGGCGTAGTTGCCTGTTTTCTTTTGCAGGTCTGCAATGGGCATCGTGAGGGTAATGCTGTCGCCCGCAGGAGCGGCCACCCATGCCACGGCGTCATAATCGTTGCCTCCTTCCGGATCGTTATAAACTACCACGTTGTTCACCGTTTGTGTGGCCGTATATTTTATTTTCAGGGAGATGTTACCGCTGGCGTAGCTGGCTTTTATAACGTTAACGGTGGTAGAGCCGCCGCCGTAAATGCCGGTGGCAGTACTGGTCCTGAACACCTGGGAATTATTCAGGATGGCCGCGCTGGCGGCGGTGAGGAAGGTAGCGCTTTTGCCGTAGGTGTAGTTACCGCTGCCCATTAAAGCCGTGCCTTTGGCAGGATCCGCCGCTTCGGAAACTTTTTCCTTGTTGTGCGGGAGGTTGAGCCCGTGGCCGAGTTCGTGCATCAGGCCACCGATCCATTTGGTAGCGCGGTTGCCGAGTGTGGTGTTCTGCCCCAGGTAGCTGGTATCCATTTCTGCGTAGTCGAGCGCAAAGCACCAGCGGCCCAGTCCATAAAACGGAACGCCGCCCGGGTCGCCATCTGCCGCATAGGTGCTGGCCGGCATGATTACGAGGGTGTGCTCGCTGAGTTTTTGGGTGGGGTTGTTGGCAAACCAGGTGTTGAGTTCCCCGATCACCACGTTGCCGCCGCCATCGTAAGGGTAGGCGCTCTTAGGCTGCGCGCCGCGGATCACGGTAATTTTTACTTTGCCGGAGGAGTCCATAGGAAGCCCGAAGGAGCGGTCGCCATAGCCATAATAACTCATCCATTTGCCGTAAAACTGCTGCCCCTGGAGCAGAATACCGTTTAGCCGTTCCCGGTAGCCGGTGATGGTATCGGCATCGGTAGGCACAAAGTAGATGATGTTTACCTTGTAGGCGCTGGGCGTGAGGTTGATCATGGCGCTTTTGCCGGCGGGCAAAGGCTGCAACCCTTCCGTAATACTGCGCTTACAGGCGCCAAACAGTACAGTGGCGCAAAGGAGTGCTCCTGCAATCATTGATTTGCAATTGATTTTTTTCATTGCTCGTATTTAGTGGTTAAACAAGACGTGGTTTGTTTTGACAGATTTTGGTATGGCTAATAACGCATGATCAGGGCTTCACTGTTCTTTATAAATGTACAGAATACGTTTCATATTTGCAAGGGGGAATTTTGAGGCAGCGCAGCGGCGCGTGACAGTTATAACAGGCATGCCCCTCCGCACAAATGGCGAAAGGGGCATCCTTTTACGGGCAAGTTAATGCGTTAGGGCACCAATATATCCGCCGCTGCGGGGTTCATGACTTCCAGCGCCTGCTGCGGGGAGCTTAAATACAGCTGGTAGAGCGATTCAGTATTGGCCACGCGGATCTCGTAGTTGTCCGCCGCCAGGGCTTCCAGGAACTCGCTGGCTACCTGCGCGGCAGGGATACCGTTTTGGCCGCCGATTTCCGCGGAGAACTCCGTGTTTACCAGTGGCGGCATGAGTTCAAATACCTTGATGCCGGCGGGTTTCAGGGCTACGCGCAGGGAGAGGGAGTAGGAGTGCAGGGCCGCTTTGGTGGCGGCGTAGGTAGCGAGGCGACTACCGGGCGCAAAGGCCACAATGGAGGAAACGTTTACAATCGCGGCCTGTGGCTGTTTACGCAGCAGGGGCAGCAATTTTTCGTTGAGCCGTATGACGGAGAGGTAGTTGGTCAGCATTTCCTTACCGGCTTTTTCGAAAGTATCCGTGTCTTCCAGCAGGTTGTTGAGCTGCGCGTATCCGGCATTGTTGATCAGGATATTGAGGGTAGGGTAGTTTTTGTGGAGATGTTGTACCAGCGCGTCAACGTCTTCGGGAATGGCAACGTCCCCCCGGAAGGTTTGCACCCCCGGCAACGCCGCTGCTGCGGCTTTTAGCCTGCCGGAGTCGCGTCCGGTAATGATCACGGTATTGCCTGCGGCCAGTAATGATTGGGCAAGTGCGAACCCGATGCCGGCACTGCCGCCGGTGATAAGGATGGTATTGGATGTGGTGTTCATTGTTTTCAATTTAATGATGAATATATAAAATAGACCGATCGGTCTAAAATTGCTGCAAAAAAAAGGACTCAGGCGCCCCGGGTCGAAAATGATTCAATCTCCTGTTTTAAAATACCGCAGACAGCTTTCATCTGGCTGGCGTTATCCGTCACTCTTGCTACGAGTATGCCGCCTTCTATCATGGTGAACATCTTCAGCGCAAACTCGGCAGGGCGGGCCTTTTGCGTAAATTCCCCGGCTTTGATACCGTTGGCCACCAGCTTTTCAATACGGGCCTGCGTTCTTTTGATGCCGGCCGCTACTTTGGCTTTCATGGCCAGGTCCGTATCATCCGCTTCCGTGCCAAAGTTCAGCATGGGGCAGCCGCCATTGTTGTTCGCCAGTACGAGGTCGTAATAAAAATCCACCAGGGCCACCAGTTTATCTTTCCAGGTATCTTCCTGGGCCAGCCGCGCTTCGATGCGGGTCGCCAGTTGTGCCATCAGGTAGTCAAACACTTCCCGGCAAATTTCTTCCTTATTGGCAAAGTTACCATAGATACCGCCTTTGGCCATTTTGGTGACCTCCATGATATCGCTGATAGCAGTGCCGGCCATGCCCTGCTTGTTCAGCAAAATGGCCGATTGCTCAATAATAAACTGCCGGGTTTTTTCTCCTTTCGTCATCATGATACAAAATTAGACCGATCGGTCTAAACTACCAAATTTTTTTTATCAGGGCTGATGAGCGCCAAAAAAAAGGCTGCGGTTGCCGCAGCCTTTACCAAGATTATATGCAGTGATGTCCTATTTCTTCGGTTTATTCATTTTCATGAGCAGGCTATACGAAATACTGTTTCCTTTCTGATGTTGCAGCAGGTATTGGTACAGCCATTGCGCGCGGCCGGCCCTTTCGGCTTGCGCTGCGCTGTTGCCCTGCCTTTGCAGGGTATCGGCAATGAGTTCCAGCAGTTGATCGTGCTGGGGTTTTTCCTGCAGGGCAGCTTCCAGTTGCGCCAGGGGCATTTCTGCGAAGCCCTCCAGCGTGAGGCCGGCGGGTTGCAGGAGTTCATTGATCCGTAGTTCCAGGTCCTGCATGGCAGTGGGAGAGGTATTGCCCGCGAGGCGGTTGAATGCCTGGAATGCTTCTGCAATGAGTTGCTCGAAATAGTCTTCTTTTCTGTGTTGAATAGCCATATCACTGGTTTGATTCGCTAGCTGCCAGCAGTTTCAGCTTGGCAGGGTCTACTACGTTATTCACCTGTACAATACGCGTACCATCGGCGCTGAATTCCAGCACCTGGCAGGTAACGAGCCTGTTTTTGATGAAAAAGAGCAATGCCGGCTGGTGGTTGATCCAGCGGATGCGGATCTCCGCCTTGCCGAGGTAGCGCTCTATCACAATACGCAGCACGTTGGATACTTCTTCAAAGCCGTTGCTTACCTTAGCCACCACTTTCACTTTACCGCCACCGTCAGTAATGAGGGTCACTTCTGCGGAAAGCATTTCTTCGAGCCGGCTGAGGTCCCGCTGGCGGATGGCGCTCACGTAATCGGACACGAGGCGGTTGGTATTATCCATCACCTCTTTGCTTTTCACTTCCGCGCCGGGCTTAAACAACCTGGTTTTAGCCCTGCTCAGCAGCTTGCGGGAGTATTCCTCTGAAATGGACAGTACATCCGCAATTTCCTGGTGGGAGTAGTCAAAGCTTTCCTTCAGGATGAATACCGCCCTTTCGATGGGGCTCAGGCGCTCCATCAGCACCATCAGGGAGTAGGAGAGGATATCCTTCAGGTACACGTTCCTGTCCGCATTATCATCCGTTGCAACCGGCTCCGGCAGCCATTCCGCCGGCTGCGGCGTCATGCGCTTATTCCTGTTTTTATGATTGATGGCCAAGTTGATCACGCTCCTGATGAGGTAATTCTTTTCATCCGTCACATCGTCGTGCGCGGTGGTGAAATACCGGGAGAGTACTTCCTGTACTGCGTCCCTGGCGTCTTCAGCGGTTCCCAGGATGTTGTAGGCATACGGGAACAGCAGTTGTTGATAATCGGTCATACAAATATTGAATTGCGGGTAATCAGCCCAAACCGCACTTCCGGAAGTTACGGGCACTGTAATATCGGGAATTTGCGCTTTATTATTGGCCGTTTTAATTTTTAGCTATTTCAGGTATAAGACAAACCTGCCACGCAAAACGTGACTGGTTCCCGGTAAATTTTCAGATTTTTATTTTTATAAAGTATAATTTTTTTATTTATGGGGAGATGCGAATGCTCCGGAAGGTAAGGTTCAAACGTGGCTTCATGCTGTACCCGGCCTTAGCAATCCGGTGCTCCCAGTGCTGCTGAAGGTCGCCTTTCATCAGGAGGAGAGAGCCGTTGCTCAGTGTGAGCGCGTATTTGTTGCTATGGTTATCCAGCTGCCTGAATTCGAAAGGCCTGGCTGCGCCCAGGCTCACGGAAGCTATTACCGGCCGGTTGCCAAGCTCGCTCTCCTTATCGCGGTGCCAGGCCACGGAGTCGTTTTCATTGCGGTAGAGGTTGAGCAGCACGCTGTTGAAGGTATAGCCGGTAGTGGCGGTGATTTTTTCCCGGAGTTCCTGCAACTCCGGCAGCCAGGGATGCATATGCAGGGTTCTGCCGGCCATGTGATAGACCTTATCGGGGTCCCCGTACCAGGCCGTAAGGCGGGGCGTAAGCACTTCCTTATCGTACATCCGCTGCACGTTTTGCTCCCAGGGAACGATTTCAATCAGGTTATGCATTAACTTTATCGCAGCGCCGGTTTCCATAAACCCGGGAAAATATTCAAGGAGTTCTTCGGGGAAACGGAAGCCTTCCGATTCATTAAACAAATTCAGCTGTACCATAAGTTAGCTTGTTACCTTTACATTACAATTTTAGGAGCAGCATTGTTATCTCCCCCAAAACAAAAAAATTACGGTAATAAAAATGAAACTGAGATGGCCCATAAAAAAGAAAAACGCAGCCTGGAAATAACCAAACAATACTTTGATTTTTTGGATCAGCATATTGAAGATGTTGTCAGCGGCCGGGCTGCCGCATTCCTGGAACTCAACCAGATTGCGCGGGAGCTGGCCGTATCGCATACGCACCTGACGGATACTATCCAAAAAGAAAAAGGCAATCACCCCTGTCATTTTTATGATGCAAAAATTATTGAAAAAGCCAAAGACCTGCTGGGCAATCCGGCGCTTTCCATTGCGGACATTGCTTTGACGCTGACCTACGATCCATCCAACTTTTCCAAATTCTTCAAAAAATGGACCGGTGAAACCCCCGGCGAATTCAGGAATAAGATGCTGAAAAAATAAGCGCTGCTAAATTTCCGTAAAGTTCACCATAATACTGCCCCCCGCATTGCCGAATTTCGTTACAACAAAAAATATCATACATGGCAAGTAACGACGTAAACGGAAAAGTAGTGCTGATCGCCGGAGGCGCTAAAAATTTAGGCGGATTACTCAGCAGAAATTTTGCGGCAAAAGGCGCTAAATTAGTGATCCATTATAACAGCGAAAGCACCAAAGCGGATGCGGAAAAGACTTTGGCGGATGTGCAGGCCGCCGGCGCAGCTGCAATACTGGTACAGGGCGATCTTACCAATGTTGCCAATATTACCAAACTCTTTGATGCGGCGGTAGCCACATTCGGTGGTATCGACATCGCCATCAACACCGTAGGAAAAGTGCTGAAAAAGCCATTCGTGGATACTACGGAAGCGGAGTACGACAGTATGAGCGACATCAACTCCAAGGTAGCCTATTTCTTTATCCAGGAAGCC
>Ga0164243_10004293_pt1 | contig 22418 bp, 23 predicted proteins | sample OricompcompostOP_FD_108781 | JGI IMG/M metagenome (GOLD analysis project Ga0164243, IMG submission 108781) | Organic Plus compost microbial communities from Emeryville, California, USA - Original compost - Organic plus compost (OP) | ecosystem: Engineered > Solid waste > Mixed feedstock >...
AGAAAAAAGGAAAAAAAAAAGAGAAAAAAAAGAAAAAAAAAAAAACCCAACCCAACCCCAAAACAAAAAAGAACCCTCCTTCTTCCCTTGCTTTAAAAAAAAAAAAAAAAAAAAAAAGACAAGGAACAACAAAATATCAATCTGTGTGGTATCATCCTGTGAAAACAAAACGAAAAATCCGACAAATGACCCATTTTTAGCCCCAAAAACTCGATCTAGATTGATGAAACATCACTGTCCTGTACTCCTTGGGGGGTTGGTTATATTGACCCCCTCCATACCCTCCCCCTACAACAGGCCTTGATCGGCCCGTTCATCGCCTGCCGGCTTCGGGAACCTCTGATGGAACACCGAGTCTCGTCTGACTTGCTCCACCGCCATTTCCCCCAATCAGTGTTCTGGAGATATCTTTTTGCTGCTCCACGTGAGAATAAGTTGGCGTTCTTCAAAGGCAAGGTCGGTTCTCAGGCCGCCGACTTAACCTGGTGAGGACGCCACCAAGTACCTTCCAAATCGAGATGCAATCTAATGGCTTCGAGTCGTAGATGGCTAGTATTGCGGTTATTCTCTGTTTCGAGAGAATACGGTGCAGGATATGGACGGAACATCCAATACCGGTTGCGAAATCGAATGCGACAAGAAGATAGTAGTAAACCGCCCCTTCCTTTGTCGCTTTCGTGGTTGCCCACATATGCATATCTTTAAAAAGATTAAATATAAGGAAAATAGTAAGACAAAAGAAAAAAGAAGGCCCTTCTGAGCGTATTAAAAATGATGTGAGAGGCGTGTGTAGCTGTGAATCGAATAGACACCCAGCTACCCATCTCCCACCTAACATAGGATCTGTTCAAATCTCTTGATTTTGGAGAGATCGAGCTTGATCACACGAGGCTGGAGACATCCGTTGAAGCGTTCCGTGCAAGAGGCGGCGGTCGGTCGGGGCAAATGATTCCGTAACCGCATCCGCCCGGACGCCCCGGACGCATATCACCTTTGACCTCCCTCCGAAGGACCTCCCTGCCGATGAGCCCACCCCGATTCGTATGGCATTCGATTCAGGGAGTAGTACGGTGCTGAAGGTCCCGGTGGTGGTGGCACGCCCGGTTCATGGGCGGCTGCGCTGCCCTCTATGCCTCGTATTGGAGGAAGAATCTCTCCAGTAGAGGAAGCGGAGGGTGGTCGGGAGGGGGGCATTCCGTAGGGCGGGCCGGATATTGAAGGCAGGCTATGCGCTTGGGGTTGCGGAACGTATGACAAAGGACCACTATCGGGGGTATGATCGGTTCTTCGTCGCCGTGTCGGCCGTTCGATGGAGGAAGTCTCACTCGAAGCGTAACCGTGAGAGGGTGGAATGTTAGCCGGTGGTGGCGGTGGCGGCACCCGGGGCATCTGAGCCTGGTCAGGAAACCCGAGAGGCAAAGCGGAGTTTGGAGGAGTTCGGGGCCCAGCGTGGGCGGACTCGCTTATCCCTGGTGTTCGCAAAACAATATCTCGCAGCCTGTTGCGCTCATTCCTATAGAAGTCTATCAGGCGCGTCGCCTCGTGAAGTCTTGCCTCTAGGCCCCTCTTATCTTCCTCGAGTTGCATGATCTTGTTTTTATCCTCCAGGGCCTGTTGCTTCCTGCGTTGGCGGAAGCGAGCCGAAGCACCTGCGTTTCGTTGTCGTTTCTCGTCTGCTTGCTTTGAAGCAATCTGCGTGTCAACCGCAACTATATACCTTTCGCCTCCTGGGGGGTTAATTTCTAGGTACTGCTGAGGAGGTGCCTCTGTACGGTCGTTTCTTGCCCGGGCCCGACCTCGACCAGCGCCGCCTGAGACTGCAGAACCACCAGCGCTCCAACCAGTGGCATCCTGTGTTTGCGACTGCCCAGTCCCGAAGACTGGGGGTTGGCCGAGACCCGCACGTGGATCCCAAGCTGCGGGTGTTTGCCCAGGGTGGTGCTGCAACTGCGCAATATTCGAAGGTGTTCCCTCGGATTGATATGATTGCACAGGTATAGAAGGCTGCAAGGTTGGAGTACGATGTTCTGCAAGGACCGGCTGGGATGCTGATCGAAGAGGCCCGCCTTGTATTCCTGGCGCGGCGGAGGGTAACATTATCGATGGGGGCGGCGGGGCTGCGGTGTATGGAAGGGGCTGTCGGGTATGGGGGCCCCCAGCAGCAGGCCCCAAAGTATCGTCGTAGGGCCGCTTTATGCCGATGGTGCTTGGGGGAGCTGGAGATTCCATGCTCTCGCTCTGTTTGTGCCCTGGTGGGTTATGCAAACTTTGAACCCTCGTCATTCTTGGGCTCAGAATCGCCCTGGGATTATTAAGAGCTGGCAATGGGGTGGCAGCTTTCGGTGACCCTCGGTCTAGACCGGGAAATCCAGGCAGGCTTCTCTCGGTCTGCGGTGATCCTGATGGTGGAGTGCCGCTGACTTGAGGATAGCTGTAGAATGCGTAAGGTTGCTGAGATTGAATATTACCAGCAGAGGCAGCACCTCCATGGCTTGCTTGGGCAGATAAATGCTCGGCACCCGTGGAAGCGCTGCTCAGAGGGGGTATTGAAGCGACATTACCGCGTGCATCCGGCGGGTTGAGGATCGTGTGAACTCCTAGCGCTCGCGGGAGTTGGGAGGTACCTTCACCACTATTCGAGGGCCGAGAAACCTCGGAGATCTCCCTTCCAAGCTTCAGCGATAGCTCGTCTCGGACGCTTGGGATAGTTGGCACGGTGGACGGGATAGCCGTGGACGTCGGAGGCACCGTTCGGGGAGAAAGGGAGGAGGCGCGCGAAAGAGGGCGAGACGCAGAATCCCTCTGCGACATCGAATGAAGCCCTGTACTCGCCTGATGGACTTGATCCAAACATTGACCTTCCGGTGAAGGCTTCGACGCCGACGATGAGCCCCCTGAGGGGAGGCTGGACGGTCGAGCGTCCCTGCCAAACCACTCAAGTTGTGTCGACGATGTTGATAGACTATGACTGCTGGCGCTGCTGGGCGATTCGGCTCCCACTTGCGGAGACTGTCCACTCCGCGGCGGAACTGGTTGTTGGATCGCCAGGGTTGCTGTTGGTATTCGTACGCTGAAGTTGGGCTAACCTCCCTGAGGGAGACCTTTTGATGATGCTGACTTCCCCCTTCACGCAAGAGCGAACTTTAAAATGGAAAGTCTATCTTAATCGTCCGAGGGGAAAGATTGTCAACTCTCTTTAGAGGATCGGGAGAGATGAGTCTGAGAAACACAGAGCTGAGGGAAACCCTGGCAGATAACGAAACAAGGCCTGATGAATCGACGTCTTTCCGAGAGAAGAAACGCCGTCTAGGAAGTTGAAGCTCATTAACGGGCAAGATAGGAAATCAGGACTCCGTTCTTATAAACTCAACTGTTAGTTTATGATGATGATTTGGCCGGGGATGGGCAGTCGACAAGAGTCTCGAACGGAAGCTCACACGCTTCAACTGGCTCCAAAGCTTGCAGATCCCGATTCTGCAGACGATATGCGCTGCCTAGAGTTTGAAGCTGTGGCTGATTGATCTGAACAATTATCGGGGTAAGAAATGGGAGGATGGTTGATTGGGCTTATACAAGTCCTTGTTGCTGGGTTGCCCGATGCGGTGGCCGATTGGGAGGCTGAGGGGAGTGGATGGTGAATGCAAGTCTTGACACCGCCGCTTTGCTCTTTCAGACTTTGACTTCTGAAAAGCGCCGAGGATTCGACACGATGGGTCGGGCTGCATATACGCTCGCACGGGTAAGGAATCGAAAAAGCCGGTGTAGGCTATCTTTGGAGGAGGTTGGATTTCTGCGCGTGGACGGCGGGCTGCTGAGCTGTACAAGACATGAGATCCAACGGCAGGGATTCATGCAGGTGGACTTCGAATGTAGCCGAGTCGATTAGGTAGAGCTCAAGTCGTGCGAATGCACATTCGGGTGTGCTCTCACACCTGGCCCACCCGAGCGATAGAGGAGAACGGGGTTATCAGTAAAATATTGACTCCGTTCGTGTGTGTCTGTTTCCACTCAGTTGGTAAGATTGGGAAAGAAGAAAATAAACATGAACGAAGTCAGGTTTGCAGCTGAAGCAGGACAGCCAGACAGTTAAGGGTGGTGACCAAGTGGACTCTGAGCGGATGGACAAGGGTGTGGGAAGGGTGCTCTTGATGCCGAGCACTGTACGAATGTGTTTTAGGCAAGACCTGGAGTTTGGTTCGTACTTCGTACCTCGAGAATCAGGAGAACCAAATTTTGCAAGATGCTCCAGTTGCGACTGGGAGGAAGATGTGCAAAACTTTTGAAAGTAGATAGGGACTACCGCGCCGTATTACCCGGGATGCAAGTATATAAGTGAGAGGATCTAAGCAGACGCTTCAGAGGACTCAATCAACAGGTAATGTTCGGTTCAAACATTGGCACACCGAATCTGTACGTGATGGCATGATGGGGGAGAAACGCCTCTCGAGTTGTGTTTCGCAGGGCAGCATCTGATTTGTACTGACCATAATACTTGGTACTGTCCAAGGAGGTGAAAATCCTGTGCAAAGTACTTACGGGCGTGTATAAACCGTAGTAATCTAAATGGACTGAAGAAAATTCAAAGCAGAAGAGTGAGAAAAAAATACCCTGACTTAATACACCGCCGGTACCTAGGTTGATGGTTGCAGTTGGCGTAGTAGGATGCCCGGGGAAGCTAGCCTTCGTTGCTGACAGGGGTCTGTTAAGGGCTAAGGGTGTGGTTGGAATAAAAGAAAAATAAAAAAATAAAAAAATAAAAGAGCGAGAACTGGAACAAGCCACCAGTGAAGGGTGTGCACGAAGTACACCACGCTACTATGTAGGAAGACCCTTTCCAAGGATCCGTTGTGGATGGATGGGTCCCTGGCCAGTGAGAATGTGACCTCATGTTGACATCCCCCCCGCGCCTGCACTGGAGCCAGTAATAACAGTATTTTGTAGTTGAATCACAGCTCTCCAGGCTTGCTATGGAGTGCTCGTTCGGGAGTGGAGGTCAGTCGATGGAAGAAGTGAGAGTCATGATCCGGAGAATATCCGCGATCAGCTCGAGATCGTTAAACGTTAGAGAGGAACAAACATGCTCAAGGTGTAGGACTATGGCACTGCCGTACTTTGTAGTACTTGCTGTCTGGCTGAGGCAAATCCGTCATCGCTTGTTTAGGGTTGAAGGTGTGTTGTCTAGGGTCTTCCAACTAGAATGGATCTAATACGAACACCCGTGGTTTCTGGTGTCTGCCACGTTCAATCACCCTTCCCGAAGAACTGTAGGTGGGTCGCATCTCCGTGCGCATGCCATCAATTGATGTATGGCATGCTCATGTGCGTTCTCGTCTGGCCGTCAATAATTGCAGGGCAGACAGCGCATGTATGCTGGGACACGTACAGCAGTTGGCGCCTATTCCCGCGTGTGGGAGGTCAACCGCAGTGTCTGACTGGATCCCACGTACCAGAAGGGATACTCAGCAGTATCGCAACTTCGCGAAGTGTTGGCAAGTGGAGACTAAACGACGTAGGGATGCCCAAGGTTATGATTGAGATGATGACTGGACGAGGGAAAATAGCATAAGAAAACACAAGCAAGCTTTGGGAGATTGGTCCAAGGGTGGGGAAATACTAACCACTCTGGGAGCCTTTACACCCACAGCTGCAGGTAGTATTCCTGTTCCAAGAGGCCGGAACGCAGGTATCTCTCAGCAGCTCGCAGAGGATGACAGGGCTGCCGAAGTGGGACAGACTGATCTCAACGGTGGGAAATAAAGGCGGTGAGTTCAGAGTATACTGACTGATGGGCTGCTCGTGTCTGTGTCCGCCTCTCATGGCAGAGTATGAATCAGGCTCTCAGCTCCTTGAGATTGAGTCTTTGTGAGCATACCGTTCAACTGCATCCCGTTCTTGTAGAGAGAGGCATTTCGGGACAGCTTGCTTGTCCATCTGGTGGCCAAATGTTCATGTGTACACTACTTAGCAGTACAGCAGGGGCCAGGCCGTTCGACATTTCTTCAAGACGGGGAGGGCCAGGCCGTGAGAAATGGTGCACCGGATAAGCCCGCTTGCTCGGGTTAGGGCTGTTGAGAAGGGCCTATCCTGGTGGAGCTAGAACACCCTCCTCCCGTTCCTTAGTGTGTAAACGTGGACAGGGAAGTACAAGGTAACACCCAATACTTTGCCGTGTGGCAGCACTGTAGTGGGAACTTAAAGACAGCCGAGGGAATCTGTAAATACGGAGGACTGAGACGCCTTGATCTGGACTGGGGAAAATAGCTCGGCTGGCAAGCAAAGCTGAGCTTGGTATCGTGACTGTTGTTCGGGATCTGCAGAAGAATGTCGGTCTGGAAGAAGAACGCCAAGCCCCCGAGGGGATAATAGCCGATCCCAAGTGCCAGGCGTCATTACACGAGGCAATATATGCGCCCCTGCCCAAACTCCAAAGCAGTCGGTATCTTAGCATTGCGATGTCGGGAGGGGGAGGAACCACGGTCTGTCTGGTTGTAGATAGCATAAATAGGAACGATATCGCCGCTTCATGTAATTGTACGAAGGACAACAATGAACCCTTTGAATAGAATCCACCAACGAAAGGAGGAGAGCTCCTCCAGCCCTTACAAAGCAGGGGTGAGAGGAGGGATGTAGTTTAGGAGGAGTCGGCAATGAATAACAATCAAGCAAGAGTAGGCTAATGTAATATGAGGAAATTTGGTATTGAGCACGATGATTCGAATGTTGGGAGCACGCTGGAGCAGGCGCCACCGCGGTTGACGACATCGGCAGCACAAGTCAAATCACTTCCACATGGGGCAAGAATGAATGTGGTCTCAATTCAGATTGATGACGACAAGCACGAGCTTCGAGAGCCCCATCCGTCCCACAAGTATCGCCAGCCGTGCTGTTTTGGGAAGGCCTCTAATAATCCATGGTTGTCCAAGTCGGGTGCCCCTGCTCTTTTCGGAGTTCACATGTGGTGGGTGGAGACAGGTCTTCTTGCACCAACCTCCTCTGAGGAAAGCGTGAGGCACCAGATATTTCCAAAAGTCAATGCTTGTACTTCATACACTACGCAAGATTACAAGTATGAAAGCACTCCCTTCTGTAGCCGTTCCTTTCCTCTCCAAGCCTGCTTTTGGAATACGTTCTTATACCTGACACCAACATGGAAGACACTCCAGTGTGTGTGATGTTTGGTAAGTATGGTACCTCATGCTCCGAGTCAACGGTACATGTACTTTCTAGTTGAGGTTAGGGCAGGTGAGGCCAATGTACAGGGACCTGGTTTGGCCTGCAGGTACTTACGTACAAGTTATTCTGTCAGAAATGGATGGGTCTGGTTCTTGGAACGGATCCTATTGGAGAGAAGCAGCCATTCGCTGGCTTGGATGTGACAGGCGTTCGCCTTGCCGATGAAAAAACTTGGAGCTCGGGAATTATACGAGCTGATGGTTTCAACTGTTCTATCCACACCGCTGACTCTTCCACCGCACGGAGTATTAATACCTCGTTGCATCCCCAGCCCAAGTACGAAGTAGGATGATGTGCAACGGGGGAAGCTTCAAATGACACACATCTGATCTATCACTTCTCTCACGCCTCTCAGGGGTTACTAGCCTTCCCAATACCATAGAACACCGTGTTGTGGCACCCTATCTCTTTCTGAGAACAAGCATTGGGTCCAGATGGAGTTTGACACACCTATTCTAGATTGTATTGTATGTAGGTAGGCGGAGCTGAGGCTCTTCGTGAACACTAGATGGGGCACGAATCCGAATTATTGATGTGTTCGTCGCAAGGCGAACAGACCTCATTTTGCCTGCACCAACTCAGCACAGGGATTCCTAAAACGGATTCTGTCGTCGTGGTATTGGGCGTTCCGCGCTGCGGCCCAATCTGCGGCCAGGATGGGACAGGACCATCATGGCGGTGCGTGCATTATGAAGTAAGCCCTTGCTCCTTTATTGTTCGTACTTGGTACATGCTGCTTACGAAGTAGCCAACAACAGCCAGCATCAAGATCCCGAGACCGCGTCAATGACCCCGTGGATAACTTGAAGTACACCAAATCCATCGCCAGGCCCAGTTAAGCACACTCCTATACCAAGAGCACGCCACTCAATGCCTTGGTAATAATCTACGAAGTAGTGCATACATCAATGGGTATGGCGGGTAAGTTTAGTGCCCCACGGGGAAGCTCCACGGCCCGGCGCATTCTGATATGCCGTGCTTGGGACTGAAGTGAATTTAGCGGCGACAGATGATGGACGAGACATTAAACCAATACGGACTGTGTAATTTCACTCTTTCTTGGACAATCTCTTGCACTTTCGTTCGAAGGACGTAGGATTGATCAAAATACCCTTGGGAAGCGAGTATCGCTTAGGAGCGTTGTCAGGAATATACGGTTCCCGTTTATTATTAGGCCTCCAGGGTTCAAACATCGTGCTTATCTCTACATAGCGCCGGCCTCTGTACTTCGTGCGTATATCCCCGAACTCTGCCGTTTATACCCGAAAAGAATATCCAAAGTATTTGACAGTGGCCCTCATATAGTTTACTTTGCTTTTGGAAGCACAGCACTTGGGCCAGCCCAAGAAGAGTCGAGAGCTCTTCCGTCTGCAGATCCACTGGGCATTCGTCGCACGACCCGCATAGGGATCAGGTCCAGCATCCGTGTCGGACCGCGAGGGCGCAGGGACCCGAGGCGAGGGTACCATACCATGCGTCCTCCAATTGGACTTGCCAGGGTATGTCAGCTGTGTGGCAAAGTTCTTTGGCAAGGAGATTCCCTGTCTCACGCATCTTCCAATCCTGTTCCATAAACTATTTGTTTTCCTCAGTACGAAGTAGGTTAGAGAGAGTGGCGTTGTATTCTGAGCTGAGATTACCTGGATTGGCCTCTGATCGGTAAATGTGCGAAGTTGTTGGTGATTAATGAATATGGCCGAGATTACAAGGTAGATTCAGTACTAGTGTCGCCAAATTAGTTGAGCCTGGGAAGGATCAAGTTCTTCTCACAGGGAATTGGTATTCGAATGCCAAGGTCCATCAGTGTCACGCTGTTGATAGCGTCCCTCGAAGGAAATGGCTCCCCCTGTCGAGTTGTAGTGGATTCAAAGGAGGTGGTCGATAGAATTATCAATGTAGTGGCAAAACAGTCCAGACTTCGTTGTGAGTTCTACGGAGTGTGATCTATGGGCGTTCAATGTTGCTTTCGGTGACCAGTCCTGAACGCCCATAATTGCTTCGTAACTCACAAACGTTAGCAGGATGATGCCCGCCTATTAAGTTGTGGCTTCTGTGGAAATAAAACTACTTCGTACCTCGGATTGATTTCCTTATGAAAACGAAGTAACATCGTGAAGTATGTGAAGGCATCCAAGGTCGTAAGGACCATGGAGTCCTACGAAGTATGCTCCACTAATAGATTGATACCACCAATAACGGGGCTACCCCCATTTCTACGAAGTAGTACCCTCATCGTGCATCTAAGTACCGATGATGCATTTGATCTTACCACCGACCCACGGGGCGAAGCGTTACTTGGCAATGATGTCGAAACGGGTCAATGGTGGAAAGAAGGTGGAGATTCTTCATCTTCTTGATATTAATCACCGAGTCAATTTTTTTGCTTTTCTTATTTCATACTCCATATACTTTGTTGGAAAGCCAATCTAGAGTGACCATCTGATGCTCCTCCTGGCCTTGAGCTCCTTTCCCACGATGCCCGTGAAATGGTATGTACGGAGTACATTAAATTCATCACTGGTGGCGACGACACAGTCGCCGGGCCTGGCGGACGACGATGTCACTGAGCGCCACGAAAGCCGCCAGGCCACGAGGTAATTAATGCACTAAATATTGTAACTTCTCTCCGTATTACCGAAGCTTCAATGTCCCTGAACGCAGACTAGGACATCCGACAGACTGGCTGCGGGTCCGTCGTGCGTGCACTACTTTAGCCTAGCAACAGGGGCTAACTTCAACGTTCTCAGTCGATGATCCTTTCGCCTTACTATTGACGGTCCTCAGGCTAAATTGAGCTACTTCGTGCTTCCAGTCAACTACTCATACTAGTACGAAGCAATACTACACTAGGCGAAGAAGAAAACCTAATTTTCATTAAATCTTTGGCGTGGAAATTTCAATGTTGGATGTTACATTCGCTCCCATTAATGTCGGTCCTCCCAACGCTCAATTGACTGCGATGTTCCCCAAACAACGCTTAGGGCAGGGGCCAAGAGTGTGACCTGTTCTGTACTTCGTAATGCCCCAGAGTCTAAGAGTCCATCCAAAGACATCCGACCCGCTGTGGCTGAAGGATTTGAAAGTTTTGATTTTATTGACCAAATTGAAAGCTTCGTGGTCAGGCCTGTCAGAACCGCCGACTGGGCTAAGGAGGGCGAGATCTGCAAGGGACCTAATATTAGTTCCCACCATTCCTTTCCATCAAAGCATGGGCCCCATTTCCAGAATCCTGGCGTCCATCGGTTGATGTTTCGGACCCCCACTAAACGCCTCATTTTCCCCAAAAAGTACGAAGTATATTACACGATTGCTCCGTGTTTGGACCCTACATCATCACCGATCAGCAAGCAGGAAACCGAACAAATGCGAAGCAATTCAGGATTCTCCTCTTCCGGACGAGGGCCCACCAGACTATAGTGGCGTACACTACAAGCCTGCGCTAATGTACGTATGGTCCGGCCACCGGGTTGAGCTTCCGGGCACAAGAACCGCCGAGCACGGCAAGGATTTGATGTTGAGCTTCTCGCCATCCCTTCGTTGCCTTAGAATGGAGTCTTAGTATGTAAGATTATTCAAATCAGAGCACAAATACGAGTACCGCGCCCTCGAAGCTAAGTACCTCGAATACTACTAATTTACCTTTGACCCTTCGTAGATTCTTCTATAATAATACACAGCTGGCGGGCGAGGAGGGTGACATTCTCATATTACTTACAAGGAGTGTCCAGACTTATATCCATGGCAGGACTCAAGATCTGCAAACAGCTTGTGTGCCAGGCCCTTGCTTTTAATTGCTACCGACCTATTACATTGCTTGGGAAGGACGGCGCCAGTGCAACACGGTATCTGGTAGTTGCATTGCCCTTATTACTTCTTCCTTCTTTCCATGAAAACAGGCACCAGTGACTATGACAGATACAGACAGATACAATTGATATCAATAATGTACTTCGTACTTCGCAGTGTACATACAACTAGTGTGCGCACATACTTCGTACTTCATAGCTCCATCACTCCTTCTGCACCAAACGGATCCCCTACCACCTTCCTCCCCCCTGGTTTGCCCCTCACAGCAAATCTCATCACATTTCGCGGCCAGAAAAAAAGACCCAGGGAAGGAGCTAGGCACAAGATCGCGTGGCTGCACCGTTCCTCCCCGGAAATTGCAATGGCGCGATAGGAGAGAAGCTCCTGCTGACACTGGTAGCGTACAAGGCTAGACTCAAACGTCCTGGATCACACAGGATCCGTGTGGTAGAATGAAGCACTCACATATTCACGCGCGACTGCTACGTCCTTGCCTCGTTGATGATGATAGACAAGGGACGACAAGGACATCGTCCCCCGTCCGTTGCTCCTTTCCCGGTCTCGTTAGCACCTTGGGACGACTTACCGCCTGAGGGCGAGTCCAACTAGTTTAGCACGAGGTTTTTTTTTCTTGGGAAATTGCTCTGGTGGTCACTACCAAAGTGCCTCAGACCCTGGACCTTGAACCCTCCCCGACCCCGTTGCAACTTTTGTTCCTACGGACGGAGTACACTACTTCTATTGCTACAGTACCAAATATGGCTCCTGGCGTATGACTACGAAGTAGCTCAGCTCGAGGCGCCAGCCGGCCAAGCGCGGTATTGCCAGTGGGGCGAGCTACTCCAATTGTTATTTCGAAGTGGTCAGCGAGGTAATTATGGAGAAGGAAGTATTGACGATGGGGTATCATCGATGGTTGGTCAGGTTATGAGGCACTAAGATTATAGCGTCTCTAATAACTAAACTATCTAAGATGGAGTACACTGAGCACGCGGCATGTACGTATGGCATGCATCATCTTGCAGGCTGCACCTCCTTGGAAAGATCAATCAATGGAACGTGAGAGCGTCAATGCTGGCTAGCGCCGTACACTCTGACCACGACCGAGTCCCTTTGCCGGTTGCTCCTGGTCTGAGCTATGGCTGGCTCATGGTGAGCACAGCTGGTTAGTGCAGCACTGCCTGGCAGAGTGCAGGCGGACCTGGGGAAGCTCCCGTCCAGTTCATGCACGTCGAATAACCCAAGAAATCTAACCGAAGCTCAGTGGTTTTTTGGTAGAAGCCGTGCTGCCCTTTCGGTTCAGCTTGGAGTGCCTGGCGGCCGATGCATAAGGCTGTTCGGAGCGCCACTTGATGTACAACGAAAACTCAACTTAGTCCTCATGATCACCCTTCCGTCCAGACACGATACGACGCGACCAGACCCTAGCACCAGGACCAGAGATGCAATTCCTTATTCACACTTTGTAATCTCGTTCTCCATCGGAGAATATTTGCTAGCCGTCGAATCCGCACATTCCGGAGTACATGGTACATCACCACCCGCACATTCCAATTTCCGCAATCTTGGCCTCCAGTTTCATCCAGCCGAAGTCAGGGGACCGTTCTCGATGGATACAACGTTGGTGATGGCTCAGCCAAGAGACCTCGCCTTGCAGTCTGCAAACACCGAAGATACTCCACAGTTTTGTGTTCACGCGGTCTCATTTTATTTGGGGAACCGCTGTGGGAGTCGCATAGCGCTGACGAAGACAGGCGCTTTGAGATCCAGATGGAACTATGAAAGAGGTCGATGTCGAAGCCAAACAGACTCCCATTGGTGCCGTCGTACCTTGCTCCGGGATGATTACACTGCACTCCATCGCTGGTGATATGCAAAGGCCCCCACGGCTTATGATGCCTTTCTGACTTGTCGCCTTGTTTTTCACATTCGCGCCTTGTCACGGGGCTTGAGTATCATCATTCAACGTGACTTTTCCCACGCCCTGCAAAGTAGATCACTTTCTCGTGTTCTCCTCTCTTCCATTCCCGCGTCGGAGCGCTTGATCTTTGGTGGAGATATGAGCATTTCTTTATTCAAACGTGGAGGCACCGCCCCCATTCCCCCCCTCACCCCCAACCTTTTGATTCACGACTGTGCGACGTGGCACCAGTTGGAGGCGTTCTCGCATATGCGCTCCTTTGAAAAATGTGCCACCGTGACCCATCCGCAGCCCGTCGGAGCCGGCTCAGGGGAGGTATACGCGCAGCAGCAGCTGATCAAGTGACGCGGGCGCTTTTGGGGGGATGGACGTGTCTGGGGCTGTGAACTGGATTGACGTTGCTCGAAGGCGTTCGAAATGAGTTTTCATTTGCTAGAAACAAGACATGCTCACGCCCAATCAGTTCCGATGCATACGACGAGATAGAAAACCACGCACGACTGACTGGCAGAGGCCGGCAAGTTTTTCAGCATTGTCCTTACCATTGGTACATAATTTGCCTCGTTCAAGCAAATCATACCCCGTACATCCGACCAACATCCAGTGGTGGTCTTTTGCACCCCCTTTTCTGCACTCATGGCCCCCAGGTATCATCCGTCTTGGGAATCCATCCGCTCATGAACATTCCCTCCATGCATTGCGGCAGGCAGATACGGAGCAAAGTGACGCAACCCCTCACGGCGGAGTGGGTGCCTCCGATCATTATTCGCCAGTGCAAGAGCGTCAACGAGGATATTCTGCGCATGATGCGCACACACGCCTAAGCGCCGTCCCGTCACCTGCATAAGCCGAAACGGACCGTGAACAACCTCGCGATTTTGCGGGCGGTGTTTGCCCCTCGTATGAGTGGCATGTCGCGTGGAAATTACAATTGATGCCGGTCAATCGCCTGTCAATAATCGATATTAGCTAGGAGTGGCTGGTTTCTGGTATTTGACCTTGACCAATATTGAGGGATTACAGGAGTCTGTCGGCAGGATGAGCCCGTTGGCTCGTTCGCAGGAAGAGGCCAAGGCTTAAAGTCGTCCAACTTCGTTCCTACAGCGGCGCAGCCCTCTCCTTTTACCTCAACCTTGCTCGCACCCCCTCGGCGATCTCGACTTTGGCGATCGACTGGCGATATGGAAGTGGCCTGGACAAACGAACGCGGTCTCTTCTCAGGCCGAAGTTTGGTTGGCTTGACCGGGGCACAATCAGCGTTTGTTCCGTACCCGCTTTGGCCAGCAGGGGCTTGCTACTGTTTGTCACTATCAAGATGAGATTACTCTCGTTTCAATTCTCGAGATCTCAGCCGACCCTCAGGGTAAGATCAATGGGCGGAAAAGTAAATCAAAGATTGCTGTTCAAGCCCTTTCCTTTTGGCAAAAGTCGCAGACGATAGTTGATCTACCCCAAGACAAAACGCGCAGCGAGGCGGGCCCAATTTAATGGATGACTGACGTCAACAGGCTAGATTTTTCCCCTTGTTGATAGCCGAAACCTTGGTCTCAGCGACGGAGCAGAGAGACAGCCATGTCTGGGACCATTCTCGGGTCGGCCCAACATCTCGGTTCGGAGGGCCGTCTTCCGACTGGAACTAGTCGTCATAATTTGGCGCGACCATTCACCCCCGCCTTTGGAAACATGCATGGTGGTTTGGCTGGTGGGGACAGGATGGGCTTGTCCGGTTGATTAGTGTAGACCAACGCACTACTGAAAAGGGCGTTGCATACGGGAGTTTGGCATGACAGGCGGCTGTAAATTTCCGAAGCTGTGATGAATCGGGAGGGTCGCTGCTGCTAAGGTCGCTGCTACTCGAGGGATCGCACCATCATGTTGCCACGGGCAATGGCGAGGAGATAAACAACTTGGTGGCTAAAATGGCCAATTCGTTCTCATCAGATAGTGTTCGGATCGGTGTCGAAATGGATTTGCTCCGTGGTGAGCTCCGCTCTGCGCGGCTCGACAAATCTGCCGGGAAAACGAAATGGGTTGATGGAAGCCACGAATGGCGGACGGGAAGTAGCTGCAGAAGAGGGATAAAGGGAGCAATACGTTTCATTTCATTCACAGTGGACATGAGCCTCACACAGACGTGCCGCGGTGGGCTAGGACTGACTTAGCGGGTATGAGGAGGGGGTTGCTCAATGTTTCTCGGAAAGGCGGGGAAAAGAGCCAAGCGATCAATCGATGAAGCGTGGGAGATAAAAATGGGGAGCTACACAGGATCCAACTTTAATAGATGAGTGTCTTCCCTCTCCTTGCATCCTTTTAGCTATTTTTTTTCTCCTCCCGAAAATACCAATTGGCGAGTCTTAATCACGTCGGTGAACAGCGACCCAAAAACATACAAAAAAAAACAGAGCCAGCACCTAAATTCATCCATCATGGCCGCCTCCGACTACGAGATTTGGACCGTGGAGGAGCCCTACCTCGAGTCCCACTGTAAGCTGGGTGAGGGTCCCTTCTACGAGAAGGCCACCAACACTCTACGATTCGTCGACATCATCCAGCACCGCGTGCATACCGTCAACCTGACCGAAGGCCCTTCATCCTTCCAGACCATCCAGCTCGACTGCCCCGTCACAGTGACGGCAGACATTGAGGGCATTGACCCGGCGGAGAAGATCCTCATCGGTGTCAAGTACGGTCTCGCCATTCTCGATCGCAAGACGGGCAAGTATGAGTATGTCGCCAAGTTGGCCGAGACTCCCAACGAGAGGTTGCGGACGAACGACGGCGGTGCGGATCCTAATGGGAGGTTCTGGCTCGGAACCATGACGGATTTCAACCTCGGAGAGTTCCAACCTGAGGGTAAGTAAATAAGGCATGTAGCCTTTGTCTTCTTTTTGCGCAACAAGGAACAAAAAAAAATGTAGCCGTATTATTCACGACAATTTTTAAGGCGGTCTCTTCCGTTTCGACGGCACCGCTACCTCCGAGCTCATCAAGGACCTCACAATCCCCAACTCAGTCGGCTGGTCCCCCGACAACAAAACACTATACTTCACGCACTCCACCTCGGCCGAAGTTCTGGCTTTCGACTACGACGTCGAAACGGGCGGCATCTCCAACCAGCGAGTCTTCTACAAGCACGAGGGCTCCGGCGGACCCGATGGCTTCCGCGTCGACGTCAACGGGTTCATCTGGCATGCCGTGTACGGAGAAGGGAGAGTTCTCAAGATCAACCCCGAGGGAAAGCTCGTGGGGGAGGTTAGGTTGCCGACGAGGAACATTACCTGCACGCAGTTTGTGGGGACGGAATTGTTTATTACTACGGCGAATGATGATGAGGCGGAGGGTGGGGAGAGGAGCAAGGCGTTGGGCGGTGCGGTCTTTAGGGTTGATGTTGGGGTTGAGGGGCTGCCTTTGTTCCCTTATAAGTTGCAGGCTTGAATGGTGAGTGGAGGGGGATGAAGATGAGAGTTGTAGAGGGGATAGATATAGTTCATGGAGGAGTTCCGACCTGTGTAAGTCGGAAAACTCTTTTTGTTTCGTAGGAATGAAGGAAATCAATGTTTAAATGAGCTCTTGAGAGTACGATATATGAAGGCTTCCGGCTTCGCCTCGTCACAATGATCAAGGGTTTTATATTCATCAAGTCCTTGCCCTCGAGACACTTCTACCTTTTTTCTATTGCCAAAAACGACATTATGTGCGTTCTACCCCCGATTATATCGACAAAGGCTATCGTCAACGGAGAGAATCAATTGCTGCTTTTTCTCACTCCATCTCCACCTCTCACCTCATTTCATCGGACGTAACGCATAACTCCTCACTGGAAGTAGAACTTTCGGAAAGCCGGTCTGCAGCTCAGTCCTAACGACAAGCAAGCCTGCCCTTTCGAAGATATTCCTAAATTTCGAATCCTCTCTGACGATGATGGTCAAATTGTAAGCCGGGAAGAAAACCCACCGAAGGAACACCCTTCCCATCCCCCACGGACAAAAAAAGGGTGAGGAGAGGAGTAAATAACAAAACTCACCTCGTTACACTACTATCCTCATCATCAAAAACATCACCCCCCATCGTACTCATATTCTCTTTCACGACAATAAACCCCATCTCCGGCTCCAAAACCTCCTTACACCTCAGGAGATACTCCACCAGCTGGTCGTCCGTCAAGTGGCCCAAACACCACTGGTTCCAGATGACGTCGTACACGACCTTCTCCTCCCCGTCCTTGGGCTGCGGCGGCCTCCATTCCTCGAGGCCGACGTTTTGAACGAGGCCCACGCCGGGTTTGGAGGCGAGTTGGGCGGTGAATTTGGGGATTGGTTCGACTACGTCGACGGTTTCGGCGATGGAGGTGAGGAGGCCTTCGGTTATGCGGCCGATGCTGGGCAGAGACGAGCGGTTTTCAATACTCACGATTCTTTCTTCGGAAAAAGAAACAATACGATGGAGAAGGCGATTATCACCAAGGGGGAAGAAAAAATATCTAGGGGGAAAAAAAATAAAGAGAGAAAAAAAAGGACGAGGGAAGAAACACATACCCAGCTCCACCCTCCATAACCCGCTTCACCTTCCTCAAAGGCTCCTTCGCCCCAACGCCATTCTTCGCCAGAAACGCCCGCGACCCGATCAGATCTACGCGACTGACCAGAGGGAACCCACCGAGCATGCCGTTTACGTCGGCGGAGACGTCGGACCAGTAGGCGCGGCTGTCGGATGGGTTAATGTAGGTGTCTGGGGCGTCCATCTTTCTAGTTGCCCGCCCGGCTTATGTTTCGGGAGAGGAGCGGGGATGTCGGGGCTAGGTTGGTTAGGGAAAATGACGAATAATGGAAATCTACGAAGAGGGAGAATTGTGCTAGGATACTTTGAAGAGTAGACAAGTGAGAGAGGCGAAGGAGTGATGAGATGAACTGGAGCGGTGATGAAATTGAAATGGCAATCAACTGATCAATCAATTCATCTGTAAAATTTATGGCGGGGGAGGGGTTGAATTTGTGGTTTGTGATGACTTCATTGTGGGCGTGGGTGTTTTGCGCTTGCCATTCTCACTCCGTTCTCAAGACATGACAGCCCTCGCAATATTCTCGAGAGACTAACTTCTATAAATTCTATAAATATTGTGTGAAATATAAATATGGCCGGGTGGAATTAGGAATAAAAATAAAGAAGAAATCCCTCGAGAGAACTAAGCAAAACGCATCTTCTTGCTTGTTGGCTTGCTGTCTTGACCTAGTCGTAGCCAGATGCGCATTCGTACCAAACTCACTCGCTCCCGACATTACAATGGAATAACTAACTAGTGGCTTAATCTATCACGGCGGTATAAAGAAATGCAAAGAAGATGGAAATCAAGGCGTGGAATGCTTTAAAAAGGGAAGCGAAAAATAAGAAAAAGATAGAAGAAAAGGAAGAGGAAACACAACTCTAAGCTTAAATGTGATGCCACGTTCAAGAAAGAATATAGCTTCCCGCCCCAACCCCATTCCACTCCCTCACTCCCCTTCCCTCCTCCAGCTCGACGCACCACCACAGGGCCTCCTTCGCCTTGTCGATCTGTCCGCTCTCCTCGTGCGCCCTTGCAAGTGCGAACCACGCTTCGGAGTAGTTCCAACCAGTACCCAGTCTTGTCAGGCTTGAGAGGAGGCCGTAAGCGCGGTCCCGCGCTGCGAAGCGGTCCACGAGTGGCAGGGACGTTGCTTTGTGTGGGGGTGGCAGGTCGTCGTCACGGTGCTTGACATCGGGGGAGTGTGGCGTTTCTTGACCCTCTGTGTCCGAATCATCATCATCACTTTCCGACTCGGTACTTGTGGTTTCCGGGAGCTTTGTGGTACCGAGGCCGAGGGGTGTTGAAGGAAGAGGGGTTCTGTTGGCTGGAACAAGCGAGCCTCTCCCTTCTGGAGCGCTAAGAATGGAATCGCCCATGTCAAGTGGAGGTATCGTTGGTGGCGGCAGCAACTCCTCCGTGTAAATGTCAAGGAGAATGCTGGAAAGTCCCACGATGGCAGCAGGATGGTCGGGGAAGTAAGTGAGCGCCGACTCAAAGTCGCCACGCGCTACATATGGCTCGCCCTTTGCGACAGCAAGATTGCCCAGCTAGGACGAACTGTCAGTATTTTTCGCCCATGAGATTGCAAATGGACGAGGAGCAAGAGAAGAGAATAAAACACTAGCAAGGCAAAAATGAAGAGAGAAAAAAATTGAATAAATAAAGTCTTACCTCTGCCCACACGTCAGCCCATAGCTCCTCGATGCTCTTCCTCTCACCCCAATGCGCACTTCCCAGAGTCATGGGCGTCGTAGTGTCCTTCGCAGCCTCGGCCTCCATAACCTGCACGATCTTGTTCGCCTCCGAGATGGCACCCTTGCAGTCATCAAACATATTCGCCCGTCGATAGAAGCCCGCGATCATAAGCCAGACATTCACAAGAATGGCATTTTTCTGCCTCTGATCCGCCTCCTTGGAGAACTGCACAACCGGCAGTGGTGTGGGCATGGTGTTGTACGCGTCGGTAGGAATATCGGCGTACTCTACCGGCCGTGGCTTCGCCGACAAGTATGAGTCGATGTGTGGCAGCGCCCTCCCACGGGAAAATGACGACGCAATTGAGGGTTGCCTCCTGTTAGTGAAAGCAAACACGTCCGACTGCGCGTCACCATCGGGTGTGAACACACTCTCCCCGTCGGCGGCGAAGCTCGTTCGTGGTGTTGGACCGGTACTAGCTGCCCGCCTCCGGCTCCGGCTAGGATCCCGCTTTCTAAGACTGTTCCTCCTTCCGGATTGACTTCTCCGCCGTCCTGCCCCTTCGGTTGGCGTCTTCAGCGGTCGAACTTCGACCGACTGCCCGTTCTCTTGAGTAATTTGAATAGTCGGCGCTGCGCTAGCTACGGTTTGAGTAGTCTGCGGTCTAGCAGATCCCAGTGAAGTGTCGCTGACGATGCTCATTTGCCTAGTCTCGGTATTCCTCGAGGACCTTCCAAAGAGGCTACCCCTGATACTCCTCAAGGTGCCCGAAGTCTTAGGCACATCAGCAGTCTTGGGAGGATGAGTAGGCGGTTTGGGCAGTACGGTTCCGAACAATCTCGTGTATAGACTAAGCAGTTCGGGGCTTGCATTCACGGCGACTTCAGGTCCCTCGACAAGCTCGACAAGGGCAAGCTGCGTCATCTTCACCTCCAGGATGCCCTCCTTCTCGAAGAAATCCATTTCGTCGACGACCGCTCTCCTTGCGTTGAGTTTCTCGCGCTTAGCCTCGGCTTCGTTCAGGTGGTCGCTTCGGAATGATTGGTCTTGATGGCCGAACAGTATCAAAGGATCCTTAAACTGCTCAAACGCACCATCGCAAGCCCTAGCAGCCATACTGTAGTCCTGTCTGGCACTGAGCAAAAGCCCAAGGAGATGCCACAGGGGAATGAGCGCTCGTTCTTGCCAGTAGGGCCCGTGGATTAGATCCCCCTGTCCATCAGCAGACTTCCCTGCGGCCAAAGCCACCTTTACGAGTTCGATAGCAGGAGTTAGTTCTCTGCGCTCCGCTAACAGGAGACTGAGCGCAAAGAGCCCGCGGTAACTCCTCGAGCGGCCAAATTCGGGCGAGAGGGATTTTCGAAGACACCTCACAGCCTTGGTCTGGATTTCAATTCGGGAGCGAGAGTCAAAGGTAACCCTCGACCAACTAGCATGGGATAACCCGATGGCCTGCCATGCCTCGGCCAGGACACGTGGAGGAATCTGAGGATGTAGCGGGGACTCCCGGATTTCTGGCATGGCAAGAGATCCTGATTCTGAGCCGCCGGACTGTATCTGAGGCAAGCGTGCGAGGAAATCTTCCAGTTCGGCCGCCACATCTCTCGCCCTCTCAATCGCCGCCCTGTCACCATATCGGCAGAGGGCTAGAGCGCACTGAGACATTGTCATTAGAACCGTTGCATCATCGTCTAAATGGGGCTCCGGGACCCCGGTTTTCTCCACGCGAGCCTTAGCTTTAGTTATTATATCCCGATACGAGCTGTAAGCTTTGAAGGCAAGATCAAACTCGGCCACAGCCATGTGGACGGTAAAGAGGTGGCGTAGGATCGCGGTCGAGTGATACGTCTTCGTCGCTGCTCGGTAGAGAATTTCAAGGACGCCACGGCTCATAGCCTCCCGACCGCCTGGACCAAGATCGTATTCCCGCCATCCCCGACCACACATGATGGACCAGTTCTTCACGACGAGGTTCACAAACGCCTCGACCTCTTCTCTTTCGTTGTTCGCTCTTGGGAATTGAGTTTCTTGTAGGAGAAGCGACTCGTAAGCATTCTCGACCTTTTTCAGTTCCATCCGTAGGTGCGTTCTAGCGGAGTGCTGTTCGGCAGGTAATTTGCCAAGATATCCCGTGGGAAAGGGGAGGTCATCCTCAACGATTCGCGAGAGGGCCGTGTAGTATTCGCACCATATCCTCCTCCTGGGTACGGAACCCCGAAATCCATGACCGCCAGGCAAAGACCCAGATTGGATCTCCCAATATCGTGCCCAGGTTCGGAAACACGCCACCGAGTTTGCATCTTCAAGAGACCTCTCTCGACGCTGCAGGGCCTGGCTGGACAACATGCAATATTCCGTCAAAAATAGCTCGGCCCAGTATCTCAACTGTTGTTTCGGGAACTTGCTTGTCCACACGCTGGTAAGCGCCGGGAGACCGGTCTCGAAGATATAGAGTGCTTCTACCCTCTCATTATTTCTCGCCGCGCAATTGGCCTTTAGATAGGCGGCCTTCAAAGCACACACGTTCGTCCAATCAGAAACATTTTCGGCGCCTTCCAACTCGGTGTATTCTTCGTCTAGGTTCCGGGGGAGACGCTGGGCGGCCATGCCGTATTCGCCCACAACCCAATACAGCCAGCCGACGCAGACCTTTGCCTGGAACTTATCCTCGAGGTAATTGTCTTCCGATTCGATGGCACTGAGCAGCTTTGGGAGATGGGTGGCGACGCCGAGGTCCTCCACGGTGAGGGCGGTGCTGGGTCGGTTCGAAGACGCGTGCATCAGAGTTGCTTGGGAAATGGTCGCCTCTCCCTCTGCAACGAGGGCGAGACCTAGAAAGGCGGTGGGTTATTGTTAGCATGCTGCAGCTTCGTGCAGGAGATGAGAGGATGAGGTGGTCGCTGCATACAAGATCGTTCGGGGGCATGCTTTCGAACCTTGCGAACGAGTTCGGGGACGGTAGACCAGTTTCCATCGCAACGAGCTTCATCGAGCGCCCTCAGATAATGGATAGCTTTATGGGGCTACCCAGCCGAATTGTTAACATCGCCAATCATAAAACAGTATTTTCGCTGCGCTTGAAAGACACCAACTCACGCTCATCTTCTCGGCAGAGGTTGGGATACGTGGTGGACGAAATGCGGAATGGCTTGGGGCAGGAGAGTTGAGGAAAGGAGCTAAACGAGGACTCGCGATGAATGCATTTCGTGGTAAAGGAGC
>Ga0164243_10004294_pt1 | contig 22418 bp, 16 predicted proteins | sample OricompcompostOP_FD_108781 | JGI IMG/M metagenome (GOLD analysis project Ga0164243, IMG submission 108781) | Organic Plus compost microbial communities from Emeryville, California, USA - Original compost - Organic plus compost (OP) | ecosystem: Engineered > Solid waste > Mixed feedstock >...
ATCCGGGTCTCCGGTCTGATTGTCTCGAACTATATTGATACGCCCTCTCACGCACAGAGCACGATGAGCCTGGGTACATGGTTACAGCGCGAAGGCATCCCGGGCCTGGAAATCAAAGATACGCGCCGCCTCACACAGCATATTCGTGAACATGGAACAATGCTCGGTAAAATTCTCATCAATGATGAAGATGTTCCATTCTATGACCCCAACAGTGAAAATTTAGTGGCGCGCGTTTCTACAAAAGAAGTAATGAAAGCCGGTTCCGGTGATACAACAATTGTGCTGATTGATTGCGGCGCGAAACGCAACATTGAGCGAAGCCTGCTCAAGCGCAATGTCCAGGTGGTTACAGTGCCCTGGGACTTCGATTTCCTCGACCCTGCCAATCGCTTTGACTTTGATGGCATCCTGGTCTCGAATGGTCCTGGAGATCCGAAATACGCTGATAAGACGATCAGGATTCTTCAGAAGGCGCTGGCAAGCAAGATCCCGACAATGGGTATCTGCCTGGGACATCAGTTGCTTGCGCTGGCGGCTGGCGGGGATACCTATAAGCTCAAGTTCGGGCATCGCAGTCAGAATCAGCCCTGCATTGAAAGCAATACAAAGCGCTGCTATATCACGACCCAGAATCACGGGTTTGCCGTTGGCACCATTCCCGAGGGCTTCACTGCCTGGTTTACCAATGCAAATGATGGTAGCAATGAGGGGCTGAAACATGAGGAACTGCCGTTCCTGTCCGTGCAGTTCCATCCCGAAGCAACTCCGGGTCCCGAGGATGCAGAATGGCTGTTCGACCACTTCCTGAAGGTGGTAAGAGAAGAAAAGAGCAAGAAGGGGGCATAGGCCGAAGGTGAAAACGAATCTACGCAAGGTGTTGGTACTGGGGGCAGGAGCCCTGAAAATTGGTCAGGCGGGCGAGTTCGACTACTCTGGCTCTCAGGCACTAAAAGCATTACAAGAAGAAGGCATTTCCACTGTTCTTATCAATCCTAATATCGCCACGATTCAGACATCAAAAGAGCTGGCCGACGAAGTGTACTTCCTGCCAGTGACGCCGTTCTTTGTTGAGAAGGTGATTGAGAAGGAGCGTCCAGACGGTATTCTGCTCTCCTTCGGTGGACAGACGGCTCTCAACTGTGGCATCGCCCTGCATAAGTCGGGCGTCCTGGAAAAGTACGGCGTCCGTATTCTGGGTACTCCGATCTCGGCGATTATCCTGACTGAGGATCGAGAAGAGTTTGCAACGCACTTGCGTACTATCCATATTCCGACCCCACAGAGCCGTACGGCTGAAACCCTTGAGGAAGCCCGGACGATCGCGAGTGAACTGGGCTACCCGCTGATGGTTCGCGCTGGCTATGCGCTTGGCGGCCAGGGATCGGGTATCGCTGCAAACGAAGAAGAGCTGACGAAGATTGTCAATGGCGCCCTGGCCTTTGCTCCACAGGTGCTGATCGAACAATATCTGCACCATTATAAAGAGGTAGAGTATGAGGTGGTGCGTGATGCCTACGACAACTGTATCACCGTCTGTAACATGGAGAACATGGACCCTCTGGGCATCCATACCGGTGAGTCGATTGTTGTCGCACCCAGTCAGACACTGACGAACTATGAATACCATATGTTGCGTACCGCTGCGATCACCATTGTGCGGAGTCTGGGTATTGTCGGTGAATGTAATGTGCAGTACGCGCTTGATCCAAAGACCTCCCGCTACTATGTGATTGAGGTGAATGCCCGTCTCTCGCGCAGTTCGGCGCTTGCCAGTAAAGCGACCGGTTATCCGCTGGCCTATGTGGCGGCAAAGCTTGCGCTTGGCTATAGCCTGACCGACCTCACCAATCGCGTAACGGGTGTCACACAGGCCTGCTTTGAACCAAGCCTGGATTACATTGTTGTGAAGATCCCGCGTTGGGACCTGGATAAATTCAAGGACGCGGATCAAACCATTGGCACCGGCATGAAGTCAGTCGGTGAGGTAATGGGCATCGGTCGTACCTTTGAAGAGGCCTATCAAAAGGCGATCCGCATGCTGGATCTCGATTTTGAGGGGGCGACCTCGGAGAAGGTCTTCAGAGGACACGAGCGAGACGCCGATGTGCTCGCGAAGTTTTTGTACACGCCAACACCCAAGCGGATGTTCGCGCTGCCTCTGGCGATGCGCAACCAATATTCGATTGAGCAGATCTATGACATCACGGGTATCGATCCCTGGTTCTTGCAGCGTATCCGGACCATCTTGCAGGCTGAGATAGAGCTACAGGAGACTAAGGATCTCTCGGCGGAGCGGCTGCGGAAGCTCAAACAACTGGGTATCTCCGATAAGCGGATTGGCGAGCTGACCGGCAAAACCGGGCTGGAAGTGCGGGCACTCCGAAAACAATACAATATTGTCCCGGCGATTCTACAGATCGATACGCTGGCCGGCGAGTTCCCATCCGAGACGAACTATCTCTATACCACCTATAACGCCGACCATACCGATATTCAGCCGCTCAACAAGGAGGGCGTGGTGATTGTTGGTTCCGGTCCCTACCGTATCGGGTCATCGGTTGAATTTGACTGGACAACGGTCAGCACCGTGCTGGCGTTGAAAAAGTATGGCAAGCGTTCGGTGGTGATTAACTGTAACCCTGAGACGGTCTCGACCGACTACGATACGTCCGATCGCCTCTACTTTGAAGAGCTGACCTTTGAGCGTCTTGCTGATATCTGCGATTTTGAGAACCCATACGGTGCCATCGTTTCGGTGGGTGGTCAGACGCCAAATAATCGCGTGAAATCGCTGAGTGCCTATGGTGTCCCCATTCTTGGCACCTCCGCCGAGAATATCGACCGCGCCGAAGATCGCTACAAGTTCTCGAACCTGCTGGATGTCCTGCATATTCGCCAGCCCGAATGGGCAAGCGTGACCAGCTTCGAGGATGTGCGCTGGTTCGCAGAGCGTGTCGGCTATCCGGTGCTGGTGCGCCCGTCGTATGTGCTCTCGGGAAGCGCAATGAACGTCTGTTACAATGAAGAACAGCTCAAACGCTATATTAATGAAGCGGTAGCTGTCTCGCCCGAGTATCCGGTGACGGTCTCGAAGTTCTTCCAGAAGGTCAAAGAGATCGAGTTGGATGCCGTGGCCCAGCGAGGACGAGTCAAAGCCTTCGTTATCTCTGAACATATCGAAAACGCGGGCGTGCACTCCGGTGACGCAACCATTGTCCTGCCGCCACAGACGATTAATGAAGAGACACGTGTGCGTATTGAAGAGGTCGGGCGCGCCATCGCGGAAGCGCTGGAGATCACCGGACCGTTCAATATCCAGTTTCTGGCAAAAGATAATCAGGTCTATGTGATCGAGACAAACCTGCGTGCCTCGCGAACCTTCCCCTTTATCTCGAAGGTGATGGGCGTGAACATGATCGAGCTGTTCGTGGATGCGCTTTTCAATGAAGAAATCCCTGCGGTGCGCATGCCCGCCCCGACCTTTACCGCTGTGAAGGCGCCTCAGTTCTCCTTCGCGCGCTTGAAGGGCGCCGATCCAATTCTGCGTGTTGAGATGTCATCCACGGGCGAGGTGGCCTGCTTCGGTGAAGATATCGAGGAAGCCTACCTCAAGGCTATTATCGCGACGGGTAACCATATTCCGCAGAAAGGTGTGTTTATCAGTCTCGGCGGAGAAGATAAAAAGCTTCGCTTCCTTGAGAGCGCCCGTTTGCTGGCGCAGCTTGGCCTCCCGCTCTATGCGACAGAGAACACTGCCAACTTCCTGCGCGAGCACGGTGTTGAGACGACCATGCTCTACAAGCTGCATGAACAGAAGGAGCCAAACTTCCTGACGTACTTCAGGGAAGGCAAGGTTGATCTGGCTATCAATATTGTTGATCGCAATATACTCAAGGAAGTGGACGACGATTACGCGATGCGCCGTCACGCGATTGACCATAACATTCCGCTGTTCACGAAAGTGAAGCAGGCGCGTCTGTTCGTAAAGGCGATCACCGAGAAGGATTTGCAGACCATTCCTATCAAATCCTGGAACGAGTACACAAACGCGAAGTAGTGCCATTTCATTCGGGGAGGAGGGCTACCCCTCCTCCTCTGTCATGAGTAAAAGCAAGGAGCAGTAGCATGTCAACGCAGCCCACAACTGTACAAAAGAGAGAGACCGACGTTCTGATCATTGGCTCTGGTGGAGCCGGTCTGCGTGCGGCGATTGAAGCGACGACGCGCGGCGCGAATGTGCTGATTATCGCGAAAGAGGAGCTGAGAGAGGCCCATACCGGCTGGGCAATGGGCGGTATTAATGTTGCGATCAAGGAACCAGCAACCCCACAGCAGCACTTTGAAGACACGATTAACGGCGGCTGGCGTATCAATAATTTCAAGCTGGCAAAGATCTTTGCTGAAGAGATGCCCGACCGTATCCACGATCTGGAACGCTATGGCGTCCTTTTTGACCGTCTGCCCGATGGCACTTATTTTACCTGGGCCAGCGGGAAGCAGTCGGCACCTTTGAACCTGTGTGCTGGAGACTATACCGGACGCGAGATGATGCGCGGTCTCTTGCTGGAAGTCAAGCGCCTGGGGGTCCCTTATCTGGAGCATACCTATGCAACGCGTCTCTTCAAGCAGGGTGATCGCGTGGTCGGTGCGTTCCTGATGAATAGCCTGACCGGAGAGCAAACTGTTGTGCGGGCAAAGGCGGTCATTGTTGCGACTGGTGGAGGCGGCGCTATGTATCGCGTGAACACCAATGCTCCGAGCAACACCGGCGAGGGTTACGCCTGGGGCCTGGACATGGGTGCGGAGATGGTTGATATGGAGCTCGTGCAGTTCCACCCGACCGGCATGGCCTGGCCTCCTGAGAAACGCGGCACGCTGGTGACGGAAAAGGTGCGCGGCAATGGCGGCATTCTGAAGAACAAGCATGGTGAGCGCTTCATGGCCCGCTATCAGCCACAGCGTATGGAACTGGCTGGCCGTGACGAGGTTTCACGCGCAATCTATCAGGAGATCCAGGAAGGGCGCGGTACCGAGCATAACGCGGTCTATCTGGACGTTACTCACTGGGAAGAGGGCAAGGTTGAGAAACTGATTCCTGATGTGTTTGCGGCACATATGGAAGTCGGGATTGATATTCGCAAGCAGATGATGGAAATCTCGCCCTCGATGCACCATATGATGGGTGGCTTCGTCATTACCGAATGGGGTGAGACCAATGTTGAGGGACTCTATGCGGTCGGTGAGGTTTCCTGTAGCGTGCACGGCGCGAATCGTCTTGGCGGCAACTCTATCGCGGAAGGACAAGTCTTCGGGCGGCGTGCTGGTATCCGCACTTCCGAGTATGTGAAGGGCGTCTCGATGCCGGAGATCAGCGAGCAACTCATCAATGCAGAACTGCAACGCATTCACTCCTACTTGCAGCGCGAGCAAGGGCCGAAGCCTGCTGAGGTACTGTCGAAGATCAAAGATACCATGTGGAACTATGTCGGGATTATCCGCACGGAGGAGGGCCTGCTGAAGGGACAGGAAGAGATCAAGAAGCTGCAACAAGAGGCGCAGCAGATCAAGGCGACCAACACGCAGGAGCTTCAGGCCAGTCTGGAAATTCGCGATATGTTGGAGACGGCAGAAGCAATTGTCACCTCGGCTCTGGTCAGAAAAGAGAGCCGTGGAGCCCACTTCCGCGCCGACTATCCTCAGATGAGCGAGGAATGGGAGAAGAACATTCGTGTCTTCCGCGGTGAAGATGGCAAGCTGGTTACCAGGGTTGTGCCTGTGACGAAGTAAGTGTGTTGTGTATCAATCGCCCTGCTGGATGGAGAGTCTCTATCCACAGGGCGGAGTATCGAAAGGAGCGAAATGGCGTCAGCGCTTATCGGTTCAATTGTCCTGCCGGATCGCGTCATTGAGGGGACGCTGCGGCTTGCAGAGGGAAAAATTGTTGCTATTGAAGAGGGTTTCCCCAAAGACGGTACCGAGGTGATCGATGTTCGGGGAAAAGGGAAATATATCTTACCCGGGCTGATTGAGGTGCACGGGCATTTTCGTGAGCCCGGTCTTGAGTATAAGGAAGATATTCCGCATGGGACGCGGGCGGCGGTTGCTGGTGGCTATACTACGGTGTTTGATATGCCGAATGTGCGCCCACCAACCACGACGGTAGAACGCGTCAAAGATCAGATTAAGCGCTACACCGGGCGCTCCTACACCGATTTTACCATTAATATGGGCACCGCAGTCGAGGATATCGATGAGCTGCGGAAGATCGATAAAGACCTGATTACCGGGGTGAAGATCTTCACCGCGGGGCACGCTACCACGCCGACAACTATTCCGCATCTGAGCGATATCACGCGGATCTTTGAGATTCTGGGCGAGCGTCAGATTATGGCGCTGCTACACGCAGAAAATCAGGAGCTGGTCAACTATTTTACGCATAAGTATCGCGATGAATATGGACGAACCGATCCTGCCGTATGGAGCGAGGCCCGAAATCTCGCGGTTGTGCTCACTTCGGCGCTGGAAATGATCTCGCTGGCGAAGCTCAACCATGTCAAACTCTATCTGTTGCACCTTTCCACGACAGAGGAGTTTGAGGCGGTCGCGTTCGGACGACGTATCGGCGTTGATGTCTATGGTGAAATCGCTTCCTACCAGCTTGCCTTTAATACCAGCGACTACGAGAAGTATGGCAACTTTATCAATGTGGCGCCGGCATTGCGCTCACCTGAGGAGCAGCGGAAGCTCTGGCAACTTTTGCGTAACGGGCAGATTGACGCCGTGATCTCCGAACACACACCGCACTCTCTTGAAGAGAAGCAGAAGGCAAACGTCTGGGAGACAGCTTCGGGCATGCCGGGCATTCAGGAGACGTTGCCTGTACTGGTGACAAACTGGATCAAACAGTTCGGCCATGAGACATTGGAAGAAGGGCTTGTACGCATCGCGCAGGTGACGTCACGCAATATCGCTCGTATCTTCGGGTTTGGCCAGAAAGGCGGGCTTGAGGTCGGGAAAGATGCCGATGTCACAGTGATCGATACCGAGCAGGTTTGGGAAGTCAAAAAAGAGGATCTCTTTACCAAGAATCGCTGGTCTGCCTATGAGGGAATGCAGCTTGTTGGACGTCCCATCATGACCCTCTTACGCGGCAATATTGTCTATCAACAAGGTGAGGTGATTGGCGAGGCACGCGGTCAGCGTATCCGCCGCGAGAATCAGCAATAGGAAGGGATGATATGACAGAGATAATGCACCTGTTTGAGCAGGTTGGCGCGATTGTGACGGGTAGTCATTTTGTCTATAGCTCCGGGCGGCATAGCTCGGTATATGTCAATAAAGATGCTCTCTATGTCCATCCCACGATCATCTCTTCGTTGTGTCGTCTGATGGCGGAACAGTACGAGCCGGAGACCGTTGATGTTGTGGTGGCTCCTGTGCTTGGTGGGATTGTTCTTTCGCAATGGACTGCCTATCATCTGACACAGCTTCGCAAGCAGGGTGAGACGCTTGCTGTCTTCGCCGAAAAGGGGGCTGATGGTGTCGATAAGCAGTTCTTCTTCAGTCGGGGCTATGACAAATATATCGCAGGAAAAAATGTTGTGGTGGTCGAAGATATTCTCACAACAGGCAACTCCGCGAAGCAGACCATTGAGCTGGTGCGCAGGCACAACGGACATATCATCGGGTTGAGCGCGCTCTGCAACCGGGGCGGCGTGACTCCCGAAGCGGTTGGCGGTGTTCCGATACATGCGTTGATCGAACTGCCACTTGAGACCTACACGGAGGAGGCCTGCCCGTTCTGTCGGGATGGCGTGCCTGTGAATACGGAACTGGGAAAGGGTCGAGCGTTCCTGGCGAAACGAAAGGGGGCCTGACGTGGGGTTCGTCGAAAAGCTTCTGACGGCAGCGCGACACAATGACAGCCTGCTCTGCGTTGGTCTGGACCCCGAGCTTTCCCGGCTTCCTGCGCACCTGCAAGCGCTTCCACTTGCCCGGGCAGTTGCTCAGTTTTGTCGTGAGATCATCGAGGCAACGGCCCCCTATGTCTGTGCTTTCAAGCCGAATCTGGCCTTTTTTGAACAGCTTGGCGTTGATGGGATGCGCGTGTTTCAGCAGATTGTTAAGGCGGTTCCATCCGAGATACCAGTCATTGCAGATGCCAAGCGGGGTGATATCGGAAATACAGCAAAAGCATACGCAGTCAGTATCTTTGATGAGTTTGGGTGTGATGCGGTGACGGTTAACCCCTATCTGGGCTATGACAGCGTCTCCCCGTTTCTGGCCTATCGCGAGAAAGGTGTGATCCTGCTTTGCCGAACCTCCAATCCGGGCGCGCGCGACTTTCAGGATTTGCCGGTTCAGGGGCCTGATGGGCAGGTGCGTCCGCTGTACGAAGTGGTGGCACAGCGTATCCAGGCATGGAATGAGGCGGGAAACTGCGGCATGGTTGTCGGTGCAACCTATCCAGAAGAGTTGTGTCGTTTGCGTACCCTTTGCCCGGATCTGCCAATCCTGATCCCCGGTATCGGCGCACAGGGCGGCGATCTTGAGGCGGCAGTCAGGGCCGGAGTTGATGCCCGGGGAGAGAAGGCGATTATTTCGGCCTCACGCTCGGTGCTGTTTGCCGGGAGTGGTCCTGATTTTGCCCATGCCGCAACTCGCGAGGCACAACGCTTGCGTGATGCAATTAACAAGGCCCGGCGCCATCAGTAAACAAAGATAGGCAGGTGTTATCATGCACAATGATAGCACCTGCATTTTTCTCTAAGAGAGCTTGTCTTTCCCGTGATATTTCCAGGTACGATGGACGTTCTTTTCCATCTTGTCGATGTAGGCTTGCTGAAGATCAACTCCGGTATAGTTTGCCAGCTTGAAAATGTACGCCAGACAGTCCGCCAGCTCCTGTCCCAGGTCCTCGCGGTGGATCTTCAAGGCTTCATCCAGCGAGACAATCTCATCTTCATTGCGGGCAGGATCGGTCATTGAGTAGACGTTTTTCAATACCTGTGCGACCTCACCAACCTCGCCACTGAGAAGTGTGAGGTTCAGAAAGATGTCTGTATTAAAGTTGTTCTTTTTATCAAGCCAGCGATGAAATTCCTGGAAATCGTTGATTGTTCGCATCTTGTTGGGGAAAACGGTTTTCTCTTCGTCAGCCATAGCAAGATTGTCCTTCTAGTGCAAGAATTGCTCCTGTAGAGGCTCTACAAGCTCTGTAACAAGGCGCTTCACAGTCCCTGTAACGAAAGGAGGACGCAGACTGAGGATCAGATGTGTCGCGCCAGAATCGATATAACGGGCGAGTAATTCGCGTTCTGCTTTTAGATTATCCAGATTAATAATGGCCTGAACGGAGCGCTCAATTGTTGCTGTATCGCGTCCGATGGCGGTACAGTGACGATCCAGCACGCTACTCTTGTGCCGAAATTCCTCCGGAGTGCCGCTGATATAGTTCCACATATCCGCATGCCGTGCGACCACACGCAAGGTGAGTTTCTCACCGCTGCCGCCGATCATAATCGGGGGATGCGGCTTTTGCAGCGGTTTGGGCTCGCAGTAGGCCTCTTTTAACTGATAATAGGTTCCCTGAAAATTGGGTGCTTTCTCGGTCCACATCCGTTTGATGAGCTTACAGGCCTCATCAAGGCGGCGGATGCGCTCAGCGGTAGTGTAGAAGGGCAGGTCATAGGAGATATGCTCACGTTCATACCAGCCAGCACCCAGACCAAAATCAAGCCGACCGTGAGTAATGACATCCAATGTCGCCGCCATCTTGGCAAGGACTGCCGGGTTGCGATAGGTATTGCTCATGACCATAATCCCCAGACGTAGACGCGATGTGCGAGCTCCCAGGGCTGTTAACACGGTCCAGCTTTCCAGGCTCGGGGCATCCAGATGGTGTTCATCCATTGAGATGAAGTGATCGTTGATCCAGGCATGTTCGATTGCAGGATACTCTTCAGCTTCAAGCCAGGTATCAAGGATCGCCTCAAAACCGGTATCCTGGGGAGAGGTTTTGATACCAAAACGGAGTGGTTTCTCGGTTTGCATGGGCTGCCCTTTCACAAATTTTCTTATAGCATAACTATATCATCTTTTCGAAAGGGAAGGCCAGTGGGGAGAGAAAGCAAGCAGGAAGGGCGGTGAGCGCTCACCGCCCTGCAAGGGATGGAATACTTCTTTGAGATTAGATGCGCTCCAGTGGCTCAAAGCCGAGGGTGCGAAGCACGTTGTTCATAGTTTGGACAGTTGTCTTGACCAACAGCGTGCGGAAGGCCTTTACTCGCTCATCCGTCTCTTTGACGATTGGTGGAGTATGCTCATAGAAATCGCTGAAGTGGGAGGCCAGATCGAACGCATAGGAGGCCAGTGCTGGTGGCGAGAGCTGCTCTGTTGCCTCTGCCAGTTTGCGCGGATAGGCGTCAATATGGCGTAACAGTTCCCATTCGCTCTGCTCAAGCGTCTCCGGGAGTGCCTCAAGTCGTGTAGGAAGCTCATATCCCGATTCTTGCAGGCGACGCAAAATGCTGTTTGCGCGAGCATAGGCATATTGCAGATAGACGCCTGTATCGCCGTTCGGGCGCAAAACCTCATCCATATCAAGCGCGATGATCTGCTGAAGGTTGAAGCGGATCATAAAGTAGCGAATAGCCGAAGCTGCCAGAGCAGCAGCCGTATGGTCATCGATATCTGGCTTGTTATCCCGCTTGCGTGCCTCGTGCATGCGCTTGACAGCCTCGTTCATGAGATCGTCTGCCTTGATCTCAATGCCTTTGCGTCCTGACATCGCGTAGAACTCGCGACCATCGGAAGTATCAATGCCCAGACTCTCGGCGGTTGCGGCGGAGAGGGTGACGACCTCGTAAGCAAGGTGGCGTGAGTTCTCGGCCTGCTCGGTATAGCCGAGGCGGCGCAGGCTCTCATAGACCACCTGTTGCGGGTAGGACTGGCGCACGTCAATAACGTTGATGACGCGTTTTGCATGTCCGAAGCGCTGTGGGTCTGCCTCTTCGTCTGTGGAGACAACATCTTTTGGTGTGCGCATTGTCCAGAGGATGCGCCCGTCATGTTGCGTGCCCCATTTGATAAAGTGGAAATGGACATTAAACTCATCGGAGTCGGTGATACCGAACTTCCAGAGCTGGTTTGCGATATCCTTCGCGGTATAGGTTGCGGTGCCGTCACTCTTGACAAGGATTTTATCGCTCATGCGCTCATTGTCTTGCTCTTTTTTCTCCTCGTCGCCAAACGGGAGAATCCAGCAGCCGGCAGCCGGTCCAGTTTCGGGGTGTTCAAGTAGGTTGCGTGTGCGGAGGACATCAAACGTGTGTTTCCAGAGATGGGCCTGAAGGATAGCGGACTCCCAGGTCAGGAGGTCATAGGAGATATTCAGGCGCGCCATTGTCTTCAGATGGGCCTGAACGATTCGATGGGAGAGGTCAGAGGCGATTGCGACATAATCGGGTTCTCCCTCAAGCTCCTCTCCATGCTCAATTGCGTGCAGTACCTTTGAGCGTAGTTCAAGCGCGTTCTTGCCCTCTTCCGATTCCTTTTCACTGTAAAGCTTATTGACCGCTACATAGACGCGTGAGCAATAGTAGTCATAAGTCTCGCCGGGAAGCGGGTCATTACCCTCAGCAAGTTGCAGCTTGCCCTGTTGGAGAAGGAGCAGACCAACAACGACATCGGCGACCTGGACACCTGAGTCGTCAATGTAATTCTCTGCCTCGACATGATACCCCTGAGAGCGGAGCATACGTACCACAGTATCGCCGATACAGGAATTGCGCAGGTGGCCGACGTGGGCTGCTTTATTGGTATTGATCGCGGTATGTTCTACCACAACCTTTGTACCAATGCCAACTTCAGACTGACCGAAGTCCGGACCATCCTCAAGAACAGTTGCGATAATTGCCTGACCGACAGCAGGGCGGTTGAGACGGAAGTTCACATAGCCGGGTTTGGTTGCCGTGATCTCCTGAACAATGGGGTCGTTCAGCTCTTTGAGGGCCTCAACTAACCCTTCAGCAATCTGAAGCGGATTTCGTCCGAGTTTGAAGCGCATCCAGGGCATCACTGGCATCGAATAATCACCGAAGCTGGACTGTGCCGAAAAACGGAGATCGATTGGCAACTGTGCAGCATCACATTGGAGCTGCTCTTGCTCAATGTATTTGGCCGCAGCTTGTTTGACAAGCTGAGTAAGATGTGCAAGTAAATCTTGGTGCTGGGATTCTGGCAGGTGGTCTGCCTCATTGGAGACTGTCATTATGCATCCCTCTCTTCACAAACCAGTAGTTCCAATTACTATAGCTAGCTTTGTAAAAATGGTCAAGTGAGGTCATGAAATGGGCGACCGCCAGGAGAAAAGAGGTCCCGGGGGTCGCCCTTGCGTATAAGTGTTGATGTGCGATTGTCTTTGTTCCCGAAAGAATTACGCGTCCAGTGTGCTGGTATCTCCCACAGGCTCGCCCAGTTCTTGAGCACGCAGAACACGACGCATAATCTTTCCTGAGCGGGTCTTTGGCAGTGTCGGGCGGAACTCCAGCTCGTCTGGTGTCGCCAGCGGGCCGACAGTTGAGCGCACGTGCTGCTTGAGTTCGTTGGCGAGCGCGTCATTGGCCTCAAAGCCCTCTTTCACCGTAACGAAGACTTTGACGTGTTCGCCCTTGAGTGGATCGGGCTTGCCGATAGCTGCGGCCTCTGCTACTGCTGGATGGCTGACAAGGCAGGACTCGATTTCCATTGAACCGAGGCGATGGCCGCTGACTTTGATAACATCGTCAACGCGGCCCTGTACGCGGAAGTAGCCGTCTTTGTCGCGTGTGGCAGCGTCACCAGCGAAGTAGACGCCGGGGATTGTATCCCAGTAGGTCTCATAGCGGGCTGGATCTCGATAGATGGTGCGCATCTGCGCGGGCCACGGATGCCGGATGATCAGGAAGCCACCCTTTGTGGCATCAACCGGATTGCCGTTCTTATCAACAATATCTGCCTCAATGGTTGGCATCGGCTTTGTCGCGCTGCCGGGCTTCAACGGCAGAATGACCGTCGGGCTGATCAGGATCATGCCAGTCTCGGTCTGCCACCAGGTATCAACGATGGGCAGTTCGTTGTGTCCGATATTCTTCCGGTACCAGATCCAGGCCTCAGGGTTAATCGGCTCACCGACCGAGCCAAGCAGGCGCAGGCTGGAAAGGTCGTGTTTCGCGGGCCATTCCTCACCGAAGCGCATCAGACCACGGATAGCGGTCGGCGATGAGTAGAAGATGGACACCTTGAACTTCTCGACGACGCTCCAGAAGCGGTCGGGATTGGGATAATAGGGGGTGCTCTCGAACAGAACGCTGGTCGCGCCGTTCATCAGCGGGCCATAGACAATGTAGCTGTGGCCTGTCACCCAGCCGATATCTGCCGTGCACCAGTAGACATCTTCTGGCTTGATATCGAACACAAAGCGGGTGGTCATATAGAGACCAACGGCATGACCGCCATGCACGTGAACAACCCCCTTGGGTTTGCCTGTGCTGCCGCTGGTATAGAGGATATAAAGCAGATCTTCGCTGTCCATTGGCTCACAGGGTACAACGGTATCTTCGGGAATGTCTGCCAGTAACTCATCAAGATAGATATCGCGTCCCGCTTGCATTGGCACATCATTACCCAGGCGTTTGACGACAACCACCTTTTCAATAGTGGGAGTATCTTCAAGCGCTTCGTCGGTGATCTCCTTGAGTTTGATGTGCTTACCACCACGATAGTTCCCATCGGCAGTGATGACCACCTTTGCCCCGGCATCATTGATGCGCTCTCTTAGTGCACTTGCAGCAAAGCCCCCGAAGATGACGGTATGGACCGCCCCCAGGCGGGCAACGGCCAGGAGTGCAGCAACCTGTTCGGGGATCGCGGGCATATAAATCGCGACACGATCACCTTTTTTCACCCCCAGGTTTTGCAGACCCTTTGCCAGACGGTTCGTCAGCTTATACAGGTCTTCATAAGTCAGGGTGCGGGTTTCGCCATTGTCTCCTTCCCAGTAAAAGGCAACCTTCTGACGCACAGGAGTTTCCATATGCCGATCAAGGCAGTTGTAGACGATGTTGAACTGTCCACCGACGAACCAGCGGAAGAAGGGTTTGTTGGTCCATTCAAAGGTCTTTTCCCAGGGCTTAAACCAGTGCAGCTCTTTTGCCATGTCCTCCCAGAACTCAAAGCGGTTCTCAATCGACCACTTATGGAAGGCATCATAGTCTGTAAACCCTTTGGACTTCATATAGGCCATGATGTTAGCGTTTTCGACGAGCTCACTTTTGGGGGGAAATAGACGATCCTCATTTAAAATGGTGTCGGTGTTTTCAAAGTTGAGGTTGCTACTCATGCGAAGTATTCCTCCTGGTTACAAGATAGGCTTTTGTGTGTGGAAGGGTATGCTATTGAGCCACTGGCAATACGGACAGACTCTTGCTCGCTATCGTCTGTCCTCTGTAGTTTCCACATTATAGCATATAGGATCGTAGGGAGTATATAGGGAAAGGGGAGATGTCTGGACGTATAGACCAATAAGGCGAGGAATCAGGTGAGGCTGGCAGTGCATGAAAAAGGGTATGTGGAAGGAACATCCCTTTCAAGGATGAGCTTGACTCGAAAGCGCAATCAGTGCTTGCAGAGAGCAGGTTTCAGGTGCTAGACTGAAAACAGATACTACGTGTTTTGTTTTCACAGTGAGGTGATAACATGCAAGATATTTATCTGCTTGCAGGAGCGCGAACCCCTTCAGGCGTATTACTGGGATCACTGTCTCAGATCAGTGCAATAGATTTAAGCGTTATAGCCGCAAAGGAGGCGATCAAACGGAGCGGCGTCGAGCCCGGACAGATCGATCAGGTTGTTCTGGGGAACGTAATACAGACGAGCAAAGATGCGATTTATTTTGCTCGTCATGTTGCTTTAAAAGCTGGTTTACCCATAGAGGTTCCGGCGTTGACTGTCAATCGTCTCTGTGGCTCCGGGTTGCAGGCGATTGTCAGCGCTGCGCAGCTCTTGCGTCTGGGTGAAGGAAAGCTGGCGCTTGCTGGCGGTGGGGAGAATATGACACAGGCCCCGCATGTCATCCGTGGAGCGCGGGCAGGGCTGAAACTTGGCATGTCGCCTCAACTGGAAGATAGCCTGTGGGAGGCGCTGGTTGACAGCTATATTGGCTGTGGCATGGCGATAACAGCGGAAAATCTGGCCGAGAAGTATGGCCTGACGCGTGAGCAAGTCGACGAATACGCGCTTCGCAGTCAGGTACAGGCGCGTAAAGCGCAGGAAGCAGGCTGGCTGGCAGAAGAGATCGTCCCCGTAACGGTGAAGGACCGCAAAGGGAAGCCGCAGGAGATCACGCAGGATGAGGGCATTCGAGATACCTCGATGGAGGCGTTAGCAAAGCTTCCGGCGCGTTTCCGTGAAGGTGGGGTGGTCACCGCTGGAAATGCCAGCGGCATTAACGACGCGGCGGCCTGCGTGGTGCTGGCAACCGAGAGCGCGGTGCAGGAATATCAACTCAAACCGCTGGCGCGCCTGGTCTCCTGGGGCATAGTTGGTGTGCCGCCTGAAATCATGGGCATTGGTCCGGCTCCTGCCATTCGCCAGGCGTTGAAACGTGCTGATTTACATCTTGAAGATATGGACCGCGTTGAGGTCAATGAGGCCTTTGCCGCACAGTATCTTGCGGTGGAGAAAGAGCTTGGCCTGGATCGCAACAAAACAAATGTCAATGGCGGAGCCATTTCGATCGGACATCCGCTGGCTGCGAGTGGCGCACGTCTGGCCCTCACACTGATGCATGAGTTACGTCGGCAGAAGCTCAAGTATGGTGTGGCCTCGTTATGCATTGGAGGTGGTCAGGGGATTGCAGCCGTTTTTGAGAATGTGACCCGTTAAAGCATGAGCGATTGAAGCGTGAGGGGGGCATAATATGCCTCTCTCATTTCTTTTTTGGGGAGGGAAGAGAGGTGGCTTGCGAGCGGATTTTCTGGTGCTTTTCTGCCCTTTTCAGCGTCTTGCATAGATATAGCAAGTTATGCTTGACTTTACAGATTACTCAAGGTACCATAAAAAACAAAGTAACACATGTTACTACGAACGTATCGATAGGGGTAAGATTCATGCGAGAGAGCGAGGCCCTGCGCTGGTTGCAGTTAACGTATAAGGTCCCGAGCGAGCCTTCTCAGAAGCGGGTGTGGGTATGGAGACGACTTCAAAGTTTGGGTGCGTATGCCCTGCAAAACTCAGTCTATCTGTTGCCTTTTTCGGATGAGGTTGAGAGGCACTTTCGTCAGCTTGCTCATGATATTCACGAAATGGGTGGAGAGGCAAGTATTTTTTCAGTGATCGCGCTTGATCCTCATGATGAGCAGCGTATTCTCCAAACGCTACTGGAAACACGTAACAGCGAGTACAACACTATTGTCAACATCTGTGGGCAATGGCTGGCCCGAGTCGCGAAATTGACAGAAGAACAGCATTGTAGCGAGGCATTGAAAGCTGAGCTGGCGGAGGTGTTGGAGAAGGCACATGTCTTGTTTCGAACGGCAAAACGACATGATTTGCTCGGATTGCTGACCGCGGCCCGACGGGCTGCGGCGGCTGAAGCACTGGCCGCATGTGAACAGATATTGCGTGTATTTCACGACAAGGACCACGGTAAGGTGCGCCGTTTACTGGAGTTACATGCAGAACTGATTCACCCGTTACTGGAAGGCGATGCTCCCGGAGTAACTGCTACCTTGCTTGGACCGGTGGAAACAAGCAAGCAGGGTGGCCCCCATGAACTGCATGATGATCATGTGGAATAGGTGCTCAAACCAGTATTTGTGGGGGACGAAAGGGGCTTCTCATTGCTTTTCACGGCTATGTCAGGTACAATCCTGAGTACAACTAAGCGCTGGCTGATTCGTATAAAGCAGTAAGAGCGAAAAAACGAGAGAGTGAAAACACTTCTCGGTGCTAAGGGGAAAGAAATATGAGACAGCACTATAGAAAGCCATCCAGTGGCGCAAAAGCAATTGCAATCGATCAACGTGAAATAACCAGGCGCTATCGGCTCATGTTGCTTTGGAGTGTTCTGGCGAGTGCCGGGACTTCCCTTAGTCTTTTCTTTCTACGGCTTCTTTTAGGCTTTTAACAAAATACTTCTTCTCAGAAAAGGCACAATAACCCGGGCGTCCGTCAGAAGGACGCCCATTTGTATTTCTTGGTGTTTTGTTACTGGACGTAAGAGATGCTAATAAAGTAGAATAGCCGTAAGACATGTAGTGAGCTATTTCAAAAATGAATGTACGCAAGAGCAAGGTTGCGATGGAGAAAGAAAGCTGGATCGTGTTGTTGCATCGAGTGATACGCAGGGAGGGCCGGGTATGAACATCTCAGGAACCGGACCGAAGCAACCACTCTCTTCCCAACCATCACGTGATGCAGTGCCAAGACGGCTGATTGTGACAGTAAGCGTTGTTGCCTTCGCTATCAGTGATTGGTCGCTCTGGGTGCTGTTGCGTGAGGGGCCCTGGGGCCCGCCTATGCGGTTGGTTCTGGGGAATGAGGCTGTGCTTGATTCGGTCGAGCGTACGCTTGAAGCGCTATTGCTCTGGCCGCGAAGCGCTCCGCTGGTGCAGTTAAAAGCGGGTTGGCAAGAACAGAAGGTGCATGTATGGGGTAGCAATGAGCAAGGGGCTGCTGTCTCGCTGATTCATAGTATCCTGTTGCGAGCCAATCGCGATCAACTTCGCCCGAATCTGCATAAGCAGCCAATCCCAAGTTTGCATGTAGGTTGGGTGCCCGTCGAGGATGTAGAGGCGGGACGAAGAGAACTTGATCCCGATATGAAGCCGGTGCTCTCGGCTGCACTGCATACGTTGCGCTCATATATCGTTCGTGAGCCCGAACTGATTCTGCGTTACCTTGCCGACATGGGGAAGATGGGTACAATGGCAAAGGAAGAGGGAAGCTGGCGCACTGGCAAGCAAGTCAACGGGACGAATCGTGAAACGCTGCCGTTAAATGTAATCAAGGAGCCAGAAACAGGCGACGGCATTTTGACGCTCGCCGAGGCAAATTTGCTCTATCGGGCCTTCTTCCCGCCAGATGAACAGGTAGACCTTTCAAACCTCCGCCGGCGCTTTCTGGCAACGAATCGTCTGGAACCCGTTGATGAGGAACGTCATGTGCGAGGCCGAGAGATGGAGTGGCGGCGTGTCAGCCGGGCCTACCGTTATACAGGGGATACTGGTATTCCTGATAAAGTCTGAGAACAGGAAACTGTTTCCTGGAAAGGAGAGGTGTTATGGCAAAGGTGACAACAGGTTCGGGCGATACCGGCTATACCGGTTTATTGGGCAGCCAACGCGTCCCGAAATATGATCCTCGTCCCGATACTTTTGGGACGGTTGATGAGGCAACATCGGCGCTTGGTCTGGCACGAGCTGTGGCACAGGATCAGACGGTCAAGGATATTCTGTTTCGTGTTCAGCAAGAGCTGTATGTCTTGATGGGGGAACTGGCTACACCTCCTGAACACTATGAGACCCTGGGTCTGCGCATGACAAAAGAGCATGTGGCCCAACTGGAGCAGATAGAGGAGGAGTTAAAGAGCAAGGTTGAGATTCCCAATAAGTTCATTATTCCTGGCGACACTGTCGATGGCGCTGCCCTCGATCTCGCACGCACTATTATTCGGCGGGCTGAACGGATGGCGGTCAAGTTACTGCATGATGGAGTCATCCAGAACGGCGAAGTGGTACGTTATCTCAATCGCCTCTCCGATCTGATTTTTATTCTTGCCCGGTATATTGAGGTGACTTCCTCCCTCGCTCAGCGTCCAGAACGCTAAAAATGTGAACTACTTCACAGAAATTACGCGTTGTATTGCTGATAATTAGAGAGTGGAAGTTTATGCCCTCAAAGAGAAACACGGGACTGGCTAAAATCTGATCGAGACAAAATAGGAGTAATGGGCATTGTCTAGCGTAGAGGGAACTGAAATCAGCCGCTCAATAAAATGGTTCTGATGAATGCTGTAGAAAATGAGTCGCGGCTTGTTATAGAGGCGTGCGAGGGATCAGTCACTGCTTTTGAAGCGCTGGTGGTGCTGTATGAGCCTCGTATCAGACGGATGATCTATGGAATGACACGTGATGAGCAACTCACTCAGGATATCTGTCAGGAAACTTTTCTGTCAGCATATCGAGCGCTGCCCCGTATGAACGGGCATGATTTGCGCTTCGCTCCCTGGCTCTATCGCATTGCGTTGAACCAGTTGCGCAGTGAGTGGCGTAAACGAAAACATGTAACGATTGTTCCGTTTGGCTCTTCAGCGGTTGGTGACAATGATACCTCGTTTGAAGAACAGGTAGAAGATGGTGCGCTGCTGGACAACCCATTTGAAGAAGGCGTTGCAGAGCGTGATCTGGTAAAGCGTGTCCTGTCACGCTTGCCACAGAACTCGGTGATGTGCTTGCTGCTGGATGCAGAGGGTTTTTCCTATAATGAGATTGCAGAAATAATGCAAGATACGCTCTCAGCAGTAAGAAGCCGTTTATCTCGCGCTCGCCAGGCTTTTCAACGCATCTACTCCGGCCTTGATCAGGAAGGAAGAAGATGAAGGATACTACACCAGAGTCGTCTAAGCGGGACCTCCCCACCTGCCCGCTCAGTAGACACTGTTTACGTTTGGTTGATGAATTGGTCCGTAGCGATGAGCAGTTAGATCTCCTTGCTTCTGAATTAGATCTGGATGATGAACTGTTGTTGCGTCGTCTGCGCGATCATATTCCGACCTGTCCTGCTTGCCAGGATGCTCTAGAACAGGCACGGCATGTACGCGAGCAGCAGCGGACCCAGTTGCAGGCGTGGCTCGCTCAAGCCGAACGACGTGTTCCTGCAACAACTGACCGTATTCTGGCCGCGCTTCGCGAGGAGGCATCCAGACAACCGATTGCATTACAGGAGAAACCGGCGCGTAACGGTCGGTTGCTCTCACCCGAATGGCAGCCCGCGAACAGGAAAGTGATTGCGCCACGTCAGTCGGTCCTGAAGAAGGCTTTTGTGACTTTTTCGGCGCTTGCGGCGCTTCTGATTGCTGCTGTCGGGCTGCTTGGCATCTTTTCACTGCAATTCTTGCAGCATGGAACGCAGCAGCAGCCCACACAGGGGAGTACGGAACTGAAAACAACTGCTGTGCAACAACAAAAGGTTGTCCCTGCAAGCACATGGTCTTCCCTGCTTGCTGTGGAGAAGGTGCAACAGCAGGAAAACCTGGTTCTGTACAACCCGGCAAATGGACAGAAAGCGGTAATTGTATCATCAATCTGTCCGCAGAAGCCGAACACATCCAAGATCTCGCACAAACCTGCTGATGAGGTGCTGTATCAATGCACAGAAGCTGATCGCATGACCTATTATTTGTTAAGAGGGCAGAAGAGCTTTAGCGTCAGTGGGGCCCACACACACAGTGATAGAGACTATAATGCTGTCTGGAATACTGATGATAAATCTATCTTTACCTATACAGATACTGCCATTATCGTCTTTCATCCTGGTGATGGTACAAGACGGGATATCCCTTATACGCTGAATGCGCAGCATCTACACTTCGCCTATAAAAACACGCTATATTATACCGTGCGGGTAGAGGGCGAGCCGGGATTAGAGCTCAGGCGGTTTAATCTCGAAACCAAAGAGATGGATGTGCTCCTGACGGGGGTAAATATACAGGGTGAGCTGGTCATGAGCCCTCTGGGTGATGCGCTCTACTTTTCCGGCTCCTTTAAGAATATGCAAGGTTTCTTCCGGTTGCAACTGATGGGAGAGACGCCCAGACTTATCGGCAAGGCGCAGACGCTGGCTGGTTTCGACAGCTACACTTTTAACCCTATCGTATTGCAGACAAACGGGCTGGCTGATCTGATCGAGATTGATGCTACTGATGGTTCAGTGATCAAGACGCTGGCAAAAGATGTCGCTCCGGGATCGAGTGAGGTTTTAACTGATGTTGCGCTGCTGTCGCCTGAAGAGAATACAATGCTGATCACAGCGGGCAGATATCCTGATGGCACAGTGCGATACTGGTATCGCAGCTTGACAGGGACGCAGGAGCCCAAAATGATCTTTCAGTCAACGAACGCGAAAACTGATCCTGTACACTCCTTGCAATGGATTGGATGGAGCATGTTGCTGGCAAGCCCGGATGAGTAATCAGAGAAAAAGCCCGCATGGATAGAGATCATCCCCACCATGCGGGCGTGTGGTCAGGCTTCAGGCAGAACAACCGAGATATTGTAGCCATCAGTGTGGTTACCATCACTCATTGGAAGCGAGATGGAGCGTAAACGAGGGTGTGTGGCCGTTTGCTTGTTGTAGGTATAGAGCGCAGCCGTGCTTCCCGTGTCACCGGCTGCTGGCTCAACCAGGGCTTGCCCATTTCTGATACAGTTGTCAGCGACGATAATGCTTCCCGGGCGACTCAGCTTCAGTGCCCAATCCAGATACTGCGGGTAGGATGGCTTGTCCGCGTCGATAAAGATGAGGTCGAAAGGCGCTTCATCCTGAAGCGTCGGCAAGAGATCGAGAGCTGCCCCGACCCGGACTTCCGTTCTGGCGGTGATCTGCGCTCTGTCCAGCGATTGGCGAACGACCTCTGCATGTCTGGCGCTGACTTCTAGCGTAATAAAGGTGCCGTGTGCTGGCAGGGATCGCGCCAGCCAGATGCCACTATAGCCCGCGAGTGCACCAATTTCCAGGATCTTTTGTGCGTTACAGGCTGCGGCCAGCACCTGAAGCAACTTTCCCTGAAGCGGTGATATCTGGATCTCGGGTAGTCCCGCCTCCTTTGCTGCCACAAGCGCTTGTTGTAGCGCGGCATCTTCGGGAGCAAAGAGCTGCTCCAAAGCGCCTGTAATCTTTTCGGTATCACTCATAATGATTTCATACCTTTCTTGTTTTCTTCTAACCGGCTTCGGCGTATTCAGCGTGAAGCAAGTTAGCGTATGCTTCTTACGACACATCCTCGCTTCGCTTTTCGTAGTTCTTGATGAGTTTTTGAACGTAGCTCAACGGCTGATGTGCGTGTGCTTTGACAAGGATCTGACGGGCTTTATAGAGATAAGAGAGCGCCTGTCGCTGTCCTTCCTCCGTCTGACGGGCCAGCAATGCGGATGCATAATAATATAGGGTATTCGCATAGTCAAGCCGAAAGTAGAATTTATGCCCGAGATTCAGGGCTCGCATAAAGAAGCTGTCTGCCTGCTGATAGTCCCTTTGCTCGTTTGCGATCAAACCCATCAAGCAGAGCGGGAAGCTGGCGCTTGTCCAGGCTTTGGTGCGATTGATCTCGTTCACAACGTGCTCGGCCAGTTGTCTGGCCTGCTCCAGATCGTGTA
>Ga0164243_10004295_pt1 | contig 22416 bp, 22 predicted proteins | sample OricompcompostOP_FD_108781 | JGI IMG/M metagenome (GOLD analysis project Ga0164243, IMG submission 108781) | Organic Plus compost microbial communities from Emeryville, California, USA - Original compost - Organic plus compost (OP) | ecosystem: Engineered > Solid waste > Mixed feedstock >...
CGGGAGATGTTGGTGTCGCGGAGCGAATAGACGCAGCCGCAATATTCCTGCTGGTAGAAGTTCTCGCGCTTGCTGATCTCGATCATGCGCTGCGAGCCGCCCTTCTTGCGCCAGTTGTAGTCCCAGTAGACGACGTCCGGATAGCGCGCGGCGGCGCGGATACCGCAGCCGTTGATCTGGTTCATGTCCTTCCAGCGCGAAATGCCAAGCGAACTGGAGATCACCGGGAAGCCGTGCTCGTGGGCGTAGAGCGCGGTGCGCTCGAAGCGCATGTCGAAGCACATGGTGCAGCGGGCGCCGCGCTCGGGTTCCCATTCCATGCCGCGGGCGCGGGCGTACCAGTTGTCGGTGTCGTAGTCGGCGTCGATGAACTCGATGCCGTGCTTCTGCGCGAAGCGGATGTTCTCCTCCTTGCGCATCTCATATTCGCGTAAGGGGTGGATGTTCGGGTTGTAGAAGAAAATCGAATAGTCGATCCCCGAGGCCTGGATAGCCTCCATCACCTCGCCCGAACACGGCGCGCAGCAGGAATGCAGCAGCAGCTTCTTGTCGTTGCCGCCGGGCAGTTCGAGGATCTCGCGCAGGTACTCGCTCATGGCCGTTCCACCTCCGCGCGGAACCCTTGATGCGCGGAATACCCGCTCATCTAGCGCGGCAAGGCGGCAATCGGAAGGCCGGGATGGAAAAACTCAGCCGAAGCGCCCGGTGATGTAGTCCTGCGTGCGGCGGATCGTGGGGTTGGTGAAGACCTTCTCCGTCAGGTCGAACTCGATCACCTGGCCAAGATACATGAAGGCCGTGAACTCCGAGACGCGCGCCGCCTGCTGCATGTTGTGGGTGACGATGACGATCGTGTACTCATCGCGCAGCTCGTTGATGAGCTCCTCGATCTTGCTGGTGGAGATCGGGTCAAGCGCCGAGGCTGGCTCGTCGAGCAGGATGACCTCGGGGCGCACCGCGATGCCGCGCGCGATGCACAGGCGCTGCTGCTGGCCGCCGGAAAGGCTAAGGCCGCTGGCGTGCAGCTTGTCCTTCACCTCCGTCCACAGGCCGGCGCGTGTGAGCGCGGAGACGACGCGCTCCTCCATCTCGTCCCTGTGCAGCTTCTCGTAGAGGCGAATGCCGAAGGCCACGTTCTCGAAGATCGTCATCGGGAACGGGGTGGGCTTCTGGAAGACCATGCCGACCTTGGAGCGCAGCAGGTTCACGTCCTGCTGCGGCGACAGGATGTTTTCGCCGTCGAGCAGCACTTCGCCGGTGGCATGCTGGTTCGGATAAAGGTCGTAGATGCGGTTGAGCACGCGCAGCAGCGTGGACTTGCCGCAGCCCGAAGGGCCGATGAAGGCCGTCACCGTGTTTTCATACAGCGGCAGGCTGATGTTCTTCAGCGCCGCGTGCTGGCCGTAGAAGAACTGCAGGTCGCGAATGGCGATCTTCTCGCGGCGGCCGGTGAAGCGCGCCAGGAAGGTCTGTTCCTGCTCGGGTTCGGCCAGGGCATAGGCCTCGGTCATGTTCCGCTCCTGCGGGAGGTGAGGAGCCGCGCCAGCACGCTGAGCGTGAGCACGGCGAAGGTGATGATGAGCGCACCCGTCCAGGCAAGCTGCTGCCAGCCCTCATAGGGGCTAAGCGCGAAGGCGAAGATGACGCCCGGCAGGCTGGCCATCGGAGCGTTGAGGTCGGTGCTCCAGAACTGGTTGTTGAGCGCGGTGAAGAGCAGAGGCGCCGTCTCGCCGGAAATGCGCGCGACCGCCAGCAGCACGCCGGTCATCATGCCGGCGCGGGCAGCGCGGTAGGACACCTTGCGGATGACGAACCAGCGCGGCGCGCCAAGGCCTGCCGCCGCCTCGCGGAGCTGGCTCGGCACCAGAAGCAGCATGTCCTCGGTGGTGCGCACCACGACCGGCAGCACTATGATGGCGAGCGCCACGGCGCCGGCCAGGCCCGAGAAGTGGCCGAGCGGCGCCACCAGGATCTGGTAGACGAACAGGCCGATCACGATGGAGGGCGCCGACAGCAGGATGTCGTTGATGAAGCGCACCACCGTGGTGAGCCGCGAATGGCGGCCATATTCGGCCATATAGGTTCCTGCCAGGATGCCGAGCGGCGTGCCGACCAGCATGGCCAGCACCGTCATGATGAGGCTGCCGATAATGGCATTGGAAAGGCCCCCTCCCGCGTCGCCGGGCGGCGGCGGGGTCGGCTCGGTGAATACCGAGATGTCCAGGCCCTGGAGGCCGTTCCAAAGAAGCGCGCCGAGGATCAGGGCCAGCAGGCCAAGGCCGATGGCGGCTGCAAGGCCGGACAGGCCGAGATAGAGCGTGTTGCGGAAGCGGCGGCTGCGGTAGCGGTCCATGTCAGGCTCCCGACAGCTTTTCGAGGCGCAGCAGCAGCAGCCGCGCGATGGCCAGCACGATGAAGGTGATGACGAAGAGGATCAGGCCGAGCGCGATCAGCGAGCTGGTGTAGAGGCCGCCGATGGCCTCGGTGAACTCGTTGGCGATGGCCGCCGAGATCGTCGTGCCGGGCTGCAGGATCGACACCGAGATGCGGTGCGCATTGCCAATCAGGAAGGTCACGGCCATGGTCTCGCCAAGCGCGCGGCCAAGGCCGAGCATGACGCCGCCGACCACGCCGATGCGGGTGTAGGGGAGCACCACGCTGCGCACCACCTCCCAGGTGGTGGCGCCCATGCCATAGGCCGCTTCCTTGAGCACCGAGGGCACGGTCTCGAAGACATCGCGCGTCACCGCGGTGATGAAGGGCACGACCATGATGGCCAGCACGATGCCCGCCGTCAGCACGCCGATGCCGTAGGGCGGACCCGCGAAGAGCGCGTTGAGGCCGGGAACGGGCTTCATGGTGGCGATCAGCCAGGGCTGCAGGGTCTGCTGCAAGAAGGGCGCCAGCACGAAGAAACCCCAGATGCCGTAGATGATGCTGGGAATGCCGGCGAGAAGCTCGATGGCGACGCCGATCGGGCGGCGCAGCGGCCGCGGGCACATCTCGGTCAGGAAGATCGCGATGCCGATGCCGAAGGGCACGGCGATAATCATGGCGATGATCGAGGTGACGATGGTGCCGTAGATCGGCGCCAGAGCCCCGAAGCTTTCCTTGACCGGATTCCACGATTGCGTGGTCAGGAAGTCGAAGCCGAAAGCCCGCAGCGCCGGCAACGCGCCCTCGAACAGCGTCACCATGACGCCGCCGAGAACCAGAAGCACCAGGAGAGCCGACGCCTGGGTCAGCCGGTGAAAGAAGAAGTCCGTGGCCCCGAAGCGGCGCAGCGCGCGCTGCCGCTCCCGGAAAACCTCGCCGTGCGCCAAGCTGATCTCCGCCATCGCGAAAGCGTCCCGCTCGCTTTTAGGAGGAAAGTGGCGGGGCCGCCACCGCAGCCCCGCCTTTTGTGATCAGCCGCCGTAGACCGGCTTGCCGGAGTCCTGGATGCTCTGCGTCCAAGTCTTGTGGATATCCTCGACGACATTGTCGGGCATCGGGACATAATCGAGCGCTTCGGCCATGTCGTCGCCGGACTTGTAGGCCCAGTCGAAGAACTTCAGGGCCTCGCGGGTCGCCGCGGCATCCTTGGGCTGCTTGTGCATCAGGATGAAGGTGGCGCCGGTGATCGGCCAGCTGCCCTCGCCCTTCTGGTTGGTCAGGATGAGGTAGTAGCCGGGAGCCGAGGCCCAGTCGGCGCTGGAAGCGGCCGAGCGGAAGGCGTCCATGGTCGGCTCGACCTTCTTGCCGGCCGCGTTGATCAGGCTGACATGCGGCAGCTTGTTCTGCTCGGCGTAGGCGAACTCGACATAGCCGATGGCGCCCGAGGTCTGCTTCACCGAATTGGCGACGCCTTCATTGCCCTTGGCGCCGAGGCCGACCGGCCATTCGACGGAGGTCGCGGCACCGACCTTCTCTTTGAACTCCGGATTGACCTTCGAGAGGTAGTCCGTGAACAGGAAGTTGGTGCCCGAACCGTCCGAACGGCGGACCACGGCGATGGCCTGGTCAGGCAGCTTCACGTCGGGGTTGAGCTTCTGGATCGCCGGATCGTTCCACGACGTGATCTTGCCGAGGAAGATGTCGGCGAGCGTCTTGCCGTCGAGCACCAGGCCGCCGGACTTGATGCCCTCGAGATTGATGACCGGCACGACGCCGCCCATCACGGTCGGGAACTGGACCAGGCCGGACTTCTGCAGATCGTCGGGCTTCAGGGGCGAGTCCGAGGCGCCGAACACGACCGTGCCGGCCTTGATCTGCTTGATGCCGCCGCCGGAGCCGATCGACTGATAGTTCACGGAGACGCCGGCGTCCTTCTTATAGGCGTCGGCCCACTTGGCGTAGACCGGAGCCGGGAACGAAGCGCCGGCGCCGGTGATCGTCTGCGCCTGCGCAGCCGTGGCGAACGCAAAAATGGCGCCGAGGGCCGCGGTGCGAAGCGCGGTGGTGGTCAGGAAATTCATCGTTGCCTCTCCTTCAAGAGCGCATTGTGCCGGGCCGTTCAGGCTCGCGGCGCCGCCCTGCCCGGATTGGCTTCTTGATGGCGGCAATGGGCTTTTAGGAAGCTTCCATGACAGCTACATGACGGTCCTAGACGCGCAACTCAGCGGGCCGATTTTTGTCCTCCGGAGCAGGACTCGTGCCGTCTCTCCCCTCACCGACCGTGTCGGCCATTTCGGCGCCCCGCTGGCCGAGCGGGAGAGCGCCGCCGGTGGTGCTGTCGATCACCGTCTGGTGCTCGATCTCGGAATTCAGCTCGCCACCGACCAGAACGATGATCGCGGAGATCCACAGCCAGGTCATGAAGCCGATGACAGCGCCGAGCGAGCCATAGGTCTCGTTGTAGGACGCGAAATTGGCGACATACCAGGAGAAGGTCGCCGAGGCCGCCATCCAGACCAGGGCGGCGACGACCGCGCCGACCGTTACCCAGCGCCATTTCGCGCGCTCGCGGCTCGGCCCATAGCGGTAGAGGATGCACAGGCCCAAGCAGACGCCGAGAAAGAGGATCGGCCAGCGCGCCCACGCCGCCACGGTCCCGGCCGTAGCGCTGAAGCCTACGGCGGAAAACAGGAGCGGCAGCACCACGATCAGCGCCATGGCGCACAGCACGAAGATGATGGCGCACAGCGTGAAGCCGAGAGTGAGCAGCGTGAGCGCGATGAAACCGCGCCGCTCGGTCTCCTCGTAGGCGATGTTGAGCGCGTCGAAGAGCGCCTTCATCCCGGCATTGGCGCTCCACAGCGCGATGCCGAGACCGAGCACGAAGCCGAATCCGAGCTTCACGTCATCACCCGAGGCGACGCGCTTCATCTGATCGCCGATCAGCGCCAGGCTATCGCCCGGCAGCAAGCCGGCAAGCTCCGCAAAATGATCCTGGGCCGTCGCGGGATCGGCGAAGAGCCCATAGAGCGACACCAGCGCTGTGATCGCCGGAAAGATCGCCAGAAGGGCATAGAAGGTCACGCCGGCCGCCACCGCGAGCACACGGTCGGTGCCGATCTGGCCATAGACACGCCAGAGGATGTCCATCCAGCCGCGGAGCCCGATGCCGGCGGGCGAATGCGCGTTGCGGCCGGCGCCGGGATCCTGCCGGGCCGCCTGCTCGGCCTTCTCCTTCAAGACCGGCGTTTCGGATGTGTTCACCTGGGCTTATCCGTTGAGAGGTTTGCGTTGCCTGTCGAAAGACCAACGCCTGCCCCGCACTTCCGTTCGGCAGCCCTTCAGCCCAGCCGGGCCTCGATCGCCTTGGCGGCGTCGATGCCGTCCGCCATCGCGGTGACGACGCAAGGATGGCCGCGCCGTGTCACCTCGCCGATCGCGTAAAGCCCGCTGACCGTGGTTTGGCAATCGGCGGCGGTGCGCAGATAACCGCGCTCGTCCACGGCCGCGCCGAGTGCCAGGCCAAGACGGCTCTGCGGCCGCCACCCATACATGACGAGGATGCGGTCGAAAGCCTGCCCGTTCACGCTCATGGCCCGGGCATCCACCTGGTAGGGCCCGCGACTGACGCTTTCCGGCGGCACCTGGGCAACCAGGGCCGGGCGGGCGCGAACGGTGCGGGCGAACAGCGCCACGTGGCGTGCCCCGCTGCGGCGGATGATGTCGAAATTCTCGAACCCGTTGTCGCCGCCGCCAAGCACGGCGACCGACAGGCCGGTGAAATCGTGCGCCTCGATATGCGCGCCGGGGCCGATCAGGATGTGGGGCGTGGCCGGCAGGCCGCCGTCTTCCGCCTGAACCCCCGTCGCCAGCACGAGCGTGGATGCCTCGATCCGCAGCGTTCGCCCATGCGGGCCGACCGCATGCGCGATGAAGCCGAGCTCGTTGCGCGTGGCGTCGGTGATCCGCGTCTCCGCGAAGCGCTCGACCTCGGCCAGCCGCAGGCTTTCCTCGACGCCGGCGGCGAGTTCCGGGCCCGTGGCGCCGGGCGATGTGGCGATCCAGGCGTTCTCGTAAGGGGTGGAGCGCAGCAGGCCGCCGACGGCCTCTTCCGCATCCACCAGAAGCGGCCGCAGGCCGAGCCGCTTCAGCCACAGCGCGCAGGAAGCGCCGGCCGGGCCGGCGCCCACGATCAGCGTGTCGCAGAAATGTGGCCCGTCGGCCGATGGTGAGGTCATGTGGCGCCGGCGAGAACGAGAATCCGCGGCTCCGCCCGCGCGAAGCCCTGCCGGCAGCTATAAACGGCTGGCGGCGGAGCGCAACGCCTGGCGGTTGTCATTCATCCAGCCACGCTGCTGCGTGCCGTCGAAATCGAAATAGCGGCGCAGGATCGTCGTCGCCGTGGCAACCGGCAGCGCGCCCTCGCGCACAGCCGGCCATTCCGCGACCTGCGGATTGATGAGGCGCGGCCATTTCGGCTTGAAGGACACCGGAATGTGTTCGTAGCCCAGGGCCGCCAGCACCGAGGCGCGGTGCTTTCCGCCGCGCACGACGAAGCGGAAATCGTCGCGGTGCTGCAGGAAATAGCCGGTGATCGGCCCGTAGAGGTCCGGCCGGAAGCCATTCTTCTCGACGCTGGAAAGAATGCCGGTGAGGCGCGTCATCTCGCGGTCGACATGCTCCGCCACGCGGTGCGGATTCTCGAGCGCGCGCAGTTCGTCATACGGACGGCCGGATGACGGGCGCACCTTCCGCGCGGTCCAGGGCGTGGCGCTGATGGCGTCTTCATCGAGCGAGCCGACGTCGATCTGGAGGATCTCGGCCGTGGTCCGCGGGCCGTAGCGGTAGAAGTCCTCGAGGGATTCCCGGCCCTCATGCAGGGCGGCAACCAGCGGATTCCAGCCACCGGAAATACGGAATGCTCCTTTGGTCGTAAGGAGATGTGCGGGGATGTTCATCCGCACATCGCCGTTCCCCTCGGGGCCGTAGAGCACCTCGAAGACGTCGTCGGCCAGCGAGGAATCGTGGATGTCGCGGAAGAATCCGACATCTTCGAGATGCCCCGCAAAGGCGCCGATGCGCCGCCTGATCTTCGAGAAAATACCCACTTCTGCTCGGTCCTGCTCGACCCGTGCGGCGCATTCCCCACGGGGTGTCATGAAAACGCAAAGAACCTAATTAGCCAAGAAGGCGGCTTTTTCGCGGAGAGGTGTCGGAACGAGCCGCGGCCATGCGTCCTTCGGTTTTGCAGACACCGGAAAGGAACGCACCATGCGCGATATAGCTCCCTGCCTGTGGTTCGCCAACGAAGCCGAGGAAGCCGCGAATTTCTACGTCTCGCTGTTTCCCAACTCCCGCATCGACCACATCCAGCGCAACGTGACCGAAAGCCCCTCGGGCCCGCAGAACAGCGTTCTGATCATCGACTTCACGCTGAAAGGCCGTCCCTTCCAGGCGCTCAATGGCGGCCAGCGGATCGAATACACCCACGCCATCTCGCTCAGTTCCCCCTGCGCCGACCAGGCCGAAGTGGACCGTCTGTGGAACGCGCTGGGCGATGGCGGCACCTTCATCGAATGCGGCTGGGTGAAGGATCGCTACGGCGTTTCCTGGCAGGTCTTCCCGGAAATTCTGCCCAGAATGCTGGCCGATCCCGACACGGAGCGGGCGGCGCGCGTCATGCGGGCCATGATGGGCATGGTCAAGATCGAGGTCGCCGGACTGGAAGCCGCCTATCGCGGCTGATCAGAGTCCGCGCGCCGCAGCTTCCGAGGCAACCAGCGCATCGAGGTGCCGCTCCAGCAGCGGCGCCAGCGCGGAGCGCTCGAGTGGAATTCCGCAGCGCTGGAGGAGAGCGATGTCGATCTCCGTGCTGGCGCCGACGAGAACCGCGCCATCCGGCGTCCAGGCAATATCCCAGCCGATCAGGACCTGCCCGGGAAAGAGCCGGTGGGCCGCCTGGGCGAGCGCCTTGATCTGCAGCCAGCCGGTCGAGCGCGTCCGCAGCGGGCCAGCAGCCCCATGGCCGGGAGTATCCAGCTCACCGCTGCATCCCACCGTCGCTGTCGGCTCACCGGACGAAACCCGCCGCAGGAAGCCGTGCGTGACCTGCGCCGTTCCGCGTGCGTCGAGACAGGTGACGAGGTGGAAGGCCACGGGTCCGTCATCCGCTAGCGCCGCGATTTCCGGATGGGTGTCCAGCGCCGGCCTGACAAGGAGCTCGCCAGCGCCGGCTTCGACCAGAAGCTCGGTGCAGAGATCCTGGAAAGCCAGGGCCCGGCCATCCCGCGCGCGGTAGATCAGGGGGGCGACCCGGACGAAGGTCGCGGCAAATCCCGCTGCGCCCGGCTGGCGCGGGCAGACGAAGAGATCGCGGTCAAACGCCCCCACGCCACGCAGAAAGACGCTGCCGCCCATCCCGATCGAGGCGAGGGTCGGCGCAACGGGAAGCCCGGCGCTCTCGCAACGCCGCCACCAGGTCAGGCCGTCTATGGCGTCCTCGGCTTCATGGGCGCGGAGAAATGCAGCCGAGAGGCTGCGCATGTCATGTGCTGTCGGAATGTCCCTTCCGACGCACAGATCGCTCCACAGCCCTCTTGCCGCTCCCGCGATCCGGCGCGGAAGAGACCCGCCAACGGCCAGGGGATCGCGGAAACCGAAATCGCGGCTGATCGCGCGCAGCTTGCGGCCAAGCCCGTAAGGCCCGAACGCATAAGCCTTGAGCGGTGAGAACTGCGTCAGCACGAGCGCGGCGATGTAGAGGGTGATGGACAGGAGTTCGCTGGTGTCGTCCACCATCTCGGCCAGTGCGCCCAGGCGGCCGCCATGCGCGAAAACGGTATGGCCAAGAACGCTGCTGGCATGCGCCAGAAGCTGCAGTGCCAGCGCGCACCAGAGTGCCCGCATGACGAGGCGGCGCATGGCGTAGACGCGGCCACAGGCGAGGAAGGTGCAGGCGGCGGCAAGCCACAGCGGAATGATGACCCATTCATGCTCGAGATTGGTGCGCAGCAGCGGCGAGAGCCATTCAGTGCTCTCGGCGGCCCAGATCGCGAACATGCCCGCGCTCGCCAGCAGCCAAGCCCGGCGCTGGAGCGCGTCCCGCCAATGGGTGCGGAGTTGGATGAACGTCCACGACAGGCCGATCGCGGCGAGGAGATCGGTCGAGATCTCCACCGGCGCCACGGCCGCGGGATGCCACGAGGCGTGCATCTGTGCATAGGCCACCGCGCCCAGCACAAGCGCCCCGGCGAGCAGGAGCCATTGCGCCGGCGACAGCAGAGCAGTTGCGGAGGGCCCGCGCCTCGACTTCATAACCGATGATCCGGTGCCAATGAACTTCCGTTATTCAGCGCCGAAATTGCGACGCCCTCAAGGCTTCGCCGCAGTTTCCTGCGCGATGACCCCATTGTCGTTCCGCCGCGCATACCAGCTTGCCACGATGGCGCCGGAGACATTGTGCCAGACGCTGAACACGGCGCTCGGCACCGCCGCGAGCGGCGAGAAATGCGCGCTGGCGAGCGCCGCGCCCAAGCCGCTGTTCTGCATGCCGACCTCGATGCTGATGGCCTTGCGCTTGGACATGGACAGGCCAAAGGCACGCGCCAGGGAATATCCGAGCAGCAGCCCGAAGCCGTTGTGCAGCACCACGACGGCGAAGATCAGCAGGCCGGAACTGGCGATGGCCGCCTTGTTGACGCCGACCACTGCGGCCACGATGAGCACGATGCCGATCACGCTGACCAGCGGCAGCGAGGGCACCGCCATGCGCACCAGGCCCGGCACCAGCTTTTGCGCCAGGAAACCCAGCGCTAGCGGCAGCAGGATGATCTTGGCGATGGAAATGAACATGCTCGCGGCGTCCACCGGCAGATACTGGCTGGCGAACAACCAGACGAGGAACGGCGTCACGATTGGTGCGAGAAGCGTCGTGACGCTGGTGCAGGCCACGCTGAGCGCGACATCGCCGCGGGCGAGAAAGGTCATGACATTGCTGGCGGTGCCGCCGGGGCAGCAGCCGACGAGGATGACGCCCGCCGCCACTTCGCGCGACATCGGAATCACGGAGGTCAGGAGCACGGCCAGCACCGGCATGATGACGAACTGCCCGGCCACGCCGATGGCGACGTCGCGCGGCCGGCGCACCACTTCCCGGAAATCGTCCGGCGAGATGGTCAGGCCCATGCCGAACATGATCACACCGAGCAGGATGCCGATATAGGGCACGACGGGGATGAACAGCGAGGGCAGCAGGAAGCCCAGCACCGCGAACAGGATAACCCACCAGGCGAAGGTGCGGCCGACAAAGGCCGAAATCGACGCGAACACTCCCATGGGGCCTCCCAGACTCCTGTCGCCTCACTAGGGCGGAAGCGTGGAGTGGGTTCAAGAGGAAAACTGTCAGACCTACCTGTCACCAGGGGGAACATGGACCTTCCAGGGAGGCCACCATGCTGTATGGACTGCAACTTGGAAGCCTGATCTTCGCCGCCCTCGCGCTGGTGCCTGCGGGCGCGCATTTCTTCGAGATGTTCAGCAAGCTCAAGCTCGACCGCGCCGGCTATCTCGCGGCGCAACGGGCCTATGACGGGTGGGACCTGTTCGGCATCGTCGTGGTCGGCGCGCTGGTCTTTACGCTGGTGCTGACCGTGATGCTCTACCGTGCGGGCCAGCCGTGGATTCTCGCCGGACTGGCTTTCCTGTGCATCGCCGGGACACAGGTGATCTTCTGGAGTTTCACCTTCCCGATGAATGCCGCCACCAGCAACTGGACCGTGCTTCCCGAAAGCTGGGAAGCCCTGCGCCGCCAATGGGAATATTCGCACGCCTGCTCGGCCGCGCTGAACGCGCTGGCGCTCGTGCTGCTGTTCGTCTCAGTGCTGAATGCTCAGGAGGATTAAGGGCCGGAAGACCGCGTGACGTTGGTGAGCCGGGTGGGGATCGAACCCACGACCACATGATTAAAAGTCACGTGCTCTACCGCTGAGCTACCGGCCCCAACGCGGGCGCGAACCTAGGGAGCGCGGTGCTGGCGGTCAAGCGGCGGAAACGGCTCTGCGCAGCTTTGCTCAAACACCGGCGCGGCGAGGGCCGGATGCCTGACGGGCGCCCTGCCCGGCCATGCCCCGCGCCTGCAGCTGGGCAGCGACCAGACGGTCGAGGTGGTGCGTCAGCAGCGGCGCCAGCGGGGAGCGACCGAGCGAGGTGGCGTAGCAGCGCTGGATGAAGGCCACATCCATGTTGGAATTGCCTTCCAGAATCACCGGCCCCTCCGGCGTCCAGGCCATGTCCCAGCCGATCACCACGCGGTCCGCGAAGAGCCGGTGCGCTTCGATGGCGAGTGCGGCGAGCGCCGGCCAGCCGCTGACCCGCCGGCCGGCGATGCGTTGCCCGGTGACGGGGTGATCGCGGAAGCGCCGAAGGCTGGTCTGCGGCGCATCGCCCGTGAGATCCCGGATTTCGCCGGTGAAAAGATCGAGCGCGCCGCCGAATTCGCCGTCGGGGCCGTGCGGCCAGTGCGGCTCGAATCGCGCCATCAGCCGGATGAGGCCGTGGGTGATCCGCGGCTCGCCCCTTTCGTCGAGGCAGGTGACGACGCGGAAGACAATCAGCGCATCGGAGGCTAGGTCCGCGATCTCCGGGTGATTCTCCAGCGCCGGCTCGATCAGCAGATCGCCGCGCCGGGCGGCGACTTCCAGCCCGGCGATCATGTCGCCAAGCCCGATCTCGCTGCCGTGATGAGTGCGGTAGCGCAGCGGCGCCACGCGGAGGTAGGTGGCGGTGAATTTGCCGCCGCGCCCGCGCCGCGTCTTCACGAAAAGATCGCGGTCGAGAATCTCGGGCGGACCGAAGAATTCGGCGCCGTCCCTGTCGACCAGCGCCAGGATCGGGGCCGAGGCAATGCCCGCCTCCTCGCAGCGATGCCATACGGCGAGCTTGTCGTTGAGGTCGCTCCGCGGAGCATTCCCCCGCCGCTGGCGGCTGAGCGCACCGAAGAGGCCGTTCTTGGTTTCGCGGCGCGTCACCACCTCGTTCTCCTCGCCGTGGACGCGGGAGAACAGCGAGAAGTGGTAATAGCTCACGGCGTCGATGCCGGCGCCGAAGCCAAGCCGTGTCAGGTCCCATATCTGGCCGGCGAGCGAAAAACCGCTCGCCGCGCGCACCAGCGGGCCGATGCGCAAGCCATACCAGAGGATCATCGCCCCGGTGACGAGGCTGCGCAGAACCGGCCAGTCCAGCGCGCGGTAGGGCGTGGGATAGCGCACGGCCGATTTGAGGCCGAAATCGTCGAAAATCGCCCGCGCCTTGCGGCCGAGATCGACCTCAGGAAACAGATAGGATTTCAGCGGCCCCAGCTGGGTCAGCAGCAGCGCGCCGATATAGGCCGTGATGACAACCAGCTCACCGGCGTCGCCCGCCGTGTCGATGGCCTTCGCCGTGTGCGTGCCGGTGATGAGCCCGGCTTCGACCAGGACATTGCTGCCGTGCGCGATGACCTGCACCGCGAACGCCATTTGCAGGACCGGAAAGACGCCCCGGCGCATCGCGTAGACGCGTCCGCAGAAGAAGAAGCCGCAGGCCGCCAGGCCCCAGAGCGCAGCCGTCACCCATTCACGATCGAGATCGATTTTCAGCAGCGGCGACAGCCATTCGGCGCTTTCCGCCGCCCAGATGAGGAACATGCCGCCGCTGGCGAAGAGCCAGGCCTTGCGCTCCAGCGCGCGTTTCCAGTGGGCGCGGAGCTGGATCGCCGCCCAGGCAAAGCCGATGGCGGCCAGGAGGTCGGTCGAAATCTCGACCGGCGCCTCGGGCGAATGGCGCAGATGGTGGCCGACATGGATCTGGGCAAAAGCAATTGCCGCTAGCAGAAGCGTGCCACCGAGCAACAGCCATTGCGGCGGCGAAAGAAGTTCGCCCACCCGGGTGCTCGGCTTCGGTTTCATGGCTGTGCGTCCACGTCGTCGCTATGCTGGACAGCGAGCGCCGGGATCGTGTCTGAATCAAGGCTGAAACACCTGTTTCCCGCGCGTCACAGCGGCGCGGCAAGCACTCTCAGGCCACGAATTCGGCGTCGCCTTTGGCCCAGTTCTCCGCCGTCTCGGCCATATAGTCGGCATAGCGGCCGGCGCGGATGGCGGCGCGGGCGCCGGCCATGAGGTCCTGGTAATAGGCGATGTTGGCCCAGGTCAGGAGCGTCATGCCGAGGATCTCGCCGGCGCGCACGAGGTGGTGCAGATAGGCGCGGGAATAATCGCGCGCCGCCGGGCAATTGCTCTCCGGATCCAGCGGCCGGGGATCGTCGGCAAAGCGGGCGTTCTTCAGATTGAGGCGGCCGAAGCGCGTATAGGCCTGGCCGTGACGGCCGGCGCGCGTGGGCATCACGCAATCGAACATGTCGACGCCGCGCGCAACCGATTTCAGCAGGTCGTCGGGCGTGCCGACCCCCATCAGGTAATGCGGCTTGTCCTCGGCCAGGGCGGGAATGGTGATGTCGAGCATCGCCATCATCACGTCCTGCGGCTCGCCGACCGCCAGCCCGCCGATGGCATAGCCCGGGAAATCCATGTCGCTCAGAGCATTGGCCGAGCGCAGGCGCAGGTCCGGCTGGTCGCCGCCCTGGACGATGGCAAACACCGCCTGCCCCGGTCCGCCGGAAAACGCCGCCTTGGAGCGTTCGGCCCAGCGCAGCGACAGCAGCATGGCGCGCTCGATCTCCTCGCGGCTGTTGGGCAGCGAGACGCATTCGTCGAACTGCATCTGGATGTCCGAGCCGAGCAGGCCCTGGATCTCCATGCTGCGCTCAGGCGTCAGCATGTGGCGCGAGCCGTCGATGTGCGACTGGAAGGCCACGCCCTCTTCGGTGACCTTGCGCATGGCCGCCAGCGACATGACCTGGAAGCCGCCGGAATCGGTGAGGATCGTGTACGGCCAATTCATGAAGCGGTGCAGGCCGCCAAGCTCCGCCACCCGCTCCGCGCCCGGCCGCAGCATCAGATGGTAGGTGTTGCCGAGCACGACATCGGTGCCTGTGTCGCGCACGTCGCGGGTCTGCATGGCCTTCACCGTCGCCGCGGTGCCGACCGCCATGAAGGCCGGCGTCGCCACGCTGCCGTGCGCCGTGCGGATGGTGCCGCTGCGCGCGGCACCGTCGGTCGCCTCCAGCGTGAAGGAAAAGGGCTCGGTCATTTCGGGCGGATCGAGGGCGTTTGCGGGAAGAGCAGGCTGGAATCGCCGTAGGAATAGAAGCGATAGCCCGTCTCTATGGCGTGCGCATAGGCCGCCTTCATGCGCTCCAGGCCGGAAAAGGCCGAGACCAGCATGAAGAGCGTCGAGCGCGGCAAATGAAAATTGGTCATCAGCGCGTCCACCGCGCGGAAGCGGTAGCCCGGCGTAATGAAGATGTCGGTATCGCCGCTCCAGGGCCGGATCGTGCCGTCTTCGGCAGCCGCGGTTTCCAGCGTGCGCATGGCCGTGGTGCCGACCGCGACGACACGCCCTCCCCGCGCCCGCACCCCGTTCAGCGCCGTGGCCACCTCTTCGGTGAGCACGCCCCATTCAGCGTGCATGCGGTGTTCTTCCGTGGTCTCGGCCTTCATCGGCAGGAAGGTGCCGGCGCCGACATGGAGGGTGATCCGGTGCAGTGCGATCTCGCGCGCGGAAAGGCTTTCCAGCATCGCCTCGGTGAAATGCAGCCCCGCGGTCGGCGCGGCCACCGCGCCCTCAACGCGGGCAAAGCGGGTCTGGTAGTCGCTGCGGTCGCGCTCGTCGGCCGGGCGCTTGCCGGAAATGTAGGGTGGCAGCGGCATGGTGCCGATCGAGGCGATGGCCTCGTCGAGGATCGGCCCGGAGAAATCGAAGCAGAGAACCACCTCGCCGGCCTCGCCCTTTTCGCGGATGGTGGCGGCCAGAGTGCCAAGGAAGCAGGTGCGGCCGCCTTCCCCGCCGAAGGCGATGCGGTCGCCCGCCTCCAGCTTGCGCGCCGGTCGGGCGAAGGCGCGCCAGGTTTGCGCGTCCTCGCGCTTGTGCAGAGTGATGTGGACGGCAGGCTCGGTGCCGGCGCGCCCCACCCGGCGGCCGGAGAGCTGCGCCGGAATCACGCGGGTGTCGTTGACGACGAGCGCATCGCCTGGCTGCAGGAAGCCCGCGAGATCGCGCACCACCGCATCGGTGAATTCCGGCTTCTCGTCCGGGCGCACGACCAGCAGGCGTGCGCTGTCGCGCGGCATGGCCGGGCGCAGGGCGATACGGTCCTCGGGAAGCTCGAAATCGAAGTCGTCGACACGCATCTTGGATTCAGCCAGTTCCTCAGGCGTAGCGGACCAGTCCCGCGCCGAGCAGCACCAGGAACAGCCCGATGCTGCGTAGCAGGCTGACGGGATGTACGGGAACACCAAAGAAGCCGTATTGATCGATCAGCGCGGAGCACAGCAACTGTCCGGCGATGATGAGCGTGGCCACCGCCGCCACGCCCAGCCGCGGCACCAGGAATATTGTGCTGCTGACGATATAGGCGCCGAGCAGGCCGCCACCGAGCCAGAGCCACAGCGGCATGGCGCGCAGGCTGCCGCCATTCTGCTGCAATTGGCCGGAGACGATACAGAAGAGGCACAGCGCCACGAAGCCGGCGCCGAAGGAAACGGTGGCGGCCATCACGGTCGAGCCGAGTGTCCGCCCCAGGGCGGTGTTGACGCCGCTCTGCACCGCAAAGCAGACGCCCGAAATCATTGCCGCAAGACCGAGAAGCAGGCTGGTCACGAACGTCCCCTCACTGGCGGCGCGGCGCGTTCGCCCGCCGAAAAAGCAAAGGCCCGGGCTGATGCCCGGGCGCAATGCGACAAGACCGAAAGGCGAAGGCACCGGCCCCCGGGAGGCCGGATAGGGCCGGATCAGTCCAGATCGGCCTGGACGCGGGCGCTGAGGATCTTGTCGGGATCGTGCACGGGCTCGCCGCGCTTGATCTGGTCGACATTGTCCATGCCCTCGACCACTTCGCCCCACACCGTGTACTGGCCGTCGAGGAAGCCGGCGTCCTCGAAGCAGATGAAAAACTGGCTGTCGCCGGAATCGGGGTGCTGGGCACGGGCCATGGAGGCCGTGCCACGGACATGCGGCGCGGCGTTGAACTCCGCCTTCAGCTTCTTGCCCGAGCCGCCCATGCCGGTGCCGGTCGGATCGCCGGTCTGGGCCATGAAGCCATCGATCACGCGGTGGAACGGCACGCCGTCGTAAAAGCCTTCGCGCGCCAGCTCCTTGATGCGGGCGACATGCCCCGGCGCCAGGTCGGGGCGCATGGCAATCACGACCTTGCCCTTGGTCGTCTCGAGTACGAGGGTGTCTTCGGGACTGGCCATTGGAATCTCCTTAGCTGGCGCCGGAAATACGCGCCTTGATGATGCGGTCGGGATTGCGGACCATGCCGCTCTGCCCTTCGCCGCGCTTGAGCTTGTCGACATTCTCCATGCCCGACACGACCTCGCCGAAGACGGTGTACTGACCGTTGAGGAAGGAGGCGTCGCCGAAGCAGATGAAGAACTGGCTGTTGGCGCTGTTGGGGTCGGATGCGCGCGCCATGCCGACCGTGCCACGGACGAAGGGCGTCTGGGTGAACTCGGCCTTCAGGTCCGGATAGTTCGAGCCGCCCGTGCCGGTGCCGGTCGGATCGCCGGTCTGGGCCATGAAGCCCTCGATGACACGGTGGAACGGCACGCCGTCGTAAAAGCCTTCCTTGGTCAGCTTGACGATGCGCGCGACATGGTTCGGCGCGAGATCGGGACGAAGCTGGATGACCACCGGGCCCTTGGAGGTTTCGAGCGTCAGCTGCGGGCCGGAGGCCGGCGCGGCAGCGGCGGGCAGCGCAAGCGCCAGCACGAAGGCCAGCGCGGAGAGAAGACGGATCACTCAATTAGCTCCGGTTGAGGCCGCGCGCGTTTTCAGCGCCTCGGCCACGGCGGCGGGAACGAAAGCCGAAACATCGCCGCCCATCATGGCAATCTGGCGAACCAGCGTCGAGGAAATCGCTCGGCAATCGGGCGAGGCAAGGAGGCACACCGTCCCGACATCGCTGCGGAGCTTGGCGTTCATGCCCGCCATCTGTGTCTCATAGTCGAAGTCAGTCGCCGTGCGCAGGCCGCGCACCATGAAGGCGGCGCCGTTCTCGGCCGCAGCATCGACGACGAGCCCGTCAAAGGTGCGCACGTCGACCTGGAGGCCCGTCTCGGCCGCGATCGGCGCCACGGCGGCGCGGATCATGGCCTGGCGTTCGTCGGCGGAAAAAAGCGGTTTCTTGCCGTGATGCACCCCAACGGCCACGACCAGGCGTTCACACAGCGGGGCGGCCTGGCGGATGATATCGAGGTGCCCGTTGGTCACGGGATCGAAAGAACCGGCGAAGATCGCAATGCGCATCATCTGGCGGCTTTATCGTGCGGCACAGACTCTCGCAAGACCCTCAGGTCTTTGCACCCAGCAGAGGCCGGGGCCCGGCCGTCGCGGGACACGGCTCTTTGAACAAAATCGGCCCATGGCGCGTTCTCTTTCCGAACAAGGACTGGAGGACACCATGCTTCGCGGCTTCGCCACAACACTGGCTCTCGTTTCGGCCGTGATGATGGGCGCATGGGCTTATGCCGAGCAGTATCGCGTCGCCAGCGCCACCACCATCCCGGCGGTCACGCCGAACGCGGTCTCCATGACCACGTCGTCCAACATTGCCGCCAAGGGCGATCGCCTGGACCTGCAGTTCAGCGGCGCGACCAGCATCGACCGCGACGGCAGCCTGCAGCGCATCATCGACGCCCATGCCAAGGCCATGGCCGAGAACGACCATAACCGCAGCATGACGGTGGCGCTGCGCAGCGCGCCAAACGAGACCACCCTGATGCGCGTGAACATCGCGCGGTAAGGTCTTGCTGTACCGATAGAAAAAGGGCGCCGAATGGCGCCCTTTTTTATGCCTGAGAGACGGAGTTTTCACTCCTCGGCGTCGCCGCCCTCTTCCATCTCCTCGTCCGCCTCGTCCTCGCTGATGCGCTCGACGGAGACGACGTGATCCTCGGGCTGGATGTTGAAGATGGTGACGCCCTGCGTGCTGCGGCCGGTCATGCGGATGCCGTCGACCGGCACGCGGATGGTCTGGCCGAAGCTCGTGATGAGCATGAGCTGGTCCGTCTCCTCCACCGGGAAGGAAGCCACCAGCTTGCCGTTGCGCTGGTTGACAGCCATGGCGACGATGCCTTTGCCGCCGCGCCCAGTGATCCGATATTCGAACGACGAGGTCCGCTTGCCGTAGCCCCGCTCGGAGACGGTGAGGATGAACTGCTCGGCCGCGCTCATCTGGGCATAGCGTTCCTGGCCGAGCGTCACCGTGGAGACATCCTCCTCGGCATCCGTCGAGGCTTCCTCCGCCACATCGCCGTTCATGCCGCGGCGGACATCGTGGGCCATCTTCAGATAGCTCAGGCGCTCCTCGGCATTGGCCTCCATGTGGAGGATGATGGCCATGGAGATGACGCTGTCGCCATCGCCCAGCCGGATGCCGCGCACACCCACCGAGTCACGGCCCTTGAAGACGCGCACGTCCTCTACGGGGAAGCGGATGCATTGGCCCTGCGCCGTGGTCAGCAGCACGTCGTCCTGCGGGCCGCAGAGCTGGACGTCGGCGATGGCCTCGCCCTCCTCCAGCTTCATGGCGATCTTGCCGTTGCGGTTGACGTTGAGGAAGTCGGCCAGCGCGTTGCGGCGGACTGTGCCGCCGGTGGTGGCGAACATGATCTCGTCGCGGTCCCAGGTCTCGCGATCCTCGGGCAGCGTGATGATCGAGGTGATGCGCTCGTCCTGCTCCAGCGGCAGCAGGTTGATCAGCGCCTTGCCGCGGGCGTTCGGCGCCGCAAGCGGCAGACGCCACACCTTGAGCTTGTAGACCTTGCCCTTGGACGAGAAGAACAGCACCTCGGCGTGCGTCGAGGCGACGAACAGGCGGGTGACGAAATCCTCCTCGCGCGTCGTCATGCCCGAGCGGCCCTTGCCGCCGCGGCGCTGCGACCGGTAGGTAACCAGCGGTACGCGCTTGACGTAGCCGGCATGGGACACGGTGACCACCATGTCTTCGCGAGCGATGAGGTCTTCGTCGTCCATGTCGCCGTCGGCGTCGAGGATCTCGGTCTTGCGCGGCGTGGCGTGTGCCTCGCGCACTTCCGTCAGCTCCTCGCGGACGATGCCCAGGATGCGGGCGCGCGAGCGCAGGATGTCGAGAAAATCGGCGATTTCCTTGCCGAGCTTGTCCAGTTCCTCGGCGATCTCGTCGCGGCCGAGCGCGGTCAGGCGCTGCAGGCGCAAATCGAGGATGGCGCGGGCCTGCTCGTTGGACAGACGGTAGGTGTTGTCGGCGGAAACCTGGTGACGCGGATCGTCGATCAGCGCGATCAGCGGTGCCACGTCGGCGGCCGGCCAGTCGCGCGCCATCAGCCGTTCGCGGGCCGTCGCCGGGTCCGGCGCGGTGCGGATGAGGTTGATGACCTCGTCGATATTGGCCACCGCGATGGCCAGGCCGACCAGGACATGGGCGCGGTCGCGCGCCTTGCCGAGGCGGAACTTGGTGCGCCGGCTGACGACTTCCTCGCGGAAGGCGATGAAGGCCGCGAGCAGATCCTTGAGGTTCAGCGTCTCCGGGCGGCCGCCGTTCAGCGCGACCATGTTGACGCCGAACGTCGATTGCAGCGCCGTGAAGCGGTAGAGCTGGTTCAGCACCACATCGCCTACCGCGTCACGCTTCAGCTCGATGACGATGCGCATGCCGTTGCGGTCGGACTCGTCGCGCAGGTCGGCAATGCCTTCGATGCGCTTGTCGCGCACCAGCTCGGCCATCTTCTCGATCAGGGTCGCCTTGTTCACCTGATAGGGAATCTCGGTGACGATGATGGCTTCGCGGTCCTTGCGGATCTCCTCGATCGTGGCGCGGCCGCGCATAACCACCGAACCGCGGCCCGTCGCATAGGCGGAGCGGATGCCGGAACGGCCGAGGATCATGGCGCCGGTCGGGAAGTCCGGCCCCGGCACGATCTCGTTCAGCTCTTCGGTCTCGAGCTCGGGGTTTTCAATCAGCGCCAGGCAGGCGTCGATGATCTCGCCGAGATTGTGCGGCGGGATGTTGGTGGCCATGCCGACCGCGATGCCGCCGGCGCCATTGACGAGCAGGTTCGGATAGCGCGCCGGAAGGACGCGCGGCTCCTGCTCCGCGTTGTCGTAATTGTCCTGGAAATCGACGGTGTCTTCGTCGAGATCGGCCAGCAGCGCCAGCGCCGGGCGCGCCAGGCGCACCTCGGTGTAGCGCATGGCCGCCGCCGGATCGCCATCGACCGAGCCGAAATTCCCCTGTCCGTCCAGCAGCATGACGCGCATGGAGAAATCCTGCGCCATGCGCACCAGCGCGTCATAGACCGATTGGTCGCCGTGGGGGTGGTATTTACCGATGACGTCGCCGACGACACGGGCTGACTTGCGGTAGGGCCGGTCCGGGAAATAGCCGTTCTCGTTCATCGAGAACAGGATGCGGCGGTGCACCGGCTTGAGGCCGTCGCGCGCGTCGGGAAGCGCCCGGCTGACGATCACGCTCATCGCGTAATCGAGATAGGAGCTCTTCATCTCGTCGGAGATCGAGACAGGCTTGATGTCGGCGCCACCGGGCGGCGTGAGTTCGTTTTCGGCCAAGACGGGAAACAGTGGTTGTTGGGCTAGAGCTTAGATAGGCGATTCCGCCCCTGATCCCAAGCCGCAGCGGCCCTCAAGAGGCGCTTTATGGGGGCTTTTCCCGCGTCAAAAGCGCCATTTTCGCCCAAGGGGAAAAATCAGACGCGGCGGCGCCCCGCGAGGTCGCGCAAACGGGCCTGCAGAAGCCCGACCGGATGCAGGCCGGCGGCGTGTTCGGAGACGTTGACGTCATTGGTCAGCGTCAGCGTCTGCTCGATGCCGGTGAAGCGGCGAACGCGCGCGTTGAACCGGGCATTGCCGATCCCAACCACCGTTTCCCGCTGCCTGCCAAAAGCCATCTAGCCGCTCCAGAACCGCCGGACCGTGCCAGGCCGGGACATTCCGGCCTCCGTGATCCGCTGTGAGCTCTGCAGGCGCAAGGCTCATGCCAGTCAGAGCTGGCAGGGGCGCTCCTTACCCGAAAAGCTGCGGTACTTGCCCGTTTCCGGATCGAAGCTTTTGTACTTCGCGGCGCATTGCGACGTCCATTCCGGGCTGCCCGCGGCGGGCGTCTTTGCTGGGGACAACGCCCCCTCCGCAGCGGCGCGCCCGGTCTGCACGGGCTCCTCGGCCGGGGTTTCCGCGGCCTTGCTTCCGGGGCAAACGAGATCGGCCCCCGTGATGCCACCGAGATGGCAGTCCAGCCGGTTCAACTGGGTCTTGTCCGGAGCCGCATGCGCGGCGACGGCGCTGAAAGCAAAAGCTGCGAGACCGATCGCAACAAATCTGAATGACACGGCACTACCCGCCTCTGACGATTGTCTTCGGCGTTAACCAATGTGTCATTTTGGGTCATTTCATGGCGTAACCCGTGCGACAAAAAGAAAAGGCCACCCCGAAGGGCAGCCTTTCCTCTCGACTGCTTGGCCTTACTGGCAGGGATGCCTGTAGCCGTCGTAGCCGAGGTAAGTCCCGGTCCGGATATCGAAGGACCGATACTTGGAGGCGCAATAGGCCGCCCAATCGGACGACGGCGCCGGGTAATAGGCCGGCGGCGGCGCCGGGCGCGCAGCCGCGCTGCCGATGATGGCGCCGGCGGCGAGACCGAAGACGCCGGCGGCGGCGACACCACCCCAATTGTTGTTGTCATGGTGGTGGTGATGGTGGCTGTAATGGCGGCCCCGGTAATAGCTGCGGTGACCGCGATAACGCGCCTGCTGCAGCAGGCCGCTGTCGCCCGCGCGCATGACGGCCGGGGTGACGCCCACCGCGGGCATGGCCAGGGCCGGCGCCGCAGCGGTGACGAAAAGAAGACCGGCGAGACCCGCCGCAATCGTTTTGCGCATGGAAAATCTC
>Ga0164243_10004296_pt1 | contig 22415 bp, 20 predicted proteins | sample OricompcompostOP_FD_108781 | JGI IMG/M metagenome (GOLD analysis project Ga0164243, IMG submission 108781) | Organic Plus compost microbial communities from Emeryville, California, USA - Original compost - Organic plus compost (OP) | ecosystem: Engineered > Solid waste > Mixed feedstock >...
ACGTGCTGGCCACCCGGTTCGAACCGGAGCAGCAGACGATCAGCAAACCCGTGACCGGCATCAAAATCCGGCGGTGAAGACATGGTGCATACACACCGAATAGCGACAACGGTCCTTGCCGGCCTTCTGTCGATTGGCGCCGCACTGACTTGTCCTCGCATACATGCCCAGGACGCCTCCTCGGGCGACGATTCTTACGCCGCGCCCTCGTCGAATGCGAAAAAGCGCGCATCGCGTAATGACGCCTATTCACCTCCGCCAGACAAGCGCACCTATCTTCAGCCGCTCGGCACGCCTTCCGGCGGAGACGATGACATGTGGTCCAGGCCTTCGAATGGCAGCGGAACTTCCGAGGCTGGTCAGAGCTTCCGTTCGAACCCGAGCACTGCCGTCATGCGCGACGCCATTCCGCCGGCAGTGGACAAAGGGGATCTTGCGCCTGTCATGTCGAATGACGGCTCTGGGCTTCCCTACGAGCTTTGGGGCGGCATGGATGTCAATGCGCTCGAAAAGCTTATCAGCACGATCGAGATCCCGCCACGCTCGCCTGCTCTCCACGACCTATGGAAGAAGCTCATCACGTCGCCTTCCGGCAGTGCATCGAGTGACAATTTCACCGCGTTGCGGCTTGAAGCCCTTTACCGCTCCGGCCTTGCCCGCGACGCGGCCGCAGAATTCGCCAGACAGCCCACCGGCAATAATCCGCTTCTGGTCTCGCTCGAAGCACGCAACGAGCTGGCCGCCGGTCACGCAGACAAGGCGTGCGAACTCGTCTCACGTTCCGCCACGTTGAAGGGCAGCATTCCCGCGCGGCTTAAGGGCCAAGTCATCCTGATGGCCGGATATTGCTCGGAAGTTCAAGGCGACAAGGCCGCAGCCGGGCTCGCGGCCGACATGGCTCGCGAGGAGGGCGTCGAAACCTCGCCAGGCCTCCAAGCGCTTGATGCCTTTTCCATCGGCGCGAAGCCTCGCTATGCTGCTGTGAAGCAGATCTCTTTGCTCGATTATCGAATTGCGGAGCGTGTCGGCGGCCTACCGCACAAACTCGTGCTCGAAAAGGGCGAGCCGGCGCTGCTCGTCGCACTCGCGACGGATCATTCGACCCCGGTCGATCTCGGCTTGCCCGCAACAGAAGCAGCGGCGCGGCTCAATGCGCTTACGCCGGAGATGCTTGCCGGCATCTACCGGGTCAATGCTGCGAAAGTGCCGCCTGACGACCTCTTGAACGGTCGCGGCCCGAAAGGCGTCGCGCGACGCGCCGCACTCTTCAAGGCTGCTGAGGACGAACAGACACCCATGCGTAAAGCGCGTCTCATCCGCGCTTTCCTTGACGACCTCAAGCATGAGGGCCTCGGCATGATCGGAGCGAAGATGATTTCGCCGGCCGCCGCCCATCTTCAGCCGGCGCCTGAAATCAGCTGGTTTGCCGAGACGGGGGTTGAAATCGGTCTGGCGACAGGTCGCTTCGATATTGCCCGCAACTGGATCCAAATCGCCGATCAAGGAGGCGGCCCGGGCCTGGGCCATTGGCGGGCGCTGATCGACATCGCCGATCCGAATGAGCCGGATCGAGGGCGCAGTTTCTCGGCGCTTGAAAATTATGCTGCAAACGGACGATTTCCGCCGGTCGCCCTTTATCGCCTCACGACGGTGATGGAAGCGCTCGATTATCTGGTTCCGATTCCGCTCTGGGACGCCGCGAACAAAGTCCCGCAACCGACGTCGGGGTATTTGCCCGAAACTGGAGTTCTGACCGAGTTGCAGGTCGCCTCCAAGAAGCAGGAGTTCGGGCATACCGTGCTTCTTGTCATGAAGGCGCTCGGGCCAAACGGGGCCGCGGACGCCAACCTCATAGCACTCGGGGACAGCATCCGAGCGCTGAAACGCGCAGGACTTGAAGCCGATGCACGAAGGCTCGGCCTTGAGGCTTTGCTTCCGACCTGGCCGCGGACGGAAATGAATTGAGGGCGTCATGACGTCTTCGGCACGGCACAATGATCACTTGGCGGATTTCCTTGCCATGTTGTCGGCCGAGCGTGGAGCATCGGCGAATACGATCTCTGCGTATGCGACAGATCTCGAAGCTTTCGTCGGCTTTTTGAGTGATAAGGGCGTCGGGCCGCTGAATGCAAAATCGGAGGACGTGCAGGCCTATCTCGGCTTGCTTGCGCGTGAAGGTCAGGCGGCGACGTCGCGCGCGCGGCGGCTTTCCGCGATCAAACAGTTCTATCGCTTTCTGCTTGCAGAAGACTTCATCGCGCTCGATCCGACCTCAACTTTACAAGGTCCAAAGAGGCAGCGAGCGCTACCGAAGGTTTTGAGCATCGCCGAGGTCGACCGTCTGCTTGCCGCTTCTCAGAAGCAATGCGAAGGTCAGGAGGGGCACGCGCTTTTTCGCGCGCTTCGCTTCCACTGCCTGCTTGAGCTTCTTTATGCGACGGGTATGCGCGTTTCCGAACTTGTCGGTCTGCCGCGAAGCGTTCTTAGGGGTGACGAGCGCGTGCTGATGATCAAAGGTAAAGGTGGACGCGAGCGTCTGGTACCACTCAACGCGACAGCGCGCGCCGCAGTTGATGCCTTTCTTAGCGTTTCCGGCCGGTTCGACAACTCGATGTGGCTTTTTCCATCGAAATCAACCCTCGGCCACGTCACCCGGCAGGGGTTTGCGCAAGATCTGAAAGAGGTTGCGGAAGCGGCAGGAATTGCACCGGACCGCGTATCGCCGCACGTCCTGCGCCATGCCTTCGCGAGCCACCTGCTCGATCGCGGTGCTGACCTCCGCGCCGTTCAGCAGCTGCTCGGCCATGCTGACATTTCGACCACGGAGATTTATACGCATGTCCTGCAGGAACGGCTGAAGGCGCTTGTCAACGCGCATCATCCTCTTGCCAAAACGAAGCTATAACCGGCCGCTGACGGACTTTCAGCGTAAGCGGCGTTTGAAGTGGAAGGGAGCACCTATGAGCCGCCTTTTCGGAGACATTCATCGCGCGCTTCAGATGGCCTTCGACACACGGGCACTTGCAGACAGGATCGAAGCGATCGCTCTCAAGCCAGAGATCGATGATGTCGGGAAGGCTTTCATCGAAAGCCGCGACATGTTCTTCTTGACGACGATCGACCATGGCGGCCGTCCAACGGTTTCCTATAAAGGTGGTGTTCCTGGTTTTGTGAAAGTTCTGGACGCGAATACGCTGATGTTCCCGAGCTACGACGGGAACGGAATGTATCTGTCGATGGGCAATATTTCAGGCAATCCGGAGATCGGCATGCTGTTCATCGACTTCGAGAAGCCGTTCCGTCTCAGGGCGCAAGGTCGGGCCGAACTCATCGTCGGCGGTGCGGAAGTCGCAGAGTTCAAGGGCGCCGAGATGGCCGTGAAGGTGACAATCCACGAAACGTGGATGAATTGCCCACGCTACATTCACCGTTATCAGAAGCTTGAGACGTCACGTTACGCACCTGATGGCGCGAAGGAGACGCCGTTTTGCGAGTGGAAGCGGATCGATGCGTTGCAGGATGTGCTACGGTCATCGGAACGAACCAAAGTCGAAGCGCTCGGCACGACAACCGTTGACGACTGGATGGGCAAAGTCATGACGGGCGATAAGGGCGCGTGATGCCTTCTCGCCAAGGTCAGGGACAATCCCTTTATGGATTAGCGGCCACGATCGCATCGGGGGCGCGCAAGTCTTGGCTTGGGCTTTCATCTCATCCGCAGGGCCTGTCGACCCTGTATTTTACGGAACTTTGGGAGCGCTTCTCCTATTACGGGATGCGGGCGCTCCTCACCCTTTTCATGGTTGCTCCAGCCTCGCAGGGCGGTTTGGGATTTGCGACGCCAACGGCGGGGAGCATCTATGGAACGTACGGCATGGCCGTCTATCTTCTGGCACTGCCCGGCGGCTTCATCGCAGACCGCATCATGGGTGCGAAACGGAGCGTGCTGATCGGCGGAAGCACGATCGCGGCCGGTCACTACGCGCTCGCGTATCCATCGCTTCCGACGTTCTATCTAGGATTAGCGCTCATCGCGATCGGCACGGGGCTTTTCAAGCCGAACATCTCAGCGCTTGTCGGCGCCCTTTACGATCGCAACGACACGCGCCGGGATGCCGGTTTTTCGCTTTTCTACATGGGCATCAATGTCGGCGCATTCCTCGCGCCGTTGGTCACGGGTTTTCTTGCACAGAGCAGCGTATTCAAGGATTGGCTGTCGGCGATGGGGTTCGATCCGGTGCTGAGCTGGCACTGGGGCTTCGGCGCAGCCGGCGTCGGCATGACGATCTCGATGGTGCTTTTCGCCCGCAGCATGCGCAGACTGAAAGATCCCGACGTTGCCGGTCCGGAAGCATCGTCTCCGTTCAGCCGGCAGGCGATTTTCATCGCTGCGGCAACCCTCGGATTGCTGGCGCTGGCGCTCTTGTCGGACGTCAATGGCTTCCGCTGGCTCCGCTGGCTTTTCATCGTCCTGCCCCTCATGGGCATTGCCTATGGTGCCGCTCGGCAGAGTCCCGAGGCGCACCGGATGGCGGCTGTCGGCATCTACTTCCTCGCTGCGATGGTTTTCTGGGCGATCTTTGAGCAAGCGGGCACGACGCTGACGCTCTTTGCCGACACGCTCACACGCAATGAAGTTTTGGGGCTGGCGTTTCCCTCGTCCTGGTTTCAGTCCGCAAACCCGATCTTCGTCATTCTGCTGACGCCACTGGTTGCGGCGCTCTGGTTGAAGCTCGGCAGTCAGCAGCCTTCGTCGCCCGTCAAGTTCGGACTGGGGCTCGTCTTTCTCGCGGCATCGTTCCTGCTGATGGTTCCCGCCGCCAATTATGCCGCTGACGGGCGTGTCTCACCGTTTTGGCTGCTTGGCCTCTATTTCCTCTTCACAGTCGGCGAGCTGATGCTGAGCCCAGTGGGGCTCTCGACCATGACGCGGATCGCACCGCAGAGGATGTCCGGCCAGGTCCTCGGATTGTGGTTTCTTGCCACCGCGTTCGGCGACAAGCTCGCTGGCGATATCGGCGGTGCATTTACGACATCCGATCCGGACGCGCTGGCGCTATCGTTTCTGGCGCAAGCGGGACTCGTCGGGGTTGCCGCAGCACTGATGTTTGCGGTTGCACCGATCGTGAGGCGTCTCTCCGAGGGCGAAAGTTAAGCAATTTGAGGTTGCCGTTCTCTTTGCGCGTCGGGCGGGAAGGTCTGTCGCCTTGACACCCGCACCCAGCCATGGCGAATGTCGCGCGTGAAACGGCGACGGCCGCACGCTTCAGTTGCACAGTCAGGAAAGCCAAAGCTCAGTGAACGCTACCACCGCACTGCGTACGTATCTCGACTTCGAGAAACCCGTTCTCGAACTCGAAAACAAGGTTGCCGAACTGAAGGCCCTCCAGGCGGAGGGCAAGGGGCCGCATATTGCGGATGAAATCACCAAGCTCGAGCAGAAGGCGAAGGCGGCACTCGCCGACACGTATGCCAAGCTGACGCCGTGGCAAAAGACGCTCGTCGCCCGACATCCCGAACGTCCGCACGCACTCGATTTCATCGGTGGTCTCGTTGAAGACTTCACGCCGCTCGCCGGCGATCGCTATTTCGCAGAGGATGAAGCCATCGTCGGCGGCATCGGAAAATTCCGGAACCGTTCCGTCGTGGTTCTAGGCCATGAGAAGGGTGCTGATACCGAGCAGCGCATCAAGCACAACTTCGGCATGGCGCGTCCCGAGGGATACCGCAAGGCCGTGCGGCTGATGGAGCTTGCGGACAGGTTCCATCTGCCGATCATTACATTTGTCGATACGCCCGGCGCCTATCCAGGTATCGGGGCAGAAGAGCGCGGGCAAGCAGAAGCCATCGCGCGCTCGACCGAGTGCTGCCTCAGACTTGGCGTGCCGATCGTTGCCGTCATCGTCGGAGAGGGGGGGTCTGGCGGGGCCATCGCCATCGCAACGGCAAACCGGATCCTGATGCTCGAACACGCAATCTATTCGGTGATCTCTCCGGAGGGCGCCGCGTCCATCATCTGGCGCGACAGCAACAAAAAGGAAGAAGCCGCTACGAATATGAAGATCACGGCCCAGGATCTCGATCAGCTTGGCGTCATCGACGAAATCGTCAAAGAGCCGACAGGCGGCGCGCACCGCGACCGCGAATCGGTGATTATTGCGACCGGCAACGCGATCGCCCGGATGCTTTCGGAGTTCGACGGCAAATCGGCCGATGAGATCCGGGCCCAACGTCATGAGCGCTTTTTGTCCATCGGCCGATGAAGCGCTGAGGCCTTTCAGCCACGGTGATGCCGTGGCCCACCGGGCGCCGCAATTCGACACGATAGTTGAGTTGACTGAGCATTATGGGAATCTCAGTCATCATTTGCGTTAATTGTGCAATTCGTCCGCCAACCCGCGGTACGGGAACAGCTATTCGAGACGGGAACTGCGTATTGGTGGGGACCAACACGAACGCGGCGCTCAGGACGTTTGTCCGAATCGCGATTTTGCTCGCTGCGGCGGTGGTTGCGGGGTGCTCGAACACGCCGACCATTCCGCCGCCCTCGGAAGTTCCGTTGTCAAAGGAAACTCTTGCGCTGCTTGCCAAGAAAGGCATGCAGCCTGGCGCACCCGTATTCGTGCGGATTTTCAAGGAAGAATCCGAACTTGAGATCTGGAAGCAGCGCGACGACGGACGCTTCTACCATTTCAAGACCTACCCCATCTGCAATTGGTCGGGCGACGTCGGGCCAAAGCAGAGCTACGGTGACCGGCAGGCGCCGGAGGGCTTCTATACGATTACGCCCGCTCTGATGAACCCGAATTCCAAGTATTATCTCTCATTCAACCTCGGCTATCCCAACGCCTTCGACCGATCCTGGGGCCGCACGGGGGATTCGGTGATGGTGCATGGAAGTTGCCGCTCAGCAGGGTGCTATGCGATGACAGATGCCCTGATGGAAGAAATTTATGGCCTGACGCGAGAATCGCTGAAGGCAGGACAGCCGAGCTTCCAGCTCCACGCCTATCCGTTCCGGATGACGGACGCCCGCATGGCCCGGGAGAAGCACAATAAATGGTACGGCTTCTGGAAGACACTGAAGCAGGGGTATGACTATTTCGAAAAATATCGCATTCCACCGAGCATCACGGTTTGCGAACGGCGCTATGTCGTCAATGCCGTGGCGCGCAGCCGTCCTGATCCGGCAGGGCCTTGTCCGTCCCTCGAACGGCCTACAGTCACAGCCTTTCATCCGCTGCCGGAGCCCGGCGGTATCGATGTCGCAACCGGCAACAAGCTGAAAGGCATCACAAACCCCGACAATGAGCCGACGCTTGCCGACATCAAGAAGGCGAAAGAGCAGCAGAGCGCTCAATCGATTTGGCATCTACCGTCGCTCGCTTCGCAACCTGCCGCCGCCGCGTCGCCGGTTGCAAACGCGAACTGAGCCCAATCGGGGCGTCCGATGAGAAACAAAGACGCTAGGCAAGCCGCATTTCGTCGTCCTGGCCGGCGCTTCGCCCTAAAAGTTGCGCTTCTCAGTACGGGGTTGCTGACGATTGCCGCGGCCACATTCTTACTCATGCCGATCTGGCTGCCAAAACTGCCGGGTGGCGATAAAGCTCTGATCAAATATGAGCGAAGCCAGCGACTGATGCGGTGGAGCTTTGGCCTGCCGATGCCGGGCGAGCCCGACTTGGCGAGGCTTCCTCAGCGCCTTGCATCCGCCGGGGTCCACGAAGGCTCACCGATCCTGATCCGAATTTACAAAAGCGAATTCGAGCTAGAGCTTTGGATGCAGCGGGACGGCATCTTTCATCGCTTCGCAACGTACCCGATCTGCCGCTGGTCGGGCGCGCTCGGTCCGAAGCTCAAGCAGGGCGACCGGCAGGCACCGGAAGGGTTCTACACGGTCGATTCGACGGCGCTCAATCCGAACAGCCGATGGTATCGCTCGTTCAATCTCGGCTTTCCCAATGCTTTCGACCGTGCCCACGGGCGGACCGGATCATTCATTATGGTCCACGGAGGCTGCGGATCGATCGGCTGCTTCGCGATGACAAATGCGCAAATGCATGAAATCTGGCAGCTCGTGACCGCCGCCTTGCAGGGTGGGCAGGCCCGCTTTCAAGTTCAGGTCTATCCGTTCCGAATGTCGGCGGAGCGCCTCGCGAAATACGGCGAAAGTCCCCACGTGGCGTTTTGGAAAAACCTGAAACAGGGAAGCGACCTTTTCGAAACGAGCGGAGTGCCCCCGAAGGTCAACGTATGCAAGGGGCAGTATCGGTTTGAGCCGGGTGAGCGAGGCTCCACGGGGTCCGATCCGATCGACGACAAATGTGCAAGCGAGGCCGCCAAACTCTAGCTGTTCAAAGTCGCGCTTCTCCGGCCGAGTGTTGGCAAAAAGTCACTTAGGATTGCGCCGGGGCGGCGATAATGTATCCGTCGCGGAATAGCAGGGTCCTCGGTCGCTTATCCCATGTCGTGGTTCGATTTATCGCGTCTCAGGTTTGTCGCGGCGACGCTTCTCTGCTTCGTCGCTCTTGGACACGCGCAGGCGCTGACAATCGAACTCAAAGATGTTGCTGCCGATCGCCTCGAGCGACAGCGGGCAGCGGCCACTGGGGCTTTGCCCTTGCCGGGGACACCCAACGTCGCGGTGCTTCAGGAGCGGCTCCGAGACAAAGGTGTCACGCTCGCATCACCGATCGTAATCCGCATTTTCAAATCCGAATCGGAGCTTGAGATCTGGAAGGAGAGGGATGGCGCGTTTGTTCTTTTCGCGACCTATCCGATCTGCCACTGGTCAGGGACGCTTGGGCCGAAACTCCGCGACGGCGACCGCCAAGCGCCCGAAGGCTTTTATACTGTCACGCGTGCACAGGCTCGCCACGTCGGACGTTGGCCGGTTTCAATCGATATCGGCTATCCGAACATTCTCGATCAATCACAGGCGCGGACGGGCTCAGATATTCTCATTCACGGCGGATGCTCTTCAGTCGGATGCTTCGCGATGACCAACCCAGTGTCGGAAGAAATCCATCAACTGACGATTGCCGCCATCGACGCGGGGGAAGAACTGGTGCCCGTGTACGTTCTGCCGTTTCGAATGACGGACGAAAACATGATCGCGCAGGCCGATTCGCCGTGGAAGCCGTTCTGGAACAACCTCAAGGAGGGCTACGACCTCTTCGAACGGACAAAACGACCGCCAAACATCGGCGTTTGCAGCGGGCGGTATATCTTCAATGAAACGCGCCCCGGCGAACTTCCGGGAGCACTTGACGCCTGCGGTCCGACGATCGCGTCCATCCACGAGCAGGATCAGTGGCTGAGCAACGTGCCGCCGCCGACAATGGATCTTCCCAAGCTCCCAGCGCAAACGGCCGATTCAAAAACTCCTGCCATTCCGCAAATCCAAACCAGTCTCGAGAGCGAAACACCGCCCCCGATGTTCTCGTGGCCTCTGATCCGCTAATTGAAGCGGCGCAGTGCCTTGGTGCCAAGTGTCGTCGTCATGCGCGGTCCTAGCCGCGCCCGACGCCGGTTGCTAGTGTGGATCGCATTCACGTCAACGGAGCAAGGACCAACGGAATGGCCGAGAAGACCGTATTGAAGCGCGTCGAATTCTTCATGGAGAATTTGCTGTTCAGCGCGCGCTGGCTGCTCGCGCCGTTCTACTTCGGGCTCGCGATCTCGCTTTTCATTCTCCTGATCAAGTTCGTCATGGAGCTTTTGCATCTCGCTGAAGGCGCGTTCACGTCAACCGAGTCAGACGTCATTCTAGGCCTTCTTACGCTCGTCGACCTGACGCTGACCGGATCGCTGCTGATCATCGTCATCTTCTCAGGGTACGAGAACTTCGTCTCGCGGATGGATCATTCGACGCACGGCGACCGCCCGGAATGGATGGGCACGATCGACTTCTCGGCACTAAAGCTCAAGATGCTCTCGTCGATCGTCGCGATCTCGGCCGTGCAGCTTCTGCGTCAGTTCATGGCCCTCGGAACGGTCACGCCGGAGCGAGAGAAAGAGCTGATGTGGCTCGTCATTATCCATCTGGTGTTCGTCGTCTCGAGCGTGCTGCTGGCGCTCTCGGATCGGATTGCAGGCGGCGGCCACGGCAACGCGGAAGACGCTTCTGCAAGCGACGCGTCATCATCCAAGGCCGCAAGACATTAGCCGCGGGGAACGTCCATAATCGCGTTGATGGGCTGATCGAAGATCAGTCCATCTTGCCGTGGCAGTGCTTGTATTTCTTGCCTGAACCGCACGGGCAAAGGGCGTTACGCGAAACGCGGCCCCACGTGGCGGGATCGTTCGGATCAACGGCGGCATCGGCCCTTCGGCTCTGGAGAGGGGCACGCTTCTCCGGCTCGGGCAACGCATCGCGCCGCGCGCGGGCGCCCGCGATAGCAGCGTCAGCCATTGCCAGTTCAGGATCGCGCTCGACGAAATCGTCATATCCCGTAGAAGCATCCATGTGGTGCGCTTCCATCGGCGGCAACTCGACGGGCTGCAGCATCGGCTGGTCCTCGGGCGGCGCCAACTCGACATGCATGAGCTGGCCCGTCACGTTCTCGCGGAGGCGGCCCAGCATGTTTTCGAACAGGATGAAGGCTTCCGACTTGTATTCGTTCAAGGGATCACGCTGACCGTAGGCGCGGAAGCCGATCACCTGTCGCAAGTGCTCGAGCGTCACCAGATGTTCGCGCCAGAGGTGATCGAGTGTCTGGAGAAGCACCATCTTCTCGATCTGGCGGTAGAGTTCGATGCCGAGCTCATTGGTCTTGTTTTCAACTTTGGCGTCGACGGCAGACTTGATGCGCTCGCGAATTTCTTCGTCGGCGATGCCCTCTTCGGCCGCCCAGGCTTCGATCGGAAGATCGAGCCCGAAGATGCCGCTTATCTGCTCGGTGAGGCCCTTCGTGTCCCACTGCTCCGCGTAGGCTGACGGCGGGATGAAGCGCGTGACGAGCTCGTCAACCAATTCGTTGCGCAGCTCGAAGACCGTTTCGGAGACATCGTCCTGGCCCATGATGTCGAGACGCTGCTCGAAGATGACCTTGCGCTGGTCATTCATCACGTCGTCGTACTTCAGGATCTGCTTGCGGATGTCGAAGTTGCGCTGCTCGACCTTCTTCTGCGCCGTTTCGAGGGATTTGTTCATCCACGGATGCGTGATCGCTTCACCTTCCTTGAGGCCAAGCGTCTGGAGCACCTTTTCCATGCGCTGCGATCCGAAGATGCGCATCAGATCGTCGTCAAGCGCGAGATAGAATTTTGATCGGCCAGGGTCGCCCTGACGGCCCGAACGGCCGCGAAGCTGATTATCGATACGCCTGCTTTCGTGCCGCTCCGTCGCGAGAACGTAGAGGCCGCCGGCGTCAAGCGCCTTTTTCTTCTTTTCGGCGACGTCCGCAACCAGCTCGGCGCGCTTCGAGGAAATCGCGGATTCGTCCGGCGGCGTGCCCTTCTGGGTTTCCTCGGCGATCCAATCGCGCAGGCGGAATTCGGCGTTGCCGCCAAGCTGAATATCCGTACCACGGCCGGCCATGTTGGTCGCGATCGTCACCGCACCCGGCTGACCGGCCTGTGCGACGATATTGGCTTCCTGCTCGTGATAGCGTGCGTTCAGAACCTGATGCGGGATCGGGAATTCCTTGCCCTTCGCCTCATTGGCGAGCTTCGTCAGGAGCGCAGCCATATCGGTGAAATGCTTACGTAGTTCTTCTTCCTTGCCGGGCTTCAGAGCCGCCGCCTGCTGCTCGAGCTGATGGGCAAGATCCTTGAAATACTTTTTGTCTTTCAGAAGCTCGGATAGCTGCTCTGATTTCTCGATCGAGGTCGTGCCGACGAGGATGGGCTGACCGCGGCTCTTGGCTTCGGCGATCGACTGCACGATGGCCGCGAGCTTCTCGCGCTGCGTGCGGTAAATCTCGTCGTCCTCGTCGACGCGGCTGACCGGAAGGTTGGTCGGGATTTCGATGACTTCCAGGCCGTAGATATCGAGGAACTCGCTGGCCTCGGTCATCGCCGTACCGGTCATGCCGGCGAGCTTCTTATAGAGGCGGAAGTAGTTCTGGAACGTGATCGACGCCAGCGTCTGGTTCTCGGGCTGGACCTCGACGTGCTCCTTGGCTTCGAGCGCCTGATGCAGACCTTCCGAATAGCGACGCCCAGGCATCATACGGCCGGTGAACTCATCGATGATGACGACCTGGCCGCCTTTGACGATGTAATCCTTATCGCGCTGGAAGAGCTTGTGCGCCTTCAGCGCCTGCGTGAGGTGGTGGACGATCGTGACATTGTCGATGTCGTAGAGCGTGCCCTTGAGGAGGCCGGCTGCTTCGAGCGCCTGCTCCATCTTTTCGTTGCCGGCTTCGGTGAAGGAAACCTGGCGCTGCTTTTCATCAAGTTCGAAATCTTCCGGCGTGACGATCTTCATCATCTCGTCGATCTGCTGATAGAGATCGGCACGGTCTTCGAGGGGGCCGGAGATGATCAGCGGCGTGCGGGCTTCGTCGATCAGGATCGAGTCGACTTCGTCGACGATGGCGTAGGCATGGCCACGCTGCACCATCTCGGAGTAATTCATCTTCATGTTATCGCGAAGATAATCGAACCCAAGCTCGTTGTTCGTGCCGTAGGTCACGTCGGCGCCGTAAGCCGCCTTGCGGTCTTCGTCCGACATGTCGTGGATGATGCAGCCGACCGTCAGCCCGAGGAAGCGATAGACCTGCCCCATCCAATCGGCGTCGCGCTTGGCCAGGTAATCGTTGACCGTGACGACGTGGACGCCCTTCCCGGTCAGGGCGTTGAGATAGACCGGAAGGGTTGCAACGAGCGTCTTGCCTTCGCCTGTCTTCATCTCGGCGATATCACCCTGATGAAGCACCATGCCGCCAATGAGCTGCACATCGAAATGGCGCTGCCCAAGCGTGCGCTTGGCAGCTTCCCGAACGGTCGCGAATGCCGGGACGAGTAGATCGTCGATGGAGGTGCCTTCGGCGAGCTGCTTACGGAACGTTACGGTACGGGCCCGCAACTCTTCGTCGGAAAGGTTCTGAAGCTCGTCTTCGAGGGCGTTGATCGCGGCCACGCGCGAGCGAAAACCCTTGACCCTCCGTTCATTGGATGAGCCGAAGATTTTCGAAGCGAGACTACCGAACGAGAGCATATTTAAGTCCGTCCCTACAAATTCGTGAGGCCACGCAAACGCGCAGCCGGCTCAGTTCCAATCGCCGGGCAGCATTCAGCAAAAAATGCGCGGCAAGGGGACCTCCCCGCCACGCCTGCGTCAACGTTCCCTCGGCGCTGTTCATTTGCGCGGTCGAGACGGGCTCGAAGGCCCGATCCGATTAGCCGGAGACATAAGAACTCGCCCCCCTGACTGTCAATGTTTTGCGGCCAAAGGTCGGGGACGGCCAATTTCCGGTTCCGTCCGAGAATTAACTTGGTTTTCTCGCTTCGGGCCGCTATCGAGGCGCGCTTGTTGGCCGCTCGCGTGCGGTTGTGCCGTCATACCTGAATGAACAGCAAGACGGCCGTTTTTTTCGGTCGCTAGAACCCCAATGCGGAGCCAATCGCACATGAAGCGTATCGCCCTGACCATTCTCGCTTTGGCGCTGACGAGCGCTGCAGCGCCGCTGACAGCCATCGCCGAAGACAAGGTTGTGGCGACGATCGACGGGAAACCCATCACGGAGGGTGATCTCGCCGTCGCCGAAAGCGAAATCGGTTCCGATATGGGCACGATGCCGGCGGATCAGAAGCGGACCTCGCTTCTCGAATTTCTCATCGACAATCAACTCTTTGCGGAGGCGGCCGAAACCGAAAAGCTGAACGAGGGGCCCGATTTCCAGACCCGCCTCAACTATCTGAAGCGTCGGGCGCTCCGCGAGCTTTATTTCGATAAGGTCATCAAGGCTTCCGTGAGCGATGCCGATGCGCGCAAGGTTTATGACGAACAGGTGAAGCTTTTGAAGCCGGAAGAGGAAGTATCGGCGCGGCATATTCTGGTCGATACAGAAGCAGAAGCTAAAGCTCTGAAAGAAAAGATCGATAAAGGCGCTGACTTCGCGCAGCTCGCCAAGGAAAATTCAAAGGATCCGGGATCGAAAGACGACGGTGGCAATCTCGGCTACTTTGGCCACGGACAAATGGTGCCTCAGTTCGAAGAGGTCGTCTTCAAGTTGAAGAAGGGGGAGGTCTCCGATCCGGTCAAGACGCAGTTCGGCTGGCATCTGGTCAAGCTTGAGGACCGTCGCGTGAAGCAGCCGCCGGCATTCGAGATCGTCAAGGATCGCATCATTCAGTCGATGCTGCTCAAGAAGGCGCAGCAGACGGCGGTCGCACTGCGGACCAAGGCGAGAATCGACATCGTCGACCCGCAGATCAAGAAGGCCGTCGATGACCGCAACGCGATGATTCAGCAGCAGTCGCAGCCGAAGGCGGTCGACGCGCCGAAGACCGCCCCAGCGCCCTGATCAGAGCCTTACCATTGAAAGATTGTCGTCGGGCCGCTTGATTATGGCGGCCCGATCTGTTTCACGGAGCCTCCTGAACCCCGGAGGTCGCCCATGGGCAAAGTCACGAGCGTTTCGCCGTTTGCACCTGAAACTCTCGCGAAACTTCCCGTTGTAGAGGGTGTAGCGTTCGCGACCGCTGCAGCCGGCATCCGTTACAAGAACCGTACCGACCTGCTGCTGGCCGTGCTCCAGGAGGGAACGGCCGTCGCGGGCGTCCTGACGCAATCGAAGACGGCGTCGGCGCCGGTGCTGGCTTGTCGGAAGCACCTCAAAAAAGGGGAAGCACGGGCCCTCGTCGTCAACTCAGGCAACGCCAACGCTTTTACCGGAAAGAAAGGAAGCGAGGCTGTCGAGATCACGGTTGCACATGCGGTCGAGGCCGTCGGGTGCAAGCCGCACGAGGTTTTTGTCGCCTCGACCGGCGTGATTGGCGAGCCGCTCGACGCGGGAAAGTTCGCGTATCTTCTCGATGATCTGGCAGACCGTGCAGAGCCGGACGCTTTCGAAAAGGCTGCGCGGGCCATCATGACGACGGACACCTATCCGAAGCTCGCGACGCGGACGGCGCTCATCGGTGATGTCGAGGTAACGATCAACGGCTTCTGCAAGGGCGCCGGCATGATCGCGCCGGACATGGCGACGATGCTGTGCTTCATCTTCACGGACGCCGCAATATCACCGGAAGCGCTACAGGAACTTCTGGCGGAGCACGCCCAGACGACTTTCAACTGCATGACCGTCGATGGAGACACGTCGACGAGCGATACCTGCTTGATTTTTGCGACGGGCGCGGCTGCGGCGCGGGGCCAGAGGGAAGTCACCAAAGCCAAATCGAAGAGGCTCAGTGCCTTTTCCGAAGCGCTTTTCGATCTGATGCGCGATCTTGCGATCCAAGTTGCGAAGGATGGCGAGGGACTGTCGAAATTCGTGACGTTCGAAGTTACGGGTGCCAAGTCCTGGCACGCTGCACGGGCCATCGCCCTTTCGTGCGCGAATTCGCCGATCCTCAAGACTGCGATTGCAGGCGAAGATCCGAACTGGGGCCGCGTCGTGATGGCGGTCGGCAAGTCGGGCGAAGCGGCGGATCGGGATAAGCTTGCGATCTGGTTCGGACCGCATTGCGTGGCCCACGACGGCGAGCGTGCCGACGACTACGACGAAAAAACCGTCGCGGCCTACATGAAGAATCGAGAGATCGTCATTCGCGTCCACGTCGGGGTCGGCAAGGCCGCGGCGCGGGTGTGGACCTGCGATCTGACGCACGACTATGTTTCAATCAACGCCGACTATCGGAGCTAACGGACACGATCAATGGAGCACAGCTTCTGGAAAGAGCGCTGGCAGCGTGGAGAGATCGGCTTTCACCAGCCGCATATCCATGCACAACTGCAAAAGTTCTGGCCCGATCTCCGGTTACCGAAGGGCAGCGCAGTTTTCGTGCCGCTTGCCGGCAAGTCCCGAGACATGGCTTGGCTCGCGGAACAAGGCCATAAGGTTATTGGCGCCGAGCTGTCGGAGCTTGCGGTTCGGGATTTCTTCAAAGAATCTGATCTGACGCCTGTCGTGACGCCGAGCGTGCCCTTTCAGATCTTCGAAGCAGGTCCATTCAAGATCTACCAGGGCGATTTCTTTGCGATGCCCCAGGAGGCACTTCGCGACGTTGCCGCGTGCTATGACCGGGCGGCGTTGATCGCTCTGCCGCCCGACATGCGTCCCCGTTACGCCGAGAAGCTGGCAGCCGTATTGCCCGCGACGGCCGTGCTTTTCCTCGTCACGATCGAGTATCCGGAGGGGGAGATCACCGGACCGCCCTTCTGCGTGACGCGCGACGAAGTACGCTCCCTGTATCGCCAGCATTTTGACATCGATATTCTGGAGGCGCGCGACCGGCTCGATGCCAACGACAATCTGAAAAAGCGCGGCATCACAAGACTTGAAGAGATCGCTTTTGTCCTGAGGCGCAAGGCATGATGCCATTGCTGCTCGTCGCGGCCGTCGCCTTGATCGACGACGACGGCCGCGTGCTGATCGCCCAGCGCCCAAAGGGTAAATCCATGGCCGGTCTCTGGGAATTTCCAGGCGGCAAGATTGAGCCCGGCGAAACGCCTGAAGATGCGCTTTGCCGCGAGATCAAAGAAGAACTCGACATCGCGCTTTGCCGGACGTGCCTCGCGCCATTCAACTTCGCGAGCTACGCCTATGAAGACTTCCACCTTCTGATGCCGCTCTATCTCTGCCGCACGTGGGAGGGCGAAATCCATCCGCATGAAGGGCAGACAATCAAATGGGTTCGCGGCGTCGATCTCAGTCGCTACCCGATGCCACCCGCTGACGAGCCGCTCATTCCGTGGCTCCGGGATTTTTTGAACGAGCTTTCAAAACATCCGTCAGGCTGACCGTTGCGGACCCAGGCTGCAGCGGCTTCTGCTGACTTTCGTGCGGCGCCCATCCCGTCAGCGTGACGATCTCGAAGGTCGCAGGAATACGGCCATTCGCGAGGGCGAAACGCTCGTGATAGATCTCCGCAGCGCGAAGCAACAGTCCACGCGTCACAGGCGTCCGGCGGCGCTCGACGAGCGGGTTGCTTGCGGCCATGGCCTTCAGTTCCTGCATCAGAGCGAGGGGAGACGAATAGGTCACCTCGATCACGTCATTGTCGGCGACTGGCAGCGCGAAGCCAGCGCGCTGGAGGAGACCGCCCAACTCGCGCACATCCGCGAAAGGCGCAACGCGGGGAGAGGCTCCGCCCAACAGTTCATCCTCGGCCAAGATCCAGGCTTCGCGCAGCTCTTTCAGCGTTTCACCGCCGAGAAGGGCACCGAGGAACAAACCGTCCGGTTTTAAGGCGCGGTTGATCTGGACAAGCGTGCCAGGAAGATCGTTGATGAATTGGAGTGACAGTCCCGAAACAATGAGATCGAGACTCGCCGCCGCAAACGGCAAAGCTTCTTCTTCCGCGACGACTTTCAGACCTCCGCCGGGCGCTAGAGAAACGATAGACGGCTCGATATCGATCATGCAGCCAATGGAAGGGAGGCGTCTCAGCCGCGCAGTCAGAAGACCGTGATAGGCACCGATACACGCGCCAACTGGAAATTCGCGACGAACCAGCGCCAGCCGGTCGGCGAAATCCTCTGCGACCCGCTCCAAAAGAAAATCGGGAAGGCGTTCGCCTGCGCTCCGTCGCGCGATGCGGTCGCGGCGGCGTCGAAGCAATTTGCGATCGAAGATCTGCGGCGCGGCTGCCATTTGTGTGTCTTTCCGAAAGGCGCTGGTGAGGGCCAGTCACTCTCGCGCCCGTTAGCCCGTTGCGCTAGAGTTGCGCAATGATGGACAGTACCACGGCCGGGCAGGATGAAGCTGGCGATACGGGCGAGCGCGTTGCGGCAACATTCCGTCCTCTCGTGACGTGGGGCCGCGCAGCGCTCGACGTCGTGCTACCGCCGCTCTGCCTTGGCTGCCAGAGCCGTGTCATGGATCACGATGCGCTTTGTCCGGCCTGCTGGCGGCAGATTGCTTTCATTCAGCCGCCACTCTGTGATCGACTTGGCCTTCCGCTCGCCATCGATACCGGCGGACTAATGCTCTCGGCTGCGGCAGTCGCCGATCCGCCGGACTATGATCGGGCCCGTGGCGTCGCCCGTTTTGACGGATTGATGCGCATGCTCATTCACGGTTTCAAATTTCACGACAGCCATAACGCCCGGCGGCTCTTCGGACGATGGATGGCTGTCGCAGGCCAAGATTTGCTGGCGGACGCTGACCTTCTCGTGCCGGTGCCGCTGGCGCGATGGCGGCTGCTTTCCCGGCGGTTCAACCAGGCGCAGATCCTGGCCGCCGAGGTCGGGCGGCGTACCGGAAAGCCGGTCAACCCCTTTGCGCTCCTTCGCAACCGGTCGACGGGGCATCAGGTAGGGCTGACGCGGGCCCAGCGCCTCAGAAATGTTGCCGGCGTTTTTCGTGTTCCTTCGAACGAATTGCCGAATGTCGCAGGAAAAGCCATAGTTCTGGTCGACGATGTCATAACGACGGGCGCAACAGCCTCCGCGGCTGCACGTGCCTTGAAGCGTGCGGGCGCCCGGCGCATCGACGTCCTTGCGCTTGCCCTTGTTTCAGAATGATAATCTCGGGGCGACGGGCGTGACAAAGGCGCGGCACAGCGGCGCAAATCTACAAAGCAAGGTTGCATGACCTCGCGAACGCGTTACCTTTGATTCGAATTCTTCCGATGGCGTAGTGAGAGGCGCCGATCAATGCCGAAGGTGACAGTCTATACGGCTGGGAATTGCTGCTACTGCCATATGGCCAAGGATCTGTTGCGGCGCAAAGGCGCTGCCTTCGAAGAGGTTGACCTGACCGGCCGCACGGATTTGCGCGCTGAACTCATTTCCCGTACGGGCGGCAGGCGCACCGTTCCCCAAATCTGGATTGGGGAGATGCATGTCGGCGGATGTGACGATCTTTTTGACCTTGAGCGCTCGGGCCGCCTCGATACGCTTCTGACGGCATCCTGAGATGTCACCTCGTTCCAAGACGGCATTTCGTGCGGCGCTCGCGCAGATGCGGGCAGGTCGCGATGTCGCGCAGAACGTCGCCGATGCGATCGGCCTGATCAACGAGGCGGCCGCCGGGGGCGCCGAATATGTGCAGACGCCTGAATGCACCACACTGATGGAATTGGAACAGCCGCGCCTGATGGCTGAGACGCGGCCGGAGGCCAGCAATCCGGCGCTCGCGGCTTTCACCGAAACCGCCCGCAAGCGGAAGATCTGGCTGCACATCGGTTCGATGGCGGTGAAGGTTGGCGAGCGGCGATTGGCCAATCGTTCCTATCTTATCGCGCCTGATGGGACGATTGCCGCGCGCTACGACAAGATCCACATGTTCGACGTCGATCTCGGCGGCGGAGAATCCTATAGCGAAAGCGCGAACTATCAGGCCGGTCCGACAGCGATGCTGGCGGAGTTGCCCTGGGGCCGGCTTGGTCTCACGATCTGCTATGACCTGCGCTTTCCCGCCCTGCATCGGGCGCTCGCAAAAGGCGGGGCAAAATTCATCGCCGGACCAGCAGCCTTTACGCGGACGACAGGCGAAGCACACTGGCATACGCTTTTGCGCGCGCGCGCGATCGAGACGTGCACGTTCGTTCTGGCGGCAGGGCAAGGCGGCCTGCATGAAAACGGTCGCGAGACCTTCGGCCATAGCCTCATCATCTCGCCGTGGGGTGAGATCCTTGCGGAAGCCGGCGTCGATCCCCAGGTCATCTCAGCGGATATCGACGCCGCCTATGTAGAGCAAATCCGGCGGAAAATTCCGTCGCTGACGCATGACCGCGATTTCGATGTCGTCGTCGCAACCCCTTCGAAATCGCCGCATCTGGTACACGAACCGTGATCAAATATCTTCTTGGGTGTGCCTCCGGGCACGAATTCGAAAGCTGGTTTCGCGCCGGTGCGGACTTTGATGCGCAATCGCGCTCGGGAGAGATCGCTTGCCCTCTTTGCGGGTCGATTGACGTCGTGAAGCAGCCGATGGCACCGTCGGTCGTGACCAAGCGCGCGAAGGCGGAACAGGCGCCGGCGCAGGAGACGTCGCCTGCCCCTGCGGCAGGTGGCGCGGCCAGCGGCGCTGATGGCGTGGCGGTCCGCGAAGCGCTTAGGGCGTTCACGCAGAAGGTTATCGCCAATACCGAGGACGTCGGCCCGCGCTTCGCGGAAGAGGCACGCCGAATGCATTTCGGCGAAACCGAGGAGCGCCAGATCCGAGGCAGCTCGACCGTCGAAGAGGCGCGCGAGCTTGCGGAAGACGGTGTGCCGTTCGGCATCATTCCTGTTCTCCCTGAGGATCTTAACTAAGCACACCAGCTTGCCCGGCGCTTTTGACGCTCTTCCCCTATCAGGGAGGCATTTTGGCGGTTGCGAGGCGGGCCGGAAGCGGTGCAAACATTCAGGATGGGGTGATGTTGCGCACTCCGCGGAGATCCTGCCTGAATGACTTCGACCGTTGCCCGACTCCATCCGTCTGCCCGTGCCGTTAACTGGACGGGTCTAGCCATTCGCCACGATTGGACGAGTGAAGAAGCGCTGGCGCTTTATGACCTGCCATTCATGGATTTGCTCTTCCGCGCCCAAAGCGTGCATCGGACATCGTTCGACCCCAACAGAGTGCAGATGAGCCGCCTGTTGTCGATCAAGACCGGCGGCTGCGCGGAAGACTGCGGCTACTGCAGCCAGTCGGCGCATCACAAGACGGGCCTTAAAGCCTCGAAACTGATGGAAGTCGAGCGGGTCATCGCAGAGGCCAAAAAGGCGAAAGCAGCCGGAGCGACGCGCTATTGCATGGGCGCCGCGTGGCGCAGTCCGAAGAGCCGCGACATGGATGTCGTCGTTGCGATGGTCGAAGGCGTCAAGGCGCTCGGCATGGAAACGTGCATGACGCTCGGCATGCTGACCGATGACGATATCGTCAAGCTGCGCGAGGCGGGCCTCGATTACTACAATCACAACGTCGATACGTCGGAAGCCTATTACGGCAAGGTAATCACGACGCGCAGTTATGCCGACCGGCTCGATACGCTGGCGCGCGTACGTGACGCCGGCATGAAGGTCTGCTCGGGCGGCATTGTCGGCATGGGCGAAGAACGCCAGGATCGCGTCGATATGCTGGTGACGCTCGCGAACCTCGAAGAGCATCCCGAGAGTGTTCCGATCAACATGCTGATCGCTATTCCCGGGACCCCACTTGAGAATTCAGAGCGGATCGATCCGATCGATTTCGTGCGTACCATCGCGGTCGCGCGCATCATGATGCCGAAGTCGTTCGTTCGTCTCTCGGCCGGGCGTACCGATATGAGCGATGAGATGCAGGCGCTGTGTTTCTTCGCTGGCGCCAATTCGATCTTCGTCGGCGACACCCTGCTGACCGCCGACAACCCGGGCGAAGACAAGGACGGCAAGCTTTTCGCGAAGCTCGGCCTGTCGGCGCTCGAGCTCGATATCGCCCCTCCTCCGGAGCGCGCGCCTGTGGCGTGTGCGGAACACCAGGATGTCAGACAATCATGAGCGTGCGCTCGATGCGCTCTCACGCCGTGGGCGCCTGAGGGCGCTCGAGACGGCGCGCGGGATCGACTTCACCTCGAACGACTACCTCGGTCTTGCGCAATCACGCGAGCTTGCGCAGGCGATCGAAGCCGCGATCGCGCGCGGCGTGCCGGTCGGCGCGGGTGGCTCGCGGCTGTTGCGCGGGAATCATCCCGAGCACGAAACACTCGAAGCGGAGGCGGCCGCATTTTTCGGCGGCGAGACGGCGCTCTTTTTCGGGGGCGGCTTCATTGCCAATACGGCAATTCTTGCGACGCTGCCGTCGCGCGGCGATCTTATCGTCTATGACGAGCTCATTCATGCCAGCGCCCACGATGGCATGCGTTTATCGAAAGCCGATGCAAGACCGGCTCGCCATAACGATGCGCAGGCCGTTGATGATGCGATCAGGGAATGGCGCGCGTCCGGTGGCGTCGGTCAGCCTTGGATCGCGATTGAAAGTCTTTACAGCATGGATGGCGACCGTGCTCCGATCGCAGCGCTTGCCGATATTGCCGATCGCCATGACGCGATGCTCGTCGTCGACGAAGCACACGCGACGGGCGTCTTCGGTCCCAACGGCCGGGGACTTGCGGCCGATCTCGAAGGCCGGGAAAATGTTGTCACGCTGCACACGTGCGGCAAGGCGTTGGGCGCGATGGGTGCGCTGGTGATTGCGCCGCGCACGATCCGTGATTTCATCATTAATCGCGGGCGCGCTTTTATCTATGCGACCGCACCATCGCCGTTGATGGCCTCAGCCGTCCGCGCTGCACTCGACATCTGTCGGCGTGATCCCAAAAGGCGCGACGGATTACAT
>Ga0164243_10004297_pt1 | contig 22413 bp, 24 predicted proteins | sample OricompcompostOP_FD_108781 | JGI IMG/M metagenome (GOLD analysis project Ga0164243, IMG submission 108781) | Organic Plus compost microbial communities from Emeryville, California, USA - Original compost - Organic plus compost (OP) | ecosystem: Engineered > Solid waste > Mixed feedstock >...
CCTTGTCCCGCGCCGAGTACCTGGATGGGCTCGCCGCGGCTGGCTTCGTTGACGCCAGTGTGGAGTTCACCCACGAGGCGGTCCCGGGCATGCACGGCGCGATCGTCAAAGCCACCAAGCCCGCCGCCTGAAGGAGATCGCGTGAACCACACCACGACCTCGGCTAAACCGACCGCCCCCGTGGTCGGTCGGCTCAGCGTCGTCGATCGGTTCCTGCCCGCGTGGATCGGCGGCGCGATGCTGCTCGGTCTCCTGCTGGGGCGCGGACTGCCGGGCCTCGATGACGCGTTGGCGGACGTGGAGGTCGGCTCGGTGTCGCTACCGATCGCGATCGGCCTGCTGGTGATGATGTATCCGGTGCTGGCCAAGGTCCGCTACGGCGAACTAAGCCATGTCACTGCCGACCGGCGGCTCCTGGTCGCCTCGATCGTGCTGAACTGGATCATCGGCCCGGCGCTGATGTTCGCGCTGGCCTGGCTGCTGCTGCCCGACCTGCCGGCCTACCGCACCGGCCTGATTGTCGTCGGGCTCGCCCGTTGTATTGCGATGGTGCTGATCTGGAACGACCTGGCCTGCGGCGACGGCGACGCCGCCGCAGTCCTGGTCGCCTTGAACGCCGTCTTCCAAATCGTCGCATTCGCCGCCCTGGGCTACTTCTACCTCGAGCTCCTGCCCGGATGGCTCGGCCTGTCCCAAGACAGCCTGGACGTCTCGATGTGGGACATCGCCAAGAGCGTGCTGATCTTCCTCGGCATCCCCCTGGTCGCTGGATACCTCTCGCGTGCGATCGGCGAACGGACCCGCGGCCGCGACTGGTACGAAACCCGATTCCTACCCCGGATCAGTCCCTTCGCGCTCTACGGGCTGCTGTTCACCATCGTCATCTTGTTCGCCCTGCAAGGCGACACCATCACCAACCAGCCCCTCGACGTCGCCCGGATCGCGCTGCCGCTGCTGGCCTACTTCGCGCTGATGTGGATCGGCTCCTTCGCCCTGGGCATCCGCCTGCGGATGACCTATGAGCGCACCACCTCGCTGGCGTTCACCGCCGCCGGCAACAACTTCGAACTCGCGATCGCCGTGGCCATCAGCGTCTTCGGCGTCACCAGCGGCCAAGCCCTCGCAGGCGTCGTCGGCCCCCTCATCGAAGTCCCCGTCCTGGTCGCCCTCGTCTACGTCGCCCTCTGGGCACGACGTCACTACTTCCCGACCCCCGCCACCAAGCTCTCCCAGAAGGAGTCCTCCGATGACTGAATCCAGCCCCAAACCCAGCGTCTTGTTCATGTGCGTCCACAACGCCGGCCGATCCCAGATGGCCGCCGGCTACCTCCGCGCCCTCGCCGGGGACACCATCGACGTCCGATCCGCCGGCTCCGCCCCAGGCCAGACCATCAATCCGATCGCCGTCGAAGCGATGGCCGAAGAAGGCATCGACATCACCGGCAACAAACCCCAACACGCAACACCGGACCTGATGCAGGCCGCCGACGTCGTCATCACGATGGGCTGCGGCGACGAATGCCTCTACTACCCAGGCAAGCGGTACGAGGACTGGGAGCTAGACGACCCCGCCGGCCAAGACCTCGACACCGTTCGTCACATCCGCGACGACATCAAGAGTCGCGTCGAAGCGCTCATCGCCGAACTGCTCTGAGCCACAGCGCCGCCGCGAAACAATTTCCCTCGCAACCGAACCAAACTGAACACTGCATCTGATCCCAGATTGTCGTCACTCACAGTTCCATCGATTACTCGCGATTGTCAGTTCTTCCCTTGTTTCCGGCAGGCTACAACGATGGCCAGCGGTTCGTCGGAAGTTGCAGCGATTAGCGGGGCCCAAGATCGACCGAACGTGTACTGATCCGACACGTATCCGACACGCGCGCCAAAATGAAAAATCCCTGACCGAGCATTCGTGCTGGTCAGGGATCTTTTCGTGTCGGTGGGCGATACTGGGTTCGAACCAGTGACCTCTTCCGTGTCAGGGAAGCGCGCTACCGCTGCGCCAATCGCCCGAGGCCGTTCTTCGTGCTACCGCTGGGTGCGGTGGAGGTGGGTACGGGATTCGAACCCGTGTGCACGGATTTGCAGTCCGTTGCCTCTCCTCTCGGCCAACCCACCGCGTGGATGGGTCCTACCGTGTGGAAAGGCTTGCGACCCGCTCCGAGCGGACGACGGGATTCGAACCCGCGACCCTCACCTTGGCAAGGTGATGCGCTACCACTGCGCCACGTCCGCGTGCGCTGTCTGACTCTCATCAATCAGCGACACGTGACTCTATCCGATCATTTGTGGCGACCCCAAATCGGGGTCGGCGTACCGTGGCGACATGAGGGCATGGGCGAACGGGCAGTTGCTGAAAACGCCGGGAGCACCGGTCATCAGCGTGCTGGATCACGGCATGATCGTTGGCGACGGCGTGTTCGAGACGGTCGCCGTCCACCATGGCGAACCGTTCGCGCTGACCCGTCACCTGGACCGTTTGGTGAGGTCAGCGCAAGGATTGGGCATCGGTGAACCGGACGTCGCAGCGGTGCGAGAGGGCGTCGCCGCGACCATGGAGGGCCAGGAGATTCCGTTCGGCCGGATCCGCATCACGGTCACGTCCGGACCCGGTCCGCTGGGGTCACCGCGCGGGCACTATGGGCTGACCACCACGGTGATCACTGAGCCGTGCCCCAAGCCACCGTCCACGTCCGCGTTCGTGACTGTTCCATGGCCGCGCAACGAGCGCGGAGCGCTGGCCGGACTCAAGACCACGTCGTACGCCGAGAACGCGAAGATGGTCGAATACGCGCTCGCGCATGACGCGTCGGAGGCCGTCATGCCGAACACGCAGGGGCTCCTGTGCGAGGGCACCGGCTCCAACGTCTTCTACGTCTTGGGTGACACGCTCATCACCCCGACGCTCGGCTCGGGCTGCCTCGCAGGCGTTACGCGCGCGCTGGTGCTGCAGTGGTGCGCCGACGAACTCGACGTGGTCGAACGTGACGCCCCGATCGACGTGCTCCGCGAGGCTGACGAGGTGATTCTGGTCGGCACGACGCGCGACGTGCAGGGCATCTCGCGAGTCGACGACCGTGAACTTCCGGCGCCGGGCCCTATCACGCGCAGGGCACAGGAGATATGGGCACGCGAAAGCGTCAAAGACGTCGATCCCTAACCACGCGTCCCGATTAGAACCGCTGCAGCCGATGCGATAAAGTCGACGCCGCACGGGCGATTGGCGCAGGGGTAGCGCGCTTCGTTCACACCGAAGAGGTCACTGGTTCGAAACCAGTATCGCCCACCAACCCGAAAATGTCCCTGACCTGCAGTGATGCGCGGTCAGGGACATTTCATTTCGCCCGCCGTGTCGGATCGCCTGGAGCTTTCGCTAGGCGGGGCTCTCGTGGCTGCGCATCCCGGGCTGTGAGGTGAGGACCTTACGATACGGGCTGCTCATCGGGTGGCGCCGTGAGGTCGCGGCACTACTTGCTGACATATCACCTGACATATAGACTGACAGTGAACGGAGGTCGATGATGACGATCCAACAGACTCATACCGTGCGTGAACGCCGCACCGACTCGCATCGCCGTGCCATCACCACGGATGTCTCGACGGTGACCAAGACCTTGCAGACCCATTTGGGACAGGCGCTGCTCGCGGTCATCGTCAACGCCCAGCCGCGTACGATCGCACGCTGGGTCTCCGGTCAGAGCACGCCGTCGGCGGCCACCGAGAGGCTCCTGCGTGACGTGGCGCAAGTGTTCGATGTGATCACCACAGTCGACACCCCTGCAGTAGCTCGGGCCTGGTTCATGGGTATGAACCCTCAACTCGACGACAACTCACCGGCCGAGGTCCTGGCCGAGGACACCGGTGCGACCCGGGCCGTGATGGCCGCCGCGCGGGCCTACGTGGCCGGTGGCTGAACTCGCGCTGGTCTCCGCGCCAGATCTGCTGTGGCGGGTCGAGCGGACCGAACCGGCGTTGGCGTTCTCCCACGTTGACGTCATCGACGCCTCCAGCTCCTCGGGCAACCGATTCGACGTGCCCGGCGCCGGAACGCTGTATGCCTCCACCTCGCCGGCCGGTGCGTTCGCTGAAACGCTGTCCAGATTCCGCCCCAGAGCCAGCCTGATCGAGAAGATGAGGGCATCGCCGGCGTCGAGGACTCTCACGAACACCCACCGCCAGGCCGCATTGATCCGTCCTGGTTCGGGCTGCGGCGACTGCGGGCGCTCACGCTGGTCGATCCGCTGCCGTTCGTCGACGTCGACGATCCCCACACCCACACCTATCTGACCGAGCACGCTGCCGGCGATCTGCTCGGGTTGGGCCTGGACAATGTGGACATCGCCACCCTGCGAGGGCCGGATCGCCGCGTCACGCGGGCTGTCGCGTCCTGGCTGTATGCCAGAACCGATGAGGGCGGCACCCCGCAGTTCTCCGGAATCCGCTACGCCTCCCGCCTCGGCCCGTACGAATGCTGGGCCATCTTCGACGGCACCACCGCCGAAGTCGCAGATGAACAACGCATCGGCGACCAGGAGGGGCTCCTCGAGGTCATGGACACCTTCAACCTGAGTCGGTGAACGCGTAGGCGAGGGCCACCCGTGTTGTCGTAGACGGGCGAGTTCAGCTCTTCTTGTTGAGCGCCGCGATGATCAGCCAGATGCCGCCGCCGATGAGCAGGGCAGGCACCAGGAAGTAGCCGAGGCGCTCGGCGCCGTCAGCGAAGTCCTGGCTTCCGGCGTTGGCCAATCCGACGAGTGCGAGGAACAGCAGGACGATGCCGCCGATCAGCTTGCCGACACTGACGCCGCCAGACGACTGCGGGGCGTGTGGCTGGGCGGTCTGGGCCGTCCAGGCGTTGCCGTCCCACCAGCGCATCGTGCCTTGCTGATCGGGATACCAACCGGGCGGAGGCGGTGGTTGCTGCGGCTGCTGATCGCTCATGTCCGTCATCGTAACGATCGAGAACGGTTGTCAGCGATGGCCGAACAGGATGTGGAACGGGCGGATCGCGATGGTCAGCAGCGGGCGTCGACCGGACAGGAATGCCAGCGGGCCGTCCAGGTCGAATGACCACGCTCCCTTCGTCAGGCCCAGGCGAACCCGCCCGCGTACGGGGGAGGCGACCAGTGCTCCAGCACGGTCCTGTGCCAACCGAAAGCCCGTCGGGACGGTGAATGGCAGCATCCGGATCCGCCCCAGCCGCAGGCGTCCGATGCCTCGCGCCAGGTACGCGTGGTCGGTCGTGCGCTCGAACTCGGCCAGATCCTTCGGAATCGCCCACAGCTCGCGGCCACCGTCACGGGACGCGGGGGAGTCGACCCAAATATGGGTGATCGAGATGCGTGGCCGCAGACCCTGGCGCACCAGTTGGGTCGCCATGATCTCGTCGTACGTCAGCGGACTCGGCTCGTCGTAACGGAAGAACGCCGCGGCCACGATCGTGCGACCGAACAGGCGGATCTGCGCTGTTCGCGCATGGTGAGGCGGGGGAGCGACACCCTTGGGCACCAGCCACACACCGACGAGTGCGTGACCGTGCAGATCCCATGGCTCGGCGGGGTAGGTCACCGGCGCCTTCCCGGCGCTCGTTCCTCGCGCCTGGCGACCGGTTGTCGGGTACTCGTTCACGCCCATGCGAACGCCTCCGGGTCCAGTGCGCGGGTGCGCTTGGCGTACGGATGGGTCGAACCCGGCCAGTTGGACGTGATCCGGCCCGACGGGTGGCGGTACCAACTGTCGCAGTGCGCCCACGCCGAATGTGCCAGCTCCGATTGCACCTCGCGGTCGTAGGCGGCCTCGGCCGATGCCGTGACCTCGACCGTGCGATAGCGACCCGCGCGCATCCGATCCAGCGCCTGGCGCATGTGCCGGGCCTGCGCCTCCAGCATGTAGATGATCGATCCGCCGCCCAGATTGGTGTTGGGTCCGTAGGAGATCAGCAGATTGGGGAAGTTCGGTGCGTAGATGCCCAGGTAGGCGTGAGCCCCGTTGGCCCACTGTTCGGCGAGTTTGACGCCGCCGCGTCCGGTCACGTCGATCGACGACAGGAAGTCCTGGGCGTCGAAACCGGTGCCGTAGATGATGACGTCGGCATCGTGCGTGCTGCCGTCGGCGGCGGTCACGCCCGCCGGCGTCACCTCCGCGATGCGCTCGGTCACCAGATGCACGTGGTCCTGCGCGAGGGCCGGGTAGTAGTTGTTGGAGAAGAGAATCCGTTTGCAGCCGATCGGATAGTCCGGGGTCAGCTTGGCGCGCAGGTCCGGATCGGCGACCTGGCTCTTCAGATGGTGTTGTGCCCACTTCTGGTTCAGGCGCCCGACCCGCGACGTGTCGTCGAGACCACGCGAGAACTGCTCGGCGATCGACCAGAAGACCGGTCGCTCGACCCGGATCATGGGCTTGTACCAGCGGGCGAACGGACCATCGAGCTTGGGCAGGATCCAGTTGGCCGACCGCTGGAACAGCGTTACCTCGGCGGCCTGATCGGCGACCGGAGGAACGAACTGGATGGCGCTGGCACCCGTGCCGACGACCGCGACCTTCTTGCCGGTCAGATCGACCGAGTGATCCCAGTCCGCGGAGTGGAACGAGGGGCCGTCGAATGAGTCGATCCCCGGCACCGGAGGGAGGGCGGGCCGCGACAGCTGGCCGATCGCGCTGACCAGGACGTCGACCGTCTCGCTGCCGCCGTGCGCGAACTCGACGGTCCACGTCGTGGCGTCGTCGTTCCAGTTGGCCGCCGTGACCTCGTGGTCGAAGCGGATCCGCGGCGTGATGCCGTACTTGAGCGCTGCGTCGTCCAGGTACTCCAGGATCTGTTGCTGCAGTCCGTAGCGCCGGTCCCACCGTGTGCTCTGCTCGTAGGAGAACGAGTACAACGGCGACGGTACGTCGCAGCCGGCACCCGGGTAGGTGTTGTCGCGCCACACCCCGCCCAGCGAGTCGGCGCGTTCCCACAGGCGCACGTCGTGGTGTCCGGCGCGGGTCAGTTCGATCGCGACCGACAAGGCGCCGAAACCGGAGCCGATGATGCCGATCCGCAGGTCGTTGCTCATGCCGGGACGTCCTCCACGAAGGTCAAGATGGTGGCGGTGATCAGATCGGTCGCCTCGGCGCGGGTCAAGCTCTGACGCTGCAACCATTCACGACAGACCGCCTTGAACAGGGGGGCGACCGGTCGCAGCCGGGCGCGATACGGCTCGGTGTCGGGCAGCCCGATCGCGTCGAGGGTCAACCGGACCGCACGTTCGTCCGCTGCGTCGATGACCGCTTGGACGTCGGAGCTGCCGTGCAGGTTCGCGGCGCCGCTGGCGTTGATCCACGCCTGGCCGTAATGGGTCGCGGCTTCGAGGATCCAGTCGACGACGCGACGGGTGCGTTCCTCGATGGGCAGATCGGGGAAGTACGGCAGTTCCGGCTCGGGCATCACGACCGACTGGCGCATCGCCTCGAGGAACAGCTCGCGTTTGTCACCGAAGTAGTGGTTGATCAGCCCGCGTGCGACCCCGGCCTCCCGCGCCAGCGCCGCGGTCGACACCTGGTCGTACGGATGCGCGGCGAAGAGTCGTTGGGCCGCGGCGACGATCTGCTCGCGGCGCACCTCGGGGTCGAGGCGCAGACGCGGTGACGATGACGTGGGCACGGCACGAGCGTGCCAGCCTATTGGCAGAGTGTCAATAAGAGGTTAGGCTGCCGGTCATGGCCAAGCAGCACGACTACGACGTCATCGTGATCGGATCCGGATTCGGCGGCAGCGTCGCCGCCCTGCGACTGACCGAGAAGGGCTATCGAGTCGGCGTCCTGGAGATGGGGCGGCGGTTCACCGACGACGAGCTGCCCGAGACGTCGTGGCGTGCCCGTCGATATCTATGGGCGCCGTGGGCGCGCTGCTTCGGCATCATGCGCATCACGCTGCTCAAGGACGTCCTGATCGCCAGCGGCACCGGCGTCGGCGGCGGGTCCTTGGTCTACGCCAACACGCTGTACGAGCCCATGGACGCCTTCTACAACGATCCGCAGTGGTCGCACATCACGGACTGGAAGTCCGAGCTGGCCCCGCACTACGCGCAGGCCAAGAGAATGCTGGGTGTCACGACGTACCCGGGGCGCACACCGGCCGACGAGCTGATCGAAGCCCTCGCCAAGGACTACGGCGTCGGGGAGACGTTCCATCCGGCCGATGTCGGTGTGCTGTTCGGTGACCAACCGGGCGTCGACGTGGAGGACCCGTTCTTCGGCGGTGCCGGGCCGGATCGCAGGACCTGTATCGACTGTGGCGCTTGCATGACCGGCTGCCGCCACAACGCCAAGAACACGTTGGTCAAGAACTATCTCTATCTGGCCGAACAGGCTGGGGCGCAGGTGCATCCGTTGACCACGGTCGTCGACGCCCGCCCGGACCGTCACGGCGGCTACCGGGTCAGCACACGCCGCACCGGCAACCCGCTGCGGCGTCGCACGTTCACCGCCGATCACATCGTCTTCGCCGGCAACGCGCTGAACACCCAGACCCTGCTGCACCGTCTGCGTCGGCGTTCGCTGCCCGAGCTGTCGCCGCGGGTCGGCGAGCTCAGCCGCACCAACTCCGAGGCGGTCCTCAGCGCCCGTGCCTCGGATCCGAAGGCCGACTACACGCCCGGTGTCGCGATCACGTCGTCATTCCACCCCGATGATCAGACCCACATCGAGCCGGTCCGCTACGGCCGCGGATCAGACGCGTTGAGCCTGATGAATATGGCGTTGCCGGACCGGCCCGGACCGGGTGGGCGATTCAGGGCGGTGCTCCGCGGCTACAAGCAGCTGGGGCTGCGCGGCACCCTGCGTCTGCATTCGCCGCGACGCTGGGCCGAGCAGTCGATCGTGGTGCTCGTGATGCAGTCGCTGGACAACTCGATCACCACCTACCTCAAACGGGGCATCCTCGGCACGAAGCTGACCAGCCGACAAGGTGTCGGCGAGCCGAATCCGGACTACATCCCGGTCGCCGACCGTGCGGCCAAGGACATCGCGAGACGCATCGGTGGCTACCCCGGCAGCTCGACAGGCGAACTCGTGGGTGTGCCGCTGACGGCACACTTCATCGGCGGCTGCGTCATCGGTGAGACCGCCGAGTCCGGTGTCATCGACCCGTACCAGCGGATCCACGGCTATCAGGGTCTGCACATCGCCGACGGCTCCGCGATCACGGCCAATCTGGGTGTGAACCCGTCGCTGACCATCACGGCGCAGGCCGAGCGTGCGATGTCGCTGTGGCCCAACAAGGGCGAGGCCGATCCGCGGCCCGCGGCCGGTGAGCCGTATCGGCGGGTTGCTTCGGTGGCACCGGCCACACCTGCTGTTCCTGCTTCGGCCCCCGCGGCGCTACTGCCGATCCCGGCCGTGCCGGTCAGTACTCGGCCCTGACCGCCGACTGCGGAGTCGTTTCAACCGGGTGCTCCGAGCGGCAGGTGTGCCGATACGGTCGTGCCCACACGATGTCCGACGGGGGACCGCTATGACCGAGCAACGCGCGCGCCGCAGGTGGTGGCCGACCATCAGCACGCTGGTGGTGTCGGCGCTCGTGGTGGCCACACTGGCGATCCTCTTCGTGATCCCGGGACCCTTCATCCATACCGAAGCGGTCGCGAAATCAGGCGTCGTGACTGCAAGGATCGATGGTCGAGAAGTCGCCGTCACGGTCTACCTGGACAACGGCGCCAACCCGTTCTGGCGGATGCTCAAGCGCGACGGGTCGGGAGGTATGCGGATCACGGCGGTCGATCTGGAGACGGGGGAGCCGGTCTGGGACGAGGAGATCCACGACCCGTACCGGCGAGAGCGCCAGTTGATCGGCGCCACGGACCAGTATGTGTTCCTCAGGACGACCTTCCATGTGTACGTCTTCTCGTTGGCCGACGGGAGCGTCGTTGCGACCGAGGACGACATCGAAGGGTTGGACGGCGCCACCCGTTCGCAGGGTCGCATCGTCCACCGTGAGGGCTCCGACACGCTGCTGTTCACCGACGGCGACTCAGATGGGTTCTTCGTGCTCGACATGAACACGCTGAAGGTCAGCGAACCGGATGCGGACACCGTGGCGACGTGGCAGTGCGTGCTCGACCGCATGCGGACGCCGTACGACACACCGACCCACGTCGCTACCGCGAGCAGCCCCGGACTGCGGTCTGCGACCGATGACGCGGGATACCTGGCTCGCGCGGTATACGTCGCGCCGGTCACCGGGCGCTGCGGCCAGATGACGGCCGATGACGAGGTGATCGGTGAGGATGACATCTTCCCCACCGGACAGACCGCCTACGAGACCTTGGGTGAAGGGACGACGAACCATCGTCTGCAACGCGATGACGACACGGTCACCGTCGTCGACACCGAGGACGGCGCCGAGATCGACACATCATCCCCGGTGCTCGAGGTGGTCAGCGGTGCCGCCAGCCCGGAAGGCCGGTTCGCGTTCATCCGACAGCGGGATCTGAGCGATATCGCGCCTGCTGTCAGAGGGCAGAGCAGTTCGGTGCTGTACACGGTCGGTCAGGACGGCACGATCCACGAGGTCATCCTGGGCCGCCACGGCTGGTTCGGCCGCCCCTGGTGAGGGCCCGGCCCAGTTCGCCGTAGGCTGGTCCTCAAGAGCACTCGCCATCCGTAGGGCGGGTCGAATCGAACAGAGGTGGTCCCTGTGCCCGACGTCAACGTGTCAGCTGAAAAGCGATCGGTCGAGGAGGGGACCAAGGCCTGGCAGCTGTTCGCCGAGACCCCCGAGGTCATCGCCGCCCGCGTCAACGGCGAGCTGAAGGACCTGGCGTACGACCTGGTCGACGGTGATGACGTCGAACCGGTCGAGATGGCCAGTCCCGACGGCCTGGACATCCTGCGCCACTCCTGCGCACACGTCATGGCGCAGGCGGTCCAAGAGCTGTTCCCGGAGGCCAAGCTCGGCATCGGCCCGCCCATCACCGATGGCTTCTACTACGACTTCGATGTCGACGAGCCGTTCAAGCCCGAGGATCTTGAGAAGATCGAGTCCCGGATGAAGAAGATCATCAAGGAGGGCCAGAAGTTCTCCCGGCGCGAGATCGACGACGACGATGCCCGCGCCGAACTGGCCGACGAGCCCTACAAACTGGAACTGATCGGCTTGAAGTCCAACGCTGATGCGGCCGAAGGCGCCAGTGTCGAGGTCGGCGACGGCGGCCTGTCGATCTACGACAATCTGAAGCGCGACGGCTCGCTGGCGTGGAAGGACCTGTGCCGCGGCCCGCACCTGCCCACCACCAAGCGCATCCCGGCGTTCAAGCTGATGCGCTCGGCCGCCGCGTACTGGCGTGGCGATGAGAAGAACAAGCAACTGCAGCGCATCTACGGCACCGCCTGGCCCACCAAGGACGAGTTGGCCGAGCACCTGCACCGCATCGAGGAAGCGCAACGTCGCGATCACCGCCGTCTGGGCAATGAGCTGGACCTGTACAGCTTTCCCGACGAGATCGGCTCGGGACTTCCGGTGTTCCACCCCAAGGGCGGTGTCATCAAGCGTGAGATGGAGGACTACGTCCGCCGGCGCCACCTCGAGGAGGGATTCGAGTACGTCGGCACCCCGCACATCGCGCGCGAGCAGCTGTTCTACACATCCGGGCACCTGCCGTACTACGGCGAAGGGATGTTCCCGGCACTGGATGTGGACGGTCAGGACTACCGGCTGAAGGCGATGAACTGCCCGATGCACAACTTGATCTACCGGGCGCGCCAGCGGTCGTACCGCGATCTGCCGCTGCGGCTGTTCGAGTTCGGGCACGTCTACCGCAACGAGAAGTCCGGCGTGATCCATGGCCTGACCCGGGTGCGGGGCTTCGCGCAGGACGACTCGCACTCGTACGTGACGCCCGAGCAGGCGCCGGCGGAGGTCGAACACCTGCTGAACTTCATGCTCAGCCTGTTGCGTGACTTCGGCATCGACGACTTCTATCTGGAGCTGTCGACCCGCGACGAGGCGAAGGACAAGTTCATCGGCTCGACCGAGGAATGGCAGAAGGCGACCAAGGTCCTCGAGGACGTCGCGATCGCGACCGGCTTGGAGCTGGTGCCCGATCCGGGCGGGGCCGCGTACTACGGCCCCAAGATCTCGGTGCAGGCACGTGATGCGATCGGCCGTACCTGGCAGATGGGCACGGTCCAGTACGACTTCAACCAGCCGTCGGCCGAACGCTTCAACCTCGAATACGTCGCCGCCGACGGCACCCGGCAGCAGCCGGTCATGATCCATTCGGCCAAGTTCGGTTCGATCGAGCGCTTCATGGGTGTTCTCGTGGAGCACTACGCCGGTGCGTTCCCCCCGTGGCTGGCCCCGGTGCAGGTCGTGGGTATCCCCGTGGCCGAACGCCACGTGGAGTACCTGCGCGAGGTCGAGGCCGCGCTCAGGGCCGCTGGCGTGCGGGTCGAGATCGACGACTCCGATGAGCGCATGCAGAAGAAGATCCGCACGGCGCAGACGCAGAAGGTGCCGTTCATGCTGATCGTCGGCGACAACGACGTCGACGCCGGTGCCGTGTCGTTCCGCTACCGCAACGGCGAGCAGGAGAACGGCGTCGCGCTCGCCGACGCGGTCGAACGCATCACCACGGCGATCGCCGACCGGGTTCAGGTGTGACGGGGCAGAATGGTCCGGTGAGTTCTCTCGATCCGGCCATTGCGTCGCGGCTGAAGCGCAATGACGACGGACTCGTGGCAGCGGTGGTCCAGGACGCCGAGTCCCGGGACGTCCTGATGATGGCCTGGATGGACGACGAGGCGTTGCACCTCACCCTCACCACGGGGCGCGGCACCTACTGGAGCCGCAGCCGTGGCGAGTACTGGGTCAAGGGGGAGACCTCCGGACACGTGCAGCACGTGCGCGAGGTGCGGTTGGACTGCGACGGCGACACCCTGTTGGTGATCGTCGACCAGGAAGGCGCCGCCTGCCACACCGGCGATCGGACCTGTTTCGACGCTGGGCGACTGCTGTGACGGGCCAGCTGCTGTGAATGCTCGGCGGTGGTATGCCCCGACCGTTCTGGCGTTGCTGGCCAGCGGCGGCCTGATCTTCTTCGCGGCGTCGCGTACGTGGTTGTCGGCCACGGTCGAGTCCAAGGGGCTGCCGTCCGACCTCGTGGAGGTGACCGGAACCCAGACGCAACCGATCATCCCGGCACTCGGGCTGGTCATTGCGGCGGCCGGCCTGGCGATTCTGGCCACGCGTGGCCGCCTGCGGCAGATCGTCGGCGCGCTGACGATCCTGGCGGGCGTCACGGTCGTGATCGTCGTGCTGGCCGGGGGAGATACGCGGGCGGCGTCGTTGTCGGACGCGGTCGAGCAGTCCACCGCGTTCACCGGGGGCAATACGCCGCCGACCGATGAGCACGCGATCTGGCTGTGGACTGTCGCGCCGGCCGCAGTGGTGGCGACGGCTCTGGGCGCGCTCGCCGTGGTCGCGGGACGCTCCTGGCCGTCGATGAGCCGTCGGTACGAGGCGCCAGGCCGGCCAAGAGACGGGCGGCCCGTCGACCTGCACCGTGCCGAGGGCGCCGATCTGTGGAAGGCGCTCGACGAGGGCGAGGACCCGACCGTCTAGTCTGTGGGCATGCACGGTTCCTCTCCGGCCGCTTGGACGGCCGTCCTCCTGGCCCTTGTCGGCGTTCTGATCGGTGGTATCGGCCTGATCCCCGAGCCCAACTGGATCGTCTTCACGATCGGTTGTGTCCTGGCCGGCATCTCCGGCATCGTCGGCAAGGTCATGGCGGCTGCTGGTCTCGGCGTGGGCGGGCAGCAGCACTGATCTGGTCGCGGTATGACGCAGCCTCCTCCACCTGAGCAGCCCGGCGGCTATCCGCCACCGGCCGGAAGCGTCCCGCCACCCGGGTACTACCCACCTGGATACTTCCCGCCCGGCGTTCCGATGCCGCCTGCGTACATGCCGCACCGGCCGTACGCCAGTTGGGGTGCGCGCGTCGGTGCCTACCTGCTCGACGGGGTGATCACCTTCGGTGTCGTGATCATCCCGGTCGTCATCGGGCTGATCATCGTCTTCAAAGACGCCGAGTGGAACGATGCGACCGACGAGATCATCGAGAGTTCCATCAACTGGGGTGGTTTCGGGCTCGTCGCCCTCGGAGGCCTGGCCGGTATGGCCTTCACCATCTGGAACCGGGGCATCAGAGTAGGTGTCCACGGGCAGTCTCTGGGCAAGAAGATCGTCGGCATCGAGGTCGTCTCGGCCGAGTCGGGGCAGTACCTGGGGGCCGGCATGGGCTTCCTGCGCATGATCTTGGACTCGATCCTCGGTAACGCCTGCTTCCTGAACTACCTGTGGCCGTTGTGGGACGAGCAACACCAGACGTGGCACGACATGATCGTCAAGTCGATCGTCTTGACGAAGCCATGAACGAGGCACCCCGCGTTGATCGACTGCCGGTCAGCCGGCTGCGTGCGCCCGCGCTGATCGGGCTGGGTGCGGCGGCAGCGTTCACGGCACTACGCCTGCGTGACCCGCACACGGAAGGCAGTTGGGGGTTCTGCCCGTTCCTGGCGATGACCGGCCGGCCCTGTCCAGGCTGTGGCGGACTGCGCGCGGTCAACGACCTGACACACGGTGACGTGATCGGCGCGATCAGCAGCAATGCTCTGGCCGTGGCGCTCGTCGTCGTGCTGGCCGCCGCGTGGGTGATCTGGGTCGTCAGAGCGCTGCGGGGAAGCAGCGACCCGATGATCCAACTCGGTCACCGGACAGGGCTGCTCGTCATTGGGCTGATCGCTGTGTTCGGTGTGGTGCGCAACCTGCCATTCGGTACCTGGCTCGCGCCTTAGAGGTTCCGCCAGTAGGGGCCCCTACTGGCGGAACCTCTTAGAACTCCGGCAGCTCGATCTGGCCGGTCGCGATCAGAATGATCCACACGATCGAGATGACCGCGCCGATGGCGCCCATGATCAGGCCGGCGGTGGCCATGCCCTCGCCCTTCTGCGCTCCCTGTGATTCGGCGATCTGTCGCTTGCCGGGCAGGGCCAGACCGATCGCGACCGGGCCGAAGATCACGCCGCATGCGCCGATGACACCCAGGACCAGCGCCACGATGCCGGTGATCATCGACCACAGGGCGAGCTGGTTGGTCTGCTGTGGCCCGCCTGCGTACTGCTGCGGCGGCGGGTAACCCGCGCCTGCAGCAGGGGGTGGGTAGGCGCCGGGAGGTGGTGGGAACTCGCCGCCGGGCGGTGGCATGCCGGGTTGCTGAGTCGGCTGTTGGGACTGCCCCTCACCGGCCGGATAGGACGGGTACGACGGCGGGGTGGAGGGATCCTGGGGCGGCTGATCCGGCGTGGAGTCGGGCGGCTGGGTCACGATGGCACCTAGGTCGATCGGGCAGGTCGATTTCGAGCCTACTCGGTACGGCCGATGACCCCGGGCGACGGCCCGAATCGCCGGGACTACTCTTGTGGAACAGGTCGACGAGCGAGCAGAGAGGATCCCAGCATGACGGTGCTCGACGAGATCCTCGCCGGCGTCGCGGAGGACCTCCAGCAACGGATGGCCCAGACCAGCCTGGATGACCTCAAGGCCCAGGCCTCTCGCCAGCATCCGGCGCTCGATCCGCTACCGGCGTTCCGGGCCGACGGCGTGTCGGTCATCGCCGAGGTCAAACGGTCCAGCCCCAGCAAGGGTCATCTCGCGAGCATCAAGGACCCCGCCGGTCTGGCAGCCGACTACGCGGCCGGTGGCGCCAGCGCCATCAGCGTCCTGACCGAGAAGCGCCGGTTCGACGGCACGCTCGACGATCTGCGGGCCGTACGGGCCACGGTCGATGTGCCCGTGCTGCGCAAGGACTTCATCACCACGTCGTACCAGTTGTGGGAGGCGCGCGCCGCGGGCGCCGACATGGCCCTGCTCATCGTGGCGGCACTCGATCAACTGGCTCTGGAGAGCCTCATCGAACGGGCACGGTCCATCGGTCTGACGCCGCTGGTCGAGACGCACGACGAGGAAGAGGTCGAACGGGCGCTGGCCGCTGGAGCGGAGCTGATCGGTGTCAACGCTCGCAACCTGAAGACTCTCGACGTCCATCCCGAGACCTTCGGCAGGCTCGCCCCGCTGATTCCCGACCACGTGGTCCGGGTTGCCGAGTCCGGCGTCCGGGGTCCGCTGGACGTCATCGAGTACGCCAAGCAGGGCGCTCACGTCGTCCTGGTCGGCGAGACCCTCGTGCGCGGAGACGATCCTCGCGCCACGGTCGCCGATCTCGTCGCGGCCGGTGCCCACCCGGCCCTGCAGCATCGATGGTGATCGACGTCCGACCGTCGTCCGTCCCATCGACCCTCTCCGTGTCAGGATCCGATCCTTCATGACCTCATCTGCCTACGCCCAACCGGACCCGAGCGGCCACTTCGGCCGTTTCGGTGGTCGCTTCATGCCCGAGGCGCTCGTCGCACCACTGGAAGAGCTCGACCAGGCCTGGACCGAGGCCAAGGCCGACCCGACGTTCGCCGCCGAACTGGCGCGCATGATGCGCGAGTACGCCAACGTCCCGAGCCCCCTGTACGACGCGACGCGGTTCTCCGAGGCTGCCGGAGCGCGCATCCTGCTCAAGCGCGAGGACCTGAACCACACCGGTGCTCACAAGATCCGCAATGTCATCGGTCAGGCGCTGCTGGCCAAGCGCATCGGCAAGCCACGCGCCATCGCCGAGACCGGGGCCGGCCAGCACGGTGTCGCCTCGGCCACGGCCTGCGCATATCTGGGTCTGGAGTGCGTCGTCTACATGGGCGAGGTCGACACCGAGCGGCAGGCACTCAACGTCGCGCGCATGCGCATGCTGGGTGCCGAGGTCGTCTCGGTCACCAGCGGAAGCCGTACCCTCAAGGACGCCATCAACGAGGCGCTGCGCGACTGGGTCGCCAGCGTCGACCACACGTCCTATCTGTTCGGCACGGCCGCCGGCCCGCATCCGTTTCCGGCCATGGTGCGCGATCTGACGCGGGCCATCGGTGACGAGGCCCGGGCACAGTGCCTGGAACTGACCGGAGCGCTGCCCGACGCCGCCGTGGCGTGCGTGGGTGGCGGGTCGAATGCGATCGGCCTGTTCACCGCATTCGTCGGGGACGCCGACGTCAAGCTGGTCGGTGTCGAGGCCGGAGGCGACGGACTCGAGACCGGTCGCCATGCCGCCACCATCACCGGAGGCGCGGTCGGTGTCCTGCACGGCGCGCGGTCCTACCTGCTGCAGGATGACGAGGGCCAGACCATGGAGTCGCACTCCATCTCGGCCGGCCTGGACTACCCGGGCGTGGGACCCGAACACTCCTACTTGGCCGAGACCGGTCGCGCCTCGTACCGGCCGGCCACCGACGCCGAGGCGATGGCAGCCTTCGACCTGCTGTGCAAGACCGAGGGCATCATCCCGGCCATCGAGTCCGCGCACGCCCTGGCCGGCGCACTGCAACTGGCTAAGGAACTCGGCCCGGACGCCACGATCCTGGTCAATCTGTCCGGTCGCGGTGACAAGGACGTGCACACCGCGGCCGAGTACTTCGGCTTGCTGGATGGTGGTCAGCAATGAGCAGGATCGACGAGCTGTTCGAGAGGACCCGGGCCGAGAACCGGGCCGCGCTGGTCGGCTATCTGCCTGCCGGATTTCCCACCAAGGAACAGTCCATCGCGGCCGTCGAGGCCATGGTGGCCGGGGGAGTCGACCTGGTGGAGGTCGGCCTGCCGTACAGCGATCCGGTCATGGACGGCCCCGTGATCCAGGCGGCCGCGGACACCGCACTGTCGGGCGGTACGCGCATCGCCGATGTCCTCGATGTCGTACGCGCCAGCGCCGCCGTGGCGCCCACCGTGATCATGACGTACTGGAATCCCGTCGAGCGATACGGCGTCGACCGGTTCGCTGGTGCGCTCGCCGACGCCGGAGGATCGGGTCTCATCACGCCTGATCTGATCCCTGACGAGGGTGCCGAATGGATCGCCGCTGCCGATGCGCACGGCCTGGACAAGGTGTTCCTGGTCGCGCCGTCATCGACCGACGATCGTCTGGCCATGACCGCCGACGCTGCCAGCGGCTTCATCTACGCCACCGCGGTCATGGGTGTCACGGGCGCCCGCGAGCAGACCAGCAGCCTGGCGCCGGAACTCGTGGGCCGTCTACGCAAGGTCACCGACAAGCCGGTCGGCGTCGGCCTGGGCGTCAGTAATGGTGCGCAGGCGCGTGAGGTCGCCGCGTTCGCCGACGCCGTGATCGTCGGCTCGGCCCTGGTGCGCTGCCTGCTCGACGCGCCGGACGAAGCAGCGGGTGTCGCGGCAATCCGTACACTCGCGGAGGATCTGCGCAGCGGCGTCGAACGAAAGGCATGAAGTGCTGACCTTCATCCCCCCGGCCTATATACCCAGCCCGTCCCAGGGCGTATGGCATCTGGGCCCGTTGCCACTGCGCGCCTATGCGTTCGGCATCATCATCGGCGCCCTGGTCGCGATCTGGATCGGTGACCGCCGACTGACCGCACGCGGCGGACGACCCGGCCTGATGGGCGATATCGCGATGTGGGCCATCCCGTTCGGCATCATCGGGGCCCGCATCTATCACGTCGTGACCGATCCGGAACTGTACTTCACCGACGGCCGCAATCCGTGGAATGCGTTCCGGATCTGGGAAGGCGGCCTGGGCATCTGGGGTGCCATCGCCGGCGGCGCCCTCGGTGCCTGGATCGCAGCCCGGCGATACGGCGTCTCGTTCAGTCTGGTCGCCGACTCGCTGGCGCCCGGCCTGCTGGTCGCGCAGGCGATCGGACGGCTCGGCAATTACTTCAACCAGGAGCTGTTCGGCAAGCCGACCACCCGGCCCTGGGGCCTGGAGATCGACCTGGCGCACCGGCCCGATGGGTACACCCAGTTCGCGACCTTCCATCCGACGTTCCTGTACGAGCTGCTGTGGAATCTGGCGGCGGCGGCGCTCCTGATCTGGCTGGACCGACGCTACGGCTTCACCTCGGGCCGCGCCTTCGCGCTGTACGTCATGCTCTACACCGCGGGTCGGTTCTGGATTGAACTGCTGCGCATCGACACGGCCAATCACATCGGCCCGTTCCGCCTCAACGTGTGGACCTCGATCATCGTGTTCACCCTCGCGGCCGCTTACTTCATCCTGTCCCGACGGCGGGCAGCGGAGCGAGCGCCCGCCGAGTAGCGGAGGCTTTCCTTCGGTGACGCCGGGCCGCAATGCCCCTACCGTCGGATCATGAGCGATCTTACCGAGCCCCCATTTCGTGCTGAGTTGCCCGATGCCGAGGACGTCCAGCACGAGCACCCCGATGTCACCGGCGGCTGGTTGCGACCGGCCGTGTTCGGGGCGATGGACGGGCTGGTCTCCAACTTCGCCCTGATCATGGGCGTGGTCGGTGGCAGCTCGGATCGTGACCCTGTCATTCTGGCCGGGCTCGCGGGACTCGCAGCGGGTGCGTTCTCGATGGCGGCAGGGGAGTACACCTCGGTCGCCAGCCAGAGCGAGTTCGCTCGCGCGCAGATCGACATCGAACGTGAAGAGATCGAGGAGAACGCCGAGGCCGAGACGGCCGAGCTTGCGGCGATGTTCGTCGACAAGGGCGTCGACGAACAGACCGCCCGCGAGGTTGCGCAGCAGATCCATCGAGACCCGGAGCAAGCGGTTCGGGTGCACGCTCTGGAGGAGTTCGGCGTTGACGAGGACGATCTGGCCTCGCCCATGCTCGCGGCGGTGTCGTCGTTCTTCTCCTTCGCGGTCGGTGCGCTCATCCCGTTGCTGCCCTTCCTGCTCGGGGCGACGGCGGCATGGCCCGCGGTGGTGTTGTCGTTGATCGCCCTGTTCGCCTGCGGCGCGGTCGTGACAGCCATCACCGACCGCCCGTGGTGGTTCGGGGGCACCCGCCAGTTGCTGCTCGGCGGCGCGGCGGCCGGCCTGACGTATCTGGTCGGCGACGCGGTCGGCGCCCAGTTGGGCTGATCCGTCACCTGCGTGTAACCTGAGGAGGCTTCCGAGGCCAACGTCGTCCCCGGTTCGAGCATGCAGTTCTGCTCACCCGACGACGAAAGAGGTTCTCGATGTCGCGCTCGCCGTTCCAGGCCCACTCGACGCTCCCACCGGCGCAGGGGCTCTACGACCCGGCCAACGAGCATGACGCCTGTGGTGTGGCCTTCGTCGCGACCCTGACCGGCGAGGCGAGCAACACGATCGTGCAGCACGGCCTGACGGCGTTGCGCAATCTGGACCATCGCGGGGCCGTCGGCGGTGAGCCCGACACCGGTGACGGTGCGGGCATCCTGTTCCAGGTGCCCGACCGCTTCCTGCGCGCCGTCGCGAAGGACGAGGCCGGGGTCGATCTGCCGGAGGTCGGCCGTTACGCGGCCGGCATGGCGTTCCTGCCGATCGATGAGAAAGAGGCCAAGAAGGCCCGCAAATCGATCGAGAAGATCGCCAAGGAGGAGGGCCTCGAGGTCCTGGGCTGGCGCGACGTGCCGGTCAACCCCGACATCCTCGGATCGATGTCACGCGGCGCGATGCCGGCGTTCCAGATCGTGTTCGTGGCTCCCAAAAAAGAGGCCAAGGGCATCGAACTTGCCCCTCTGGAATTGGACCGCCTGGCGTTCTGCCTGCGCAAGCGGTCCGAGCACGAGGTCGGCGTGTACTTCCCGTCGCTGTCGTGCCGCACGTTCGTCTACAAGGGCATGCTGACCACCGAGCAGTTGGAGGAGTTCTTCCCCGATCTGTCCGATGAGCGCATCGAGTCGGCGCTGGCCATTGTGCACAGCCGGTTCTCGACCAACACGTTCCCCAGCTGGCCGCTGGCCCATCCGTTCCGATTCGTGGCGCACAACGGCGAGATCAACACCGCGCGCGGCAACCGCAACTGGATGCGCGCACGAGAGGCGACGCTGGCCAGTGACCTGATCCCCGGTGACCTGGAGCGCTTGTTCCCGATCTGCGATCCGCACGGATCGGACACCGCCTCGCTCGACGAGGTCCTCGAACTGCTGCACCTGGGCGGTCGAGAACTGCCCCACGCGGTCATGATGATGATCCCCGAGGCGTGGGAGAACAACACCGAGCTCGATCCGGCACGGCGGGCGTTCTATGAGTTCCACAGCTCGATCATGGAGGCGTGGGACGGGCCAGCCTGCGTGTGCTTCACCGACGGCACCCAGATCGGCGCCGTCCTGGACCGCAACGGCCTGCGGCCGGGCCGGTACTGGATCACCGACGACGGCCTGGTCGTGCTGGCATCCGAGGCCGGCGTGCTCGATCTGGATCAGTCGACGATCATCCGCAAGGGCCGACTGGAGCCGGGCAAGATGTTTCTGCTCGACCTGGAGGAGCACCGGGTCATCGAGGACGAGGAGATCAAAGGTCGTCTCGCCGCCGAGCAGCCGTACGACGAGTGGCTGTACTCGGGCCTGGTCCGCTTCGAGGACCTGCCCGACCTGGAGCACATCGTGCACACGCACTCCTCGGTGACCCGCCGCCAGCAGGTGTTCGGGTACACCGAGGAGGAGTTGCGCATCCTGCTCGCGCCGATGGCGCGCACGGGCGCCGAGGCGATCGGCTCGATGGGCACCGACACGCCCATCGCGGCCATCTCGGATCGTCCGCGCATGCTGTTCGACTACTTCTCGCAGCTGTTCGCACAGGTCACCAATCCGCCGCTGGACGCCATCCGCGAGGAGGTCGTGACGTCACTGGCCGGCACGATCGGTCCCGAGGAGAACCTGCTGATGCCCACGGCGGCGTCCTGCCGCATGTTGCAACTGCCGTTCCCGGTCGTCGACAACGACGAGCTGGCCAAGATCCGCCACATGAACAAGGACGGCGACATGCCGGGCTTCGCGGTCCACGTGGTCCGCGGGCTGTACGACGTCGCCGGCGGTGGCCCCGCCCTCAAGGCTCGCCTCGACGAGATCTGTTCCGACGTCTCTGAGGCGGTCGCTGAGGGCGCCCGCATCATCGTGCTGTCGGACCGGCACTCCACCTCGGACCTGGCACCCATTCCGTCGCTGCTGTTGACCGGCGCCGTCCACCACCACATGGTGCGCGAGAAGCTGCGCAGCCAGGCCGGCCTGATCATCGAGGCCGGAGACGTCCGAGAGGTGCACCACGTCGCTCTGCTGATCGGTTTCGGCGCCACCGCGGTCAATCCGTATCTCGCGCTGGAGACGGCCGAGGACCTGGCCCGCGAGCGGGTCTTCGTCGAGGGCGTCGAGCCGGAGCAGGCGTTGCGCAACGTCGTCAAGGCTCTGGGCAAGGGCGTCCTGAAGGTCATGAGCAAGATCGGCGTCTCGACCGTCGCGTCGTACACCGGTGCACAGATCTTCGAGGCCGTCGGCCTGTCGCAGGAGCTCGTCGACGCCTACTTCACGGGCACCTCGTCCAA
>Ga0164243_10004298_pt1 | contig 22411 bp, 18 predicted proteins | sample OricompcompostOP_FD_108781 | JGI IMG/M metagenome (GOLD analysis project Ga0164243, IMG submission 108781) | Organic Plus compost microbial communities from Emeryville, California, USA - Original compost - Organic plus compost (OP) | ecosystem: Engineered > Solid waste > Mixed feedstock >...
AGCACGGCGCGCCCCATCACAGCTCCTCCACCAGTCGGATCACGTCGGCCCGGCTCAGCCCGGCCCGCTCGGCCTCGCGCAGCGCCTCCCGCAACCGGTCGATCAGCGCGCTGCGCGGCGCGGCGTCCTCGGCGACGCGGATGCCCCGCCCCCGCCGGAAGTCCAGCAGCCCCTCGTCCCGCAGGTCGCGCAGCGCGCGGAGCACCGTGTTGGGGTTCACGCCGAGGCCCGCGGCCAGTTCGCGGGCCGGTGGGAGGCGCGCCGGGCAGGAGCCGTCGGCGATGGCGCGGCGCAGCGCCGCGGCCACCTGCTCGTGCAGGGGGCGGCGGTCCGTGACGTCGAGACGCAGCAGCATGGTGCTATTCAATCTAGCGCCAATGTCATGATCCGCCGGGGTACAGTGCGTGATCACGCCCACGTCCTACGCGCGGGTACCCCCGTAAGCCGCACGTCACCGGCGCGGAACCCGCCGTAAGCGGTCGAATCCGGCCACGCTGCGCACGCCCGATGCGGCCATAGGCGGGTCTGGCCAGGACTAGCATCGGTTCCGTGAGTAAATCCGTGTCTCTCAGCGCTGATGCCGCACGCTCCGTCGCCGTCGACGTCCTCATCGTCGGCCTTGTGACCAGCCAGGACGGGCCGCGCCCGGCACCCGGCGCGGAGGACGTGGACGCGGCGCTAGGCGGACGGCTCGCGGCCGCCGCCCAGGCCCTCGGCGCGCGCGGCACGGCCGGGGAGATCAGCCGGATGCCGACGCTCGGCGCCGTCACCGCGCCGCTGATCATCACCGCCGGCCTCGGCGAGGCCCCGGAGTCCGGCTTCGACCCGGAGACGCTGCGCCGTACGGCCGGCGCCGCCCTGCGCGCCGCCGCCGGGCACGACCGCGTCGCCGTGGCCCTGCCCGCGCGCGACGCCGACGAGACCGCCGCCGTCGCGCTCGGCGCCCTGCTCGGCAACTACGCGTACCTGAAGTACCGCACCTCCGGCACCGGCGACGACGCCCCGGCCGAGTCCGTCACGATCCTCACCCCGACGGCCGCCGCCGACGATTCCGCCGCCGCGGCCCGCCGCGCGGAGACGCTGGCCGCCTCCGTCGGCCTGGTCCGCGACCTGGTCAACGCCCCGCCCGGCGACCTTCCGCCCAGCGAGCTTGCCAAGGCCGCCGAGGACGAGGCGAAGAGCGCCGGCCTTGACGTCGAGGTGCTCGACGAGGACGCCCTGGTGGCCGGCGGCTACAACGCGCTCCTCGGCGTCGGCCAGGGCTCGGTGAACCCGCCCCGCCTGGTGCGCATCGGCTACACCCACCCCGGGGCCACCAAGACGCTGGCGCTGGTCGGCAAGGGCATCACGTTCGACACCGGCGGCCTGTCGCTGAAGCCGTCCTCGTCGATGGACTGGATGAAGTCCGACATGGGCGGCGCCGCGGCGGTGCTCGGCACGCTCACCGCCGTCGCGCGGCTGAAGCCCGCGGTGAACGTCGTCGGCTACCTCGCCATCGCGGAGAACATGCCCGGCGGCGCCGCGCAGCGCCCGTCCGACGTGGTCACCTCCTACGGCGGCAAGACCATCGAGGTGCTGAACACCGACGCCGAGGGGCGGCTGGTGATGGCCGACGCCATCGGCCGCGCGGCGGAGGACTCCCCCGACCTGATCATCGACGTGGCCACGCTCACCGGCGGCCAGCTCGTCGCGCTCGGCACCCGTACGTCCGGCGTGATGGGCAACGACGACGCGGTCCGCGACGCGGTGACCGCCGCCGCCGGGCGCGCGGGCGAGTCGATGTGGTCGATGCCGCTGCCGCCGGAGCTGCGCCGGTACTTCGACTCCTCGGTGGCCGACATCACCAACCACGCCTCCGAGCGCTGGGGCTCCATGCTCAGCGCCGGGGTGTTCCTGTCGGAGTTCATCCCCGAGGGCGTGCCGTGGGTGCACATCGACATCGCCGGGCCCGCCTTCAACCAGGGCGAGGCGCACGGCTACACCCCCAAGGGCGGCACGGGCGTGGCCGTACGGACGCTCGTGCAGGTGGTGGACGATCTGGCGGACGGGACCAACCCGGCCACCCGTAGTAGCTGAATCCCGCCCAGATGACGTGCGCAGCAGCAGGAAGTGGAAAGATGCACGTTGCCGAACGATCCGGACAAGGAGCCTTCAGTGGCCAGTAGCAGCGCCTTCGACATCGTCGTCCTGGGCGGGGGCAGCGGTGGATACGCCTGCGCCCTGCGCGCGGCGGAGCTCGGCAAATCCGTCGCGCTCATCGAGAAGGACAAGGTGGGCGGCACCTGCCTGCATCGCGGCTGCATTCCCACGAAGGCCCTGCTGCACTCCGCGGAGGTCGCCGACGCCGCGCGCGAGAGCGAGACGTTCGGCGTACGGGCGCGGTTCGAGGGCATCGACATGCCGTCGGTGAACTCCTACAAGGACAAGATCGTCTCGCGGCTGTTCAAGGGCCTCCAGGGCCTGATCAAGAGCCGCAAGATCACCGTCGTGGAGGGTGAGGGGCGGCTCGTGTCCCCCACCGAGGTCCGCGTCGGTGACACGGTGTACACCGGTGCGCACGTCGTCCTGGCCACCGGGTCCCGTCCGAAGACGCTGCCGGGCCTGGAGCTCGATGGCGAGAAGGTGATCACCAGCGACGAGGCGCTGCGCCTGGAGCGGGTGCCGCGCTCGGTGGTCATCCTCGGCGGCGGCGTCATCGGTGTGGAGTTCGCCAGCGTGTGGCGGTCCTTCGGCGCCGAGGTGACGATCGTCGAGATGCTGCCGCACCTGGTGCCCACGGAGGAGGAGTCCAGCTCCAAGCTGCTGGAGCGGGCGTTCCGCCGCCGGGGCATCGCGTACGAGCTCGGGGTGCGGTTCGCCGGTGCGAAGACCACCGACACCGGTGTGGTCGTCGAGCTGGAGAACGGCAAGACGCTCGACGCGGAGCTGCTGCTGGTCGCCACCGGCCGCGGGCCCGTGTCGGACGACCTCGGGTACGAAGACGTCGGCGTGCCGATGGACCGCGGGTTCGTCGTCGTCGACGAGCACTGCCAGACGTCCATTCCGACGATCTCCGCGGTGGGCGACCTGATCGCCACGCCGCAGCTCGCGCACGTGGGCTTCGCCGAGGGCATCAACGTCGCCGAGCGGCTGGCCGGGCTGCGGCCCGCGCCGGTCGACTACGACGGCGTGCCCCGCGTCACCTACTGCGAGCCGGAGGTCGCGTCGGTGGGGATCACCTCGGCTCAGGCCCGGGAACGCGGGTATGAGATCGACGAGGTGACCTATGACCTGGGCGGCAACGGCAAGAGCCAGATCCTGCAGACGCAGGGCGCGGTGAAGGTCATCGCCGCCAAGGACGGTCCCGTCCTCGGTGTCCACATGGTCGGCAGCCGTGTCGGCGAGCTGGTCGCCGAGGGGCAGCTCATCTACAACTGGGAGGCGCTGCCCTCGGAGGTGGCGCAGCTCATTCACCCGCATCCCACGCAGTCGGAGGCGGTCGGCGAGGCCCACCTCGCCCTCGCCGGCAAACCGCTGCACACCCACAGCTAACGAAGGCCTCACGTATGAGAAGGAGTCGCTGAAAGCCATGCCGACCTCCGTCACTATGCCCCAGCTCGGCGAGAGCGTCACCGAGGGCACCGTCACGCGCTGGTTGAAGAAGGAAGGCGACCACGTCGAGGCCGACGAGCCGCTTCTCGAGGTGTCGACCGACAAGGTGGACACCGAGATTCCCTCGCCCGCCTCCGGCACGCTGCAGAGCATCAAGGTCGCCGAGGACGAGACCGTCGAGGTGGGTGCGGAGCTCGCGCTGATCGGCGAGGGCGCCGCCGCGGCCGCGCCGGCCGACACCGCGCCCGCCGCCGAGCCGGCCGCCGCGCCCGAGCCGCAGGCGCCCGCCGAGCCGGCCCAGCCGGCCCAGCCGGCTCAGCCCGCGCAGCCGGACGGCAACAACTGGGAGGCCCGCCCGGCCGGGAACAACTGGGAGGCCGCGCCCGAGGCTCCGGCCGCGCCGGCGCAGCCCGCGCCGGCCCCCGCGCAGCCCTCCGCCCCGGCGCAGCCGGACGGCAACAACTGGGAGGCGCGTCCCGCCGGGAACAACTGGGAGGCCGCTCCTGAGGCGCCCGACCCGGCCGCGCCCGCCGCCCCGGCCCCGTCGCAGGACGGCGCGTCGGCCGGTGCCGTCGAGCCCGCCGCGCCCGCCGGGAACAACTGGGAGGCGGTACCGGAGGCGCCGTCGACCGGCGCCGACGGCCCGTACGTCACACCGCTGGTGCGCAAGCTCGCCGCCGAGCACAACGTCGACCTGAACGCGCTGCAGGGCACCGGGGTCGGTGGCCGCATCCGCAAGCAGGACGTCCTTGAGGCGGCGCGCGTGCAGCGTGAGCAGGCGCAGGCCGCCCAGGCCGCGCAGGCCCAGCAGGCGGCCGCGCCGGCCGCCCAGCCCGCCGCGGCACCGGCGCAGGCGGCGCCCGCCGCCGAGGCCCCGGCCGCGCCGGCGAAGGCGAAGACCGTCGAGCCGGACACCACGCTGCGCGGCAAGACGGTCAAGATGACCCGGCTGCGCCAGCTCGTCGCCAGCCGCATGGTCGAGTCGCTGCAGACCGCGGCGCAGCTCACCCAGGTCATCGAGGTCGACGTCACCAAGATCGCCCGGCTGCGGGACCGCGCCAAGGCGGACTTCCTGGCCCGCGAGGGCGTGAAGCTGAACTTCCTGCCCTTCTTCGCGCTGGCCACCGTCGAGGCGCTGAAGCAGCACCCCAAGCTGAACTCCAGCATGGACGAGGAGAAGAAGGAGGTCACGTACTACGACGCCGAGCACCTGGCGGTCGCCGTGGACACCGAGCGCGGCCTCGTCTCCCCGGTGATCAAGGACGCCGGCGACCTCAACATCGGCGGCCTGGCCCGTAAGATCGCCGACCTGGCGAGCCGCACCCGTGCCAACAAGGTCAGCCCGGACGAGCTGTACGGCGGCACGTTCACGCTGACCAACACCGGCTCGGTGGGCGCGCTGTTCGACACGCCGATCCTGAACCGGCCGCAGGTCGGCATCCTCGGCGCCGGCCTGGTCGTCAAGCGCCCGGTCGTCGTGGAGGACGCCGAGGTCGGCGAGGTCATCGCGGTGCGCTCGATGGTGTACCTGTCGCTGACCTACGACCACCGCCTGGTGGACGGCGCCGACGCGGCCCGCTTCCTCCAGACCATCAAGGCCCGCCTCGAGGAAGGCGCCTTCGAGGCCGACCTCGGCCTGGCCTGAGGCACACCTGAGGCACATTGCGCAGGGCCCGCCCCGTACGTCCGGGGCGGGCCTTCGCCGTACCCGGCGATGCGGGTCCGCGCGGTCCTGAGGAGCGGCGATAATCGAGGCGATGAGCTCCGACGACCGCCCGTACGAACACGCCAGGCGGCGTCGGCACCGGCTTCCTCAGCGCCTCTCCCTGGCCGGGCTCGCCGGCGCCCTGCTCTTCTTCTCCTGGACGCTCACCCCGTCGCTGCTCCCCCGCGTCTGGTACCTGCAGGGCGTGCAGTCGGGGATCGGCGCGGCCACCGGCTACGCGATCGCGGTCACCGTCTGGTGGCTGCTGCGCAAATGCCGGGTACCGCGGCCCTCGCCGCGCGTGCACCGGCGGCTCGCGTACGGCCTCGGCGCCGTGGCCCTCGGCGTGGTGCCGACCATGATGGTCGCCGGGGCGAACTGGCAGATCGACGCGCGCCGGCTGATCGGCATGCCGGTCGACGAGCCGGCGAACTACGTCGGCACGTTCGCCGTCGCCCTCGGCACGGCCGGCGCGCTGCTCGGCATCGTGCGCCTGGTCCGCGACGCCACGCACGTCACCGCGCGTTTCCTCGGCCGCTGGATCCCGGTACGGCCGGCCCGCGTCACCGCCGTGCTGCTGGTCACCGCCCTGCTCCTGGGCCTGGTCGAGGGCCCGGTGACGATCGTGACGGCGCGCGCCACCAACCACGTGTTCGCGCTCCAGGACGCCGGCGACGAGCCCGGCGTGACCCGCCCGACCGTCCGGCTGCTCTCCGGCGGCCCCGGCTCCGTCGTCGGCTGGAACAGCCTCGGCCGCGAGGGCCGCGCGTTCGTCGCCGACGCCCCGACGCGCGCGGAGATCAGCCGGGCCACCGGCGCGCCCGCGCGGCGGCCCATCCGCGTGTACGTGGGCCGCGCGACCGCCCCGGACACCGAGGAGCGCGCCCGCCTGGCCGTACGCGAGCTGGAACGCACGGGCGCGTTCGACCGCCGGGTGCTGGCCGTGGCCACCACGACCGGCACCGGCTGGGTCGACTCCGGCCTGTCCGACCCCCTGGAGTACCTGTACGGCGGCGACACCGCGGAGGTGGCCATGCAGTACTCCTTCCTGCCGAGCTGGCTGTCCTTCATCGCCGACAAGACCCGCTCGCGCGCCGCCGGGCGCGCGCTGTTCGACGCGGTGTACCGCGCCTGGGCCGAGCGCCCGCCGGAGCACCGGCCGAAGCTCGTGGTGTTCGGCGAGAGCCTGGGCGCGTTCGGCGGCGAGGCGGCCTTCCCCGACCTCGCCGACCTGACCGCGCGCACCGACGGCGCGGTCTGGGTGGGCCCGCCGAACCAGACGCGGCTGTGGCGGGGCTTCGTCCGCCGCCGCGACCCCGGCAGCCCGGAGTGGCGGCCGCAGTACGACGACGGCGCCCGCGTCCGCTTCATGGGCGCCCCGGCCGACCTGCGCCGCGGCGGCGGCACGTGGCGGCGGCCGCGGGTGGTGTACCTCCAGCACGCCTCCGACCCCATCGTGTGGTGGTCGCCGAACCTGCTGCTGCACCGCCCGCCGTGGCTGCACGGCGCGCGCGGCCCGGACGTGCCGCGCGCCATGCGCTGGTACCCGTTCGTCACCTTCTGGCAGGTGACCGCGGACATGGTGTTCTCCACCAAGGTCCCGCCGGGTCACGGCCACCGGTACGGCGCGGACACCGTCGACGCCTGGGCCTCGGTCGCCGCACCGCGGGGCTGGACGCCGGCCCGCCTCGCCCGCCTCCGTACGATCTTCGAGCACCGCGCGCAACGGGGCAGCAGCTCCTGACGGCGCGGCGCGTGAAACGATCGAGCGGGGACCCGGCGGACAGGGAGGTCGCGGTGGAGCGGCAGCGGCATGTGGTGGCGATCGGCGGCGGTTCGTTCGTGGGCGAGCCGCGGGTGGGCGTGCGGGTCAGCCCGCTCGTCCGGTACGCGCTCGACCTCACGGGCGCGAGCCGCCCGAAGGTCTGCTTCGTGACCACGGCGGTGGGCGACGCCCCGCAGTACACGGCGCAGATGTACGACGCGTTCACCTCGGCCGGCACGGTGCCGAGCCACCTGGCGCTGTTCCAGATGCCCAGCGTGCCGGACATCGGCGCGCACCTGCTCGACCAGGACCTGGTGTACGTCACCGGCGGTAACACCGCGAACATGCTGGCGCTGTGGCGGCTGCACGGCGTCGACACGGCGCTGCGCGCGGCCTGGGAGGCCGGCGTGGTGATGGCCGGCCAGTCGGCCGGCTCGCTGTGCTGGCACACCGGCGGCACCACGGACTCCTTCGGCCCCGACCTGGTCGGCCTGCCCGACGGCCTGGGCCTCCTGCCGTACTCGCACTGCCCGCACTACGACGGCGAGGAGCAGCGCCGCCCGCTGTACCACCGGCTGGTCGGCGAGGGCACGCTTGACCCCGGCTACGCGGTCGACGAGTGCGCGGCGCTGCACTACGAGGGCACCAAGCCGGCCCGCGCCGTGGCGTTCCGTGACGGCGCCATGTGCTACTTCGTGGAACGTGCCGATGACGGGAAGGCGAACGAGGTGCCGATGGAAGCGGATCGCTTGTAAGGTGCGGGGTCTCGGGGGTTGGCTGCGTACCATGAGTACACGGCTCGACACACCAACATTCCGTACAACCTTCGGGAGAACGTGATGGCGTATCAGGACCGGCCGGACGACCGGCCCACACGGCGGCTGGACCCCTACGCCTCCCCCGACGACCGCTACGCCCCTCCCCCGCCGCGCGAGCGCCGCCGTCCCGCCCCGGACCGCCCCGAGGTGAACGGCGGGCGGCTGTGGGCGGGCGGCGTGGCCACCGCCGTCATCGCCGCGGGCATCGGCGTGGTCGGCCTGTTCGTCGCCCGCGGCCTGCTGGGCATCCCGGTCTACCTGCCGCAGCACGACAACACGGTGCTCAACGCCGACAGCGTCTACATCGGCATCTCCGGGTTCGTCGCGGGCATCGTGGCCACCGCCGTCATGCACGCGCTGATGCTCGCCGCGCCGCAGCCCAAGCGGTTCTTCCAGTGGATCGTCGGGCTGGTCACCGTCGTGGGCGTGCTGTGGCCGTTCACCGTGGACATGGAGCTGTACAGCCAGATCGCCACCTCCGTGATCATCCTGATCATGGGCATCGCGATCGGCTCGCTGCTCAGCGGCATCTCCTCCTCCGCCATGCGCCAGCCGTACGGGCAGTACGGCGGCCAGTACGGCGGGCACTACCCGCCCGACGACCCGTACCGCCGCTACCGCTGAGGCCTTTCGGCCCTGGTTACTCCGCGCGCCCATGGGGCAGGCTCGAATCGACGAACCATCGAGATTCGGGGGAACCTCATGGCGTACCCGACGGATCGACCGGAGGACCGGCCCACACGACGGCTCGATCCATACGCCACGCGTGGGGACGATCGGACGTATCCGCCGCCCCGGCAGCCACCGCCGTCCAGCCGCCCGCGGGTGAACGCCGCGCGGCTGTGGGCCGGCGGGGTGGCCAGCGCGGTGATCGCGGCCGGCATCGGCATCGTGGGCCTGTTCATCGCCCGCGGGCTGTTCGACGTGCCCGTGTACCTTCCGCAGCACGACCACACGGTGTTCAACGCCGACGCCGTCTGGCTCGGCCTGACCGGATTCTGCGCCGGCCTGGTGGCCACCGCGGTGATGCACGCGCTGCTGCTCGCGGCGCCGCGGCCGAAGCTGTTCTTCGGCTGGATCGTCGCGCTGGTGACCATCGTAGGCGCGCTGTGGCCGTTCTCGCTGGAGATGGAGCTGTACAGCCAGATCGCCACCGCGCTGATCGCCGCGGCCATGGGCATCGCGATCGGCTCGCTGATCAGCGGCGTGGCCTCCTCGGCGGTGCAGCGGCCGCGGATCCCCGGACAGGGGTACCCGCCGGACGCCTACCGGTAGCCGGGCCACGCGACGGGATCGGACCGGGGCTACGCTGGCACCGGACGATCCCGTCGGCGATGGAAGAAGGCGTATTCGGGTGAGCGAGCTGACCTTCGTGTCCCTGGGGTTCGGTGACGCGGCGGTGGAGTACACGCACGCATGGGACGTGCAGAAGCGGGTGCACGCGCGGCGCTGCGAGGACGCGATCCCGGACACCTGCCTGCTCCTCGAACATCAGCCGGTGTACACCGCGGGCAAGCGCACCGAGCCGCTCGACCGGCCGTTCGGCGACCCCGGCGCCCCGGTGGTCGACACCGACCGCGGCGGCAAGATCACCTGGCACGGCCCGGGCCAGCTCGTCGGCTACCCGATCGTCAAGCTCGCCGACCCGGTCGACGTGGTCGCCTACGTCCGTACGGTCGAGGAGTCGCTGATGCGGCTGTGCGCCGACCTGGGCGTGGCCACCAAGCGCGTGGAGGGCCGCAGCGGCGTGTGGCTGGACGCCGACGAGACGCGCGGCCTGCCGGAGCGCAAGATCGGCGCGCTGGGAATCCGGGTGTCCCGGGGTGTCACCATGCACGGCCTGCAGCTCAACTGCGACTGCGACATGAGCTGGTACGACCGCATCGTGCCGTGCGGCATCCGCGACGCCGGTACGACGTCGCTCAGCCAGGAGCTGGGCCGCCGGGTGCCGGTCGCGGAGATCCTGCCGCTGGCCGAGCGGCACCTCGCCGAGGTGCTGGGCGCCACGACCGTACGGCATGCCGCCATCGGCGAGGTGCTGGGCGAGCCCGCTCAGGTGTAGGGCACCAGCTCCGCGTCGGTCCGTTCCCAGGAGTCGCGCAGCCCGGCCAGCACGCCGGGCCGGCGCGCGGCCAGGTCCGCCTGCTCGCTCGGGTCGGCAGCCAGGTCGTACAGCTCGTCGGTGGTACCGTCCGCGCCCTTCGTACGGACGAACTTCCAGCGGCCGCGGCGGATCGCGCCCTGGTCGCGGGTCCGCCAGAAAAGGTCGCGCTCGGCCGGGGCGGCGCCGCCGCGCAGGTACGGGGCCAGCGAGACGCCGTCGAACGGGTGCTTCGCGTCCGCGTGCGCGCCGGCGAGGTCCACGAACGTGGCCGTCCAGTCCGGCGTGCAGACCGGCACGTCGCTGCGCCGACCCGCGGCGACGACGCCGGGCCAGCGGACGATGGCCGGCACGCGGATGCCGCCCTCGTACAGCGTGCCCTTGCGGTCCCGCAGCGGCCACAGGTAGGAGAACCGCTCGCCGCCGTTGTCGGAGGTGAACACCACGACGGTGTCGCGCTCTTGTCCGGTGCGGCGCAGCGCGCTCAGCACCCGGCCGACCGACCGGTCGATGCTGGTGAGCATCTGCTGGTACACGTGCACCGAGCCGCCGTCGGTGTGGTTGAGCGCCTGGCTCAGGGTCTTCTTCCCGGCGTCCACCTCGGCCATCAGCCGGTCGGACTCGGCCTGGTCGCCGGGTCCCTCCCACGGCCAGTGCGGGGCGTTGAAGTGCAGGTTGAGCAGCCACGGCTTGGCGTGGTCGCGGCGGATGAACTCCACCGCCCGGTCGGTGAGCAGGTCGGTGTAGTAGCCGGGCCGGTCGGCGGCCTTCTCGCCCTCGTACAGGTCGGGGCCGTCGCCGGCGTAGCCGCGGTGGCTGAAGTAGTCCAGGGCGGGGCCGTAGTTGCCGAAGAACTCCGCCCAGCCGCTCTTCACCGGGCCGAACCAGGGCAGGTACCCGCCGTTCCACTTGCCGAACATCGCCGTCTCGTACCCGGCGGCGGACAGCAGCGACGCCAGCGTCGGGTGGTCCGGCGGCAGGCCCGCGTCGGCGGTGGGCGCGGCGATCGGCTCGTACAGGCCGCCGCGCAGCCGTCCGGGGTAGCGGCCGGTGTAGAGGCTGATGCGGGTCGGCGAGCAGACGCACGAGCCGGCGTAGGCGTCGGTGAACGACAGGCCGTCGCGGGCCAGGGCGTCGATCTCGGGGGTGCGGTAGTCCGGCGCGCCGTAGCAGGACAGGTCGGCCCAGCCGAGGTCGTCGGTGAGGATGAACAGGAAGTTGGGGCGGCGGGCGGCCGGTGCGGCGGCCGCGGGGGCGGCGGAGACGCCCAGCCCGGCGAGCACGCCCGCTCCGACGGCCAGTCCGCCCAGGTCGCGACGGGTGATGCCGCGCTCCCGATCCAGCGATTCGTCCGCCACCGTGGACCTCCCGTAACTAGATTAACCCGACTGACTAAGTCGGATATATCTAGCCACAAGACCGCGGGATCGACAAGGGCGGGGCTCGGCTCAGCCCATGATCTTGTAGATGACCTCGCCGTCGGCGGCGGCACTGCCGAAGAAGGCCACCAGGCGTTCGTGGTCGGCGCGTACGGCGTCCTCGCCACCGGGGTCGCCCTCCACGCCGGCGGCCTTCATGGCCTTCGCGTCCAGCCGCTCGAGCAGCCGGTCGCAGCCGGTGCCGGCGAGCAGGCCGGCGGCCGCGGCCACGCGGTCCGGCGAGAGGTACAGCACGTCCGCGCCGATCTTGTCGCGTACGGCGTCGTCGACGGTGAACAGCACGCCGCCGCACACGACGTCGGCGGCCGGGCGCTCCCCTTCCCACGCGTCGCCGGTGAGCAGGTAGTGCAGCGGCTGCCAGCGGGCGCCGAGGTCGACGAGGTGATCATCATCATGGTCGGCACGCCAGTTCTCGTGCCCGAAGACCGTCGCCACCGCCGCCTGGGCATCGGCCGGCGACTCGCCCTCGGGCGCCAGCCGCAGCAGCGTCATGGCCAGACCCACGGTTACTCCTTCCCGACCGGGGGTTTCCCGGTTGCGGCACCCTACACGCCCGTAGCAACGCGCACAGCGAAACGCGCTGGCCGCTGCCGATTCGTGCTCCGCGGCGGCCCCGGGCGCGGTGTCTGGTGCCGCGATCGTGGGGCGTAGTGTGGAACGCACCAGCACGTACGAACCACCATGAGGAGCCGCACGTGTCCGCTGTCGCACCCGACGGCCGGAAGCTGCTGCGCCTGGAGGTCCGGAACAGCCAGACCCCCATCGAGCGCAAGCCGCCGTGGATCAAGACCCGCGCGCGGATGGGGCCGGAGTACAGCGAGCTCAAGAAGCTGGTGCGCCGCGAGGGCCTGCACACGGTGTGCGAGGAGGCCGGGTGCCCCAACATCTTCGAGTGCTGGGAGGACCGTGAGGCGACCTTCCTGATCGGCGGCGAGCAGTGCACCCGCCGGTGCGACTTCTGCCAGATCGACACCGGCAGGCCCGCCGAGCTCGACACCGACGAGCCGCGCCGCGTCGCGGAGTCCGTCCAGGCCATGGGCCTGCGGTACGCCACGGTCACCGGCGTCGCGCGCGACGACCTGGAGGACGGCGGCGCCTGGCTGTACGCGGAGACCGTACGCCAGATCCACGCGCTGAACCCCGGCACCGGCGTCGAGCTGCTGATCCCGGACTTCAACGCCGAGCCGGCGCAGCTCGCCGAGGTGTTCGGCGCCCGCCCGCAGGTGCTGGCGCACAACATCGAGACGGTGCCGCGCATCTTCAAGCGCATCCGCCCCGGCTTCCGGTACCAGCGCTCGCTGGACGTCCTGACCCGCGCGCGTGAGGACGGCCTGGTCACCAAGTCCAACCTGATCCTCGGCATGGGCGAGACCCGCGAGGAGATCAGCGAGGCGATGCAGGACCTGCACGACGCCGGCTGCGACCTGCTGACGATCACGCAGTACCTGCGGCCGTCGCTGCGGCACCACCCGATCGAGCGGTGGGTCCGCCCGGAGGAGTTCGTCGAGCTGAACGAGGAGGCCGAGGAGATCGGGTTCCTCGGCGTCATGTCCGGCCCGCTCGTCCGGTCCTCGTACCGCGCCGGGCGGCTGTACCGGCAGGCCGTCGAGGCCCGGCAGGCCGCCGGCTCCTGAGCCCGTACGCCACAAGGCCCCCGCCTCGTCCGAGGCGGGGGCCTTCGCGGTCCGCGGGTCAGCGCACCTTGTAGTACAGCTTCTTGAACGCGCTGCCGAAGTACGGCGAGGTCGCGGTGGACTTGCGGTTGCTGCGGCTGTTCACGCCGTCGACGTAGCCGATGCGCCGGCTCGAGCTGTACTTGATCAGCCACGGGCCGCCGCTGGCGCCGCCGGTGGTGAACCGGTGCACCAGGTTCAGCTGCGCCCAGCTGTCCATCCAGCGGGCCTTGCCCTTGCGGATGTAGGCGCAGCAGCCGTTGTCCCACCGGTACACCCGCTCGGCGTCGTACCCGATGGACACGAACGCGCGGTTCGGCCGCTGGTTCCACGCGACGCCCATCGCGCCGACGTTGTTCTGCACGTTGCGCCCGGCGCCGCGGTACCCGGCCTTGCCCCGGCGCAGCTTCATGAACGCGAAGTCATAGCGCCAGTTCTGCTTCTTGATCCAGGCGTTGTAGGCCCACCAGCGGCTGGCCGTGTAGACGCCGTACGGCGCCACGCCCTTGCCGCCGCGGGTGTAGTAGCCGGGCACGAACTGCCAGCTGCTGGCCTGCGGCCGGCCGTTGTGCTCGTTCCACAGGCAGTGGCCGGCGGTGACCAGCAGGTTCTTTCCGCCGCTCGGGATGACGGAGGCGGTGCAGAACCAGATCGTATTGCCGGTGCCCTTGCCGAAGATCCGGCCGACGCGCGGGGACCGCTGCACGGGCAGCCGCGCCTTGCGCGCCGCGGCCTGAGCGGCGGAGCCGGACGACGCGGTGCTGCCGGCGCCGGGGTCGGCCGGGCCGACCGTGCCGGGCTTGCCGCTGTCGTTCTCCGGCGCCATGTTCTGGTCGCCGGCGCTGTCCTGCGGCGCCTTGGTGGGCTCCATCGGCTGCATCGGACGGGCCTTGGCCATCTCGTCCGGGGAGATCGTCTCGTCACCACCGGACTGGTTGATCGGCGCCTCGTCGTTGCCGCCGCCGGTGGCCGTCGATGACGTCGCGCTGGGCTTGCTGCCGCCGGTGTCCGAACCCCCGCCACTGCCACAGCCGGACGCCAACAGCCCCACGATCGCGGTCAGCGCCGCCGCGGTCGCCACCGGCCGGGTGGTCGATATACGCATGCTTCCCCTTGTCGTGTACACCGGGGCCGCAGATCGGCCCAGGTCGTCAGCAAACGACAAGTAGATGAGCGTAACGGGCGTTTCGGTTCCACCCGCGAGCGACCCCGGTCCTGTCCGAATCCGGTCGTTCGCGGATGGAACCGTTCGCGTTCACCCGGCGTACGCCGCGGCTACACCCCCGGAACGTGCGCGGGCAGCCGGTGCCCCGGCGGCGCGATGACGTACACGACGCCGCCGCTGGAGGAGCTGCGCTGCCACACGTTCTCGAAGTTGGCCCGCGGGTACACGTGCCGTACGTCGGCGTCGGTCGGCGACGCCGGGTCGTTGGCGATCACGTCGCCCTGCTTGGTGAACCCGATGATCACCATCAGGTGGCCGTTGGTGCTGTACCCGGCGCCGGGCAGCTCCTCGGCCTTGAAGGACTGCGAGGTGACCACCGGGATGCCGAGCTTGATGAACTGCTCGAGCTCGGTGAGCGACCGCAGCCGGGTGATGAACCCGTCGAGGCCGAACCGCCCCGCGTACGCGGTGTTGAACGGCCAGTTCCCGGCGCCCTCGTAGTCGTAGTCGTAGGTGTTGCGGGCCGCGTAGTCGACCTGCGGGTCGGCGTAGGACGGGTCCACCCAGGACATGTCGGCCTTCGACGGGCCGCGGCCCCAGTACGACACGACCATCGACGTGGACGTCGGGCTGCACCACGCCTCGCCGCCGCCGTCGTACTCGGGGTACTGGCCCTTGTGGATGTCCTGGGAGTACCGCGGCACCTTCAGCTCGATGCCCTCCGCGCCGCCGAGCCGGCTGGCCGGGACCGACGCGCGCTGCGGCACGTTCGAGGCCATCGCGCCGACCTGCCGCAGCGACGGCGTCAGGTGGGTGCCCGGCTTGCGGTACAGCGTGACCCGCAGCTGGTAGTCGTTCAGCGCCACGCCGTCCGGCGCGACGTAGGTGTCCACCGAGACGGACCCGTCGTCGTCGCCCTGCTTCGGCACGGAGGTGCGGTGGATGTCGGTGTCGTCGGCGGCCCAGCGGCCCATGACGTACCACTTCGTGAGGCCGCCCGACCCGCCGGTCACGTGGCCGCGCATCTCCACCTGCAGCCAGGTGCCCTGGGGCGTGTCGGCGTTCCAGGACGCGACCAGCTCGCTCGCGCCGAACGGCACGTCGTGCGTGGGCGACGTCCAGCGGGCGTAGTCCCACGTCGACTTCTTCGCGCCGCCGCTCGCGTACGGGTCGGTGTAGTCGGCCTGGCCCGCGGGGCTGGCGATCGCGAGACGCCCGCCGGGCACCGCGGCGGTGCCCTCGTGTGCGCCGCCCGCGAAATCACGGGTGGACGTCCAGCGGTGCTGGTCGACCTTGGACTGGGCGGCGGCGGGCGCCGGCTCCGCCCGTACGGCCGCCCCGGCTCCTAACGGCGCCACGGTGGCCCCGATCAGGGCGCCGGCGACCACCGCCATCATCGGCACGTTCCTCAACCGTCTCACCACGGCGGCTCCCTTCGCTTTCGAGGGATTCTGCCCGCCGGCAGTGGTCTACGCCAGCACGAGACGGTTCGCGCGGCTCGTATCCTTGTATGGGGAGTGTTGTACGGTGCCCCACGATCGGTCCACGACACGACGAGGGAGGAAGCGCGTCCTGCCCATCGCGGTGAAGGACGGTGCGAACCAGATGGCGAAGCAGCCGAAGGACGACTCCCAGCCGGGCCGCATCAAGCAGATGCGGATGGTCGCGGGGATCGTGCACCGCGACAATCCGAAGGCCCTGCCGCTCACGGCGCTCGCCGCGGTGGCCGCGATCGCCGTCGTGATCGTGATCGGGTTCTTCCTGAAGTCGCTGCTGTTCACGATCCCGCTGGCGATCCTCGTCGGCGTGGCCGTGGCGATGATCCTCTTCGGGCGGTTCGCGCAGAAGGCGCAGTACCGCATGCTGGACGGCCAGCCCGGCGCGGCCCTGGCGATCCTGGAGAACATGCGCGGCAACTGGACGGTCAACCGCGCCGTCGCCGCCAACCGGAACATGGACATCGTGCACCGGGTGATCGGCCGCCCCGGCGTCGTCCTCGTCGGCGAGGGCGACCCGCACGGCCTGGCCAGCCTGCTGGCGTCGGAGAAGAAGCGCGTCGCCCGCGTCCTGTACGACGTCACCATCTACGACGTCCAGGTCGGCGACGGCGAGGGCCAGGTCCCGATCCGCAAGCTCCAGAACCACATCATGAAGCTCCCGAGCAACATGTCGAAGAGCCAGGTCTCGGAGATCAACTACCGCCTGAAGGCCCTCCCCGCCAACATGCAGATGCCCAAGGGCCCCATGCCCAAGGGCGCCAAGATGCCGAAGGCCCCCAAGCCGCGGATGAAGTAGCGCGCGTCAGCCGATCCGTACGACGACCGTCCCGGACGCCTTGTCGTGCAGGCCGCGCTGGTCGCGGTCCCAGATGAGGGCCGGGACGGCCAGGCAGAGCAGGACCGTGCGGACCAGGGTCATCACGACGCCGGGCTGGACGCCGTCGGCGGTGACGACGCCGATGCGGAGCAGGCGCATGCCGACGGTGGCGCCGAGCAGCGGCAGGGTGAGCAGGTACTCCAGGCCGAACACGCCCAGGGTGACCCATTCGTTCGTCTGGAAGATCACCCGGGTGATCAGCAGCGCGATGGCCCAGTCGATGAGGATCGCGCCGATGCGGCGGCCGAATCCGGCGATGGAGCCGGGGCCCTCCTTCGGCAGGCCGAGGCGTTCACCCGGGGGGCCGAGCTCCACTCCGGCGCCGCGCACTCCGCTGATCCACGATCCGGTCCACCGACGTTCCACGCGTCCAGACTATGGTGGCCCTGCGGCCATCCGGCACCGGCCCGGCCGGTCACACGGCGTGACGCCGTGCCGCCCCTCCGCACGCACGCGGCGCGTAACACGGGCGAAACAAACGAGACACTGCGGGGAAACGGCCGTCGCCTACGCTCGGCGCGAAAGCGGATCCCCCAGGGAGGTTGGATGTTCAGCGACGCTGACGCTGTATTGAAATATCTGAAGGACGAGAACGTCCAGTTCGTCGACGTCAGGTTCTGCGACCTGCCGGGAACGACGCAGCACTTCACCTTCCCTGTGGAGAATTTCGGCGCGAACGTCTTCACCGACGGGCTGATGTTCGACGGGTCCTCGATCCGTGGGTTCCAGGAGATCCACGAGTCGGACATGCTGCTGCTGCCCGACCCCAGCACCGCCGTGCTCGACCCGTTCCGGCAGCACAAGACGCTGAACCTGACGATGTTCGTGCACGACCCGCTGACCGGCGAGCCGTACAGCCGTGACCCGCGGAACGTGGCGCGCAAGGCCGAGGAGTTCCTGAAGGCCAGCGGCATCGCCGACACCGCGTTCATGGGCCCCGAGGCCGAGTTCTACATCTTCGACGACGCGCGCTTCGAGACCACCTCGAACGCCGGCTACTACTACCTCGACTCGGTCGAGGGCGCGTGGAACAGCGGCCGCGCGGAGGACGGCGGCAACCTCGGCTACAAGCCGCGCTACAAGGGCGGGTACTTCCCCGTCCCGCCGGTGGACCACTTCACCGACCTGCGCTCGGAGATGGTCCGCCAGCTCATCGCGTGCGGCGTCGAGACCGAGATGCAGCACCACGAGGTCGGCACGGCCGGTCAGGCGGAGATCGACGTCCGCTTCGACACGCTGCTGACCATGGCCGACAAGCTGATGCTCTACAAGTACATCGTGAAGAGCGTCGCGCGGGCCGCCGGCAAGACGGTGACCTTCATGCCGAAGCCGATCTTCGGTGACAACGGCTCCGGCATGCACGTCCACCAGAGCCTCTGGAAGGACGGCTCGCCGCTGTTCTACGACGAGGTCGGCTACGCGGGCCTGTCCGACACCGGCCGGTACTACATCGGCGGCCTGCTCAAGCACGCCGCGTCGCTGCTCGCGTTCACCAACCCGACGGCGAACTCCTACCACCGCCTGGTGCCCGGCTTCGAGGCCCCGGTGAACCTGGTGTACTCGCAGCGCAACCGCTCCGCCTGCGTCCGCATCCCGATCACCGGCACCAACCCGAAGGCCAAGCGCCTGGAGTTCCGCGTGCCGGACCCGTCGGCCAACCCGTACCTCGCGTTCTCCGCGATGATGATGGCCGGCATCGACGGCATCAAGAACAAGATCGAGCCGCCGGAGCCGGTCGACAAGGACCTGTACGAGCTTCCCCCCGAGGAGGCCCTCTCCATCCCGCAGGTCCCCGGCTCGCTGGAGAAGGTCCTCGACTCCCTGGAGGCCGACCACAACTTCCTCCTGGAAGGCGGCGTCTTCACCGAGGACCTCATCGAGACCTGGGTCGACTACAAGCGCACCAACGAGATCGACCCGCTGCGCCTGCGCCCGCACCCGCACGAGTTCGAGATGTACTACGACTGCTGATCCTCAGGCAGGCGAACGCCCCCGGAACCTCGGTTCCGGGGGCGTTCGGTGTGTCAGCCGTCGTAGAACACCCGCTCCATCACGGCGCGGGCGCGGCGCGTGGCGCGCAGGTAGTCCTCGAGCATGTCGGGGACGCGGTCGGCCGGGTAGCCGATGGCGCGGGCCAGTCTGGCCCGGGCCTTCAGGTCTTTGGGGATGGAGTCGGCGGCGCGGCCGGTGGTGAGCATGATGCCGTTGCGGATGCGGGTGGCCAGGCGCCAGGCGTCGGTGAGGATCTCGGCGTCGTCGCCGTCGATGAGGGACGCTGAGGCGGCGGCGTCCAGGGCGCGCAGGGTGCGGGGGGTGCGCAGGGCGGGGACCGTGTGGGCGTGGCGGAGCTGGAGGAGCTGGACGGTCCATTCCACGTCGGACAGGCCGCCGGGGCCGAGCTTGGTGTGGATGGTCTTGTCGGCGCCTCGTGGAAGGCGTTCGGCCTCCATGCGGGCCTTGAGGCGGCGGATGTGCATGAGCTCGGCGTCGGTCAGGGCGTGGGCGGGCCAGCGGTAGGCGTCGATCAGGCCGGTGAAGCGGCGGCCCAGGTCGGGGTCGCCGGCGACCGGTTCGGCGCGGATCAGGGCCTGGCTCTCCCAGGGGGCGGACCAGCGGTCGTAGTAGGCGGCGTACGAGGCCAGGGAGCGGGTCAGCGGGCCCTGGCGGCCCTCCGGGCGCAGGTCGGCGTCGAGGTTCAGGGGCGGGTCGGGGGCGGGCAGGGAGAGCAGGCGGCGGGTCTCCTCGGCCACGGTCCGCGCGGTACGGGCCGCCTCCTCCTCGTCGGCGCCGGGCAATGCCTCGTACACGAACATGACGTCGGCGTCGCTGCCGTAGCCCGTCTCGTGCCCGCCGAACCGGCCCATGCCGATCACGGCCAGGCGTACGGGCAGCGCCGGATCGCCGCCGGCCGCGGCGGTGGCGCGGGTGCGGGCGGCCGCGCGGGTGGCGGTGTCCAGGGCGGCGGTGATCGTGGCGGCGGAGACCGCGGTCAGGGCGTCGCCGACGGCGTCGGCGTCCAGGCGGCCGAGGAGGTCGGCGACCGCCGTACGGAACAGCTCGCGGCGGCGCAGTGAGCGTACGGTGGCCACGGACGTGGCCGGGTCGTCGTGGCGGCGGGCGGCGGTCAGGGCCTCGGCGGTCAGCGCCGCGGGGTCGCGCGGGGCCAGCTCGGCGTCGGAGGCCAGCAGGGCCACCGCCTCGGGGGCGCGCAGCAGGAGCTCCGTCGCGTAGGAGCTCGAGGCCAGCACGCGGGCGAGGCGGCGGGCCACCGTGGCGTCGTCGCGCAGCAGCCGCAGGTACCAGGGGGTGGTGCCGAGCGCGTCGCTCACCCGGTGGAAGCCGAGCAGGCCGGCGTCGGGGTCGGCGTCGTCGGCGAACCAGCCGAGCAGTACGGGCAGCAGCGTGCGCTGGATGGCCGCGCGGCGGGACACGCCGGACGTCAGCGCCTGGAGGTGGCCGAGCGCGCCGGCCGGGTCGGCGTAGCCGAGCGCCTCGAGCCGGACCCGGGCGTCCTCCGGCGTCAGCCGGGCCTCCTCGCCGGGGAGCTGGGCGACCGCGCGCAGCAGCGGGCGGTAGAACAGCTTCTCGTGGATGCGCCGCACCTCGCGGGCGTGCCGCCGCCACTCGGCGGTGAACGCGGCGGCCGGGTCGCCGTCGCGCATGCGCAGCGCGCGGCCGAGGCGGCGCAGGTCGGCCTCGTCGTCCGGGACGACGTGCGTACGGCGCAGGTGGTGCAGCTGGAGCAGGTGCTCGGCGCCGCGCAGGAAGCGGTACGACTCGGCGAGCGTGGCCGCGTCCTCCCGCCCGACGTAGCCGCCCTCGCCGAGCGCGGCCAGCGCGGCCAGCGTGCCGGGGACGCGCAGCTTGGCATCCGTACGGCCGTGCACCAGCTGCAGGAGCTGCACGGCGAACTCGACGTCGCGCAGCCCGCCGGGGCCGAGCTTCAGCTGCCGGTCCGCCTCGGCCGCCGGGACGTTCTCCTCCACGCGGCGGCGCATGGCCTGGACGTCCTCGACGAAGTTGTCCCGCCCGGCGGCCTGCCAGACCAGCGGGGCGAGGGCGTCGGTGTACGCGCGGCCGAGGTCCGGGTCACCGGCGATCGGGCGGGCCTTCAGCAGCGCCTGGAACTCCCAGGTCTTCGCCCAGCGCCGGTAGTACGCGATGTGGCTGTCCAGCGTGCGGACGAGCGGGCCGGCCTTGCCCTCCGGACGCAGCGCCGCGTCGACCTGCCACGGCGCCTCCGGGCCCTGGGAGCAGATGCGCATCGTCGCCGACGCCAGGCGGGTGGCCACCCTCAGCGCGGACGCCTCCGCGTCGGGGCCGGCGTCCGGCTCGGCCGGCTCGGCGACGAACACCACGTCCACGTCGCTGACGTAGTTCAGCTCGCCGCCGCCGCACTTGCCCATGCCGATCACGGCGAGCCGGCAGTCGCCGGCGACCTCGGCGCGGGCCACCGCGAGCGCGGCCTCCACGGCGGCCGCCGCCAGCTCGGCCAGCTCGGCGGCGACGTCGTCGAACGCGGTCACGCCGGTGAGGTCGCGGCCGGCGAGGTGCAGGACGCGCGTACGGTACGCGTGGTGCAGCAGCGGGGCGCCGCCGCGCTCGCCCACCGGGGCCGGGGCGTACGGGTCGGCGCCGACCGCGTACAGCAGGGCGGTGCGCAGCTGCGCGGGCTCCGGGGCGCGCATGGCGTCGCGGCCGAGCAGCACCCGCCAGTCCGCGGGGTGCCGGACGAGGTGGTCGCCCAGCGCCTCGCTGGCGCCGAGCACGGCGGTGAGCCGGTTCCGCAGGCCGTCGTCCTCGTCGAGCGCGGCGCGCAGCTCGGCGGCGTGCTCTCCCGGCAGGCCGGCCAGCAGCCGGGCCAGCCCCTCCAGGGCCAGGTCCGGGTCGGCCGCGGCCGCGCACGCGTCCAGCACCGCCGCGTCGCCGTCGAGCCCCGCCTCCGCGATCCGCTCCCGGGCGTCCGTCACGTCGGCGAACCCGAGCCGGGCCAGCCGCCCGGCGAGCGTCGTCGTCCTCCCTGACTCGTGCACGCTCCAACGCTATGGCAAGGCCCCGCCCGGCGCCCGTCCGCGGCACCGCGGTGAGGACCATGGCAGGAAAGTACCCAGGGGTGTCTTTCCGGACTCTCGCCGCGGGGACCGCGCCCGGTCACCGTGGACCCATGAGCGAGATCGCGGACGTGCGGCGGAGCGAGGTACGGGTGGACGGCGCGGCCGCCAGCCACCTGACCGTCGACGGGGACGGCCCGCCCGTGCTGCTGCTGCACGGGACGTACTGGAGCCGCGTGTGGCTACCGGTGCTGGGCGGCCTCGCGGCGGCGGGGCTGCGGCCCATCGCCGTCGACTTCCCCGGGATGGGCCGCTCGGGCGGCGAGCTCACCCGGGAGACGGCCACCGTCCCGGCCCTCGCGGACTGGGTCGTACGGTTCGCGTCCGCGCTGGCGCTCTCCGGGCCGGTCGCGGTGGCCGGTCACGACATCGGCGGCGCCGTCGCCCAGCATCTCCTCGCGCACGGCCGGCTTGAGGTGTCCCGGCTGGCGCTGGTCAACTCGGTGGCCTACGACTCCTGGCCGGCGCCGCACGTGGCCCGGCTCCTGGACCCGCCGCCCACCGCGGAGGAGTTCCTCGCCGCCCGCCGCCGGGCCGTAACGGCGGACCTGGCCGGAGCCGCCACCGAGCGGCGGGTCGCCGCATACCTGGAACCGTGGACCGACCCGCGGGCCCGCCGCTCCTGGCTGGCCATGGCGGGCGCCGCCGACAGCCGCTACACCCGCGA